>Ga0111538_10006442_pt1 | contig 15890 bp, 12 predicted proteins | sample SoiMethybrSBSTD1_FD_79669 | JGI IMG/M metagenome (GOLD analysis project Ga0111538, IMG submission 79669) | Bulk soil microbial communities from a Populus tree surrounding site in Tennessee, USA - Soil MetaG P. TD hybrid SBSTD1 (version 2)... | ecosystem: Environmental > Terrestrial > Soil >...
ATGGCCTGGCCGTTCTTGTCGATCACCAGAACCGCCTTGGCGTTCGAATCGCGATGGAGCTGCTCGCAGACCGAGTTGATCTGCTGGAGCTCCTCTTCGTACATGACGAGCTGGTTGGTCATCCGGTGAGGCTCCGAATCCACGGTCACACTACCAAACACCCCAGGATTCTTACAACCTTTCCGCCGACCTATCGAATCCCCGGCGCTAGAGGCGTGAACGCCCCGCCAGGGCGCGCGCGATGGTCGCCTGGTCGGAATACTCGAGCTCGCCACCGACGGGGATCCCGCTGGCGATGCGACTCACGGCCACACCCAGCGGCTTGATGAGGCGCGCCAGGTACAGGGCGGTCGCTTCCCCCTCGACATTCGCGCTGGTGGCGACGATGACCTCTTCGATCCGGGGACCGCCCGCATCCGGGGACAGACGGGCGATGAGCTCGGAGATGCGCAAGTCCTCGGGACCGACCCCCTCGAGCGGCGACAGGAGGCCGTGCAGCACGTGGTAACGACCCGGGTACTGGCCGGCCCGCTCGATGGCGAGCAGCTCCGATGGTGTGGCGACCGCACACAGGAGGGTGGGATCGCGGCGGGCATCTGCACACAGTGCGCACGGATCGAGCTCCGTGAGGTTCATGCACACCGAGCAGAGCCGGATCTTGTCGACCACGTCGAGCAGGGCGGCGGCCAGCTCGCGGACCTGCGACTCGGGGCGGCGGACCAGGTGGAAGGTCAGCCGGGTCGCGGTCTTCTCGCCGATGCCGGGCAGCCGAGCCAGCTCGCGCACCAGCCTCTGGATCGGATCGCTCAGGGAAGCCCGCCGAGCCCGCCGAGCCCGCCGAGGCCACCGAGCCCGGGGATGTTGAGCCCGCCGGTCAGCTTGGCCATCTCTTCCTGGGCCAGCGCGCGCATCTTGCCGATCGCCTGGTTCACCGCGGCGACCACCAGGTCCTCGAGCATGCCGACGTCGGCCGGGTCGACCGCCTGCTTGTCGATCTTGATCGACACCACGTCGTAGGCGCCGTTGACGGTCGCCGTGACCATCCCGCCGCCGGACGAGGCCTCGCAGGTCGTGCGCGCCAGCTCCTCCTGCATGCGGGCGACGTCGCCCTGGATCTTCTGCGCGGCCTGCATGAGCCCGCTGATGTCGGGCATTTTGAAGTCAGACATCGGTCTTGATCTCCTTGATGCTGGCGCCGAAGGTGTCGAGGACGACCTTGGTCAGCGGGTGCTCGCGCGCCTCGTCCTGCCGCCGCGTGGTCTCCTCGCGCCGCCGGTCGGCTTCCGCCTCGATGAGGGAGCGCGCGGCGCCCGCCTCGCTGGGCTGATCGACGCCGACCCGCACCGAGAAGCCGATCTGTCGGCCCAGCTTCTGGCCGAGGAAGAGCCGCATGGCGGCCACCTTGTCCGGCTCGCTCGCCATCTCGCCCGCCATGCCGGGCGGGAACCCGACCTCGATCGCTTGCTCCGTCCAGGCCAGGATCCGCGCGTGCTGGTAGATCGACACCAGCGACAGCTCGCGCGCCTGCTCGAGCCCTTGAATCACCTGCTCCCAGGCGTGCAGCGAATCCTCCGGGCCCTTCCTTTCGCCAGGCGCGCCAAGCCCGCCGAGGGCGCCATGTTCTTTTTGGGTTTGCCGTTCGGGACCGGATGCCTCACCCCCCAGCTGTTCCCTTGCCGTGCTCGGCGCGCTCGGCGACCGAGCCGGTTCCGGCAGCGGGGCGGGACCAGACGTCGGTCGCGGTCCGCGCGGGATCGGCGCCGACGGGCGCGCGGTCGACGAGGGGGCGAGGCGCTTCTCGAGATCGGCGAGTCGGTCGAGCAGGCGCGAGATGGGCGGCAGCGGCTCGATCGCGGCCAGATCGATGAGCGCGAGGTCGAGGACGATGCGCGGCTCCGGGCTCTCGGCCAGGTCGATGCAGGCGCGCAGCATCCGGTCGCACATGAGCCTGACCCGGCTCGGCTCGATGGCGCGCGCCAGCCGACCGAGCTCGGCGCGCTCGCCGTCGGACGTCCCGGCCGGCGACTGGCCGGCCTGGGCCACAGCGATGTCGTGCAGGGCACGGGTGAGAGCCCTGGTGAGCTGCGTCTCGTCCAGCCCGCGGCCGACCGCGGCCTCGACCGCGTCGAGCGCCGCCGCCGCGTCGCCGGACGCCACCGCCTCGACCAGCGTGCGGGTGAGCGCCCGGTCCGCCACCCCGAGCACCTCGGCCACCTGCGCCTCGCCGATCGCCTGGGCGCCGACATAGGAGATGACCTGGTCCGCCAGGGACAGCGCGTCGCGCACCGAGCCGCCCGACTCGCGCACCAGCACCTCGAGGGCGCCCGGCTCGACCTCGATCTCCTCGCGGCGGAAGATGGCCTCGAGGTGCGCGGTCAAGCGCGAGCCCGGGACCAGCTTGAAGTCGTAGCGCTGGCAGCGCGACAGGATGGTGACCGGCACCTTGTGCGGCTCGGTGGTCGCCAGGACGAAGGTGACGTGCGGCGGCGGCTCCTCCAGCGTCTTGAGGAGGGCGTTGAACGCCTCCGTCGTCAGCATGTGGACCTCGTCGATGACGTACACCTTCTTGCGCAGGGCGGCCGGCTGGTACCTGACCGCCTCGGTCAGGTCCCGGATGGCGTCGATCCCGCGGTTGGAGGCGCCGTCCATCTCGATGTAGTCGACCGCGTTGCCGGCCGAGATCGTGGTGCACGGCTGACACGTGCCGCACGGCTCGGCGGTCGGCCCCTTCTCGCAGTTGAGGGCGCGGCCGAGGATGCGCGCCAGCGTGGTCTTACCGACCCCGCGCGGACCGCAGAAGAGGAACGCGTGGTGGACGCGCGCCTGGGCGAACGCGTTCGCCAGGGTGCGGGTCACGTGCTCCTGCCCCACCACCTCGGCGAAGGTCTGCGGCCGGTACTTCCGTGCGAGGACGAGATAGGACATTTCCGCCGCCAAGAACGACAATCGACAAAAAAGTAACGAGGGCGCCCGCTCCGTCGGGGAACGAGCGCCCCCGTTATACCAAAGGGTGGCCCCAGGCACCCGCGTCGGTCCGCTACCGTTGCTCCCTTCCGGGCCTGGCGGGGTTCACGGACGTTGCGTCACCCGGGACCTCAAAACATCGCGAGTCCAGATCTCTCCCGGCCGGCGGAGAGGGCGGGATTCGAACCCGCGGTACCTTTCGATACACACGATTTCCAATCGTGCACCTTCGGCCTCTCGGTCACCTCTCCAACATCTCTTCGATACCTTGCGGAGAGGGGGGGATTCGAACCCCCGGTGAGTTGCCCCACACTTGATTTCGAATCAAGCACCTTCGACCTCTCGGACACCTCTCCTTGATCAATCTCGGCAATCACGGCAGCGCGCTTCCTCCCGACCGGAGCACCTCGAAGAACGCGCGCAAGAGCGACGCGCACTCCTCGGCGAGCACACCGCTCGTCACCTCCATGCGGTGGTTGAGCCGTGCGTCGGTCGGGATCTGGTAGAGCGTCACCACCGCGCCCGCCTTGGGATTGGCGCAGCCGTACACCAGCCGCTGGATCCGCGCGTTGACCAGCGCGCCGGCGCACATCGGACACGGCTCCTGGGTTACGCAGAGCACACCGTCGATTCGCCAGTTGCCGACCGCCCGGCTCGCGTCGCGCAGCGCCTCGATCTCGGCGTGCGCCGTCGGGTCGCCCGTCGCCTGGCGCCGGTTGCGCCCGCGGCCGACGATGGCACCGGCGCGCCACACCACCGCGCCGACCGGGACGTCGCCCGCCTGACCGGCGAGGAGGGCCTCGGCCAGCGCCTCGCGCATCAACGCCTCGTCGTTCAGGAGCGGATCCAAGAGGACTCGAACCTCTAACCCCCGGTTCCGTAGACCGGTGCTCTATCCATTGAGCTATGGATCCGTACTCGTGTCATCTGACCCGCTGTCGATTGCGGAGAGGGAGGGATTCGAACCCTCGGTGCAGGTTTACCCCACACGCCGGTTTAGCAAACCGGTACCTTCGGCCTCTCGGTCACCTCTCCTGAAGCAACCCGGGACGGGTCGCCTCTCCTGACCGGCTTCGCCAAACACTGTCTGGACTCGTCATCTATTCAGTTGTCATCGCGCCTGGCGGAGGAGGAGGGATTCGAACCCCCGGAGCTTGCGCTCGGCGGTTTTCAAGACCGCTGCCTTCGACCACTCGGCCACTCCTCCGGATCCGGTCCGGAGGCATTTGCCCGGCGAAGTATAGGGAAGGGCGCCCTGTTGTAAAGCCCCGAGCCCCTCACGATTTCTCGATGCGCTCGAGGCCGCCCATGTAGGGCCGGAGCGCGGCCGGTATCACGACCGAACCGTCGGCCTGCTGGCATTGCTCGAGGATGGCGACGATGGTCCGCCCGATGGCGACGCCGCTGCCATTCAACGTATGGACCGACCGCGGCTTCTCGCCGGCCGCCGGCCGGTAGCGGATCTTCGCCCGCCGGGCCTGGAACTCCTCGAAGTTGGAGCAGCTCGAGATCTCGCGGTAGGCCTCCTGGCCGGGCAGCCAGACCTCGAGGTCGTAGGTCTTGGCGGCGGCGTTGCCGAGGTCGCCGGTGCACAGCTCGACCACCCGGTAGTGAAGACCCAGCCGGCGCAGCACCTCCTCGGCGTCGCGCCGCAGCCCCTCGAGCTCCTGGTAGCTCGTCTCCGGCTCGACGAACTTGACGATCTCCACCTTGTCGAACTGGTGCTGGCGGATGAGGCCGCGGGTGTCCTTGCCGTAGCTGCCCGCCTCGGCCCGGAAGCAGGCCGAGTAGGCGACGTAGCGGATCGGCAGCCGGCCCGGCTCGAGGATCTCCTCGCGGTGCAGGTTGGTGAGGGGCACCTCGGCGGTCGGCGAGAGGAAGAGCTCGTTCTCGCCGGCGGTCTTGAAGGCCTCGGACTCGAACTTGGGCAGCTGGCCGGTGCCTTCCATCGCGTGGCGGCGGATGAGGACCGGCGGCCAGACCTCGGCATAGCCGCGCCCGACATGGGTATCGACCATGAAGCTCATGAGCGCGCGGGTCAGCCGGGCCGCGGCGCCGCGCAGGACGCAGAAGCGGGCCCCCGAGATCTTGGCGGCCGCCTCGAAGTCGAGGATGCCGAGCGCCTCGCCGATCTCCCAGTGCGGCCGCGGGGCGAAGGCGAAGCTCGGCTTCTCGCCCCAGGTATCGACCACCGGATTGTCATCCGCGCCGGCGCCGTCCGGGACCGAGGCGTGCGGCGCGTTGGGGATGAGCAGAAGCTTCTGCTCGAGCGTGGTCTCGATCCGGCCGAGGTCGGTCTCGCCCGACTTGATGGTCTGCGACAGCGTGCGCAGGGAATCGCGCTCGGTCGCGAAGTCGGGCGACTTCTTGTCGAGCGCCGACATCCGCTGGTTGGCGGCGTTGCGGGCGGCCCGGAGCTCGTCGAGCGAGCTCTGCAGCACCCGCCGCTCCTGGTCGAGAGCGCGCACCTCGTCCACCAGGGCCGCGACCTCACGGTCGCCGCGCCGAAGTACGTCGGAGAGCCGGCCTACCTCCACCATGTCTGATATCCTCTAATTCTGGACACTTGAGCCCCGGAAGAGTACTCGCGCTTAACCGGAACCGCAAGATGCGGGTCAAATCCACATCGTGAGCGTCGCCCTGGCCCTTCGACTCGACATGCCGGTCGTCTCGGCTGCCGCACCAGAGAGCGAAGGCCAGGCGGCGGCGCGCCGCGACGGCGAGCTGGTCTCGCGCTACCTGGCGGGCGACCGGCGGGCGTTCGACGATCTCGTGCGCCACTACCAGCGGCCGATCTATCACCTCGCCTATCGCTATCTGCGCAGCGAGGCGGACTCCAAGGACCTGACCCAGCGGACCTTCCTCAAGGTGTACGGCGCCCTGCCTCGCTTCCGCGCCGAGGCCAGCTTCCGCACCTGGATCTACCGCATCGCGATCAACCTGTGCCTCAACGAGCTCCGAAATCGCCGGCGCGGCGAGGCGACCGATCGGCCGGAGCTGATCGACGAGGCGGCGGCGCCGCCGGCCGTCGATCTCGACGCGCTCGACGCGCAGGAGCGGGGCGCCTGGCTGCGGCGCGCCATCGCCAGCCTGCCGCCCAGGCAGCGGATGGTGCTCGAGCTGCGCATCTTCGACGAGCTGCCGTTTCGCGAGGTGGCCGAGCTCTGCGGGTCGACCGAGAATGCGGCCAAGGTGAACTTCCACCACGCGGTCAAGCGGCTGCGGGCGCTGGCAGAGGACAACCGGAAAGGCGACCGATGAAGAAGCGCCCCGAAGAGCTCCTGGCCGCCTACGCCGATGGCGGCCTCACCCCTGCCGAGGCGGCCGAGGTGGAGTCGCTGCTGGCGCACAGCCCCGAGGCGCGCGGCGAGCTGGAGGCGATCCGCCGCCTCCTGGCCGAGGCGCGGCAGACCGGGCCCGACGCCGCGGCCGAGCCGGACTGGGACGAGATGGCGCGCGCCATCCACCAGGCCTGCGACGCCGCGCCGCCGCGCCGCTTCGCCTGGCTGTGGCAGCCGCGCCGCCTGATCGCGATCGGGGCGCTGGCGGCGAGCGCCGCGGCGGTGGTCGGGTTCATCGCTCTTCGCCCGGGCGACGGCAGGGAAACCAGTCGGCCGCGCGCGGCCGCCCTGACCGAGCCGCCGGCCACCGCGCCGGTGGAGCCTCGGCCGCCGACGACGGCTGACGGCGCCGAGGAGCCGGACGCCCTCCCCGCTCTCCGCGAGCCGGAGGTGGACGAGCTCAGCCCGACCGAGCTGGCCGATCTCGATGACGAGCTCGAGTCCGACGACCTCGGCGACCAGGGGTTCATCGCCGACCTCCTCGACCCGGGCGCCGGCGGCGCCGGCGGCGACGACGACGACGACCTCGACGTCTTCGACGATGACACGCTGACCGCCGACGAGCTGGCCGAGGAGCTCCCGCCCGACGGGATCGAGAAGATCGACCGCTTCCTCGCCGAGGTGTCCGCCGGCTGAGCCCGGCAGGGAGTCATCATGATGAAGACCGCCGTCACCCTGCTCGCGCTGGTCCTGGGGGCCGGCTCGGCCGCCGCCCAGCCCGGCGGCGCCGCCGGCCGCCCCGGCGCCCCGCAGGCAGACAAGGCCGCCCTCAAGAAGCGCATTCGCGCCATGCGGGTCTGGTATCTGACCGAAGAGCTCGAGCTCGACGACGCCACCGCCGCCAGGCTCTTCCCCATCCTCGGCAAGTACGACGACCGCCTGGAGGCGCTGCAGGTCGAGGGCGCCCGGCTGCGCCGCGAGCTGCGCCAGGGCATCGCGCGCCGGGCTCAAAACCAGGGTGAAGCGGCGCGCCTGGTCGACGCGCTCCTCGCACACTACGACAAGGTGTACCAGGTCCAGCGCGAGCGCATCGTGGCGGCCCGCAAGGTGCTGAGCGCCGCCCAGGCCGGGCGGCTGGTCCTGGTCCTGCCGCGGGTGGACAACGCGATCCGCCGCCAGATCGGCCGGGTCATGCGCGGCCAGGCGCTGGGAAAAGGGCGGCGCGGGCAGCGAGCCCGACGTGGCATGTCACCCGACCTCGAGGACCCCTATGCCGAGGACGACGACGGCGATCCGATGCCGCCGCCCCGGCGGACGCCGGCGGCGACTCGCAAGCGCCAGCTGGAGTTACAGCACCCATTCTGATGGCATACACTTGCCGTCATGGTCGGGGTGACGTGCGAGAAGTGCGGCGCGACGTATCGGTTCGACGATGCCGACGTCCCGCCCAGCGGGAAGATCATCAAGTGCGCCCGCTGCGGACAGGCCATCACCGTCATGCCGACCGGCGCCGACGCCATGGGCATGACGACGCCGGCCAGCGGCGCGCCGGCGCGCACGGTTTTCGGGCTCGGCCCGCTGCAGACGCCGAGCAAGGGAGCGCCGGCTCCGCGCGCGAAGACGCCCGCCCTCGGCGTCAAGGTGCCGGCCCCGGCGGCGCGGCCCAAGCCATCCCCACCGCCCGCGAGCGATGAGGGCGGGCTGGCCTGGGACGATCTCTCGGCCAGCGACCTCGTCAACCTGGAGGAGAGCCGCTACGGAGCCGGGGCCGATCTGGCGGGCGTGCCGGTTCCCAAGCGCGCCTCGCCGCTCGCCCGCAAGGAGGACGAGGAGCTCGATCTGGTGGCGCCGGTCGGACCGACCTCGAAGAAGCAGCAGGGCGCCGGCCGCGAGGCGCCCGATCTGCTCGCGCCGGTCGGCCCCCGGCCGACGCAGAAGGGGACGCCGCCGGCGGCCTCCCGCACCGCGGTGCCGGCGGCCAAGCAGGTCACCCGCCCGCCGCGCGAGATCTCCGATCTGCCGGCGCCGGTCGGACCGACCTCGAAGAGGAATGCGCCCGCCGATCCGCAGATCCCGGATCTGCTGGCGCCGGTCGGACCGCTGCCGAAGAAGAGCGTCCCCGATCTCCTGACGCCGGTCGGACCGACCTCGAAGAAGAATGCCCCGGCCGCCGCCGCGCCGGCGGCGACGCCGATGCCGTCGGCCGGCGACACCGAGCCGCCCCCGGTGGCGCCGCAGGCCAGGCGGCCGCCCGGCGACGTCCCCGATCTGCCGGCGCCGGTCGGCCCGCTTCCCACCAAGCAGCTACCGGATCTCCTCACCCCGGTCGGCCCGGTTCCCACCAAGGGAATCGACCTGCCCGCCCCGAAGGGATTCTTCGACGACGGCTTGCAGCCGCGCCTGCCGGGCAACGCCGCAGTCGGCTTGCCGGCGCCCAAGGGATTCTTCGACGACGGCATGCAGCCCAAGCGCGAGGCCAATCCGGCGGAGCTCGAGCTGCAGCTCTCTCCCAGCGATGCGGCAGCCGGCCGCACCGTGGCGGGAACCGGCAAGCCGGCGCCGGCGCCGGCCTCGCGCGTGGCGTCCGGTCCCGATCCGGCGCGCGCCGCCACCGCCCCGGCCGCCGACAAGCCTTCGTTCGATCTCCACGACTCGATCGAGCTCGGCGACTCGTTCCTCTCGCCGCCCACCGGGCCGCAGCGCCCCTTCGGGCTCGACACCGGCGATCTCGAGTTCACGATGGAGCGCACCGGCAACTCGGCGCCGTCGGTCCCGATCGATCTCGAGGAGCTGGGCCCGAGCGGGCCCGCTCCGGCCGCCCCCTCGGACAGCGGCCTGCTCTCCCTCGGAGGGCCCGACGCCATCGAGCTCGACCTGGCAGGTCCCGAGCCCGCCGCGCTGCCCGCTTCGTCGGTGGTCACCTTCGGCCGGCCGGCGGGGCCGCAGCAGACCAAGCACGGCACGCAGGGAGTGCCACTGGCGCGCGGCAAGGCGGACCCCTTCGCGCCCGAGAACGTCGGCCGCCCGACCATGGAGATCGGCCTCGACCTCGACCGGCCGGGCGGCGGCGAGCGGGCGCCGGCGCTGAGCGCGCCCGGCCGCCCGGTCGAGCTGGCCACGCCGGTCAGGCGCGCGCCGGTCAGGAAGGCCGAAGAGGCCGCCCCGGCCAGGACCGGGCGCAAGCGGACCATCCTCCTCGCCTCGGTGCTCGGCGTGGTGGCGCTCGGGGCCGGCGGCTGGTTCGCCTGGACCACCTGGCAGGGCAGCCAGACCCGCAAGGACAGCGCCTCGCGCGGCTTGAAAAAGGCAGAGACGCTGCTGTCCGACGACTCCGCCGGACACTGGGAGCGGGCGGCCTCGGAGGCGCAGCGCGTGCTGGGCGGCGACAGCAACAACGACGAGGCGCTGGCGGTGGTGGCCGAGGCCAACTTCGCCGCCGTGCTCGACGAGAGCCTCGACGTGGCGGCCCGCACCGAGAAGGGCGACAAGGCGATCGAGAAGCTGCGCAAGAGCCACGGCAAGGGGCCGCACGCGGCCAAGGCGGAGGCGCTGCGCGCGGTGCTGTCGACCAGCTTCGAGGCGGCCGTCAAGAAGCTGGACCCGCTGCGCGACGGCGACGCGCGGCTCTACCTCGGCTGGGCGCTCGCCGCCCACGAACAGCACGAGAAGGCGGCGCAGGCCTTCAGCGCGGCGCTGGCCAGGAAGCCGAAGCGGATCCCCGCCCAGTACGGGCTCGGCCTCGCCAAGCTCGAGCTCGGCGCCCGCGACGAGGCGCGCAAGGCCTTCCAGGCCGCCATCGACGAGAGCCGCGACCGCTTCAAGCGCGATCACCTGGGCGCGCTCATCGGGCTGGCGCAGCTGGTGCCGGTCGGCGAGCGCGAGGGCCGCTACCAGGAGCTGCTCAACCGGCCCGACCTCGCCAAGGAGCCGCCGCGCGCCGTGTCGCGCCTCAAGGCGCTGGCCGCCGACGAGGCGATGCGCGCCGGCCGCCTCGACCAGGGCAAGGCGCTCTACGAGGAGGCTCGCTCACTCGATCAGCTGAACCTGCGGGCCCAGGTCGGGCTCGCGGTGTTCTCCGCGCGGACCGGCGACCTGGCCGGGGCGAGGAAGCGCCTGGGCGAGGTCCTGTCGGTCGCCCCCGGCCACATCGAGGCGGCGCTGGCGCTGGGTGACGTCGCCATCGCCGAGGGCAAGCCGGACGAGGCCATGAAGCTGGCCGACGGCCTGCTGGCGCGCACCCCGCCGGTGGCCAACCCGCTCATGATCGCGCGCGTCCACCTGACCCGGGCGGCGGCCTTCGAGGGCAGCGCCGATCGCGCGGTGCAGGAGAAAGCCGAGACCGAGTACCGCGAGTCGATGAAGCGCGCCGAGCCGGGCGACTTCACCGCGGCGGTGAGGCTGTCGATCCTGCTCACCAGGCTCGGCAAGGCCAAGGACGCGGTGGAGGTCCTCGAGCCGGTCAAGGCCGCGGCGCAGAAGGATCCCGACCTGTCGATCACGCTCGGCGGCGCCTACCTGTCGGCCGGCAACGGCGCCGCCGCCGCCGAGGCCTTCCAGAGCGCGCTCCATCGGCGTCCCGACGACCTCGAGGCCCGCTTCCAGCTCGGCCAGGCCCAGTTCCTCCAGGGCAAGCACGAACAGGCGATCGAGACCCTGCGCGGCGCGATGGACAAGGACGCTTCGCGCGAGGACATCGGCCTGGCGCTGGCCCGGATGCTGGCGGCGCGCGGCCGGATCAAGGACGCCGCCCTGGTGTTCGACAAGCTCCTGGCCGGCAAGCCGTCGCTGACGGCGCGCGCGCGCGCCGGCCGCTTCTTCGCCCGCGAGGGGATGCACGACAAGGCCATGCTGCAGGGCGAGGCGATCCGAGGCGAGAGCCCGCGCCACCCGACCGGACTGTTCCTGCTCGGCGAGAAGCTCCTGGCCGAGCAGAAGTTCGAAGAGGCGCAGAAGGCCTACCGCGACGCCACCCGCCTCGAGCCGGAGGCGCAGTACTTCGAGGCGCTGGCGCGCGCGGCCGAGCGGCTCGGCCAGCTCGACGAGGCGCTGCGCCAGTTCGGCCGCGCCAGCGAGGTCGATCCCGCCTACCTGGCGCCGCGGCTCGGCCGCGCGCGCATCCGCCTCTTGCGGCGCGAGTACTCGCTCGCCATCGACGAGCTGAAGGCGGCGCAGGAGCTCGACCCCAACGGCGCCTCGGTCATGCGCGACCTCGGCCGCGCCTACCTGGCGATGCGCGACGTCAAGACCGCGACGCCGTACCTCGAGCGCGCCACCCACGCGGCGCCCGACGACCCGGAGGCGCACTTCGCGCTCGGCCAGGCCTACTTCGACTCCGACCGCGCGCGCGACGCCGCCGCCCAGCTCGGCCGGGCGGTCCAGCTGGCCCGCGAGGACGCCCCCTGGCGCGCCGAGGCCTACCGCACGCTCGGCTACGCCGCCCGTTCGGCCGGCAACAACCGCGGCGCAGCCACCGCCTGGCGCACCTACCTCGAGATCGATCAGAAGGACAGCGCGCACCGGCGCGACGTCCAGCGCCTGCTGCTCCGGCTCGAAGCCCACTAGCCAGCCGGCGCGCGCGACGGCGGCTACCCCCGCCGGGGCGGCACCGGCAGCGGCGCCACCGTGGGCGGCCGGAGCCCGAGGTGCTCCGCCTCGATGACGTCGCCGGGGCAGGCGGCCAGCGCCCGCTCGATGACGTCGCGCAGCTCGCCGAGGTTGCCCGGCCAGCCGTGGCGGAGGAGCGCGTCGCGCGCGGCTTCCGACAGGACCGGGGCGGTGCGCCCGGCCCGCTCGGCGGCGCGGGTCAGGTAGAAGCGGGCCAGGGGCTCGATCTCCGCCTTCCGCTCGCGCAGGGGCGTCACCACCCGCTGCGCCTCGTCCCGCTCGGTCAAGACCAGCACCGCCGAGCCGACGTGGACCATCGCGCCGGCCGGCACCACCACCCGCTGGTTCGGCGGCAGCGCGCGCGCCATGGCGCGCCCGGTGTCGATCGCCTGGGCGCCGTCCTCCACCATGACCAGCTGGGTGCCGTTCTGGCTGCCCTGATCGGCGATCTCGACCCCGGCCTCGCCGACCTCCAGGACCGCGTGCAGCCGCGAGATCCGGCTCTCGTCGATGTGGATCTCGCACTCGGGAGACCGGCCGATGCGGAAGGGACCCGGGCGATCGAGCGGGACGTCCCAGCTCGCGCCGCGGTGCATGACCACGAGCACCCAGCCGCTCACCCACCCAGGATACCGCCCCCGGCCCGGCCGCCACATTATAATGCCCGCCCATGGCCACCCCGCCCCCTCGCGACCTGGCGTCCCGGCTGCGCCGCGGCCTCGACCGCGCCCGCATGAGCAGCCAGCAGGGGGCCGCCGCGCTCCGCATCCTGGCCCGCACCGGCCTCATCCGCTCGCTGCGCCCGCAGCACGTCGCCCGCTTCGCGCGCAGCGCCCGCGGCAGCAAGCCCGGCCCGCACATGGCGGTCATGCTGCACGCCCAGGTGTGGCCCGACCGCCTGGCGGCGGCCGACGAGCGGCGTCGCCTGCGCTACTCGGAGTTCGAGCACGAGGTCAACCAGGTGGCCCACGCCCTGGTCTCGCTCGGGGTCGGCCCCGGCGACCGGGTCGCCATCATGCTGCCCAACTGCGTCGAGTACCTGGTGGTGTTGCAGGCGCTGCCGCGGGTGGGGGCCAGCGCGGTGCAGATCGGCACGCGGCTCAAGGCCGGCGAGATCGAGTACATCCTCGGCAACGCGCAGCCGCGCGCCCTCGTCTACCACGCCTCGTTCTCGCGCGAGGTGGACCCGGCCCGCGAGAAGTCGGGCATCCCGAAGGACGCCTGCCTGGAGATCGACGACGACGAGGGTGGCAGCTACCGGGAGCGGGTCTCGGCGCAGCCGGGCGACCGGCCGCCCCAGCTGGGCGGCAAGACCGCCGAGTCGAGCGTCATCGTCTACACCTCGGGCACCACCGGCAAGCCCAAGGGCGCCAGCCGCAACATGTCGCGGACCGGCCTCGACGCGGTGGCCGACCTCATCAGCTCGGTCGGGGTCGAGCACAGCGACGTCCACCTGGTGGTCTGCCCGCTCTACCACAGCGCAGCGCCGGCCTTCGCCCTCATCATGATGTCGCTCGGCGGCAGCGTGATCGTGAGCGATCACTTCGAGCCGGAAGAGGTGCTGGCGCTCATCGAGCGCGAGAAGGTGACCTGCGCCTTCATGGTCCCGACCCAGCTGGTGCGGCTCACCGCGCTCGACCCGGCGGTGCGCAAGCGGTACGACCTGTCGTCGCTCCGCTGGATCCTGTCGGGGGCCGCGCCGCTCACCACCGAGACCGCGCGCCGCTTCCAGGAGGCCTACGGCCCCATCCTGTGGAACTTCTACGGCGCCACCGAGACCGGCCTCGTCACCCTGGCGGGCCCGAGCGATCACGGCGCCCGGCCCGGCACCGTCGGGCGAGTCCTGGCCGGCAACCAGATCCGCGTGCTTGGCGAGGACGGCCGTCAGCTGCCGGCCGGCGAGGTGGGCGAGCTCTACGTCAGAAACTCGATGCTCATCACCGGCTACCACGGAGACAAGGCGTCGACCGACAAGGCGATGCGCGAGGGGTTCTTCTCGGTCGGCGACCTGGCGCGGGTCGACGGCGACGGATTCGTCTACCTGGCCTCGCGGGTCCACGACATGGTCATCTCGGGCGGGGTCAACATCTACCCGGCCGAGATCGAGGAGCACCTGCACCGCCACCCGGACGTGATGGAGGCCGCGGTGGTCGGCGTGCCCGACGAGGAGTGGGGCGAGCGGCTGGTCGCCTTCGTGGTGACCCGGCCGGGCGCCGACCTCGACGCCGAGGAGATCATCCAGTTCTGCCGCGAGGGGCTGGCCGACTACAAGCGCCCGCGCCAGGTCGAGTTCATGGAGGCCCTGCCGCGCAACCCGACCGGCAAGGTGCTCAAGCGCGAGCTGCGCGCCCGGTGAGGACGAGGGTCGCGCTCCTCCTCCTGCTCGCGCCGGCGACGGCGGCGGCGCAGCCGCGAAGCGACGGCCGCCAGCTCATCGACGAGGGCGCGGCCTTGGTGGTGCGGGCCGACCCGGATGAGCTCGAACGGCTGGCGGCGCTGGCGCGCTCGCTCGGCGGCGAGGTGTCGCAGCTGGTCAACCTGGCCTCGATCGGCAGCGCGGGAGCGCTGGGCTTCGACCTCCTGTCGCGCGCCGGCTGGCCGGTGGTCGGGCTCGATCCGGCGCGGCCAATCTTCGTCCAGGTCTCGCTGTCGGGCGGCGGGCTGCGCCACGCCCGGGTGGTGGCCGCGGTCGGCGACCCGGCCGACTTCACCGCCTGGTCGCGCCGGGTCCCCGCCCTCGACCGGTCCTGGATCGCCGAGGGCGGCAAGGGCGACCTGGCAGCTCTGCTCGGAATCAAGGGGCCGGCCGCCGAGGCCGCCAAGGCGCTGGTCGCCAAGCGGGTCGAGGTGGTCGGCTGGTCGAGCGTCCTCAAGGTCTACGCGTTCCTGCGCCGCGACCGCGGCTTCATGGTGGTGGACATCTTCGTCCCGCGCGGCCGCGCCCTCGACTGGGCGCGCGACAGCAGCGCCGTCCTCGCCCGGCTCGACCCGCTGAAAAAGAGCGTCCTGTCGCGCCGCGGGGTCGCCAGCTGGCTCGGCAAACCGGGCGTCGTCACCTGGAGCCGGCCCGGCGGCCTGTTCGACCTCCTCGCCGAGCCGGCCGAGCGCGCCTGCGGCGACCTGGCCATCGCCAGCCGTGAGTCCGGCCTGCTCGACCTCGCGCTGTCGCTGCGCCGCGGCAAGAGCAGCCTCGACCTCGACCTCGCCTACGGCCTGGGCGACGGCAGCCAGCTGGTCCCTGCCCTCGCCATCGTCGACGACCGGCTGGCCACCAGCCGGCAGAGCGACGCGGTGGTCGCCGCGACCCTGTACACCGGAAGTCTCGCCAAGCTGCGCGACCTGCCGCGCGACGCGGCCATCCGGGCCGGCTGGAGCCCACTGTGGCGCCGGGTGCGCGACTGCGGCCGCGCCATCCGCGTCGAGCTCGAGGTCTTCGCCTGGCCCGAGCTGTTCGCCCAGTGGCTCGACGAGGCGGCCGATCTGTCGGCCGGCGCCGCGTCGCTGGTCGCCTCGGTCCGCAACCTCGGTGTCGCGGCGAAGAGCGTCTCGCTCAAGGACATCCGCACCTCGCTGGCCTTCCTCGAGGTCTCTCTCATCGATCGCGGCAAGCCGGCCGCCGAGCTGATCCTCGACGCTCTCTTCGGCGCGCGCCGGACGGGTCGCCGCCCGCAGCGGCACATGGCCTGGGGCACGGGAGCGCTCCGGCCCTACGTGCTCGGACCGCGCGGGCTGGCGATGGTCGGCGTCGCGCTCGGCGATCGCTCGCTCACCTGGCGCTTGCGGCGCGGCCGCGGCGGTCGCTACGGGAGTCTGCTGGGCGCGCTGGCGGCCGACGGCGGAGTGCTCCTGCGCCAGCTCGCTCCCGACCTGCCGCCCCGCCTGGCTCCCATCGGCAAGGCCGCCGCCGGTCGGGTAGGCTCGGTCAGCGGCGACCTCACGCTGAGCCGCACACTGCTCGCCCTGTCCCTCTCGATCAAGATCCGATGACCGTAGAGACCTACCCGATCGTCATCGGCACCGCCGGCCACATCGACCACGGCA
>Ga0111538_10006444_pt1 | contig 15890 bp, 17 predicted proteins | sample SoiMethybrSBSTD1_FD_79669 | JGI IMG/M metagenome (GOLD analysis project Ga0111538, IMG submission 79669) | Bulk soil microbial communities from a Populus tree surrounding site in Tennessee, USA - Soil MetaG P. TD hybrid SBSTD1 (version 2)... | ecosystem: Environmental > Terrestrial > Soil >...
TCACTTCCTTGTTCGCAGGACCTTGAGCGGGTTAACGTCACTCCAGTTGCGTTCTAATCCTTGTTCAAGTTCGGCCTTTAACTCCGCCGCCGCATGCATATGCAAGTCCGGATCGTCGATCGTCAGCGGGCCGGCTGGCGACAGTGCGATTGCTCGATTCACCGCCTCCACACCTTGCTTGAATAACTCCTGATCAAAATAAACGCGGCCCCAACCTTCGCGGTAAAACGAATACGCGATGTAGAACTGTGTGCGGGCATCTCGCTGCGCCGGATCTGCGCGCTGCCATTCGTCGCGAGCCGCACGAAACTGCTCGCGCCGGAAAAGGCTGAGAGCTGAGTTGAAGTTTCTTGGTTGATCTCGTAAGTGCCTGCGGCCACCTCAGCACTGGTTGTCACCTCCTTGAAGGTGCGTGGTTCCGTGGCATAGATCCACACGATGAACGCAGCGTATGCGATCGTGAATCCGAGGCCGGCGACTTGAATTATTTTGGATTGCAATGCGCGTTTCGTTGTCAGCGAGAAATGTATCTCAATAGATAAGGCCTAATGCATCTTGAACGGACCACCATGTGGCTCGACTGGTAAATCAGGACGACTCGAATCCTGGACCACCTCATGCATCTCCAGTACATTCGACCTAACAAAAGCTTCTTTTGGCATCGTTCCGGACTGAGCGTGTCCTTTCAAGAACGCATCTGAGCGTACCCAGTTGAGGAAGTCCTGCCGGCTATTCCAAATGGTAAAGATGATATACGGGTCGCCTTCATTAACCGGGCGCAGCACTTGGTTAGAAATGAAGCCAGGCATTTGATCCACAAGTCCCGCTCGCGCACGAAACCTTTCTTCGAAGGCCTCAGCATATTCCCTGGCAACGTAAATCCTATTAGCGACAGGGATCATTGCTCGCTCTCGCTCTTTAACCAGTGTCTCATGATATCACCTCGCTGCTTACACGCTTGAATCTTGGGTTTACGACGTAACGTGGTTGCGGAGCCCCACAACAACTGGCGCAGCTCGGTCAAAGATTCAGGAATGTCCTCGCCGGACTGAGAAGTAGGGTTCCAAACTGCGCGGGATCCATCTTTTGTATGCTGGTCCAACAGGTGGGGTGGGGCGGTTACGATAGGTCACCAAATCAAGCCAAGGATGAATCCGCCGGTAGAGTTATACGAATACTCGCGGCAAAAAGATCCTAACATCAGCAGATTGATCACCACAGTTCCACACGACCCCGTGGCCGTTCGATGACCGCGATTAGCGCCGGACTCTGGCCCTCGGTCACAGGGAGATCAAGACCGAGATGCCGCAACATCGCGCTAACGCCTCCTAGGTTGGGGTGCTGTGCGCGCAAACTAACAAGCGTGGCGCCCTTAGCAGCGGTGTGCGCGGGATGAGGCGACTCTCCCCAGTTAATGAAGAGCGGGACGATACCGTCAGCCAACAGCACCGAAGGGTCTGTGAATTGCCACACGAGTTCAACTCCGTCCGGCCGCCGCCGGCTCCCGGATCTTACTTCGCCAAGGTGCACGCCGTTGCGGAGGGCTTCACCTCTCAGTTGTGCCAGGTCGCGGCTAGTGACGAACCACGTAACGAGTCTGGATTGTTTTAGTCCGTCCAGGCCGAAGGGGCGAGGCTCTACAGGCGGCGGCTGTTGAGGATCGGGGGCTATGATTTCCAGGTAAGTCGTTGGGCCAAGCGCGATCAGGGCGTTCCTGGTTCCGCGCCCCGGGTGTTGTCCCCCAGCGGTCGCGCGGACGCCTAAGAGTCTCTCGATCTCCTCAACGCCACGGTTCAAGTCAGGCGTGGCATAGACGAGATGATCGACTCTCGAAATAAGTTGGGCCGATGCCCTTTGCCCAGCGCCATTGCTCTTATTAACTGTGTCCATCGGGCCCACTCCCTCAGCCTCCAACACCGTTTCCTCGTCCCACCACTCCTCATGCCAAGTGTGCGCAGGAACAACAAAGCCACTCCCCGCTGCAAAGCGCTGGACACGGGACGACTCTAGCGGCTCGCCAATGATAATGAACATCGAACCGCTCACTACCTTCACGTTCACATCCTTCGAATGTTGATGCGCTGCTACTCGCGTCCCCGCGGTGATCTTAAGCTGATACATGAAGGGCCCAGGCCGGGAGGGATCGCCAACCAAATCGCGGCGCAACATGCCCGGGATGTTTCTGTGAGGTTGCCATTGATTCCCGTTCGCGGAGCGGAGGGGAGAGCTGCCGGCACAGGCAAGGCTGCTGAGGAGGAGCAGCACCGAGAGCGTCAAAGCTATTACGCGTCTCTGCGTCCCTCTGTGTCCTGCACGGTTTATCTCCTTTTCCGTTACCTTTACCGCAAAGGCGCAGAGCATGCAGAGAATCACAGAGAAAATCTTCAAATCAGGACGCCTCCGATACACAGAGATCGCAGAGAAGACTCAAATCCAGACGAGGCCTATTCTACTGGAACACGTGAATAGATCTGCCACTGGGCAAGCGAGGCGGAATAAGTTTACGCAGGTCGTGCGTATTCGCTTTTGGGTCAAGAAGCCCGGTGCGAAGGAAGGCGATGAGTTGACGAAACTCGTCAGTCGATAATGTGACGGGCGTCGCGAGGGCAGGATCAATACGCGCCAAAACCGGCGCAATAGGTCCTTGTGGTCCTTGCAGATCAGCATCGACCCCTGCTGCGACAGGGTTATAACTCGGAGCTGAGCCGATTGCGTTCAAGTGGTAGCTCACTGCGTCTTCCAGTCTGGTGAAGGAACCATTATGAAAGAAAGCGGGTTGCAACGCTAAATTCCGCAGCGGCGAGGTTCTGAAGGCATAGCGATCATTTGGGTTCCCGGTGACCTGCTCCAAGCCAAAATCCTCGTTCGCCCCGGGGCCATCAAACGTGACGTTTCCAACGACGGGTGCGATCTGGGGAATGCCGGCGACATGCTGCCTGAAATCGCTGAACATCTCATTGGACTGCCCGGAAACCGCGTGGCAGCTAACGCAGTTCCCAGATGCAAAAAAAATGAGCGCACCGCGCTTCTCATCTTCGGTCATAGCATTGTTCTGCCCACGGGCGAATTTATCAATCGGTGCGTCTGCAAAGACGAGCGTGAATTCGAACTCAGCGATCGCGCGGGCTAGCATCTCGTAAGTGATCGGTGCTCCTGACTTCACCTCCGGAAAGCTTTTGCCGAACAACTGTCGATATTCAGCGCTCGCGTTTAGCCGCTCCACAACTGCCGCACGAATGCCATCGTTAGTCCCGGCCACCGACGGATGAAATCCGGTCATCTCAGGCTTCTCGGTGGTCGGGATGAAAGCTTGCGCCGTGAGGAGGTGGGGCAGGTCGGACAGTGACAAGCCTTCCGGCAGCGGGAACTGAAATCCGTCACTGTTGTCGAAAGGATTGCCAGAGACTGAATTAAACCGCGAGTTCCACATTAGCGCCGGGAAGAAAACGTTATTCAGAATGAGCGGTGCGCGCCGTTGATTCCGTGGACCAGTACGTTCGGGACCAACGATATTATTATTCTCGACTCCGATGGCAATTGATTGCGAGTCACCGAAGCCCAGGGGCGCCGAGTGACAACCCGAGCATGAGTTGTCGTCATTCAAGCCGAGCAAGCTGTCATGAAAAGCGAGCCTGCCTAATTCGGCAAGTTTATTGTCTATCTTGCGACCCAGCCTTTGTTCGAGACTTAGTCCGACTCTGCCAGTAAACCCGTGTTGACTGAGAACCGCAGACAACTGCTCACTAACCGCATCATCGCTGTCGGTCGCCAAAGTTCTTGGTGTTAAAACGACAACACCGATAGATACCAGCGCGAGAAAGACTACCGTCAGGTTGCATCGTTGGATCCGCATGAACCTATCTCCTTGAGTAACAACGCTGAAATGCTGAAGCGAGCGTCCCGAATCACGGATCAGGTCATAAATCTACGGACAGATAGAGGGGATTCTTGGGTTGTGCTCTGCGAACATACCCTCGGGATTGGGCAGCCAGATCGCTGCTCTCGTCGACCAAATGGGCAAACCTTCTGCCATAAACTCCCATTCGTCGTCGTCACCTGTGAACCCTTCCGGCGGTGTAGCCGTGCAGGCTACCGGAACCACATACTCCACACCCACAAGTCGCAGTTTGTTGCCTTCCGGAATGTAGTGAAGTGCTTCCGGATGCTCGATATCGAAAGTACAGTCAACGAGCGACCAATTCACGTACTCGAGTCCCTCGCCCGGCACACACGCTAAGAATTCATAACCTTCATCGTCGGCGCGATCGAAGTTGTGGTACTTGGCAGTCCCGTTGCGAGCCAGTGCGAGTTCGTGGTTGGTGGTTGGAGAGAAATTATCAACTGCGGCGCTTGCTGCAGCCGAGGTTGTGCTACTCGTCATCGCCACGCTCCCAATGAGCAGACAGCAGATTGCTATGAAGATTGGAAACGGTCGAAACTTTTTCATGCTTACCTCCAGTTTGTTTAGGTCCAATGAAGTATTAGTTAGCCCATTTCTCTTCCCCAGCGTTCGCGGCGCGACAGTGAACTACGCGATGAGATTTGGAGTGCTCACCGTCACGCCGCGAAGCACATGGAGCTCGGGCGATTCTTTGCCGAAGAGGCTGCGCAGAACCTCCGCCCTCACTGAGCTCTTGCGATACGTTCCGCTGGCTCAGAATCCTGACGGCGGCGAGTGAAGGGAATAAGCATCGGCACTGAACGGCGGTAGGCCTCATAAGAATCACCGTGCTCGCGGACCAGATCGCGCTCCTCCAATTGAATCGCGATCAGGATGTAAGCCGTCGTGGCAACCGAGAAGAGTAAGTGGGCGAGCGTCATCGTTGGCGTACTCCAGAACGCGAACAGCCAACCGACGTATAATGGGTGTCGAACGAGCCGGTATGGTCCCGGTATCCCAAATCGTAGCGCGGTGTAAGGTCGGCCGCGAAGGTATAACCAGACTTGACGCATGCCAAACAGATCGAAGTGATTGATCAGGAACGTGGATACCAGCACCAACCCCCATCCGAATGCGAACAACCCACGCAGGACGAACCGTGCCGACGGATCTTCGATGGACCACACAACACCGCCCAACGGTTGCCACTGCCAGAACAACAGAATCAGAGCGAGACTCGAAAAGAGGACGTAGGTAGATCGTTCAAGCGGCTTGGGCACGATGCGAGTCCACCAATCCTTGAACCACTTTCGGGCCATGATGCTGTGCTGCAAGGCGAAGAGACCTAGTAGTCCGACATCGATCGCTAAGGCGATTCCAAGTGGCCCAGACGGAGCACCATCCAGCGTCGTTGGCACGCCAAAGCCGCCGATGAAACCGATCGCATACAAGAATGTGGCTAGGAAGATCAGATAACTGAGACTTCCGAAGATGAAGAATGCGATTCGCTTAAACATAGCTTTGACTCCATATCCAACGTCAGCTCACAGTAATGGCGCTGAAGCGTATGTTGATCTGCTGGCAGGCCATTCGGCATTCAATGTGCGGCATAATGAGGCCGGCGCATCGAGTTGACTATGGGCGTTTCGTCCCGGTTTGCCTATCCTCCGTGCGACAAGCTTGGGACATTAGTCCCGTTGCCTCACAGATAGACGAATAGCTCTCAAGTTCGATCCGATTGATGACGGCTGAGCCTGCTGATAAAATCCGCTCCCCCGCCCTATATCGTCAGGCTCGCAGGCAAACTACAGCACGAGGAGTGATAAGTCCTGAAGAAACTCTGAGGAAATTCATAGAAAGTTACTAGGAGTCATGCCTTCGCTCATCAATCATCTCTATCGGTTTGGAGAGTTCACCGTTGATGCGGACCAAAGAGTGCTGCTGCGCCAAGGCAAGCCTTTGCTTTTGGCGCCGAAGGTTCTTGAAACGCTTTTGACTTTGGTTCAAAACGGCGGGCGGATCATTGAGAAGGAGGAGTTGATGAAGCGGCTCTGGCCCGATACTTTTGTTGAAGAGTCGAACTTAACCTATTGCATCGTGCAACTGAGGAAGACCCTGGGTGACCAAGCCCGCCAACCCCGCTACATCGAGACGATCCCGAAGCGCGGTTACCGCTTCATCGTGGACGTGGAAGTAGTGGCGAGCGACATCGAGAGTATTCACGTAATCCAGGAAGAGCATGATCGCGAAGCGCGGTCTGCGGTATTTACGGAGGGGCGAGTTGCCTCTATAGCTGTGCTGCCATTCGTGGATATGAGTCCGGATCGGGACCAGGATTATTTCTGCGAAGGGCTCGCTGATGAGCTGATAAATACCCTTGCCAGCTTGCCTAACCTCCATGTCGCTTCCAGGACGTCGTCCTTCAGATTCAAGTCGCCGACGCTGGATATTCGCGAAGTGGGCAAGCGATTGAACGTGAACACGGTACTTGAAGGAAGCGTCAGAAAGGCGGGGAGCAACTTCCGCATCACGGCCCAGCTGATTAGCGCAGTTGATGGATACCAACTGTGGTCAGGAAAATACGACCGCAACCTCCCAGACATTTTTGCCGTTCAGGAAGACATCGCCCAGAGCACCGTGAGGGCGCTGAAAGTAGTGCTAAGCTCAACTGAACAACGCGCCCTGCAACGGGTCTCGACCACAGCTATAGAAGCCTACGAATGCTACCTGAGGGGGCGCCAACTCTTTTACCAAATGCGAAGCCGGAGCCTTCAATCCGCCAAACAGCTGTACCTGAGAGCGATCGGAATCGATGATCACTTTGCGTCCGCGTATGCAGGGATAGCTGACTGTTCCTCGTTTCTGTACATGGATTGGGGAGGTCTTGAGTCCGATCTTGTAGACGCCGATCAAGCGAGTTCCAAAGCCATCGAGATCGAACCTGCTTCGTCACAAGGTCACGCCTCAAAAGGAATCGTCCTCGCCCTGAGCGGCCAGTATTCGGAAGCGGAACGAGAGTTTGAGACTGCGCTGCAACTGAATCCAAAGCTGTATGAGGCGTATTACTATTACGCCCGAGCCTGTTTCTCGCAGGGAAAACTTGATCGGGCAGCAATATTATTGGAGCAGGCTACAGCAGTTCGCCCGGAGAGTATCGATGCATTGTCAATGCTGGGCGGCATATATCGGGGGCAGAAGCGAGAACAGTTGCAGAAGGAGACATTTAAGAGATGTCTTGACGCGGTCCAAAATCATCTCGAATTTTACCCCCTTGATATCAGGCCACTTCTTTTAGGAGCAATTGCGCTCATAGAGCTGGGAGAGACAAGACGTGGGGTGGAGTGGACGCGGCGAGCACTCGAACTCGATTCGCAAGACCCGAACGTTCTCTATAACGCAGCCTGCGCCTTCTGCATGTCGGGTCAACTTGGACAAGCAATGAGCTGCCTGGAGAAGTCGCTCCCGTTTTGCGCTGATCGAAAGTGGCTCGACTACGATAGCTATCTCGATCCGTTGCGTAGTCTTCCCAGATTTCAAGAGCTGTTACGGCTCCCCCAAATCAGTGCCGTCCGTAGACGCCGCGATAACGATGCGATCTAAATAGAATCATGTAGCCTACCGCGCGCGAAGTGTTAAGACCGCGAAGGTGACGAATTGCTCCCCCGCATGTTGATGTGATGAAAAAGCCCAGTCAGCGAATCCAATACGTGCGTACAACGGATGGAGTCCAACTCGCCTGGGGCGATGCAGGCGCAGGACCCGTGATAATCAAAGCAGCGAACTGGCTGACTCACCTTGAGTATGAGTGGGAAAGCCCGGTCTGGCGCCATTGGCTACGCTTCTTCAGCGATCATTTCCGCTACATCCGGTACGACGAGCGCGGTTGTGGAATGACTGACCGGAATGTCGGCGACCTTTCACTCGATCGTTGGGTTGCGGACGTAGAGGACATCGTTGCGGCGGCTAACCTGAAGGAGCCGTTTTCCCTCCTCGGCATTTCTCAGGGAGGCGCGATCTGCGTCGCGTACGCCGTGAAACATCCGGAGCGCGTTTCTAAATTAGTGCTCTACGGCGGCTACGCGCGCGGCCCGTTTCGACGCGGCGATCCCGACCGGGTAAGTTTCTACAAGGCGATGATTGATATGGTTCGTTTGGAATGGGGCAGTGATAACCCGACATTTCGCCAAATCTTTACCTCGCGGTTCGCACCCGAAGCGACTGATGAACAGATTGGTTGGTACAACGATCTCTGCCGGAAGACCTTAACGGCAGAGATAGCAGCCATACTGCTTGAGTCACGGGCGATGATCGACGTTACTTCGCTGCTTGGGGCCGTGCGGGCGCCGACTCTGGTGCTGCACGCAAGCGGCGACGCCGTAGTCCCCATTGCTGAAGGACACATCCTTGCCGCTGGTATCCCCGGGGCGCAGTTCATTGAGCTCGACTCGAAGAATCACATACTCCTCGAGAACGAGCCGTCGTGGGAACGGTTCTGCAATGAGGTGCTGAAATTCATGGACCTTAAGGGGGCAACTCGCGGCGAGGATCGCGCGTTTGCCTCGCTATCCTCGCGCGAAAGGGAAGTGCTGTCGTTGATGACGGAGGGTTTGGGTAACGCGCAGATTGCTGAGCGCCTCTTCATCAGCGAAAAGACGGTTCGCAATCATGTCTCAAATGTTTTCGATAAACTCGGCGTATGGACGCGCGCCCAAGCTATCGTCTTCGCGATCGATCGCGGTTTCAAGAGTTGACGAACTGCCGAAAAGCGAGGCGAGGTTCAATATCAGATTCGCAAGACCCGTTTTGAGAAGATGAATATTTTCAAACCGAGTGTGACTAATTGAACCGAGAGGGTTCACCCCAAAAAGGTGTGGCCAATTTGTGGAGAGAATTTGCAGCACAGCGCCGATACTGGCTGTTAGCGCATGTGAAAGAACCGCAAAACCCTAATAAACTCGTGATGGCTGAACTTTCGAAAAGGCAAAAACTTAGCTTTTTGCCGAACTGTGATTTCGGGACCGAGAGGTCGGAGGTTCGAATCCTCTCCCCCGAGCGTGGCCTGCGGGAGCCGTCACTATTGGAAATGCTCGCATTCTCACGCATGAGCGGAGTCGGGGTTGAGATATCGATCGACGACAAAATGAGTCTCGCTAAGAAGCGCTCGTAAATAATTGAGATTGATCAACTTGGAAGCGTCTTCACGCGAAAAGGATTCGTGGTAGTCGCTCGATTCCCTCGAGGATATCTTGATTCGACATGACCACATCTGGAGTTATCTCCGTGGCCGCAAAGTGACGTTCAACTCCTTCGTTGTATCTGGCGCTACCCGCAATGGCTTGCTCTCACGCTTGGAACGATCAGTGTTGTAGTGCCAGTCTCGATAACCGGGTGCAGTAACCTTGAGATCAACAACTACGTCCGGCGGAACGAGGAGGTTAAAACTGTCATCTGGTCTATTTGTGCCGGATATCAACAGCGTCTTTGGATTGCCCTCGTGGTTCAGTGATACTTGTGCATCTCGAATCTTTTTGTTTGTTTGTGCGTCAATGACCGTTATCAGGAGGCGCCCGCATTTCGGGCTTGCAAGATGCACGATCACGTCTTCAACAGTCGTTAGCCTTCCACGCCATAATGAGCGCCCACCCAACAATCGCTGAGACCGAACTCGCCGATGAAAAAGAGAGACACTCTCCGCCGTTATGGGACCGAAGCTTCGAGAGCTTCGATTTGTATCCCAGGGTAACTTGTGGCTTTCGAGACATCCTTCGTAAGCTTCACAAAACCAGAGGTCCTGGCCGAACTCGAAACGCACATGCCGCCGTTTCGCAGAAAACTAAAGTCGGTGATGTAGTCACTAGATATTGCGGGTTCCGCGAAATATGGTGAGCGATCTGATGGACCTAATGGAGTCGGCACCACAATGGAATTCATGAGCACGAGATTGTGGTCCAACTGTACACAGTGAGGCTCCGGCTCTTTGGAAGTCATGAGATAAGAACCCCCGACACTTATCGGGCCTCAATGTGGCCCGGGTGGCGTCGGGGGATTCTTTGTTCAGGTCGTGCAAAGCACTACCGGTACCATAGCCGAAAGAATTTCCCTATTTATTTAAGCGGAGGCCTTGGTGGCTTTCATCTCCACCAACTTCCGGATAATCCGACGATTTCTCTCGACAAAGGAGAGATAATCTCCGAGACAACTCTCCAACAGCACACCGACGCCACCGTTTCTCGTCGTATCTGCGGCTGCAACGAGAGCCACAAATTCTCCGATTCTCCAGTGAGTCAAATGCATCAGTTTAGACAAGATGAAGATTCGTCGTACAACGGGCCCTTTGATTTCGGCAACTTCACGGCGGAAGTCTTCAAGAAAGACCTCTTCGGTTCCACCAGTAAGCGTAACCGGCTTCTGATTAATCAGCCTGAATGCCTCATCTATCTTGTCAAGAGACTTTTGTGCTACGAACGCTCTGGCATCGATCGCATCTTTGATTTCGGGTTCGTCAGCGATTTTGCTTGCCTCCTTATAGAACTCAATCGAGCGCTCCGTCTTGCGTCGTACATCGCTTAGAAGCAGTACGAACATTTCCTGTGGATTATTAACCGGCATTTCATTTTCCTTTCAATATTTCCGAAAGACACTCCTCGCACATGTTGCATCCCGACTCTTCGAGTAACGTTGATTCACAATGGTATTGATTCACAACGACACGGTACGAGGAAAATGGGGGTTTGCGTTTGTGAGAATCCTAACGAAGGCTAACGAAGAAAGATACTGGAACTTCTACTAGGTGTAATTCTGAATCTGCGGCGAAACGATCGAGGATTGCATTAACGATCGAGAGTAAAGCCAAACTGGCGCAGCTCTCCTCGAATTGAAGGCAGTGACTATGAAACAGCGGCTCATGTTCGTTGCAAGCTCGGCACTTGCCGGCTTTCTTATTGTTGTTCCGATTTACTCGGCAGTCCTGTTACTGCTCAAGGCCATGAAGTCGGTCGTCAGTCTGATCCAGCCAGTTGCACTGCTGCTTCCGGAATCCGTTCCGGCCGAGATGTTCCTGTCATTACTGCTAGTGCTGTGAGCCGATCACTTCTCTGAAGTTCACGTCCTCTGCTTTTATTGGCCCATTGTTCTTGATTACGAATGTGTGCGTCACCTGTTCCCTCTTTCGCGCCGTTTCCGGACCACTGGTTGGCAGCATTTCCATTCGTGTAAACGCTTCCTTCGGCACGTCGTAACTTTCCGGCGCAATTGCAATGGCAAAAGTTCCGAAACCGGCGGCAATCGCAGCAACGCGGTGCGAGGAGAAATCGGGCAGCAATTGTTCGTAGGCTGCCTTTGAGATGAATTTAAACGCGTCTTTGTCCCAGCCATTCGCTACGACAGTCACGGGGATCCACGATTGCCCAAACGGGCTCAGCTCGTCCTCTTCCAGATGCAGAATTTCGAGACGATTGAATTCAGCTTGATTGTTCACGGACGGAAACTGAAAAACTATTGTGTGCTCCCCCGAAACGAGTGCTTCCGTGGTTACGGTGTAGGCTTGATCTCTGTAGGGAACAAACCCGGTCGGCAAAGGCGGAACGTCCTTCAATGTTTTTCGATCCATTGCAGCGTAGCTTGTGTTGCCGGGTTTGAATAATTGTCCCAACGTGATCTCGATGATGCCTTACTCCTGCGAACCCTCCACAACCAGGTGCTTCGGCGACTCCGTGGGTAACAATCGTCTTCCAGTTGAGTGAGCACAGGCGGCCATGCTACAGACAAATGTGAGAACCGTTGTAAGCAACACAACTCGGAGAGTCACGAGTGTTGAGGGCCTTTCGGTTTTTTAGAATCCGTAATACAAGACCAGAAACAGGTATTCGATTGCCTGTCGGTTTTTAGTATCGGTCACTGAATCCTCAATAGACCACACTCATCAACTCGTTGTGCGTAGCTAGTCGAACTGACAGAACCGAAGGCAAACTTTTCCTGCCGATGAAGCAGATAACGTTATGACCAGCCGTAGGCAAAACACGCGAAAGCTGCCATTGGCTTTCACGAGGGTATATGGGGCTCTCCTCGCTCTTCATTCACGAATCGAACTTACGCGTGTCTGTATAAAGTGGCGTAAAGAGTCCGTAAAAGTTTGTAAAGACGGTAGAGTGGGGAGTCGTTAGGAATGGTAACTCGAATTGATTCACTGCACAGTTAGTATCCACCAACATGTATCGCAGGACGTTTCTCCTCGTCTGGCTCGGCTTGACGTAACACTTCGCGCGTGACGGGAGCGGTATCGCCTGTTCCGAAGGCGACGTAATCAAACAGGTAGGCTATGGGATTCTTCGAGCCCCAATGGAAATATGCGTGCGGGATTTTTCCCGTCTGATCTCGGAGATGAAGAAGAAAGGCAGCAATAGCATTAGGTACGGCAGAGCTTTCGGCTCGCAACACGCGATACCCGCCTACCTCCGCGCCCTCTACCTTTACGACATCCGCAAACTCTGAAGCGTCACACACCTCCACTTCGAGAAAGAGAATCGGGTCCTGAGTTGGAAGGTTGTGAGCCTCACGATTTTCTGCAATTTCCCGCCGATACTCTTCCGGATTGCTCTCCTCCGGGGGGTTAGTGATGATGCGAATCGTACCTTGGGTGAAGGCTTCATCTATAAAGCGCTTTGCGGTCTCGTCGATCTCAAAGCTCTCGACACGTAGCTCCGTAGTGCGCACAAGGCGGGAGAGGAAGGAAACAAAAATAATGAGGGCGATGAAGAATCCGGCGATCTTGATGCCGTCAGGACGCTCGATGACGTTGACCACAGTTGTGTATGCGAACACGAGCGAAATTATTGCGAAACCCGTGGCCCAAACTTTCTCTTTGTGACGCAATGCTGAGATTGTCACCGCAACTGCCGCCGAAGTCATTAATACCAACACACCGGTCGCGTAGGCGCCGCCTTGCGCGTTCACGTCTGCCTTAAAAATAAGAGTGACTCCGAAGGCGATGGTCGTCAGGATAATGATTAGCGGGCGCATTGCCCGCGTCCAACCCGGAGCCATCCCGTAGTGCGGCAAGTAGCGCGGTATTATGTTGAGCAGGCCTGCCATCGCCGAAGCGCCGGCGAACCAGAGGATGAGAATCGTGCTTACATCATAGAGAGTACCGACGATGTCACCGAAGAACCCGTGCGCGAGATAGGCAAGAGCACGGCCCGAGGCCTCCCCGGCTGGCTGGTCACCGATCGCAGGGCGGAAGGCCTCAGCGGGGATCAGTAGTGCGGTCACAAAGCTGCTCGCGATCAACAAGACGCTCATAATCAGGGCTGCACCGAACAGCAGCTTCTTGGTGTTTCGGATTCTCCCTAATGGTTTCTCTTCCGTGTCGCTAGCGTTGCCTTTGACGAGAGGCATCACCGCCACGCCCGTCTCGAAACCCGAGAGCCCAAGCGCCAGCTTAGGGAAGACAAGCAGGGAGATGCCGATCACCAGCATCCAATTTCCACCGACGCGTGGGGATGACAGCAACGCGTTCTGCCAACTTGAGATCGCCGACGGGTTTTGCAGCAAGTGAAAGATGCCGACGCTGATGACGACTATATTGAGCATGAGATATGCCGACACGAGAACGACAGCTATGCCGATAGCTTCTTTGAAGCCCTTAAGAAATACGCCCGACAGGAATCCGATGAGCATGAGCGTGATGCCTATGTTCACCGCAGCTGGACTCGTGCCCTGCAGAAGGCCATGCATAAACGGGTTCTCGACGATATGGGCCGTTGCGTCGGCGGCGGAGAGCGTAATCGTAATAATAAAATCTGTCGCCACGAACCCGAGAAGTATGAGCACGAAGAGTTTACCCTTCCACCACGACAGGAGATGCGCGAGCATCGAGATTGAACCCTCGCCGTGAGGACTTTCTTCTGCCACGCGCCGGTAGATCGGGAGCGCGCCCAACAGAGTCAGCAACACGAGGATCATAGTTGCGACTGGCGATAAGGCTCCGGCGGCAAGAAAGGCAATCCCAGGTTGGTACCCCAGGGTCGAGAAATAGTCCACACCCGTCAGGCACATCACCTTCCACCACGGATGATGGCGGTGGTGCTCATGCTCGCGCTCGAATGGGCCTTCGATTTCTTTGAGGTAGCCCGCGAGCAGCCAGCGCTTGAAAGCTCCGGGCTGTGGCTTTCGCACCAACGGTTGCGCCCCTGCAGTCGTTATCGCCATCAATCAATTCTCCAACGTTAGAACAAATTATCCGCCAGATCACAACGATAACCGATCCAAGGCTCGGACGATGTAATGCGGGACTGCGGCGTCGTTCTCAAATTTTTTCTTAGGTTACCCACGAACACCCCGCAGATACTCATTCTGCTCTCCTTTTCCGCCGTTCCCAGACTCAATCCATATCTTTCCCTCCTGCAGGATCTGAGGGCGACCGTCCTTCGATATACTCCTCCGTGACCGGAGCCACCGTGGTTCTCCGCGAGACACGGTCGATGTAAAGCAGCGCCGCTAAGAGCATTCCGATCTCGACGGCAACAGTCAAATCGGCCAGCACGATGAGAGCGAAAGTCATTATCCACACGATTACATCCGCTTTCGACAGTTTGAGTATCGTCGTCACTTCGCGCCATTCACTCATGTTGTAGGTCACTGCGAAGAGGATCGCTGCCTGGGGGAACGGATGTGCGGAAAGGTTTCGAAAACCTACTGTCATGTAACCTACCGTGCATCCCCTCCGCTCTTTCTTCCCAACTACGCTAATTGAAAAGCACGCGCGTTTGTTATATACAAAACAGTTCCCCGAACGGATAACGGCGGGAGTTCGTGTGAGGCAGCCGACCGGCCGGCAACGCGCAATCTGCACCGCGGATCTCGACTGGCGCATCCAGAATCTCGGGCAATGCGAAATCTGTCGAACATGGTCGACGAATCTACAGATAAGCGACCGACGCTCGGCGACCTGCTCTATGCCACGCCCAAGGCTCCTATTCCGGAGCAGGACTGGGACGCGCTCGTCCAATCGATTGCCGGGGGCGATCAACTCGCGCTGCATGCGCTCTACGAGAGAGCTCACCGTCCCGTCTTCACATTGATCATGCGAATCACGGCTAATCGGGAAACGGCAGAAGAACTCACCATCGATGTCTTCCATGACGTCTGGCGACGCGCTTCGCGTTACGACGCCGCGAACGGGACCGTGCTCGGCTGGATCATGAATCAAGCACGCTCGCGGGCGATCGATCGCCTGCGTTTCGAGAACCGAAAGAAGCGCAGATCGGGCTCCGATATGCAGCCGCTGGCCGGGGTTGCCGCGGATCCACTCGACTTGCTCCACCTGCGGGAGCAAGGCGAAGCGCTGCGGGCGGCATTGGCAGCTCTAACGCCGGACGAGCGCCAGGCGATCGAAACGACGTTCTTCGCCGGACTTACGTATGCCGAAGCCGCTGCGCGGCTGAACCACCCGCTTGGCACCATCAAGTCGCGCATTCGTTCAGCACTGCACAAGCTTCGGGAATCCCTGAAGGTAGAAGGGGCGAAACCATGAGTGCGTTCCATGTGAACCGCTGCGAGCATAGCGAGGTAACGTGCGCTTACGCGGCTCACGCATTGGCATCGAACGAGGTTGCAGCGGCTGAAGCGCACATCGATTCGTGCACGGAGTGTCAGCGCGAATTGGAGAGCCTCCGCCCGGTAGTCGATCGGTTCGTCTCCTGGCCCACCGATCTGCTGCGTCCGACTACATCACTGCAGGCGCGCCTTGCACTTCGCATCGCCGCAGAGACCGGCAAGCAACCAGTACTGCCGTTAGCGCAGCAGTGGTCCGAGCCAGATTGGGAACTGGTCGCGCCTGGGATCGAATGCAAGCTGCTCGCGACCGACACCGAAAGGCACCGGGTCAGCATGCTGGTACGCCTCGCGCCCGGCGCGAGATACCCGGCGCATATTCATGCCGGCGTAGAAGAGCTCCATCTCCTCGACGGCGAGCTGTGGATCGACGATCGCAAGCTCTATCCGGGCGACTACA
>Ga0111538_10006446_pt1 | contig 15885 bp, 14 predicted proteins | sample SoiMethybrSBSTD1_FD_79669 | JGI IMG/M metagenome (GOLD analysis project Ga0111538, IMG submission 79669) | Bulk soil microbial communities from a Populus tree surrounding site in Tennessee, USA - Soil MetaG P. TD hybrid SBSTD1 (version 2)... | ecosystem: Environmental > Terrestrial > Soil >...
ACGGGGGTGTTGAGCGGCGCCGAGGGCGCGGCGACGCTGACGCCCGCGCAGGTCCTGAGCAGGGTCAACGCGGCGGTCAGAAGCAATTTGCAGAAGGTCAGCGAGGATCAATACATGACGATCACGGGCCTGCAGCTGCGGGGTGGCTCGATCCGCTACTCCGGGCTCCACCAGGACATCCTGATCTATCGGGCCGGCTCGAGGTCGGTGGAGCGCGTCGAGACGCGTGGCATGTGGATCGGACCGGTTGACGACATCGGTCCGCTGTTGCGCGACGACACCCTCGAGCTGACCAACGGCGACATCTTGCTGCTGTTCACCGACGGCATCACGGAAGCGATGGTCGGGGGCAAACGCTTCGGCACGGATGGCCTCGCGGCCGCCTTCAGCAACCTCGCCGCCAAGGGGCACGACAGCGGCAGCATCCTCAAGGGCATCATGCAAAACGTGGAAGGCGTCGCCCAGCAAGACGACGTGACGATGATGGCGGTTCGTTACGTCCCGCAACAGGCGGCCTGATGGTGCAGGCGCATTTGCAGCTGTCGTTCGCGCCGATGTGGCCGAACGTGCGGGAGATCCGGGAGCGCGTCGGCAGCGCTCTGCAGGAATGTCCCGCCCAGCTGCGCAGCGCCGCCATCATGACGTCGTCCGAGCTGGTCGAGAACGCGATCAAGTACGGCGAGAGCGTGCCCGCGGCCGAGACCGTGACGTTCGTGCTCGAGGCGACGCCGGAGCGGTTGTGCATCCGCGTCGTCAACGGCTCTACCAACACGGTCGGCGTCGCGGAGCTGCAACGCCGCGTCCAGGAGGTTCACGGCGCCGACGACAAGCAGGCGCTCTATTTCGCGCGTCTGGAAGAGCTGCTCGCTGATACCGACGAAAGCGGCCGGTTAGGGATCTATCGGGTCGGATTCGAGGGGGGATTCGATCTGCAGCTTGATTACACGAACAACGTGGTGACCGTCACCGCGACGAGGAAAGCAAATGCCTGAACAGAAGTGGCAATTCGAGCAAGATGGGCTGATCATCAGCGCATCGCGCGCCAACGGGAAGGGGAGGGTGGCTTGGCGTGGCATCAGCGATTCGCGTACGCCTGGCATCTTTCTCCGACCCGTACTGCGTGATCTGTCGGAGAAAATGAAGGGGGCCGAGGTCACCGTCGATTTCACCAAGCTCGAGTACATGAACTCGGCGACGGTGTCGCCGCTCATCAACTTCGTGAAGACGCTGGACGGTGCCTGCACCAGCATCCTCGTGCTGTTCTCCGAAACCGACTGGCAGCGTACCCACCTGCAGTGCATGCGGGCCATCGCGACGACCCTGCGCCACGTCGCGGTGCAGAGCACACCGGTCTGAGCGGCTTGCGGCTCTGAGCGGCCCCAGGGCCCGCTCAGAGTTGCGAGCGGGCGAAGTCCGCCACGCTGGCGACCGCGTCGACGCTCAGGCGTTCGAGGCCGCTCCGGGCGATCGGGTGCGGGCAGGAGGCGAGCGCCTTCGACACCGTCATGCGCACCCGCGGGTTGGCGTCCCGCAGCGCGATGACGATGCGACGGAGCGCCGAGGCGGTGCCGATACGGGCCAGGGCCTTCACGGCGTGGCGGCGTACGCCCGGGTCTTTGTTGTCGAGCTGCCGCACGAGGAAGGGCTCGATTCCGGGAGCTTCGAGCGCTTCCAGGGCGTCGATCGCGCACACCTGCTCGGCGGTCGTGCACGAATCGAAGATCGCGGTCAGCTTCGGGACCATACGCGCGTCTCCGATACGGCCGAGGACCTTGATGACGTCGGCCCGCGCGTCGCGGTCGTGTTCGAGCAGGCGGAGCAACAGTTGACGCGTTCGCTCGCGCGGACGCCGGCTGAGCGCGATGATTGCGCTCCGGCGCACATCGGGGGACTTGTCGGCAAGCATCGGCTCGAGAGCGTCGATCAGGTCCGATTCCTGGGCGGCGAACGCGGCCACCGCGGCGCGACGCGTGTTTTCGTCGGCGTGGCCGAGGCTCGTCTCCACGAATCCGCGCTGCAGCGGGTGGGGGTTGTTTCGCATGATCGAGAGCACTTGGACATGCCGGTCGGCGAGCACCTTCTTGTTGCGCAGGAGCGCGATCGTGACCAGACGGGCGTCCATTCGCGCCAGCACCTCTGCCGCGGCCGTTCGCACGGTCTTGGATTCGTCAATCATGCGTTCGACGATGGCGGGGAGCTCCTCGGTATGGTGCAGCCGCCCCAGGACGGCCACTGCGGCCGCCCGGATACCGTCGTCGGGATCCGTCAGCAACGATGCGACGGCTTTCGCCGCGGACTCGAACGATACGGCCGCCATCGCGCGGCAGGCGAACTTTCTGACGTTGCCGTCGTCGTGCGACAGGGCGGCGGTGAGGTGCGGTTCCAGCGTGGTGCCGATCTCCGCCACCGCGAACAGCAGGGACTCGCACATCCGCCTGTCGGACGACACCGCGATCATCTCCGGGTAGCAGGATTCGAGACGGAGGCAGCGCACGAGATCGACCGCCGCTTCCTTGTGCGCCAGCTCCTCGGCGCTGTCCCACTCCTCGATCTTCAGCCGCAGGATCTCGCTCAGGCGAGGCGCCAGGGACTTTCTGGCCACAGCGGCGAATGCGATCCAGGGCTGATGCTTCGACAGCACCGTCGGGTCGGGTAGGGTCACGAGCGCGCTTGCCAGCGCTTCGAGATAAAGCGTGAACAAGGCGGGAGGGAGGCGTATGTCCAGCTGCTTGACCAGCGCCCCGATGACCTCGAGCCCGCCAATCTTTGACAGCGCGGCCACCGCGCTATCACGAAGCTGATCGTCGTCCAGGAGACCGATCAGCGTGCGGATGCTGCGCGGATCCCCAATCTCGCCGAGGGTGTGGACGACAGCGAATCGCAGCCAGGTGTGACCCCGCAACAACTCCCCGAGCGCGTCCAGCGTCGACGCGGCGCGCAGCTCACCCAAGCTTTCTATGGCGGCCTGGCAGACATTGATGTCGGTGTGCTTGAGCATCTTGACCAGGTGAGGGATGGCAGACCGGTCGCGCGTCTTGCCCAGCGTGCTGGCGGCGAACATGACCACTTCCGGATCGGGATCCTGCAGCGCGCGCACCAGCGCGGGAACGCTGCGCCGCCCGCCCTTGCCCAGCGCTTCCAGCGCGGCGTTTCGGCGGACGGCGTCATCGTTCGCGATGAGCTCGACGAGCTGCTCGGGCTCGACCGCCTCGGCCGCCTCCTTGATCGCCCGCTCGCGCTCGGAGCGGTCGACGTTGGCGAGGGCCAACAATACCGCTTCGTTCAGCGATTCTGCGATACCACCCATGTCCCGCGAAGGGTTCACCGGATCCGCTCTGGTATCGGAAGGTTGTCGTCCCGAGTTGAGCGGGGGCCCGATTCCAGTTTCCCCTGGAGCTTCCGATGTAACCCCGCGACGCCATGGACGTTGACCGCGCCGCATTGATGCGGCTCTTCCTCTCCGATTCGGAGGACGAGCTCAATCGTCTAGAGGCGGAGGTCCTCTCTCTCGAGAGCCATCCCGACGATGTCGCGACCATCGATGCGATGTTTCGCATCGCTCACACGTTGAAGGGAAATGCCTCGATCCTGGCGCTCGACCGGTTCTCGAAACTGGCGCACACGCTCGAGGACCTCCTCGATGCGCTGCGAACGCGTCGGACCGTGATGACGAAGGAGCTCGGCAGCCTGTTGCTCCGGGCTGTCGATGCTCTGCGAGGGATGCTGGCGGCCTTGCGCACCGGTGCGCCGGAGGACGCCACCCAGCACAAGAGCATCGAGCAGGACCTCGTGGCCTGGGTCGCGGCGGCGAACGGCGATACTGCTCCCGCTGACGTGGCTGAGGGTCGCGCAGCCAGTCCGGCTGAAGAGGGCTCGATGCCCGTGATGCCCGATGGTCAGTGGGGCCCGGCGTTGCGAATCGAGATGGCCAAGATCGACCAGTTACTCGACCTGGCCGGGAGGGCTTTGGTCGCACAAGGGCAACTGGGCGCGAGCTTGACGGAATCCTTCGCCGCCAGCTCCGATCTCGTCGAGCAGCACCAGATGATCGAACGCCTGTTGATGGAGATGCAGGACTGGGTCATCGACACGCGAATGGTTCCGGTGGCGATATTTTTTCGCTCGCATGCGAGGACGGTCCGGGACGCCGCCAAGGCGCAGCACAAGCAGGTCCGTCTCAGGATCGAGGGGGAGAGGGTCCGGGTCGACACCGGCATCGGCGAGAGCGCGCGCGACGTGCTCACGCACCTGGTGCGCAACGCGATCGACCACGGCATCGAGCCGCCGAGTGTGCGGGTCGCGCGAGGCAAGAGCCCGGAAGGCACGGTCACGCTCCGTGCCGCGCAGAACGGCAACCAGGTCGTGATCCAGGTGGTCGACGACGGGGCGGGGTTCAACCTTTCGAAGATCCGCGCCCGCGCCCGGCTGCTTGGCCGCGCGAACGTCGACAGTCTATCCGTGCAGGACTTGCATCAACTGGTTTTCGCGCCCGGTTTCTCGACGGCGGAGAAGGTCACCGAGCTGTCCGGACGGGGCGTCGGCATGGATGTCGTGCGGCGGCGGGTCGAGGACCTGCACGGGACGGTTGACATCGACAGCACGGAGGGCGCCGGCACCACGGTGGAGCTGCGGCTCCCGCTGAGTCTTTCCGTGATCGAAGGATTCTGGGTCGAAGTGGCGGGGACCGATTTCGTGCTGCCCCTGGATGAAGTGATCGAGTGTGTCGAGCTGCCTCCAGACCGGCGCGATCACGCGGACAGCGAGGGGATCGTCGACCTGCGCGGCGAACCGCTGGCATTCGTCCACCTGCGCGACGTCCTGGGCTCGAGCGACAAACCGCGCACGCTGGAGCAGATCGTGGTGGTTCGATACCGTTCGGGGCGCGTCGGGCTCGGCGTGGACGCGATCCGGGGCGAACGGCAAACGGTCATCAAGCCACTCGGGCGGCTGTTTCGTTCGGTGCCTGGCATCTCTGGGTCGACCATGCGGCCGGACGGAGCGGTGGCCTTCGTGATTGACGTTCCTCGCCTGCTGCGGTCGGTCTCTCGACCGAGCACGATGCGCTTCGCGTCAGAGACGACACTGGTCAGAGGTCCTGCGGAAATCTGAAGGGCGGTCACGACATGACGAAGAACGAGAACAAATGAGGTCGGTCATGACGAAGCTCTCGCTGCTGGTGCTGTTGGCGCTGGCGGCGGGCCTGTCCGCGGGGGCGATGATCGCGCTGCCGGAATGGCGCTGGCAGGCGACGATCGCGTTCCTTCCGTTCGCCGCCGCCACCGCCATCTTCGCCAGGCGCCTGGCGCTCGCGCTGGTGCAATCGATCGAGCAGGTGTCACAGACGTTGAGCCGTCTCGCCAAAGGGGACTTCGATGCGCCGGTCCCCGAGTTCGGCTCCATTGCCGAGCTCCGGCGGATGTCGCGTCAGTTCGGGGAATTCGTCGGCGAAGTCACGCGCGTGCTCACCAGCGTCCGCTCCGCGGCGAACGCCCTGGTGGCGGCGTCTTCGCAGGTCTCATCGGCGTCGCAGGCGCTATCGCAGGGCACGACCGAACAGGCGACCTCGGTCCAGGAGATCACCGCGAACCTGGAGCAGATGAACGCCATCATCAACCAAAACGCGGCGAACAGCAGCGAGACGCGGCAGATCGCCGTCAAGGGCGCGCGCGAGGCGGAGGAGGGGGGCAAGGCGGTACAGGAGACCGTGAGGGCGATGCACAAGATCGCCGATCGGGTGAGCATCATCGAAGAGATTGCGCGGCAGACGAACCTGCTCGCGCTAAACGCGGCGATCGAGGCGGCGCGCGCCGGCGATCACGGTCGGGGTTTTTCGGTCGTGGCCAGCGAGGTACGCAAGCTGTCCGAACGCAGCCAGGGCGCCGCCAAGGAGATCGCCGAGCTCGCAAAGTCCAGCGTGAGCGTGGCCGAACGCTCGGGCACGCTGCTGGCCGAGCTGTTGCCGTCGATCCGCAAGACCTCCGAGCTCGTGGAGGAGGTGGCCGCCGGTTCCAACGAGCAGGCGACGGGTGTCCAGCAGATAAACCGCGCGATGAGCCAGGTCGACTCCGTGACGGAGCGGAGCGCGACCGCCGCCGAGCAGCTCGCCTCCACGGCGGAGGAGATGACGGTCCAGGCCCACGCCCTGCGCGATCTCGTGGCCTCCTTCCACAAGAACGCGCTCACCACGACGAGCTCGATCCGCCTGACTGCGGCACGAGCCGCCGCCAACGGATCCGCCCCGGTCTCGTCGCCGGCGGGCGCGCCCACGTCCACCGATTCCGAGTTCCGCCCGTTCTGAAAGCGGCATGCCGTCCCCCGTAACCGTCCGTCAATACGTCACCTTCAGCCTGATGGGTGAGGAGTACGCGCTCCAGATCGATCAGGTGCGCGAGATCATCCAGTGTGAACGCGTCACCTCGATACCTTCGATGCCCGCCGTGGTGCGCGGCATGATGAACCTTCGCGGCACCGTCGTCCCCGTCATCGACCTGCCCTTGAAATTCGGGCTGGCCGGGACGCCCATCGGCCCGGCCACGTACCTGGTCGTCGTGGAGGTGGTGTGGAGCGGGGAAGTCACGCGTCTCGCCTTGCTCACGACCGAGCTCGGCCGGGTGATTGACGTGGCGGAGGGCGACTTGAAGCCGGTCCCGGATTTCGGCACCCGCATCCAGTCCGAGTACCTGCGCGGCGTCGGGCAGATCGATGGTCGCTTCGTGCTCTTCCTCGACACGGAGCGGTTGCTGTCTCCTGCAGAGCTGCTCCGCATCACGGCCATCGACGTCTCACGGGCGTCTGGCGACGCCGCGATTCCCGACGCGCCGGGCGGCGACGCCGGTGGGGCCTCGGACCGGTGACCCCGCCGGGCACCGCGCGTGCCAAGGGCCATGCGCAATCAGTGACCGAGATAAGCGACGACGAGTTCGCCCTGTTCCAGTCGCTGATCTGCCGCGAAGCGGGTATTCACCTGGCAGCGAGCAAGAAACCGATGCTCGTGAGCCGACTCATGCGACGCGTGAGCGCCCTCAATCTCGAATCGTTCGGGGACTACTACCGCCACGTCATCAACGATCGCGCCGAAGAGATGGTCCGGCTGCTCGACGCCATCTCGACCAACGAAACCTGGTTCTTCCGCAACCCGAAGCACTTCTCGTTCGTCAAAGATGCGCTCTGCCCGGCCTGGATCGCCGAAGCGAAGGAGGGGCGCCGTCCGCGTCGGGTGACGGCGTGGAGCGCCGCCGCGTCGACTGGGGAGGAGCCGTTCTCGCTGGCGATGGTGCTTCTCGACGGGTTGCCGGGCTGGGACGTCAAGATCCTGGCGTCGGATCTGTCGTCTCGGGTGCTCGAGCGGGCACAGGCGGCGACCTGGTCGATGGAGAAGAGCGGTGATATCCCCGGACCTTATCTGAAGCGCTACATGCTCCGCGGCAGCGGCGGGCAGGACGGCAAGATGAGGGCCGGGACCGAGCTCCGGAACGTCGTGACGTTCCGCCGCTTCAACCTGAATGACGAATTCTGGTCGGTCGAGTCCGAAGGGCCGTTCGATCTCGTGTTCTGCCGGAACGTCCTCATGTATTTCGAGGCGGGACGCCGGGAACGCGTCCTGCGCCGTATCATCAAGCACCTCCCGCCGCGCGGCTATCTGTTCCTGGGCGACGCGGAAGGGCTGAGCGGCATCGCGGGCATCCGTATGGTCGCCCCGGCCATCCACACTCTGAAGACCAACGCCGCGGTCCACTCCGAAAGCCCGGCCAACGGGAAGGGGGCGCGGTGACGAAGAGCGTCCAGCCGCTCATCGACGTGCTCGTCGTCGACGATTCCGCCGTCGTGCGGCAGCTCATGAGCAGCCTGCTCGTGCCGGCCGCGGGCATTCGCGCCAGCACGGCGTCGGATCCGCTGGTCGCCATGGCCAAGATGCGCCGGCACCGGCCGCACGTGATCCTCCTGGATCTCGAGATGCCGCGCATGGACGGCATCACCTTCCTCAAGCAGATCATGGCAACCGATCCCATTCCGGTGGTCGTCTGTTCGGGGTTCGCCGAGCCGGGGACGATGCTGGCCATGCGCGCGCTCGCGGCGGGTGCGGTCGACATTTTGCCGAAGCCGCGGGTGTTCGCCTCCGGTGCTTTGGAGGACAACGGCTTGCTGGACGTGGTGCGCGCGGCGGCGCAGGCGAAGGTCGGTCCCCCGCGCGTTTCCCGCAGCACCACGTTGCCGGGCTGGATGCCGCCGCACGCGCGCAAACGCCCACCCGAGCCCGCTGCGTCGCGCACCGGCGTGACCGCCTCCCATCGGTTGCCGAGTGACATCGTCATCGCCATTGGCGCCTCGACGGGCGGTACCGAGGCTCTGAAGGAGATCCTGCGCGCGATGCCTCACGACGCCCCCGGCATCGTCATCGTGCAGCACATGCCCGCGGGCTTCACCGCGGCGTTCGCCCAGCACCTCGCCGACATCTGCAAGATGGAAGTCCGCGAGGCCGTGGCTGGCGACCGCATCGTGCGCGGCCGCGCCCTGCTGGCGCGAGGAGACCGCCACCTCCGCATTCAGCGCCGCGGCTTCGACCTGGTGGCCGAAGTCGACGACAGCCCGCCCATCGCGCGCCATCGCCCCAGCGTCGACGTCCTGTTCCGCTCCGTCGCCGAAGCGGTCGGCCCCCGCGCCGTCGGCGTCATCCTCACCGGCATGGGCGCCGACGGCGCCGAGGGCCTGCTCGCGATGAAGCGGGCGGGCGCGAGCACCATCGCCCAGGACGAATCGACGTCGGTGGTGTTCGGGATGCCCAAGGAGGCGATCGACCGCGGCGCCGTCGACGTGGTGCTGCCGTTGCCGCGGATCGCGGCGGGGATTCTGCAGCGGGTTCCCGCGCACCCCGGCGCACGGGCGGCGGAGGGCGGCGAGTAGGAGCGGCACCGCAGCCCTCGGCTTCGTCGAGGTGTGACGAGCGCCGCGATGGGGCCTGGTAGGGCTAGAACACGAACGGCACGTCGACCTGAACCATGTTGTAGGACGCCGTCGTCAGCGGCATGTCGAGCTCGTGCGCGTACGCGATCCCGGGTCGCAGCCAAAACCCCTTGCCGACCTGGAAGTGCGCGCGCGGTCCGATCGCCATCGTCAGCGTGTCCATGTTTGGGCCCGGAAAATTCGAGATCACCCCCATCATCGACTGGGTGGGCGTGGACAGCCAGCGCTGGTAGCGAAGCTCGCCGCCGACCGACAGCATCGGCAGGATGAAATACCCGGCGTGCAGCCCGACCGTCGAGTTGGTCCGCGTCGAGTCCGTGCTGGACGGGGCGGTGCCGCCCCGGACGCGGAACAGCTGCAACAGCGTCGCCTCCAGCTGCACGGTGAGATTGTGGTCGACGTAGGCGATGCCGCCGCCCGCGATGGCGGTGAAATAGTTGACGGCGAACATCGCGTTGTCCATCGCCGACCGCGCGCGGATGCCCGCCGCGTTCGCCGTGGCGGCGCCAGGGTCGGGGATGTTGCCGCCACCGCTGCCGATCGGAATGGTGGCGCCCAGAAATGCCGCCCAGCGGAGCGAATCGATGCGCTTCGCATAGGTCGCGCCGACGATCGGATTCACGAACGAGGTGCCGTCCGCGCCGGTCGCGGGTGCGTTGTTCTGCGAGACGCCGATCCGCACCAGCGGCGCCAGCGTCGGGGTCACCTTGTAGCTCGCCAGGAACATCGATGCGACCGTGCTGCCGGAAGCGCCGGCGCCGTTGTCGTAGAGCGCGATCGCCGTGTCGGAGCGCAACACATTGGCGGCCGTGGCCGGCCGGAGTTGCCAGGGGAGCGAATAGGGCGGCGGTGGCGGCGCGGGCGTCGCCGGCGTCGCCGGCGTGCTGGCTCCGGCGGTGCTGACCGCCGTCGCCGCGGGCGCCGGTACCGCTGCTTCGGCCGCGGCGGCGGGCAAGGCCGCCGGTGGCGCGGGTGGCTCCTCGCCGCGCGCGGATCCGGCGAAGGCGCTGGTCGCCAGCAGGCCACACGACGCGACCACGAAAGCAAAACGATGACGATGGCTCTGTTCCCGGCTCTTGATTCTCGACATGGTCCTCCTCCTCATTTCAAGCCACACCGACGGGGCGGTGGCGCTCACGTGGCCGAGGCGACCAGCGCTAGTGCCGGAACGCGCCGCGCCTTCTCCCCATGTCGCGGGGAGATGTTGGTCGACCAAGACCGGGATATTCGCCTGAGGGCGATGGCTTCACCTGGCATAACGCCAGCGGACCGACCTGAGGCCTTCCAACCGCCTCATCAGCGCGTCGAGTAGCAGTCCGATCAGGCCGATCACGACCATGCCGGAGACGACGAGGTCGTAACGGTTCCCGGCGTTCCGAGCGTCGATGATCATGTAGCCGAGGCCCGAACGAAGCGCGATCATCTCCGCAGCTACGACCACCAGCCACGCCACCCCGAGGCTGATACGCATCCCGACGATCACCTGGGGTAGCGCGGCCGGCCAGATGACCTTCAAATATAGTTTCCAGCGCGGCGCCCCGAAGTTCTCGGCGGCTTGCACAAATCGCGGCTCGATACTGTGCACGCCCGTTGCGGTCTGCACCACCAGCGGAAAAACCGTCGAAATGAAGATGAGAAAGATTGGCGACGCATCGCCGATCCCGAACCAAAGGATTGCAATCGGGATCCAGGCAATTGGGGAGATCGGCCGCAGAATCTGAAAGATCGGATTCAGCGTCCGGTAGACCAAGGTGACCCGCCCCATCCACAGACCGAGGGGCAGCGCGACAGCCGTGGCGACGAGGAATCCGGTCCCGACGCGCAGCAACGACGCGGCGATGTGCTCGAACAGAGTGCCGTCGCTGATCAGCTCCGCTGCGCCGGTCACCACCTTCCATGGTGTGGGGAAGATGGCGCTCCTGCTTCGGATGACGATCAGCGACCAGAGACCCAGCAGCATCGATACCAGGGCGAGCGGCGGGAGGATTTTCTTGAGCTTTTCCATGAAACGATCACCCTCCTTGCTCGAGCCATTTGGCCCGCTTCAGGATCTTTCCTGCGCGCCAAACCAGTCGGGCCCAGGGCGAAGTGAGCGCCTCGCTGACGATCACCGTCATCTGACCGCTCGCGTGCGCCGTGCAGGCAAACTGGTACTCCGCAGCGCTCTCGAAGGGCAGGCGGAAGCTCTGGCCCGGCATCATCAAAGCGGGTCCGAAGATCTGGGGAACGTCGTCGCGATTCCGCAACACGAGGATGTCGCGCTCTCCAGCGACCAGGCGGATTTCCTGGGGCAGGATCTCGATCTTTTCGCCGGCCATCCGCCGCGCCCAGGTCCCCTTCGGAATTTCAAACAGCTCCTCCCGCGAATCGAACCGGACGGGAGTCGCCGCGGCCCAGGTCATTGGCCCGAGGACCAGGGCCGCGAACACGAACAACGGCCAACGGAAGCGTCGCGCGGCGCTCATCTTTTCAACAGAAGGTTGACGTCGTTCAGAATGGCCTGCGGTGACCGGCCGAATGGTACGAGCACGCGGAGCTTTCCTTCCCGATCGATCAAGAAGATCGACGACGAGTGGTGGACCGCGTAACCGAGTTTCTTGTTTTCCGACACAGCCTTCTCCGCAAAGACGCCGTACGCCTGCCGAACGGCGTCGATTTGCATCTTCCTGCCCGTGGCGCCCAGGAAGCTTGGATTGAAGGACTGCAGGTGCTCCCGCAGGCGGTCGGGGGTGTCACGGTCTGGATCGACGCTCACGAAGATCACCTGGACGTCCGCTGCGGCGGCTCCCAGCTGCCGGAAGACCTGGGACAGATTGGCCAGCGTCACCGGACAGATGCGCTCGCAATAGGTGAAGCCGAAAGCGACGGCGACGACCTTGCCACGAAACTTGCTGAGGACGACCGGCGCGCCATTCGATCCCTGCAGCTGGAAGTCCGGTGCCGCGCTCGGGGGATCGAAGACGCCGGACTTGAAGGCACCGTCCCCTGCATCGACGGCCGGAACCGCAAGGACGATGGCCAGGGTTGCCAATAGTGTCAGCGCGCGCTTCATGTCATGAATCCTTCCATCGCGGTCAGGTGAGCACGATCGGCGCCGGTGTGGCGGCCGCGGCGAACGATTCGTCGACGTACCGGGCGTAAGCGACGGGCGCCTTCAGCGTTCCCGCTTCGATCGAAAGCTGCATCAGCTCGTCGAACTCGGTCTTGATCATGCGCAGGTCGCCGTACGTCACGCGATCGGTCGGGTTCTCCATGACGAATTTGATGATGGACGGATCCTGGTTGAAGAACTGCCGCCCGGCCGCAATCTGGGCTGCCTTGTCGCGGTTCGGCTGTTGTTCATCGAGCCACTGGCCGGCGCCGAGGATGTGGTTGACGAGCTCCTGCACGAGCGGTCGCCTCGTGGCGATGAGCTCCTCGCGCACGGTGAGCACGCAGCAGATGTAGTTGCGCCACTCGTCGCGCGTCATCCGGAGCGGAATCGCATAGCCGGCCTTCTGCGCGGCCGCGCCGAATGGCTCGCCGGTGCAGTAGGCGTCGACCGCCTTGGCGTAAAGTGCGGCCGGCATATCGGGCGGCGCCATCTCGACCAGAACGATGTCCTTCGGGCTCATGCCCTCCTGGTTCAGCATCTTCCTCAGGAACAGGAAGTCGACCGCGAAACGGCTCGGGATGGCGATTCGCTTTCCGGTCAGGTCCTTGAACTTCTTGTAGGGCGAGTCCTTCCCCACCATGATGACGGCGCCGGATCGATGACCAAGGGAAACGATCTTGATTGGGATGGACTTCGTGACGAGGTCCATGACCAGCGGCGCCAGCATGAAGGCCGCTGCAATCTTGCCAGCCATCAGCGACTCCTTGATTTCCGGCCAACCGCTGTACTTGGCGTACTCGAACGAGTCCCCGGACTGCTGGCCCCGGTCCTTGGCAAGCCGCCTCGACGCGCATGCGATTGGCAGCGTGAGGTTGCACGTCACTGGCAGCCCGCCGACGACGAGCGATCCGCTGTGCTGCTTGGGTGACCGACAGGCGTTTACCGCCACGGTGGCAGCGGCCATACCCGTGGCGCCGACAATCAGGTCCCGCCGGCGAATTCCGGGCGCGTTCCGATACAAGATGCGTTCGACCGGCTGCAATCTGCGAGCCTGGTTCCTTGAACCGTCCCGTAGCCCTTAGGGCCGCGAGTCCTGCGGCGTGAGCGGCTCGATCGCGCCTATGACTAGCTGCGCTAGAGCTGATGACTAGCTGTGACTAATGCGGTAAGTCATATGACTTTGTGTGACTAACGCGCAACGTAAAGGACGCAGTTCCGCCTTCGACGATCTGATTTCCTGGAGCGTCGCGGAGTTCCGGCGTCAGGCCTCGCTGGTACGTCCGTTGCTCTCGCGATGGCCGCCGGCGGAACGCGAACCCACAGGTCCCGCCGCTCGCCCGACCCGATGACATCGACACCGAATCGACTTCGCAGGGGGAGACAGGAACCAGACCGCGATGAGTTTGTCCGGAAGTCCCGAAACGAACAAGCCAACAGAATTTTCTGAACACGCCTCTTCTTCAATTTCAGCCGACAGCGCCTGGACCCGCGGAGCTCGCGCGTGAAGACGAAACGTTCTCTGTCGCATATCGCTGCGCGGGAAGCTGAGCACGACATCGCGGTTCAAATTCGCGGGCTCAGCCTAGAGTTCCCCGGGCGGCCCGGTGGAGCGCCGGTGCGCGTGCTCGAGGATCTGAACCTCGACATCAGACGTGGCGAGTTCGTCTGCATCGTCGGACCTTCCGGATGTGGAAAGTCGACGTTACTAAACGTGGTCGCGGGGTTCGTCCGCCTCAGCAAAGGCGCTGCCCAAGTCGACGGCGAGGTCCGGGTCCAAGGCAACCCTCTCACCGGTCCTGACCGGCGGCGGATTCTGGTGTTCCAGGAGAACGGCGTGTTCCCTTGGTCCACCGTCGAAGAGAATATTCGCTTCGGCATAGGTGGCAGACCCAAGGCCGAGCAAGACGATCTCATCAGGCACTACGTCGCGATGGTCGGACTGATGGGCTTCGAGCGCTGCTACCCGCGCGAGCTTTCGGGCGGCATGCGGCAGCGGGTCGAGATCGCGCGCGCGCTCGCCGCGAATCCCGACATCATCTACATGGACGAGCCCTTCGGGGCGCTCGACTACCTCACGCGTCTCCGGATGCGAGCCGATCTGATCCGCATCTGGCAGGCGGAACGCAAGACGATACTGCTGGTGACTCACGACATCGAGGAGGCCGTGCAGCTTGCCGATCGCATCTTCGTGATGAGCGCGCGTCCCGCGACCGTCAAGGCGACTGTGAACGTCGACCTGCCACGCCCGCGCGACATCGACGCGCCCGAGTACCTCGCTCTGCGCGATCTGGTGCTCTCGAACATCGAATTCAGCGGTACTGCCGCGCCGCCGCCTGTGGACGAGGCGATGGCCGCCGAGGCTGGCCCGGCACGGCGGAAGCGAACCATCGAGTTTCCGGACTTGCCCGACCCAAGAGCCAACCCCTGCGGGGGCCCGCGGACGTTTTCGCGCAATTTACCGACTCCGAACAGGTTCGCGAAACAAGCACACGAGGAGAGCTCGGAATGAACAAGGATCTTGATTACGTCATCATCGGCGCGGGGCCCGCGGGATTGCAGACGGCCTACTTCCTCAAGAAAGCGGGACTCTCGTTCAAAGTTCTCGAAGGGGGGGCGGAGGTCGGTGCGTTCTTTCGAAAATTTCCTCGCCACCGCAAGATGATCTCCATCAACAAGGTTCACACGGGCGTGGACGAGGAAGAGGTGAAGCTTCGTTGGGACTGGAACTCGCTTCTGTCCGACGAGCTGTCGCCGCTGTTTCGCGACTTCTCGGAGCGCTACTTCCCCGACGCGGACGACTTCGTCGAATATTTGAAGACCTTCCAGACCCGTCACGCTCTCGACGTGGAGCTCGATACGCGGGTCTCGAAGATCACGAAGACCAAGGCGGGCACGTTCGTGATCGAGGCCGCCGACGATCGGAGCTGGGCTTGCAAGCGGATCATCATCGCGACCGGCGTGGCGGAGTCGAACATTCCTTCATTCCCGGGCGTCGAGCTGTGCGAAACGTACGCGGACGTCTCGGTCGATCCCAAGAAGTTCGTTAATCAGCGGGTTCTAATTCTCGGCAAGGGCAACTCTGCTTTCGAGACGGCGGATAACCTCGTCGAGACCGCCGCTGTGATCCACGTCGCGAGCCCGAATCCGTTGCGCTTCGCGTGGAAGACGCATTTCGTAGGCGACCTTCGGGCTTGCAACAACAACGTGCTCGACACCTACCAGCTGAAGCTTCAGAACGCCATCATCGACGGGACCGTCGCATCCATCAAGCGAGACGGGAACGGCTTTGCAGCGGAGGTCCACTACAGTCACGCCAACGGCGAGGTCGAGACGATTCGGTACGACCACGTGATCCTGTGTACCGGGTTCAAGCTCGATGTCTCGATCTTCGACGACAGCTGCCGCCCTTCATTGACGTCGGACAACCGCTTCCCGGTTCAGACCAGCAGCTGGGAGTCCGTCAATGTTCCCGGAATGTTCTTCGCGGGCACGTTGATGCAACAGCGTGACCGCAAGAAGTATATGTCCGCCTTCATCCATGGCTTCCGCTACAACATCCGCACACTCTGTCGGATTCTCCAGAGTCGCCACCATGCCGTGCCGATGCCGGCGGCCCTGGTCGGGGGCTCCGTGTCCGAACTGGGCGGCGCTCTGCTGGCGCAGATGAATCGATCGTCAGCGCTCTGGCAGCAGCCTGGGTTCCTGGCGGATGCCCTGATCCTCGATCGCCGCGCGCAGGTCGGCCGCTACTTCGAGGCGCTGCCCGCCGACTACATAAGGGATCATCTTCTCGAATCGGGCAGCGTGCTGATGCTGACGCTCGAGTTCGG
>Ga0111538_10006448_pt1 | contig 15884 bp, 17 predicted proteins | sample SoiMethybrSBSTD1_FD_79669 | JGI IMG/M metagenome (GOLD analysis project Ga0111538, IMG submission 79669) | Bulk soil microbial communities from a Populus tree surrounding site in Tennessee, USA - Soil MetaG P. TD hybrid SBSTD1 (version 2)... | ecosystem: Environmental > Terrestrial > Soil >...
CTTCGCCATCACTGCCGCCGCGCACGGAAAGCTGGTCATTTCCGGTCGCATCCTCGGCACGGACGGCAAGCCGGTGTTCGGCGCGCTGGTCGAAGTGCTGCGCGCGGGGACGGAAGCCACCGCGGCCACCGATGCCGACGGCCGCTTCATGCTCACGACAACCGCCTCCACCCGCATTCGCTACCGCGTGAGCCATGCGGAGCACGCAACCCGGGTCGAGCAGTTGAATCTCAAGGCGGATGACGCGGGCACCTGGCGCGGCACCTTCGGACTCGCGCTCGCCTGATCGCCGCGCTGCGTACACGGAAAGGGCCGGCTGAGCCGGCCCTTTTTTTGCGCCTTCGGCCCCGCTCGAGCGTCACGCCGCGCGCGCGAACTCCTCCTGCAGCTTCGTCTCGTAGGCCAGCACCTTCTGCACGGCCGGGCGCCCGCGCATGCGCTCGTGGTGCGCGACGCAGTTCCTGAATCCCGATACGTCGAGCTTGAACGATATCGCGCGCTTGAAGCACCAGAAGAAATACGCGTCGCAGGCGGTGAAATGCGGGAAGAACCACTCGCGCCCCGCCAGCAGGTCATCCACCACCTTGAGATCCTCGAACAGCAGCTTGTTGGCGACGCGCTTGACACTCTCCTCCGAGCCCGGCAGGTCGCAGTAATTCTCCGGCCGCGCGTTGGGCGTCAGTTTCGGGTGGATGCCCGAGGCGCAGAACGCCATCAGCGAGATCGCCTTGATCTCCTGCCCCGGGTCTGCCGGCAGCAGCTTCGCCTTGGGGAACTGGCGGTGGATCCAGACCTGGAGCGCGACGTTTTCCGTCAGCGGCTCGCCGTCGATCACCAGCACCGGCACCTTGTGCTTGGGGTTCAGCCTAAGGAATTCCGGCGTCCGGTTGCCGCCCTTGCGCGTGTTGATGGCCTGAACCTCGAACTCGGCGCCCGCCTCGGTCAACGTGATGAAAGGCACCAGCGCGCAGGTCATCGGGGCGAAATACAGGGTCAGCTTCATCTCGCGTAGCCTCCAGGTCGGAAATTTCGGAACAAGGCGCGCGGGCGCCGCCAAATCGCGCAGCTAAATTGAGATGGAATGGCCTTCCGACGCGGCCATGCACTCGATTTCCAGGCCGCGATCGGCGAAGAATTTCCGCCCGAACGCTTCCTTCGCCGCCACGGTCTCGTCATCGTGGGAAGGGTCATGGTGATAGAGATAGAGCCGCCTCACCTTAGCCTCCGCCGCCAGCTTCAGGACCTCGGACAGGCACGAATGCCCCCAGCCGACACGCTGCGGATACTCGCTGTCCAGGTACTGCGCATCGTGGATGAGAACATCGGCGCCCGCCGCGAACGCCACCAGCCGCTTGCGGCCGTGGGCGTCGCCGTTCAGGGTCAGCTCGTTGTCGGTCAAGTACGCCACGGTCTTGCCGCCCGGACCCTTGAGGAGATAACCCAGGGTCGTACCCGGGTGGTGCAGGCTGATGGTTTTAACCTGCAGGTCCTCGATTTCGAAAGCGCCTTCCGTCAGCTCCTTGTAGTAGACGTGCGCCGCGAACTCCTTCACCGCGACCGGGAAGTAGACGTGTGACATCTGCCCCGCGATCACTTCACGCAAGGTGAGCTTGCCCTGGCCGGTGCCGTGGATCACCACCTCGTTGCCCTGTTGGTACAGCGACTGGAAATACGGCAGCCCCTGGATGTGGTCCCAGTGCGGGTGCGTGATGAACAGGTTGATCTTGCGCCGCCGGTTCGCGGCCGCCAGCGAGCGGCCGAGCTCGATGATGCCGGTGCCGGCGTCGAAAACGAACATGCGGTCCCGCGTCATCTCGATCGAAATGCACGACGTATTGCCGCCGTACTTCAGCGTCTCCTTCCCGGGGCGCGGCGTGCTGCCGCGCGTGCCCCAGAACGACAGCTTCATCGCGCTCGTGAGCAGCCCGTCGATGGTATCGAGCATCTTCTGGTTGGCGACCGGCTTGACCAGGAAGGCGTCGGCGCCCGCTTCCAGGCTGGCGCGGTAGTCGTACTCGAAGCTCTTGGCGCTGAAGACGATGACCTTGACGTGATCGAGGCCGCGGTCGCTGCGTATCTGCGCGATCAGCGCCGCGCCGGACATCCCGGGCATCACCAGGTCGGTAATGACCACGGCGGGCTTGAACGACGCGATCTCGCCCATCGCCAGCGAGCCGTCGTTTATGTCCTTCACTTCATAACCCGCGATGCGCAGGGTGGCCGCGACCACCTTCGAGAGCTGCTCGTCGTCGTCGACTATCAGTATTCTGCTGCCCATGGAACCTTATTTTCCCTTGAAATGCCCGGGCGCTCTCGCCGACTCAGGGCTTTGCCCACACAAGCAGGATACCATCGCGCGGGGAGCCGCCGCCGGTCCGCGCTTGTCGCGATATACTCCGCCCACCATGGAAAAACGCAAGCTCGGAAAATCCAATCTCGAAGTCTCCGCGGTCGGCATCGGCTGCAACAACTTCGGCCTGCGCGCCGACCCCGCCCAGACCCGCGCCGTCGTGGACAAGGCGATCGAGCTCGGCATCACGCTGTTCGACACCGCGGACCGCTACGGACAGCCGGCCGGCACCTCGGAGCAGTTCCTCGGGCAGGCGCTGGGCGCCCGGCGCAAGAACATCGTGCTCGCGAGCAAGTTCGGCAACGCGATGGATGACAGCGGCACGATGCAGGGCTGCTCGCGCCGCTACATAAAGATCGCGGTCGAGGCGAGCCTGAAGCGGCTCAACACCGACTGGATCGACCTCTACCAGATGCACCGCCCGGACACCGAGACGCCGATCGACGAGACGCTGCGCGCGCTGGAAGATTTAGTGCGCGAGGGCAAGATCCGCCACGCCGGCTGCTCGCAGTTCTCGGCCACTCAGATCCGCGAGGCGAGCCAGGCGGCGAAGCAGGCCGGCATCGAGGGCCTGGTCTCGGCGCAAAACCACTACAACCTCATCAAGCGCGACATGGAACGCGATTTCGTCCCCGCCATCCGTGAAAGCGGCATCAGCTTCATCCCGTTCTACCCGCTCGCCGGCGGATTGTTGACCGGCAAGTACCGGCGCGACGCGGCGCCTGCCGGCAGCCGCTTCGCGACGCCACGCGAGCAGGAAAAGCGCGCGCTGGCCGGCGACCCCTGGCCGATTCTCGAGCAGCTCGAGAAATTCTGCGCCGCGCGCGGGCGCCCCATGCTCGAACTCGCGGCGAGCTGGCTGCTCTCCCGGCCCGGCGTCGCCTGCATGATCGCCGGCGCCACGAAACCCGCGCAGGTCGAGGCCAACGTCAAAGCCATCGGCTGGAAACTCACCGCCGCCGACTTGGCCGAACTCGATCGCATCACGGACGTTAAATCCGCCGCCTGAAACGGTTCATCACTCATCACCCATCACTCATCACGCATATGGAAATCAAGGTAATGCTCTCCCTGGCCTTCAAGGAGGCCTATCTCGAGCTGGTGCCGCAATTCGAGCGCGCGACCGGGAACAAGGTGTCGACGTCGTGGGTCGGCAGCGTGCAGATGATGAGCCGGTTGAAGGGCGGAGAGGCGGTGGATCTCGTGATCCTGTCGGCCGCCTCGCTCGACGAGCTCATCAAGGCCGGGATCATCGCCGAGCGCCAGGACATCGCGAAGGCGGGCGTCGCCGCGGCCGTGAAGGCCGGCGCGCCGAAGCCGGACATCAGCTCGGGCGAGGCGCTGAAGCGCGCGGTGCTGGCGGCGAAGTCCGTCGTCTACTCGACCGGGCCGAGCGGGATCTACCTAATCGAGCTGTTCCAGCGCTGGGGCATCGCCGACCAGATCAAGTCCAAGGTGAAGCAGTCACAGGGCGAGCCGGCCGGCGCGGTGGTCGCCCGCGGCGAAGCGGAACTCGGCTTCCAGCAGATGAGCGAGCTCCTCCCCGTCCCCGGCATCGACATCATCGGGCCGCTGTCCCCGGACGTGCAGAAGATCACGACTTTCTCCGCCGGCGTGCACCGGAAAGCGCAGGCCGCGGACGCCGCGCGCGCCCTGGTGAAGTTCTTCAAGGCCCCCGCCGCCGCGCCGGTGATCCGGGAGAAAGGCATGGAACCGGCCTGATCCCGCAGCCCGCGGTTCGACCGTTTTCCGCCGCTGCGTCATTGGCTTCCATGCTTCAGAACGCCTAATGTAAATGTCTGGTATTCAAGGGGTTTTTTCGGTATAATGCCTCATCAGTAAGCCCGGAGCCCCTCCGGGCTTTTTAGTTCGGAAAACAGCCATTCGGGTTGTTTCCGGAAGGTGAAAATCGCAATGACGACCATCACGAAACCGGCCCGCTCGGTGGACTGGACTAAAGACCGCATCGCCGCGCTCGCCACACCCGACGTCAAGCAGTTGCGCGCCAACGCGGTACGCTTGAACGATCCGGAAATCACGCAGCGCTGCGATGACGTGCTCGGAGAGCGGCCGCGCGGTCGCGGCGCCGCCAAGAAAGCCGTTCCCGGCGCGGCGCCCAAGCCGCGCAGGAAGCGCAAGGCGCCAGAAGCCAAGGCACCAGAGGCATCGTCGCCGGAAACAGGCGGGGCAGCATGACTCTCCCCGTCGGCGAACGCAGCCGTTTCATGGTCGGCAAGTACGAAATCATCGCGGAGCCGATCCCGCATTCGCGGCACATGCTGCGCTATGTCGTGTACGTCGGCAAGACGCGGATCGGGGCCACGGTGAGCGTGCCGTCGGAATCCGACTGCCTGTTCCTGGAGAAGCCGCCGATCGTGCCGCCGCTGAAGATTTTTTATGTGACGAGCAAGCCTGGCCGCCCGAAGAAGAGCGCCAAGCCTCCGGTCCCGCTCGAGCGAGACCAGCCCGGCTTCCGGGAAGAGCTCCCGTCCGACGTGCCGCTCGACGTAACCGGGAGATCGGGACTCGGTTAACCCGGCGCAACCCGCCGGTGCCAATAAAAAAGCCGGGCTCGCGCCCGGCTTTTTCACGTACTGGGTATGACTTAGGCGGCCTGGATGTTGCTCGCCTGCGTCTTGCCCTTGTTGCCGGTGGTGATTTCGAAGGAAACCTTCTGGCCTTCCTTCAGCGACTTGAATCCCGCCATGTTGATGGACGAGAAGTGGGCGAAAAGATCTTCGCCGCCGCCGTCAGGAGTAATAAAACCAAAACCCTTCGCATCGTTGAACCACTTTACGGTACCGGTTGGCATAGTCACGTTCCTTTAATAAAAATAGGGCTGAGCCCAAAAATTGTGTTTATCTCTAAGCCCCAGAAGAACGGACAAACTGCAAGTCACCACCCCAAGTACTCGAAACTAAACACCGAGCGCGCACCTTATAGCGGGACCCGGATGGCGTCAAGGAAAACCTTGAATTAATGAGGTAAAACGACACATTTCACGGTGAAAACTGCACGAATTGGCCGGAAATGGCAGGGAATTTGCGGTTTGTGCGCCGCTCCTGGCCACTTAGCGAAGCCGGGTGAAGTGCGAGTGCGTACAATGATTCATTCTCGATAGGACCCTAATGATGACCGACGAAGCCTACATCGCCGCATACCAGAAGCTCTCGAGCCAGTACCACAACAATCAGTCGAGCATGGGAGACCACCTGGCTGCCGTTCAGAAGCTGAAGGATCAATACCTCAAGGGCAGGACCAGCGCCGCGCTTCCCGTCGTGCCCTGACAATCTCAAATTTCGTGACTCGCGACTCGTGACTCGCGGATAGACACTGTTGCCGTCACTGCATCGCTGCCTCACCGCGTCACCGGGGATTGGAGACTGCTAGAATCCCCCGCTCTTCCCATTTCCCCCAGCCGCTTTCCGCTCCCCCGTGACCCGCTACGCCGTCGCGATCATCGTCGTTGCCGAACTGTTGGGTACCTCGTTGTGGTTCAGCGCGAACGCCGCCGCCGGCGATCTTGCACGCGTCTGGGGACTCGGGCCGACGGATCTCGGTGCGCTGACAAACGCCGTGCAGCTCGGTTTTATCGCCGGTACTTTCGGGTTCTCGCTCTCGGGCTTGGCCGATCGCTACGCCGCGAGTCGTATCTTCGCCGTATGTGCCTGCGCCGGCGCTGCGGCGAATGCGGGCTTTGCCCTGTTCGCAACCGGCATGGGCGACGGCTGGCTCTACCGGTTCGCCACCGGCGTCGCCCTGGCCGGCGTTTACCCGCCGGGCATGAAGCTCGTTGTGAGTTGGGCGCCGCAGCGCGCGGGCGAGGCGCTCGGCTGGCTGGTGGGCATGCTCACGCTCGGCACGGCCCTGCCCCACGCGGTACGCGCCCTCGGCGGCGGCTGGAGCTGGAGTGTCACGATCCTGGTGTCGTCGGGCCTCGCTCTGGCTGCTGCTGCGCTGGTGCTGCGCCTGGGCGACGGACCGCATCTCGCCGCCCCCGCCGCCGGCGCGCGCCCCGGATGGGGCTCGGTGCTAGGGGCGTTCCGCGTGCCTGAATTTCGCGCCTCGGCGTTCGGTTATTTCGGCCACATGTGGGAGCTCTACGCGTTCTGGACCTTCGTGCCGTTCTTGCTTGCCGGAATACTGGCGCGCGGCGGCAGCGCCACGGCGTGGGAGATATCCGCGTGGGCATTCGCGGTAATCGGCGCGGGCGGATTCGGATGCATCGCCGGCGGGCGGCTTTCCCGGCGCATCGGCGGCGCGCGCGTGGCGGCAATTGCGCTGGCGGGCTCGGGCGCGGCGTGTCTCGTCTTTCCGCTGGTGCAGGACGCGCCGGCCGGCTTTCTGCTTGCGCTCATGCTGGCGTGGGGCGTGATGGTCGTCGCCGACTCGCCGCAGTTTTCCGCGCTCTCCGCGCGCGCCTGCCCGCCTCAGCTCGTCGGCAGCGCGCTCGCGATCCAGAACAGCATCGGTTTTTTCATCAGCGTCGTGGCGATCTCGGTCGTATCCGGTGCGTGGGACCAACTCGGCGCCAATATCGCCTGGTTACTGCTGCCGGGGCCGCTGGTGGGACTGGTCGGGATCGCGCCGCTCGCGCGGCGCCGGGCCGCGCAATAAGGAAACAGGTTTTGCCATAGACTTCGCCTACACGCATCGCCTATCACGAGATTTTGAAGGAGATTCATGAGTAACGCCGAGCTGGAACTCAACAAGGCCGTAGCGCTGCGCTTCAAGAAGTCGCAGGGCACGAAGGACATGCCGCAGGTCGAGAAAGAGGTCCTCGCGCCGGACTACAACCGCATCCGCGGCGGCAATTTCCACCTCGCGGCCAACGCGCGCGACCAGGACTGGCCGCATCCCGGCATGTACTTGCGCGCCGCCTTCCCCGACCGCGTGGACGTCATCGAGCACGTCGTTGCCGAAGGCGACACGGTCGGCCTGCTGTTCCGCCTGAACGCCACGCACCAGGGCAATCTCTTCGGCATCCCGCCGACCGGCAAGAAAATTGACGTCTACGAGATCGCGCTGCTGCGCATCGTCAACGGCCAGATGACCGAAGGCTGGTTCATGATGGACGAGGCGGAACTGCTGCGGCAGCTGGGCGCGCGGATGCCGGTGCGCAGCGATCGCCGCATCATCGCGCCGCCCGTGCCGGAGCTGGGCGAGAGCGGCGACGCGATCGTACGGCGGCTCTCGGCGAAGAAACCTCCCTCCCCGGAGGACGGTCTAAAGATGATCATGGCCCGCTCCAGGATATCGGCGCCCTCCGCGGACGACCGCGCGCCAGACTTCGCGCGCAAGCGCGAAGCGTTCCAGCACATGCATGATTACGGCGTCGCCCGCGGTCTGGGCGCGCAGACTCTCCGCTCCGCGATAGCCGAACGGCGCGACCCGATCGACCGCTTTGTCGCCGACGGCGAGAAGGCATGGATGCGCTTCTATCTCCATGGCACCCACGAAAGCACCCTCTACGGACTGCCGCCCACCGGCAAACGCATCGGCGTGCCGGCGGTGGACGTCTCGCGTTTCGCCGGCGGCAAGTGGAAGGAGAGCTGGTGCTTCGGCGACGAGCTCGGGCTGCTGCTGCAATTGGGCGTGCCCAATCTTTTGCTTGAATAGTGATCGGTGACCAGTGACCGGTGACCGGATACGCCGCTGCGCGGAAGCAAGAAGCGGGTCGCCCTTCCGCCTTCCGACTTCCGCCTTCCTCCTTGCGGTCTTCGTCGCAGGGACGACGAGCGCGTGCGCCGCCGATTTCAGTTCATGCGTGAAATCGCTGCGCGGCGAAGCGACGGCGAAAGGCATCACCGCGCAAACTTTCGACAAGGCCATGGCCGGCATCGAGCCCGACCAGGGCGTGATCGACTCGATGGGCAACCAGCCCGAGTTCACGACGCCGATCTGGGACTACCTCGCGGCACTGGTGGACGAGCAGCGCATCACCGACGGAAAAGCGAAGCTCGCCGAGTGGGCCACGGTGCTCTCGGGCATCGAGCAGAAATTCGGCGTGGACCGCCATACCATCATCGCGGTGTGGGGCGTCGAGACCGATTTTGGCCGCAACATGGGCAAGCGCCCGCTGGTGCGCTCGCTGACGACGGTCTCGTGCTTCGGCAGCCGCCAGCCGTATTTCCGCGCCGAGCTGATGGCGACTTTGCGCATTCTGCAAAGCGGCGACGTCCCGCCCGAACACCTCGCGGGCTCCTGGTCCGGCGCGTTCGGCCACACCCAGTTCATGCCCACCACTTTTCAGCGGCTGGCGGTGGACTTCGACGGCGACGGCCGCCGCGACATCGTCGGCTCGATTCCCGACGCGCTCGCTTCTTCGGCGAATTACCTGAAGGATGCGGGCTGGGCGAGCGGCCAGCCCTGGGGCTACGAGGTAAGCCTCCCGGCAAAATACGTCGGCCCCTCGGGACGCCGCGATCGCCGCGCGCTCGCGCAGTGGAACAAGCTCGGGATCCGGCAGATGGACGGCACGGTGTTGACGGGCCCCGATCGCGCGGCACTGATCCTCCCCACCGGCATCGGCGGCCCGGCATTCATCGTGTTCCGGAACTACGACGCGATCTTTTCCTACAACGCCGCCGAATCCTACGCGATCGCGATCGCCCACCTGTCCGACCGCCTGCGCGGCGCCGGCCCGATCAAGACCGCGTGGCCCACCGACGACCCCGGCCTGTCGCGCGCCGAGCGCCGCGAGCTCCAGCAACTCCTTATCGCGCACGGCTACGACATCGGCGAAGCCGACGGCATCGTCGGCCAGCGCACGCGCGACGCCATCAAGACCTTTCAGGGTTCTGCGGGGCTGCCCACCGACGGCCGCGCCGGTGGCCGCGTGTTCAACGCGCTCAAGGCGAGCGCCAAGCCGCCCCCGGCAAAATAACCCGCGGGTCGAGGCTCGCGTTTCGACCCCTTTTCCTTTGTCCCTTTTCCCTCGATGAGCGAGACACGGTCCAGCGTGCACCGCCAGGTCTGGCAGATGGCCGGGCCGCTCATCTTCGCGAACATCTCGGTGCCGCTGTTGGGCGCGGTGGACACCGCGGTGGTCGGCCACCTGCCGGAGATCCACTACATCGGCGCCGTCGCGCTCGGTGCGATGCTGATCACTTACATCCTGCATCTCTTCAACTGCCTGCGCATGGGCACAACCGGCCCGACGGCGCAGGCACGCGGCGCCGGCGACTACGCGGAAGTGCGCGCATTGATCGGCCGCGCGCTGCTGCTCGCCGGCGTCATCGGCGGCGCGCTGATCGCCCTGCAGCTGCCGATACTCGCCCTCACCTTCTGGCTGATCGATGCCAGCCCCCAGGTGGAGTACTACGCCCGCGAGTATTTCCTGATCCGCGTCTGGTCCATGCCGGCGGCGCTGGCGGGCTACGCGATCATCGGCTGGTACTACGGGCTGCGCGACGCGCGCACGCCGCTGGTGGTGCAGACCGTCGCCACCGCGCTCAACATCGGCCTCGACTTCCTGTTCGTCTTCGGCTTCGGCTGGGGCGTCGCGGGCGTCGCCGTGGCGTCGCTGATCGCGGCCTACGTCGGCCTGCTGCTGGGGCTCTGGTGCGTGTGGCGCACCCTGCGCGCGCTACCGGGCAGCGGGCACGGCCCCCTGCTCGACCGCGCGCGGCTACTGCGCATGCTCTCCATCAACAGCGACCTCGTGCTGCGCACGTTCTGCGTGGTCTCCGTGCTAGGCCTGTTCATGGCGAAGAGCGCCGAACTGGGCGACCTGACTCTCGCCGCGAACCAGGTGCTCCACAACTTCCTCGTTTTCACCTCCTTCGGCCTCGACGCGTTCGCGCACGCTGCCGAGGCCATCCTCGGCGAAGCCGTCGGAAAACGCGACCGCCCGGCGTTTCAGCGCGCGCGGCGCGTCGTTTTCCTGTGGGCGGTCATCGTCGGCGTCCTCAACGTGCTGGTCTACGCCGTCGCAGGGCACGGGATCATTGCGCTGCTCACCGGCATCGAGGAAGTGCGTGCCGCAGCGGGCGGGTTTCTGTGGTGGGTGGTGGCGCTGCCGCTGGTATCGGTCTGGGCCTACACATACGATGGGGTGTACCTGTCCGCCACCCGCACCACCGCAATGCGCAACACCGTGATCGTTTCCTTCATCGCCTACATCACCTTGCTCTACACGCTGGTGCCGCTCTACGGCAACGTCGGACTCTGGATCGCCCTCGCCACCTTCCTCGGCATGCGTGGCCTGCTGCTGCACCTCGCCTACCCCGCTCTCCTGGGCTCCGTCGGCGACGAGGCGCAAAAAGCGGCGGCTTAGGGGATAGGATGCGTGCCGTGGTGTTCCAATGAGCATGGCGGCATACGAAATCGCCGGGCGTCCCGGCCCCTTGCAATCGAGAACCGCGCGCGTCGCATTCGTGGTGTCGCTGCTCGTTCACGCCGCCCTCATCGTGAGGATGCCGGTCGATTTACCCGACTTCAAGCGCAGCGGAGTGCAAGAATCCGATTTGCCGCTCATGGTTCGGCTCGCGCCTCCGTTCATCGACCCGCCGCCTGCCTCGCCGTCTGCCTCGCCGCCTCCCATGGCGCCCCCCCGCGCCGCGCCCCCGCCGGCGCGACCGCCGAGGGCGGTCCCCGCGCCACCCGCCGCCTTGCCGATTCCGCCCGCGCCGACGGGCGATCTCTCGGCCTACATCGATTATCGCCGCAGCGTGCGTGCCGCCCTGGAGGAGCCCGCCACGAAAGCGCCGACGGCCGCTCCGGTAGAGGACGAGAACGCCCGCGCCAAGCGCATCGCCGCCGCCAACATGGCCTCACAGCGCCAGATGACGTTCGGATTCGACCCGGCAAAGAGCGGTGGCATGTTCCAAATGACGCGCATGTCGTTCGACTATGGCGAGTTCGTCTTCACCGGCTGGAACACTGCCATGGGCCGGCGCACGCGGCAGGTGATCGAGGTCCGCAGAGGCGCCGCCAGCGACATTCGCCTCGCCATAGTGCGCAAGATGATCGCAATCATCCGCGAGCACGAGCCGGAGGAATTCACGTGGGATTCCCAGCGCCTTGGCCGCAGCCTGGTCCTCTCCTCCCGCATGCGCGACAACAGCGGGCTCGAGGACTTCATGCTGCAGGAGTTCTTCGCCCTGAAGCAGTGACCGCCAGGAGCTGCGCTCCAGCGAAGGCAGGCAGCCCGGTTATCCGTCGGCCGTCACGCATGCAAAACTTTTCTATTTCGTCCCGACTGTCGCTTGATTGTATTATGGTGGCCCCCGCACCGCGGGAGACTCGTCACCCGTCACTCATCACTCAAGGAGAGAGCCATGGCAAAGGGTTACTGGATCAATCTGTTTCGCAAGGTCAAAGATCCCAAGAAGGTCGAGGCCTACCGCAATCTCGCCGGGCCGGTCATGCAGGCTGCCGGCGCGAAGTTCCTGGTGCGCGGCGACCCGACGAAGGTCTACGAGGCCGGCGTCATGGGCCGCGCCGTGGTCATCGAGTTCGAGAGCGTGCAAAAGGCGATGGAAGTGCACGACAGCCCGGGCTACCAGGCCGCGCTGAAGGCGCTCGGCGACGGCGCGGAGCGGGATCTGCGGATCGTTGAAGGCGTTTAGCCTGGAAAAGCGTGATCGGTGAGTGGTGTTCGGTGACAGGAAGGTAAGCCCGCTCTGCGGGAGCCTCGTCACCCGTCACCCGGCACTCGTCACGAATAAAAAGGAGGAAACATGCCGGCCATCTCAGCACCGCGCATTCTCTGTCATCTCGTCGTCGGCGCCTGCCTCGCCGCGTCGGCGGCAAGCGGGCTCGCGCAGCAACCGTACCCGAATCGCCCGCTGCGCCTGATCATCCCGCTCGCGCCGGGCGGCACCACCGACATCATGGCGCGCACCATGTCCCAGCAGCTCTCCGCCACCCTTGGGCAGCCGGTAGTCACGGAGAATCGCACCGGCGCCGGCGGGACCGTCGGCACCGACCTCGTTGCGAAGTCGCCGCCCGACGGCTACACGCTGCTCATCATCTCCGCGGACACCTACACCACCAACGCGGTGCTCTACGCCAACCTGCCGTTCGACTCGCGCAAGGATTTGAAGCCGCTCTCCGTGCTGGCGGCCTCGCCCAGCATCCTGACCGTGCATCCGTCCCTGCCGGTGAAAACGGTGAAGGAACTGGTTGCGCTGTCGAAAGCGCGGCCGAAGGACCTCAACTACGGTTCGGGCGGCACTTCCGGCGTGCTGCGCATGGAACTAATCAAGTTCAACACCGGCATGGTCATCACCAACATTCCGTACAAGGGCTCGGGCCCGGCGCTGATTGATCAGATCGCGGGCCACATCCACGTCGGCTTCTTCAACCTTGTCGCAACGCTGCCGCAGGTCGAGTCGGGCAGGCTGCGCGGGCTTGTCGTGACCGGCAGCAAGCGCTTCGAGAAGCTGCCCGACGTTCCCAGCACGAAAGAATCCGGCATCAAGGGATTCGACGAGAACGTCGGCTACCTGATGCTGGTGCCGGGCGCCACGCCCGCCGCGATCGTCACGCGCCTCAATACCGACATCGTGAAGGTGCTGAACGGGGCCGAAGTGAAGAACCGCCTCGCCGCCGAGGGCTCCGAAGTCGTCGGCAGCACGCCCGAGCAGGCGAGCGCCGTGGTCCTCAAGCAGATCGATCAGTGGGTGGACGTGGTGAAGCGCACTGGTATCAAACTGCAGTGACGAGTGACGGGCATCAGGAAACTAAGTAAGCCCGCTCCGCGGGAATCTCGTCACACGTCACTCGTCACTCGTCACCTCAGTGCTCGATAGAGGAACGGCAGGCTGACATCCATGCGGTAATCGATATCGGAGTGGTTGTCGTCGAATTCCTCGTAGGTGTGGCGGATGCCGGCGGCGGCGAGGCGCTTCGAGAGGATGCGTGAGCCGTAGTGGATGTGGTACTGGTCGCGCCAGCCGCAGTCGATGTAGATACCGCGTAACGATTTCAAACTATTGCGATATTTCGCAACCAGGTTGATCGGGTCGTGCCGCAGCCAGTTGCGCCAGCGTTCCGCGATCAATTCGCCAGTCTCCATATTGAACGGCACCCGGAATCCGTTCGGCGCCCGCGGATCCGGATCGTAGGTCGCGGCCATGCAGAGATTCATGATGCAGTGGCCCTCCGCCGTCGAAACCTTCTCTTTCTTCCACACGTTCTCGAGAAAGCGCCGGATGCGCCCGTCGTCCAGGCCTTCCGCGATGCGCTTGCGGCCCGATTCGCGCCGCGCGTCGTAGCGCCCGGGCCTGCGCCTGGGCGCGCGATGCTTCTGCAGTTCGTTCAGCGTATTCGGCCAGTCGGCCCAATAGACGTAATCGAAATACGCGTCGCCCGAATGGTTGGCGATCGCGCCCCAGTACTTCGGGTACTTCATGCCGTGAATCATCGAGCCGTAGCCGCCCGATGACTTGCCGAAGCAACCGCGGTGCTCGCGGCTGGCGAGCGTGCGGAACTCGCGGTCGACGAAAGGGATGATCTCGCGCGTCAAGTAGTCGGCGTAGTTGCCGATCGCGGAGGAGTTCACGTACTGGTTGCCGCCCAGCGCGGTGAAGCAGTCCGGGAAAACGAAAATCGCCGGCCCCATCTTGCCGTCGCGCATCAGCCGCGCCGCGCGCTCCGGCACGTTGTCGCCGAACGGTTTCCAGCCGAGGTGCGACAAGCCCGAGCCGGTAAAGCCGACCAGGTCGTAGAGCACGGGAAAGCGGCGGCGCCCGGTCCAGTCGTACTGCGGCGGCAGCCACACCGCGAGCTTGCGCACGTGCGGGTCACCGAGGGGATTGTCCTTCAGGATTTTAGAGCTGTGCTCGAGCACGATCACCGTGCCGGCGGGACCTTTGGGACGTTTTAGCGCCATTTGTTGAATGACTCGTGACTGATGACTGGTGACAAGTGTAGCGCGCTACGCATCACTCATCACCCATCACCCATCACCCCGGTATGTGCGGTGCCACACAGACGCGCGGTGCTTGCCTGTCTAATCTTTAGCGTCACAACACAAAAGGAGTAATGACCATGAAGAAAAGCCGAGGTGGGCGCATGACTGCGGCCAAACGCCGTGCCGCCAAGTCGTCAGGCGGTAAAGGTCGCATCAAGAATCGCAAAGCCGGCCGAAAGATCATGAAGTCGTAGTTTTCGCTTCCGACTTCCGACTTTCGACTTCAGGTCGTGCTGCAGAAAATGGGCTTGCCCATTTTCTAGAGCGCGACCTTCTGCCGTTGCCCTGTCTCCGACGCACGCACGATGGCGTCGAGCGAACGATGGCGGCGCACGGCGTGGTCGAAATCGGGTCCCACCGGCGCGGCACCGCGGATCGTCTTCGCGAAATTGACCCACATCTGACCGACGTCGTAGGCACGACCCACCTTCCGCACCTCCTCGGGCACCCATTTCAGCCGGTCCGGCACCGGCAGCTCCTTCAGCGCCTTGTCGTCCTTCTTGCCGGCCATGATCTTGCGGTTGTCCTCCTGCCCGGCCTCGCCGCCGCCGATCATCATCAGCGTGCCTTCCTTGCCGTAGATCTCGAATCGAAAGCCGCTGTTGTGGTACGGCTGCACGCCGACGTTGGCGCAGACGACCGCGCCGTTCTCGAGCCGGCCCTGCACCATGATGTTGTCGGGCGCCGTGGTGTCCACGGTCTTTTTCGTGTCGGTCTCGAACCACTGCTTCACCTGCGTGCTGACGACGGCGGAGACTTCGGTCAACTCGCCCACGACCATGCACATGGCGTCGAACACATGCCCGAAAGTGATGGTGAACGGGTTCGCGCCCAGCTTCGCGTCGCGCTGCCAGGTCCGGTCCGAGGTGCGGGTCAGCACGCCGCTGTTCATCAGCGTCATGTTCACCGCCACCATCTCCCCGACGTAGCCGTCCTTCACCAGCTCGCGCAGGTACATATAGGCGGGTGAAGCGCGCCGCTGCAAACCGACCATGGTTTGCAACTTCAGCTTGCGTGCAAGCGCCGCGAGCTCCTCGGCCTCTTTCGTGTTCGCACCGAGCGGCCACTCGCAGTAGACGTGCTTGCCCGCCTCCAGCGCCGCTTTCGAAAGCGCGTAGTGCGCGGGCACGCGCACGGCGACGAGCGCCGCCTCGACCTGCGGGTCCTTGCCGAGCGCCGCGACGTCGCCGTAGGCATGTTTCACGCCGAACTTGTCGGCCGCCGCCTGCGCCGTGTCCGCATGCGCCGTGCACACCGCGTAAAGCTCGGTCTCCGGCAGCCCCTGCAGCGCCGGGACGTGCGCCCACGGACCCCAGCGCCCGCCCGCCCCGATCAAGCCCACGCGTAAACGATTGGAAGACGCCATGACTGCTCCTTAATAGTTGATGATGCGCGGGTCGCGGCTCGTGACTCGCGGGTGGACCCCTGAGATTACATCAGACGGCGCGAATTGCGCGACAGCCGTTCAGTCGCCGCTACTGCCGCCGCTGTCGCCACCTCCACCGCTGTCACTGCTGCCGCCGCTGTCGCCGCTGCCGGAATCCCCGCCCCCGCTGTCACTGCTGCTGTCGCTCGAAGATGTCATCGCCGCCCACAGGCCCGTCGCCCCCGCGC
>Ga0111538_10006449_pt1 | contig 15883 bp, 23 predicted proteins | sample SoiMethybrSBSTD1_FD_79669 | JGI IMG/M metagenome (GOLD analysis project Ga0111538, IMG submission 79669) | Bulk soil microbial communities from a Populus tree surrounding site in Tennessee, USA - Soil MetaG P. TD hybrid SBSTD1 (version 2)... | ecosystem: Environmental > Terrestrial > Soil >...
GCTTGGCTTCTCATGGCTCGACGGCGACTGGCTCAAGGCCGATGGCGATCCGATCGGGACAATCACGGTCGCGACCCGTACGGAGCGCCGCCCGACCGAAGAGCAACGACGGCGGCTTCGGTCGTGCGCGGAGCGGATCGGCCCGATGCTGAACGGCTCGGATCGGCGCCGGGCGACCCTCGAGGACGAAGCGCAGCGAGCGGCACGCGAAAGCATCACCGCTGCGATCGACGCGCCCGCCCGCGTCGCGAAGCTCCTGCGTCCCCGCGAGCTCACCATCCTGGCGCTCTACAGCGAGGGCCTGTCGGCGGTCGAGATCGCGGACATCTTCGTCATCTCGCCACACACCGTCCGCACGCACGTGAAGAACGCCTACCGGCGTCTCGGCATCCACTCGCGCGAAGAGGCCGCGCGTCTCATCCACACCGAGCGCGTCCTCGAACTCGTCTAGCCGAGCAGGCGGACTTCCTCGCGCCGGTCGCGCGCGAAGAAGTGGATCCCGTCCACGAAGCGCACCCAGTTGTGGCGGGTGCACATGACGATCGAGTGTGTCCGGGCGCTGTCCGCGAGGAAGCGCACTCCGCGGAGAAGATCTCCGTTGGTCACCCCGGTCGCCGCGACGATCACTTCGCCCGGGGCGAGCTCGTCGGTCTCGAAGACCTTGTTCACGTCGTCGATCCCGTGCTCGCGGGCGGCCTCGATCTCGCCCCGGGTGGTCGGCCAGAGCTGCGCCTGGAGCTCCCCGCCGAGACACCGGAGGGCGGCAGCGGACAGAAGCGCCTGCCGGGAACCGCCGATCCCGATCGCCAGATGGTCGTTCGTCCCTCGGATCGCGGCAGTGATGGAGGCGGTCACGTCCCCGTCCTGGATGAGCTTGATGCGCGCGCCGGCCGTGCGGATCTCCTCGATGAGATCGTGGTGCCGCGGCCGGTCGAGGACGATCGCCGTGATGTCGTTCGTGTTGCGGCCGAACGCGTCCGCGATGGCGCGCACGTTGTCGCCGACAGGCAGCCGCAGATCGATCTTCTCCCGCGCCACCGGGCCGACGGCCATCTTGCGCATGTACATCTGCGGGAGACTCGGGAAGCTCCCCGCGTCGCCGACGGCGATCATCGCCATCGCCCCGTAGTCGCCGCGAGCGACCACGCTCCGGCCCTCGAGCGGGTCCACGGCGAGGTCGACCTCCATGCCGCCGCGGCCCACACGCGTGCCGATCGAGAGCGAGTCGTCCGGATCCTCGCTCCCGACGACGATGCGGCCGTCGATGGCGAGCTCGTCCAGACCATCGCGCATCGCCGTGGACGCGGCGCGCTCCGCACCCTCGACGTCGCCGCGCCCGAGCCAGCGCCCGCTCGCGAGCGCTGCCGCCTCGGTCACCGCGGCGAATGCCTCGCAGCCGCAGCGCGTCGCGATCGCGTTCACGCCGGCTCGAGCTCGCGCTCGATCTGGTCGAGCACGAGGTCGATCACGCGGTCGACGGTCTCTTCGACCCGCGAGTTCTCGATCACCGGCACTCCCGCTTTCGCCGCCTCCTTCACGAGGTAGTCCTGGATCCGGCGAATGTCGGGCAGCGCGCGCAGGTACTTCTCGAAAGGACGCATTCCCTCAGACGCGGAATCGCGTGTCCAGAAGTGGCCCTCGTGGTCGGCCTCGTCCTCGATCGCGAGCAGAACCTGGCAGACGAGCGCGCCGCCTGGCGGGCGCACCATCCCGGGGACGATGTGGACTCCTTCGAGCGCGAGCGAGTAGCCCTCCTCCAATGCGCGCGCCAGCACCGCGTGGACGCCGACGAGCACGTTGCGCGTCTGGTCGAGAAATCCCGTCAGGTTCGGGTCGCGCTTGTCGCCCTCCACCCGCGAAACCGCCTTGCCGGCCTCGAAGCTCGAGTAGTGGATGGACGGCATGAACTCCGCGGAGAAGAACGCGCGCATCGTCTGACGCACGATGTCGGTGGACGTGACGCGCGTGATGCCGAGGCGGTGGGCGACCTCGGTCGCCACCGTCGACTTCCCGGTTCCCGTCGCCCCGCCCACGAGCACGAGCAGCGGGAGCTCGAGCTGCCTGAGCGCCTCCAGACGCGGATGCACCTCCACGGGGAAGAGCGTCGACTCGGGCGGGCGGCGGTCGTTCACGCGCGCGCTCCTGCGAGTGCATCTGCGAGCCCGAGCACGCGCTCGTCGAGGCTCTCGCCGTCCAGCGTGTGCACCTGGTTGTCACAGAGCACGACGGGCACTCCCCGCTCGGCGGCGGTCTCGGCGACGACGTCGATCGCGGCCGCCTTGAGCTCGACGAGGTACAGGTCGGCCGAGCGCGCCTCGAGAGACGCGAGGTCTGCGCGAAGCTCGGGCCGGCGCGAGAGGTTCCCGGAGATGTGGACGATCTCGGCGCCGTGCTCGCGGCCGAGGTGCTCGCGAAGACGCGCGTGCGCCGCGGACGGCGCCGTCGAGAAGTACGCGACCCTGCGTCCGCTGACGTCGCTGACCGGGCGCGGCCTGAAGATCGTCTGCAGCACGGGCACGTCGCTCACTTCGGCGATCGCACGCCGCACCTTTTGCACCTGGTCCTCATCGACCAGCGGCTCCTCGCAGCCGGTGAGGACGACGAGGTCGCTGAGAAGAACGCGGTAGGCGCCGAGGTAGCCGATCACCGTGGCCGGGTCCTGGGCGGCGCCGACCACGAGGATGCGCTTGCCGGCCTCGACGGGCGGGATCGCCGCGCCGCTTCCTTCGAAGACGACCAGGTCCGGCGAAAGCGACGCTGCCAGCTCGGCCGCCGCGCTCACGTTTGAGTAAAAGGGCGCGCCCGCGAGCCCCCCTCCCGCCCGGCGGCTTCCGACCGTGACGACGCTCGCGAACGCCGCGCCCTCGAGATAGTCCGACGCGGCGTGGCCGCCCGCACGCGAGAGCTCGAGGAGCTCCTCGATCTCGGGCTCTCGGTCGACGATGACCGGCTCCTGCGGTCCGCCACGACCCATCGCGACCACGACGACGAAGAGTTCGCGCGAGAGTAGACGCGCGATATGGCCGGTCACTGCGGTCTTCCCGACCCGCTTGCCCGTCCCGATCACGGCCAGCGCTGGGCGCGAGAACGGCTCGAAGCGGACCGGGTCGAAGCGAAAGTCCGCGCCCGCATACGGGATCCCGCGGGCCAGCACCCGGCTGGCGATGCGGAAGCGGCGGGGCGGGTCGGCGATGGGCTCGTCGGAGAGGTCGAGGACGATCTCGGGCGCAGCAGCCTCGAACGCCCCCTCGAGGGTCTCGAAGACCGGGACGCCGTAGTCCTCTCCCCCACGCAGCTTCTCTGTGCCTCCGAGGAAGACCGCGCCGACCACCTCGTGCCCGACGCCCGCGAACGCGACCCGGACGACATCCGGGTAGTGCTCCCCGTCGATCAAGGCGACGGCTCTCACTGCTTGCTCGTCACCTCACTCTCGATGCGGGTGGTGTACTTCTCGAACTCCAGGGTGTCCGCCGAGAACTGGATGATGCGCTCCTGGTCGTGGTACGGATACTTCCGCCAGACGTCCACGTGCCTGCCTTCGATCTCGATCAGGTTGTAGCAGGGTCGAGTGTTTCCCCTCAGACGCAAAGTCGACACCGTGCCGGCGTTGACCACGAAGATGTTCTCCAGCCGCCAGGCGTACGGAACGTGCTTGTGGCCCGAGAGGACGAGATTGACCCGGGCGCGCTGCAGCGCCTCGAGCGTGTCCCCTGCGTCGTAGACGATGTTGCGCTCGCGGCCCGTCCCCGGCACGGGCAGCAGGTGGTGGTGGAGGACGAAGATGCGGAAGTCCGCGTCCTGCGAGAACTGCTCCTGGATCCACGGATAGCGGCTGCGCCCGATGTGGCCGTGGTCGAGGTCCGGCTCGGTGGAGTCGACGGCGACGATGGAGACGCCGTTCACGTGCACGACGGGGTTGCGGTCGCCGAAGAGCTCCTCGAAGTGGATGTAGCCCACGTTGCGGGAGTCGTGGTTCCCGGGGACGACCACGAGCTGCTTGCAGACGAGCCGGTCGAGATAGGTCTTCGCCTCGGCGTACTCCGGCTTGAAGCCGTAGGCGGTCAGATCGCCCGAGCAGACGACGATTTCGGGCTCGAGCTCGTTGATCTCCATGATCGCCCGCTCCATGAGATCGGGCATGAAATACGGCGAGCCGCAATGGAGGTCCGAGATGTGCGCGATCCGGAACACGAGCTCCCTTGTCCTTCGTCCGGCCTATCCGGGTGAGTTCAAAGTGTAATCCGGGGTCGTCCGAAGTGACTGCTACCCTCACTTGTAGATGGCCCAGGAAACGCCTGATTTCCAGGCAAATTTGGGAGCGGACCCGCCGCGTTTCGCCAACGATGCAGAGGTCGAGTGCGCGCGGATCCTCGACTACCACGGGATCGCCTGGGAGTACGAGCCGCACTCCTTCATCCTCGAGCAGGACGAGAACGGACGCGTGCTCGAGGCCTTCACGCCGGACTTCTACCTCCCGGAACAGGACACGTATCTCGAGGTGACGGTGATGAAGCAGTCGCTGGTCACCCGCAAGCACCGGAAGATCCGCAAGCTCCGTGAGCGGCATCCAGACATCAAGATCAAGCTCTTCACCCGGCGCGACTTCGAGCGCCTCTCGCGCAAATACAGACTGAACCTCGCCTCATAGAGCCCGCGGACCCTCGGATCGGAGAGGTGTACCTCTCCCGTGCCGAGCTACGCGGTCGCGTCGGCGAGCTCGGCGCGCAGATCGCCTCCGACTACGAGGGGCGCGAGCCTGTGCTGGTCACGATCCTCAAGGGCGCGTTCGTCTTCCTCGCAGATCTCTCGCGCGCGCTCACGATTCCCCACGCCCTCGATTTCGTCGTCCTCGCCGGCTACGAGGGCGCCCTCGGCGGGCGCAGCAAGATCCGCCTCATCAAGGACCTCGAGCTAGTCATCGCCGGTCGGGACGTCATCCTCGTCGAGAACGTGGTCGACACCGGCCTGACGCTGAACTACCTGGTCAAGACCCTCGAGCTCCGGAAACCGGCCAGCCTGGCGGCCTGCGCCCTGCTCGACCGGCCGTACCGCCGCCTCGTCGACGACCTCCCGCTCCGCTACACCGGCTTCACGGTGCCGGACGAGTTCTTCGTCGGCTACGGCTTCGACCTCGACGACCGCTGGCGCGGGCTGCCCGATCTCCGCGTCGTCAACCGGGCGTGACGGTTTGTCCAAACCGGGGTCCGGGGAGCAGGATTTCGTGAGGCCCGAGACCCCGACACCCGGCGAGCGGCTCGCGTTCCGCCTCCTCCCGCTCGTCTGGATCGGGGTCGCGATTCTCGCCGGCGTGATCCTCTACGCCGTCTTTACATAGCTCTAGCCGCTCTGGGGCGAGGCTCGCAAAGGAGGCAAGCGAGCAGGCCCGAGACAGTACGAGGGTACGGCGACGGGCGAGCGCAGCATCCCGCCGCGGGCGTCGTCAGGCGCGAGCGTGGCCGGGCTTCGCCCGGCGAAAGCCCGCCGGCCAGAGCGGCTAGTTACAGGTAACCGAGGGGGTCGACGGGACTGCCGTTGACGCGCACCTCGAAGTGGAGGTGGCAGCCGGTCGAGTGTCCGGTCGAACCGACGAGGCCGATCGTCTGGCCCTGCGAAACCGAGCCGCCGCTCACATAGATCGCGGACTGGTGCCCGTACGCGGTGGCGAGGCCGTTGCCGTGGTCGATGACCACGAAGTTGCCGTAACCGTCCATCCAGCCGGAGTAGATGACGGTTCCCGACGCGGCGGCGTGGATGGGCGTGCCGCACGAGGCACTGATGTCGATCCCCTCGTGAAAGCTGCCCCAGCGGGGGCCGAAGCCACTGGTGATCGGCCCGTTGACCGGCCAGGCGAGGCCGCTCGAGGACGTCCCGTTACCGGCCGAGCCGCTCGCGTTCTGGTGCGCGCGGATCTGGGCCGCGATGGCGGCGCTCGCCGCCTGCATCGCCGAGAGATCCTCTTCATCCTTCTCGCGCTGCGAGCGGACGGTGACGAGGAGGCTGCGCTGGTTCGCGCGCGCGGCCGCCAGGGCGTTCTGGCGAACGACGAGAGCGTCGCGGGCGGCGCGCTGCTTCTCGGTCTCCCGTGCGAGAACGGCGGTCGCCTCGGCCACATCGCGCTTCGTTGAGGCCGTCATCATGCGGGCGAGCCGCATCTGGCTCGAGAGGAGCTTCAGGTGGTCGGCGAGCTGCTTGTCCGCATCCCCGATCGTCCGGAAGTAGTCGATCTGCTCGATCACGTCGGAAAGGCTGTTGGACTGGAGGAGAACGTCGAGCTCGTCCGTGTCGGCGGTCTCGTAGAGCTGGACCAGCCGCGCCTCCAGCTTCTCGAGCGCGATCCGGTGGTTCCGCAGCAGCAGGTTGTAGCGCTCCGTCTGCTCCTTGTACTTCTCCTGCAGGTGCTCGAGGCGCGTCCGGTGGACATCGAGGTCCGCCTGGAGCGCGGCCACCCTCGCGGTCAGCGTGCCGATGTCTCCCTGGAGGGAGGAGATCTGCGACGACGCGCTCGAGATCTCGGTGGTGAGGACGCCCTCCTTGTGCTTCGCGCGCGAGATCTCGCTCTGCAGGCCTGCGATCTTCGAGTCGAGGCTCTGCTGCTGCTCCCACACCGACTGACCCAGCGCAGAAGGGACGCCGATCGCCACGCCGAGTGCGAGTACGAGGGCGAGCAGGGGGAGGCGACGAAGATCGCGCATGAGCATGAGTTTCGCCGGGCACGCGGACGTCCCTGCGCGCGTGCTGCGAAATGGGCTAGCCGAAGTTCCGTGTTTTACAGGACAAACGCGGTTCGCGCCAAGCGCGAACCGTTCAGGGTTTCTCCGCCTTGTCGGCCGGTTTGCGGGCGCGCTTCGGCTTCGCGTTCCCTTTCGCCTGCGGCGTCGGGGCCTGCTCCGGCTCGGGAGCCGGCTGGTCCGGGGACGGCTCCGGGACCTCCGCCGGCTGCGGCGGCTCGCCCTCGTCGGGCGGCGGCCAGGGCTCGGGGATCCGCGCCGGCTCGGGCGGCGATTCCAGCTTCTCGGTAGGCCTGACGCCGGCCTGCGCGCGCTGGACACGCTCATCCGTTCTGTCGATCAAGGTTTGGATCTCGGCCTCCTTTGCGGTGATCTTGTCGACGACCTCCTGGACGGCCGCGGTCGAGGACTCGATGCCCGTTTCGTCCTCGTAGAACACCGCGTGCCCGAGCTTCTGGAGCGTTCGGGTGCGCTCCCCCTCGAGGTCGGCCCGCTCCCGTCGCGCACGGAAGAGGTCGATCTGGCCGCGGCTGCGGGCGGCAATGGAGTCCCTGCTCGCCGAAAAGCGGGCCCCGAGGCCGCCGAGCGCGTACTTTGCCGTCCGCCGCTCCTCCGCTCGTGTGCCGAGGAAGACAACCGCGGCCGCGAGGAGCGCGACGATCCCCCACGCCCAGACGCCGGCGGCAAAGAGGAACACGGCGCCGATGAAGAGTGCGCCCGTGATGATCAGGAACGGGTCGGGAGGCCAGAGCCGTGCCGAGGGCGGCCGCACGAGGGTCTCGCCGTCGGCAGCTAGAGCCCGTCCGCATTCGGGGCAGAACCGGCTCCCGTCCGGTGCCGAGTGCCCGCAGTGAGGACAGTCAGGCACGGGCGTCCACCTTCTCGACCGGTGCGCGTGCCGGCGGCGCAAGCGGCTCGAGGGCCCTCATCGCCTCCGCGGCTTCCCTCCGCAACGGGCCGACGGAGGCCTCGTAGTCCGCGTCGGCGATCTTGCCGGTGCGATGGTCGAATTCGAGCTCCTTCAGCGCGCCGAGGGCCCGGTCGCGCCGCTCGAGAAGCTCCAGCCGTTCCTGCTCGGCGGAAGTGCGGCCGGCAAGCCGGTCGTCCTCGGCATCCGGCTCGGCCAGGAACGGACGCGCGACGAAAGCGACCGCGGCGACGGCGAGGAGGGCTCCGAGCGCGACGGCGAGGACGTCCATCTCAGGCGCGCGCGAGCGCTCCCTCCTCGTCGAACCGCCGCGCGAGCCGCCGCTGCTCGCGCGCGTCGGGCCAGAGCGTGATGAGAGCGCCCGCGACGAAGAGAAGGCCCGCGAGCCAGATGAGGTTGACGAGCGGATTGACGATGACCTTGACGAAGACCGAGCCATCGGGGTTGAACTGGTCGGCGATGACAAAGAGGTCTTCTGCCCGCAGCCAGTCCGAACGAATCGCGACCTCGTTGGAGGTCTGCTGCTCCGCGAAGTAACGGTTCTTGCCGGCGAGCACGGTTCCGAGATCCTCCCCGCCGCGCGAGACGGCCAGGCGGGCGCGAAGCTCCTGTGAGTTGGCTGCGCGCCGCTGCTCGCTCCCCAGGTATGTGAGCGTGTAGTCGCCGACCTCTACCGACTGGCCCTGCGTGAGCTTTCCCTCCTGAGTCGTGCCGAAGCCGCCGATCCCGACGGCGCCGACGAGCAGGAGCACGATCGCCGCATGCACGACATAGCCGCCGTAGCGCCTGCGGTTTCGTCCGACGAGGCTCGTGAAGGCGGCCGGCCAGGAGCCCCCGCCCAGCGCGTGGCGCGCGCGCGTCCCGCGCACGAACTCGAGCGCGATCGCCGCTAGGACGAAGGCAGCGAAGGTGTACCCCACGAGGCCCGCCGGGCTCGATCCCGCTCCCGCCAGGAGCAGCAGGATCCCGACGATCAGCGCCGCGCCGGCCGGCCAGAGGAGCGAACGGCCCACCGCGCGAAGCGAGGCGCGCCGCCAGGCAACGAGCGGGCCGATACCCATCAGAAGGACGAGCGGCAGCCCGAACGCGACTGCGAAGAAGTCGTAGTACGGGGCGCCGACGGTCACCGCGACGCCGCGCACCGCCTCCGAGACAAGGGGGTAGATCACTCCCCAGAGCACCGTCAGCGCGAAGGCGACCAGGAACAGGTTGTTGTAGAGGAAGGCCGCCTCGCGGGACACGAGCGACTCGAGCCGCGTGCGCGACCGGAGCAGCGGGAGCCGGTAGATGATCAGGGCCGTCGAGGCCGCAGCCACGACAGCGATGAAGCCGAGGAACCAGGCTCCGATCGAGGACTGCGTGAAGCTGTGAATCGAGTTGATCACGCCGCTTCGCGTCAGAAATGTGCCGAAGAGCGACAGGCAGAACGCGCCGGCGACGAGCACCGCGTTCCAGACCCGCAGCATGTTCTTCTTCTCCTGCACCATCACCGAGTGGAGATAGGCGGTGGCGACGAGCCAAGGCATGAGCGCGGCGTTCTCGACCGGGTCCCACGCGTACCAGCCGCCCCAACCCACCTCCTCGTACGCCCATTTCGCACCGAGGAGGATCGCGAAGCCGAGAAACGTCCACGAGGCGAGCGTCCAGCGGCGCGTGGCGATGATCCAGCGCTCGTCCGCGCGGCCGGAGGCGAGCGCGCCCATCGCGAAGGCGAAGGGGATGGTGAGGCCGACGTAGCCGAGGTAGAGGAGCGGCGGGTGCGCGAGCATGTAGGGGTTCTGCAGGCTCGGGTTCATGCCCGCCCCGTCCGCGGGCGCAACCTGAGTGGCGAAGGGCGAGGCGACGAACACGAGCAGAAGCGCGAAGAAGCTCGCGATCGCGCCGAGGATCGGCACTGTCCACGGGATCACCGTGCGGATCAGGCGCCGGTTCAAGGCGACCGCGGCGGACCCGATTCCCGTGAGCACGAGGAGCCAGAGAAGGAGCGATCCCTCCTGCCCGCTCCAGAACGAGGCCAGGGTGTAGCCCAGCGGGAGCTCCCGGCTCGTGTGCGAGGCGACGTAGGCGAAGCTGAAGTCGTGGCGCGCGAGCGCTGCGAGGAGGACCAACGCCGCGAGGAGCACGCTCGCGAAGGAGGCGAAGAGCGCGTTTGTCGCCGACTCGAGGAGGCGCCGGCGCCCGCGGTGGGCGGCGTAGCCGCCCGCAACGGCCGCGTAGGCGACGAGGCCGAACGCGACGACGAGCGCGGCGCTCCCCAGGCCGGGCATCAGGACTGCTTGTTCGTGTACTTGGACGGGCACTTCGTCACGAGCTTGTCCGCGACGAAGACACCGTTTTGGAGCGATCCCTCGACGGAGACGTCACGTCCCGTCTTGAAGAGGTCAGGGACGGAGCCCCGGTAGACGACGGGCAGCGTGGCGGTGCCCTGGACGTCCTTGATCGTGAAGCGCAGCCCTTCGGGACCGCGTGCCGTCCCGCTCGGCTGCCCGACGACCTTGCCCGCGACGCTCACGCGCCCGTCGTGGCCCGCGACCTGGCTCGGCCGCAGCGATGGCGTCCCGCCCGCGAGCGCCGTGTAGACCAGGAAGATCGCGAGCGCCGCCGCGACTGAGAGCGCGATGACGAGGCGTGCGGGACTTCGGCGCCGGGCCACGACCCCGAGTTTAGCTGGGCTTTTCGCGGCTAATCGTTAGATCTGTTCGTGCGCGGGGGCGACACGGCGATCCGGGATGCGATATCCGTGGTCGCGGCAGAGCGAGCCGGGCGCGTCTTCGGTGAGAGCGTCGCAGTAGCCCTTGCCGTAGGCGGCGCGCAGGAACGCGGCGACCACTTCGAGATTCCACTCACCAACGCCGCACGCCTCGCTCCAGAGGTCGGACAGGCGCAGGTCGATGTCCAGTTCGAGCAGCTCTATGCGCGACGGTCGCTTACCCATGTCGAAGACCGTACCCTTGCCGTCGGACGTCATGAAAACCCGCTTCGGCCCAGCACGCGTGCCCACCCGGGAGAGCCCGGAGGCGGCAGTCGAGCTCCTCCTCGAGCGCGGATATTCGGCCTGCGAGATCGACTTCGAGGGCGGCTTCTGGATGAAGCCCGAATGGGAGTGGGCGGCGCGCTTCGGCGAGCTCGCGAAGAAGAACAAGATCGTCCTCTCCATCCATGCCCCGATCGCGGCGATCCTCGGCCACCTGCCCGGGGACGAGGGAAAGCGCAAGCGCGCATTCGGGATGATCGACCATTCGGCCGGGGTCGCGACCGCGGTCGGGGCCGAGCTTCTCGTCGTCCACCCCGGATACCTCCTCGGGCGCGAGCGGGAGGCGGCGCTCGAATCCGTCGCCGCGGACCTCGCCGCTCTGCGAGAGCGACTGGAGCCGAAGGGCCGCACCGTCGCCTTCGGCGTCGAGATCATGGGCCGCGTCCGCGAGCTTGGCACTCCCGAGGACGTGTTCTGGCTCGCCGCCCGCTTCGACTGGGTGCGGCCCGTCCTCGACTTCGCCCACCTGCACGCGGTCACGGACGGGGGGTTCACGAACCCGGACGTCTTCGCCGGGGTGCTCGAGGCCGCGGACCGGGTCATGGAGCCAGGAGCCCCCTTCCACGTCCACTTCTCCGACATCGCCTACGCGAACCGGAACGAGACGAAGCACCTCCCCTACGGCGAAGGAACGCTTCGAGCCGAACCACTGCGCACGGCGCTCAGGCGCTTCAAGCGCCCCGCGACGATCATCTCCGAGTCGCCCAACGAGGAGTCGCACCAGGCGGTCAAGGCGATCCTCGCGCCGACAAGGCGGAGGACGAGGAAGGGTTAGGATCCGCGCGTGACGCTCGAGGAAGGCAACGGCACGCGCCAGCCGGAGGCGGAAACCGAGTCAGGCGTCGGCTTCCGCGACCGCATGACGATGTTCCAGTCGTCGTTCAGCCGCTTCGTGGCCACGGGCGGCATCATCGGGATCGGCACCGGCCTCGCGGCGATCCTGGGCTCTCAGGACGTCGAGGCGTGGATCATCGGCATCGTCGTCTCGGGACTCAGCGTGATCCTCGCGGCGATCGTCTGGTCGGCGCGGGTCTAGCCGGCCAGCCGGAAGGGATCCTCGCGGTCGGTCACGGCGACCGTCCGCTCCTCCCCGCCGTTCCGCCACGAATCGCCGAGCTTCTCGTTCAGCTTCGACTCGAGCTCGCCGCTCGCGGCCAGCTCCTGGACGATGTCGGCGCCACCGATCAGCTCGCCCCCGACGAAGACCTGAGGGATCGTCGGCCAGCTCGAGAGCGCGGAGAGCTCCTGCCGGATCGCCGGGTCCGGAAGCACGTCGACGGCGATGAACGAGGTGCCGACGGAGCGGAGCGCCTGGAGCGCGCGCTCGGAGTTCCCGCACATGCACTGCTCATGGGTTCCCTTGATGAAGGCGACCACCGGCTCGGCGTCGATGGTCTCTTGGATCCTGTCGCTCAGGTCGCTCATGCGTCTCCTCGTGTCGTGATGCGAAGCTCGTGGATGGTCCCGTCCGCGAGTGGCTCGGCGAGCGCGTCGTAGACGAGGCGGTGCTGGTCGACGAGCGAGAGGCCCGCGAAGCGCGGGCTGACCACGGTCACGTGAAAGTGGTCGCCCCCGCCCGTGCGGTCGACGACCTCGACGCCTTCGGCGTCCGGGAACGCGCCTTCGAGCAGGGTCTGGAGCAGCTCGCTCACGGCTCGAAGATACCGGAAGCGGCCGGGGCCGCTAGTGCACGTGCAGGTCGATCCCGATGAGGATCAGCGGCCAGAGGACGACGGCCAGGACCGCGGAGAGAAACCGCTTCAGCGTGTCGATCGACTCGAAGTAGTCGTGAGTGGCCGCGACGACCGCTCCCACGACGAGATAGATGACGCCCACCGCAGAAATACGCATGGCGCCATCGTTCCCAGCGACTGGGATCGAGAAACGGGCTAACCGAAGACGGACGAGAGCGTGATGTCGCAGCCGTACGCGCCGAGCTCGGAGAGGATGTCGGTCTCCTCGAGCGCGATCTCGGTGAGCCGGTCGTTCAGCACGTAGAAGGTCTTCATGTCGCCCTGCTCGAGCGCCCGGCCCATCGAGTCGAAGTAGCGCTCTTCCTTGGCGAAGAGCACCCGGATGCGGGCGACGTCGTCCTTGTAGCCGGCAGGTGCGTCGATGGCGAGGAAGCGATCGTTGAGCTCGGCGTTGACCTTCTTCATCCGCGTGAAGAGCTGGTGCACGCCCGCAGGGGTCGAGGTGTTGCCCTGGGCCACGACGGCCTGGGCCGCGGCTCTCGACTCGCGGCAGAGCGCGTCCGCCTTTTTCACCCACAGCTTCTGCGCGGCCGTGAGGCGGGGAGCCTTCGCCGGCGCTGAGTGCGTGGAGGACGCGGGCTTGTCCTTCGGCTTCGCCTTCGCCAGCTTCACGGCAGGGGGCGGCGTCGGCGCAGGTGGAAGCGGGTCCCAGGCGCCGATCGCATTCCCGCCGTACATGATCGCGCCCGCGAAGAGCGCAACCAGGGCGGCGACATAAACGAGGATCCTCAACATCTCGCGTGCCTTTAGTGAGCTTCGGCGCGAGGGCCGCCGGCATCCTCCCCCGAACGGGGGTAGCTCGCGGCCCCCGCTAAGAACGCATCAAGATAGGACCAGCGAGCGTAGTGATCGCGCTAACGACTCACCGACAGCCTTCTCGCTCGGCTAAGAAGGAGGCATGCGCGACGTCGTCTTCCTTCTCGTGATCCTCGCGTTCTTTGCAGTCGCGGTGCTGTTCGTCCGCGGCTGTGAATGGATCTCCCGCGAGCGCGAATGAGCGCCGAGGACGTCGTCGGCCTCGTTCTCGCGATCGCGGCACTCGCCTACCTCGTGTACGCGCTTCTCGCCCCGGAGGACCTGGGATGATCTTCTTCGACGGGGCGGCCTACGCAATCGTCGTCATCGGGATCGCGGTCGGGCTCGTGGCGCTCGGGCGCCTCGTGCGCGAGCTCTTCAGAGGCCCGAGAGTTCGATGAGCTGGCCCGAATGGCTGCAGGTCGGTGCTCTCGTCGGGCTCGTGCTCGTCTCGACACCGCTCCTCGGTGCCTACCTCGCCCGCGTGTACGGCGAGGGGAGCGCGCCGGGCGACCGGGTGTTCCTTCCAGTCGAGCGCACGCTCTACCGCTTCTTCGACGTCGATCCCAGGCGTGAGCAGGCGTGGTCCGTCTACGCGATCTCGCTGCTCGCGTTCAGCGCAGTCTCGGTCGTCGGCCTGTATCTCCTCCAGAGGGTCCAGGGCGGGCTGCCGATCAACCCGACCGACGTCTCCGGCGTCCCACCCGCTCTCGCATTCAACACCGCGGCCAGCTTCGTGACGAACACGAATTGGCAGAACTACGGCGGCGAGTCGACGATGAGCCATCTGACCCAGATGGCCGGTCTGACGGTGCAGAACTTCGTCTCGGCGGCGGTCGGGATCGCAGTGGCGATCGCGGTGATCCGCGGGCTCGTCCGGCGCAAGTCGCCGACGATCGGAAACTTCTGGGTCGACCTCACGCGGTCGGTAACCCGGGTCCTCCTCCCCCTGGCCATCGTCTTCGCCCTCGCATTTGCAGGGCTAGGCATGGTGCAGACCCTGCGTGGGCCGGCCGAGGCGAGCACGCTGGGCGGCACTGTCCAGACGATCTACCGCGGGCCGGTCGCCAGCCAGGAAGCGATCAAGGAGCTCGGGACGAACGGCGGCGGCCCGATGAACGCCAACTCGGCGCATCCGTACGAGAACCCGAGCGGGCTCACGAACCTCCTTCAGATGTGGGCGCTCCTGATGATCCCCTTTGCGCTCACGTTCGCCTTCGGCAGACTCGCAAAGGATCGCCGCCAGGGTTGGGTCCTCTTCGCGGCCATGTTCGTGCTGTGGATCGGTGCCGCCGCCGCGGCGACGGCGTTCGAGCTCCACGGCAATCCCCAGATACACGCGACCGGCGGGAACATGGAAGGCAAAGAAGTGCGCTTCGGCCCCGCAGCATCCGGGCTTTTCGCAGCGAGCACGACCGGCACTTCGACCGGTGCGGTCATCGCGGCGCACGACAGCTTCACGCCGCTCGGCGGCGCAGTTCCGCTCGTCAACATGATGTTCGGGGAGGTAAGCCCAGGAGGCGTCGGCTCTGGCCTCTACGGCATGCTCGTCTTCGCTCTGCTAGCCGTGTTCCTCGCCGGTCTCATGGTGGGCCGGACGCCCGAGTACCTCGGGAAGAAGATCCAGGCGACGGAGATGAAACTCGTTGTCCTCTACCTGCTCTTCGTCCCCGCGCTGATCCTGACCTTCTCTGCAATCAGCGTCGTGCTCTCGACTGCGAAGGCGTCCCTCCTGAATCCGGGGGCGCATGGCCTCTCCGAGATGGTCTACGCCTTCACATCCGCCTCGAACAACAACGGGTCGGCATTCGGCGGGCTTACCGGCAACACCGACTGGTTCAACACGACGCTCGGGCTGGCCATGCTCGGTGGGCGCTTCCTCCTGATCGTTCCAGTGCTCGCGGTCGCCGGATCGCTGGCCCGCAAGCAACCGGTCCCTGCCACGGCCGGGACCTTCCCCACGGGGACGCCGCTCTTCGCCGGCCTCCTCGTCGGCGTCGTGGTCATCGTCGTGGCCCTCACGTACTTCCCCGTGCTTTCCCTGGGGCCGATCCTGGAGCACCTCACGCTGTGAAACGGACGAGCTCTCTCTTCGACCCCAGGATCCTCCGCGCGGCTGCCCTCGACAGCTTCCCGAAGCTCGACCCACGCCGGATGGCACGGAACCCGGTCATGTTCGTCGTCGAGGTCGGCAGCGTCCTCGTCACCGTGCTCTTCTTCACGGATCCCACCGTGTTCGCCGGCCTGATCGCGGCCTGGCTCTGGTTCACAGTCCTCTTCGCGACTTTCGCCGAGGCGATGGCCGAAGGGCGCGGCAAGGCCCAGGCCGAGACGCTTCGCCGCACGCGCTCGGAGACGATCGCCCATCGCCTCCTTCCCGACGGTTCGGTGGAGGACGTCCCCAGCGCATCGCTTCGAAGCGGGGACAGGGTCGTCGTCTCCGCAGGAGAGGTGATCGCGGCCGACGGAGACGTGGTCGAAGGGATCGCGAGCGTCGACGAATCGGCCATCACAGGAGAATCGGCTCCGGTCATTCGCGAGTCGGGCGGCGACCGCTCGGCGGTCACGGGGGGCACGCGCGTCCTTTCGGACCGGATCGTCGTGCTCGTCACCGCGAAGCCGGGCGAGAGCTTCCTCGACCGCA
>Ga0111538_10006452_pt1 | contig 15883 bp, 17 predicted proteins | sample SoiMethybrSBSTD1_FD_79669 | JGI IMG/M metagenome (GOLD analysis project Ga0111538, IMG submission 79669) | Bulk soil microbial communities from a Populus tree surrounding site in Tennessee, USA - Soil MetaG P. TD hybrid SBSTD1 (version 2)... | ecosystem: Environmental > Terrestrial > Soil >...
GAGGTGGCCGAGATCGTGCGCCGCGATTTCCCGTCGGTCGACTACCGCAAGTACCACGTCGACGCGCTGGCGGCGCGGATGGTGACGCACCCGCAGACGCTCGACGTCATCGTCGCGTCGAACCTGTTCGGCGACATCCTCACCGACATCGGCTCGGCGATCTCGGGCAGCCTCGGCATCGCGCCGGGCGCGAACATCAACCCGACGCGCACGTTCCCGTCGATGTTCGAGCCGATCCACGGCTCGGCGCCCGACATCGCCGGCAAGGGGATCGCCAACCCGATCGGCGCGATCTGGGCCGGCGCGCTGATGCTCGAGCACCTGGGACACAAAGCGCTGCACGACAAAGTGCTCGGCGCCATCGAGCGCGTCGTCGCAAGCGGCAAGGTGCGGACGCCGGATCTGGGCGGCAGCTCGAAGACGAAAGAGATGGCGGACGCGATCGTCGCGGAAATCCAGTGATACCGCGAGTCCTACGCCAGCGCTCGCGCGATCTCGACTGAGCGATCGTCCCACGTGTCGCGCGGTTCGGCCGCCGACCGCGCGAACATCCACAACCGAACACGTTCGTGGTCGACCTCGAGGAGATCGGCAAATCGCCCGATTGTGGGGAGCGGCTCTGCGAGCACGCGTTTCCTGCTGTTGAACAGGTGCTGCGTCGCGTCGTACGCACGGTCGCCGACGAATGGCTTCGGGTCAATGACCAGCCAGGGCTCCCGCTGCGCCCGTAGCACGTTGCCGGCGTGGAGATCGGTGGCCAGCAGCACGTCATCGGACGACGCGCGCGACAGCTCATCGAACAAACGCAGACCTTCTCGAACCAGACCCGGGTCGTTCCATTTGTGAGCCGCCGCATTGGTTTCCTCTGCCCAGTAGTCAATCATCACGGACAGGGGACGGAACGGATGCGATGCAGATGGCTTCTGCCAGAGACGATGGAGAAGGCCGGCGATCACCTGATCCTGTTCGTCCTCTGGCAACGCGCGCAAGCTGGTGCCAGGCTCGCAGCGCTCGAGCAGCATGGCGTTGACGTCGCGATCGGCCTCGTGGAGACGCACGGTAGGCTCGCCGCTCCAGAACCGTAGGCCGTCGACCTCGTGCTGGCCTTCCATGTGCGGCATCCCGAGCTTCAGCACGACGCGCGTGCCGTCGCGGCGCACGGCGGGCGCTATCCACGCGCACGTGCCCTCGCTCCCGCTCCAGAGTGGACCCATCGTCAGCGACCATCTCGCCTGCAGTTCGCTGATGACGCGCGGGAGCTGTTCGAGCCAGGCGAGGCGCTCAGCGTTGAATGTGGGCAATGTGCTCGTTCATGTCGATGCCCACGAACTATCGGGCCGCGCCGCGCCGGCGCTTCCTGTCTGGTACTCGCCGAGTGCGGCGCATCGGCCGCCACCTCGTCAGCGGCAGCGAAAGGCTGATTTCGGGAAGCCAGTGCCAGGACATCCCGAGCCATTCGAAACGACCGCCGCTGTCCCTGGCGCGTGCGTCGATCTCGACTTCCACGGCCTTGAGCGCATCGATCAACGCTTGCAGCGAGTCGACGCCGATTCCCTGCGGCCGCCGACTCTTTTTCAATCCGGTCATCGAAATCGGGCACCGCCAGTCCAGTCCGCTCACGGTCGGCACGTCGCGGACCGGCTGCCCGATGCGGATGTGAACGCGCTGCCGCTTCCTTTTCGTGACGAACGTCAAGGTCCGAGCCGCAATCATCGGGGTGGACGTTGTCGGAATGGGCGGCAGTTCCATGATGATGTTCGGTGACAAGTCGGCTACTTGGTCGGCACCAACGCTGAGCGCCGGCGCCGCCGGTTGCATGCCGTGTCAGGACGATGATTCTTCCTCGGTTCCGAGGACCTCGACGCCGTTCTCAGTACACCAATCTCTCAACGCTGTTTCGGTGGCGGCCGCTTCGAATGCGAACCACTTGTCCAGACACCCGTGTGCGGCCAGCAGTTCTTTGAATCGTGCGTAGGCGCCGCGGCTTCGAAAGAACCGCTCGATTATCTGATACTGGCCTGGCAGTTCCTCCTCGGCGAATCGCAACGCCAGGCGGCTTCCGAGATCGAGATCGTTCTTGTGCGGGATCACAAGGTAGCGGTCTGACGATTCCAGATCGTCGGGCACTTCCTCGTCGAACGGGTTCAGTTCAGACACCCAGTAGATGGCGCCGGTATCGAGCGAGAGGTACGCCAGGTGCTCGGTCGGCGCAGCACTGCTGACGAAGTCGAATGCTTCCGAGAGCTCACTGTATGTGACTGTTACCATCCCGATGCCTCGAACTCGAGTTCGGCCGAACTGAACTTGACGTTCGCGGGCCGTCAGGCGGCCCGTGGCGGCGCCGCCACCACGTGCATGAATCGCTCGTTGAAGAAGAACCGATCTGCCACCAGCGATTCCACGGGCAGCTCAATCACGCCTTTCGGCGGTTTCATCTCGTCGCCGTCCGCCACTGGGTACAATTCGACCCGACCGTCTCGCTCTACAACCCGCGCCACCAGATCGATGAGCGCCCGCACACTCCGCAAGTCTGCGGCGCGGTCGTCCGATTCGAGCCGCATGCCTTCGAAGTAATCCACGGGCGTCTCCGCGATCACAGACGGAAATCCACAGCTGCAACCGGTATGTGCACCGACGAAATGTACTCTCGGCACGGAAAACCAGCGTCGCACGAACTCCCGAGCCGGCTGAACCCGTTCGAGACGCAGGTCGTTTCCAGACACGAGCGGCGGCAAGTCGGTCACGGTTCCGAGATACACCATAAGACACATGATCGGTCTATCTGACGGTGTGCCGCTCAGCCGTCGTCAGCGCACTGTGAACGCCATTTGAACGGTGACGATCATGGGGACCGGTTCACCCTCTCGTGTCGCGGGTCGAAACACCCATTGTTCGAAGGCCTTCCGTGCGGCGGCGTCCAGGCTCGGCTCGAGCGCCCGCTCCACGCATACGTCGCGAACGACTCCATTCTGGTCAACGATGCCCCGAAGGTACCAAAAACCAGCGATGCGATGAGCAACAGAATGCGGCTCGCCACAGTCGGCACGCATCGCTCACGGGACCAGAGCACATTCGGCGAGAACGGCGGTTTCGATTTTCGGCGCGGTTCCCCCGTCGAGAATGGCCCTGTCCGTTCGTTGCGGGTGCAGATCGAACGACATGGTGACGTTCGAGCCGGCCACGCGAGCGGCCAGTTCCGGCCCCGACTGGGCCATGCCCACCACGCTCGAGATGGTGAGCGCCATCACGATCGCGCACCGCCGGAATATGGTGCGGATCCTCGCCGCGGTCGAAACGGTGTCCGGGTGCCGTGTCGAGAGAGCGGCGTTCGCCGAGGCCGCCGCGCAGCGCAGGTTGAATCCCATGTTCAGGACCCACGTTCGCACACCGTGCATGAACGGTGATGACAACATCCCGCACATCATCAGCCAGATTGGCAACCAAAGAGCCGCCGCACGCAGTCGTTGGAAACGGCCGCTATTCTGTTCGCAAACCCACGCGGTCGAGCCGTGATTTACTGCTTCATCCTGACGAACTCGATGGTTCCCTTGTCGCTCGAGCCCTTGCGTTCAGTTGTGCCGGTCATCTTATCGCCAGCCACGTTCAGATCACATTTGTCGAACGCGACGGTTCGTCCTGGCCGTGGATGCGTGGTGAGGGTGATTTGGTTCCCTTTCACCACTCCATCGAGGGGATGCTGGTTGCGTTCATCGGCCCCGATCGAGCCGGTTATCTCGTCGCCAGACTGTTTCAGAATGGCGACGCCGTTAACCGTCTCACCACCGAGCGAAATCGTGACACTCCACCGGCCGGTGGCATCGGCCGCGCCGGCGTTCGCAGCCGCTGATGCAGACAGCAGCAGGCACAGAAACATCACACGCATCTTCATGCTCTGCCTCCTATAGAACCGCGCGGCTGGGAACGATCATGGAGCTAACGTCGGAAGCAAAAAGCTGCGTGGGAGTGAGCGGCTGCGCATTCCGCATGCGGATCACCGAGAACCGCAACGTGGACGCGGCAACCGCATCGCGCAGGGGCCACAGGTTCGGCACGACACGCAGCTCGACGCCTCGATTCAGCAACTCCGCGATCGGGTCGTCAAACACCTCGACGCGCACGGGTGCAACAGGTACCCGGCTGACGAAATAGCCGGCGCATTCGTCGAGACACTCGAATGTCTCCGGCGGCAGGTGGTAGCAACACAACCGACAGGACCTCAGGTGTTCGAACCAGTCGCTTTCGATGGCGACGACCGCCGGGCTCGAGCCCAGGAACCGTTCCACGTCAGCCGCGGCGGTGTCGCGACCGGCATAGTACGTCACCCGTGGGCACTCGCGCGGAAGCAGGTAGTTACGAAGGCGATCCGCGTCGATGGCCCACACGACGAACCCGCTGACGTATTCCGACGCCCGTGGCTCGAACCTGTCGATGCCGAATTCCTCGCTGACATGAAACAGCATGACTCAGGACGTCGTCGCATCCCTCAACTGACGGAATCGCGCCGCGAAGAGTTCCTCCGGGACCGGAGATGCATTCCAGGGCAGCGGCTGCTCGGGCGCCGAATCATCGAGGTACCGCGGAACTATGTGAACGTGGAGGTGAGGCACGATGTTGCCGAGCAGCAGATAGTTGACATGACACGGCTTGAACACGCGTTCGACGGTCCGTCCGACGTCTTGAATGTCCGCCCAGTACTCGGTGAGCTCCTCTGGCGCAAGATCGGTGAAGTTCGCGACATGTCGGCGCCGGAACACCACTGCCACATGGCCGTTCGCTATGGCGTACCGTTCAAGAAGAGCCTCGCTGACCCGGCCACTGTGGAAGGACTGGCCGGTCAAATCGGCACAAAAGGGACATCGGACACCCCGCTTGCGCGATTCCCAATCCTCAGGCCAGGTTCTTTTCATGCTCATAACTCCGGCGCGATTGCGGCAGCCGCCTCCGCCGATGTCCTTACCGGAATGATTTCGAAATCGGTCAAGTCGTCCCAGTTGACCGTCCACTCCCGCAGCCGGGCCTCGCTATCCGCTTCCATCACTTGAAAGCATCGCCGGAAGTCGAGATCGACCCAGCTCGACACGTACCGCACATCGGCTGGCGCCATGCGCCCGCGGTCACGGAAACGACGGTACACATCCGGCGCACGACCGGGTCGGAAGTGCTCGATGACCATGAACAGCATCTCGCGCCCGAGCCTCCTCATGGGAGATCGACAACGATTCAGCGTGTCAGGCTGCGCGGTCAGGTTCGCAACCCGTCAGCAGCTCGATCAATTCGTCGAGGGTTGCGTTGCCTGCAAGAACGGCCTCCCTCGGTAGCCGTCCAGTTGCCTCCACCGCCTCGAGCGCCGACATCGGGGACAGACCTCGTGCCGCAACCAGCCAGGCCGCGAGCACGTGACCGGTGCGGCCATTTCCGCCCCAGCAATGAATCACCACGCGTTCGCCGCCGGCATCGGCGGTACTCAGGAACGGCAGGATATTCGTTCTAAGCGCTTGCGGTGAGCAGAGATGGTGGTCGGCGATCGGCTCCATCAGCACACAGGTTGCGCCGAACAGCCTCCTGTACTCCGCCTCCAGATCGACTGGAAAATCGGCCAACTGCCCGGCGTCGAGGAGACAACATACTCGAGTGACGCCATGAGCACGCATGAAGGCGGCCCATTGAACGATACTGGCCGGCGACGCGTCAGGCGTCCGGGCCCCGTACGCTGTTCGCTCGCCGCTTCGGGCCGGCCCGAAATGGAAGTTCGAGTCCATTTGCTTCGGAGCGAATGTTACTCGTCAGGTTCCACGACCGCCACAGCACCGCTCCGACTCTTCGGCGGCGGCTTGCGCGGAACAGGCCGCCATGCGTGCGGGTCGCCCTCCGCGTCCGGTGGCTGATGTCTCACCCAAAGGCCGAGGCGCGCGAGCCAACGCTTCAGCGCTCGAAGCATAAAACCTCTCCGATAAGAGCCCCGCACCGGCCGCTCTCAAGCCGTCATCCGCTGCTCGACTCTGACAATCATCGCCGAGTACTCCTGGACATCGGCCTCATGTCCAAGCTCTGAGGCATACTGCTGCAGTCGGTAAAGTGATTCCAGAAGAAGATCTTTTGTCTTCGTCACCAACTCTTCGGGAATCCTTTCCGGGACGGCCTTCTGAGCCTTCTTTGTTTTGTTGTAGTTGGTTCTTCGCTTTGCAACGACCGCCGCCCAGAGCTCTTTGAGCAGGCGCCAGTCTTGTTTCTGTTTCAGCCGTGACGTCAACTCAAACAGATAATCGTTGTAACTCCATTCCCAGTTCCATTTCCGAAATTCCCCCACCAACAGGATGAATGCTTCGTTTTCGATGTAGGTGCGAAACATCTGGTCCAACGCCGCCGGATAACCTCGATAGACCGTCTGCCCGTGCTCGTTCTTTTCGCACTTCCCCTCGCTCTTCAGATAGCGCTCGACATCCTTGTGAAAATCCTGAAAGGAGGGCGTAAAGGATGTGTTCACTGGAGGCGATCGAACCCAGCTAACTGGCCGGCGGCAGCTCGACGCTGTAGATCTCCCCGTCGACGTTGTGCAGCTTCATCGTCAACGCCCGCGTCCGCGGGTCGACGCGGCCGCTGCCGAAGAACTGGAACGGCTCGCTCGGCGGCCGGTTCGGCTTCATCCCGGTCGGGATGCCGGTGAATTTCACCGCCGGCCCGAAAGTGCGATCGAGCTCGTTCGGCCCGAACGTGCCGGCGTGCAGCGGCCCGCCGACGAACTCCCAGAACGGATCGAAGTCGGTGAAGCCGGCGCCGTCCGGCGCGTAGCGGTGGGCGGCGCAGTAGTGCACGTCGGCGGTGATCCAGACGACGTTGCGGATGCGGCGCTCCTTGATGAAGCGGAGCAGCCGCGCGATCTCGAGCTCGCGGCCGAGCGGCGCGCCGGGATCGCGGTTGGCGACCGCCTCGAAGCGGCTGGGGCCGTCTGGCACCACCAGGCCGAGCGGCATGTCCGAGGCGACGAGCTTCCAGGTCGCGGTCGACGCGGCGAGCGCGCGCTGCAGCCACGCGACCTGCGCGTCGCCGAGGATGGCCGACTCCTCGCCCGCCGCCGCCTGCCGGTTGGCCGAGTTGGGGCCGCGGTACGAGCGCATGTCGAGCGCGAAGATCTCGAGCAGCGGCCCGTGCCGCCACGCGCGGTAGATGCGCTCGCGCTCCACCGGGTTGATGCGCAGCGGCAGGTATTCGAGGAACGCCCGCTTCGCCCGCGCCGCCAGCAGCGCGACGCTCTTCTCCGCCGACGGCGCGTCGGCGGCCAGCACCTGCGACGGCCACCAGTTGTCGCGCACCTCGTGATCGTCCCAGAGCGCGACCTGCGACACGTCGGCGTTGAAGCGCCGCATGTGCTCGTCCTGCAGGTTGTAGCGGTGGCAGCCGCGGAAATCGTCGAGCGTCTGCGCCGGCTTCGACTTCGCCTCCGTCACCAGGTTCCGCCACGTCGACCCATCGTCGAGGACGACCTCCGACTTGAGCGGCTGGTCGGCGTAGATCGTGTCGCCGAGGTGGATGAAGACGTCGGGCTGCAGCCGGCGCATCGCCTCGTAGAGCCGCATGCCGCCGCGCGAGACGTCGATGCCCCATCCCTGGCCGACGCAGTCGCCCGAGAACACGAACGAGGCGCCGCGGCCGGGCGCGGAGCCGCGCGCCGGCGTCTGGAAGCTGCCGGCGACCGGCTCGCTGAAGCGGCGCAGATCGGCCAGATCCTGGAACTGCGCACGATACGAAATCCGCTGGCCGGCCGGGAGATCCGTGAGATCGATCCGAGCGGTGAAATCGCTGACCTCGAGCGCCGCCGGCCCGACGATGCGACGAGCGTCGGCGAATGAAGAGGTGGTGGAGTACTCGACGATCAGCCGGGCCGGGCGATCGCAGCGGCTCCAGACGATCGCCTGCCCGTCGGTGACGTCGCCCGTCGCGACGCCGCACGGCACGGCGGGGCGCGCGTTGTCCTGCGTGATGAGCGCCGGAGCGCGTCCAATCAGCGCCGCGCCCGACAGCGACAAGAACTCACGTCTGTTCACGCGGCGCTCGCTGGACGCGCGCGCGGCGCGTGACGCGGCGCGCGTAGGGCAGGTAAGGCGGGTGGGGCAGGTGCGGGCATCCGGGTCGCTTGTAGCATTCGGGCGAAGTGAAGCGCCTCACACAGAAACGCGGGCCTCGCAGAGTGGCGGCGCTGAAGCGCCGCCCTACGACTACCGCTACAGCCCGCCCGACGATGACGGTGAAGCGCCGCCCTGCGACCTGTCGAAGAGATTCCTGGTTTCCCCACCAGCCCCACCTGCCCTACCCGTCCCACCAGCCGACACCCTTCATCGTCAGAACGTGTACTTAAGTCCCAGCTGCACGATCCGGCCATCGTCCGCTGACGTGATCGCGCCGAAGGTCGCGGCTCCCAGCGTGTTGCCCGGCTGCCCGAACCGCTCCTGGTTGAAGACGTTGAACGCCTCGATCCGCAGCTGCACCTGCTGCGTGCCGAGCGCGAAGTTCTTGAACAGCGACAGGTCGGTGCGGTTGAAGCCGGGGCCGCGCACGGCGTTGCGCGGCTCGTTGCCCACCTGGCCGGCGTTGGCCGCCAGCGTCAGCCGCTGGAAGCACGAAGTGTTGAACCACTGCGCCGTGGTGTGCGGCGCGTTCTCGTTCGGGTCGCAGGTCATGTTCGGCCGGTTGGTCTGCGAGGTCAGCGAGACGTTGGTCGGCTCGATCACCGTCAGCGGGAATCCGGTCTGCCCCTGGACGATGCCGTTGGCCTGCCAGCCGCCGAGCACCAGCCGCGCGGCGGCGCCGCGGTCGGCCAGCCGCGGCAGCTCGTAGCCGAAGCTGAGCACGAAGCGGTGGCGCACGTCGAACAGCGCGTCGCCCTTCTCGCGCGCGAGCGCCGCGTCGATCGACGCCTGGTCGCCGATCGTCACCGGCAGCATCGGCCGCGGCTCGCCGCCGATGTTGAGGCCCGAGATGTGATCGACCGCGTGCGCCAGCGTGTACGACGCCAGCAGGTTCAGCCCGTGCCACGGCCGCATGCGCGCGCTGGTCTGCAGCGAGTCGTACCACGACTCGGCCTCGGAGAAGGTCGGCCGCACCAGCGAGAACGACGGGAAGATGCGCGGTCCGATCGCCGGCGCCGGCGACAGGATCGGAACCGTCGGGTTGACCTCCATGAAGATCGGCAGGTTCCTGCCGCGCGCGCCGACGTAGCCGGCCTCGAGCCCCCAGTTGGCGCCGACCTGCTGCTGCAGCGTGACGTTGTACTGCTGCACCGCCGGCGTCTTGAACTCCGGCCCCCAGCCGATGAAGATCAGCCCGGGCGGGAACCCGGGCGTGCCGGTGACGCCCGCGAGCGGGTTCGCGAACGGCGACGTCGTCATGTTGAGCGGGAAGTTCACCTCGGTCAGCGGCTGGAACGGCGGCGCGAGCGTGCCGTTCTGGAAGAAGTCGCCCTGGCCGGGCAGCGTGTCGTAGAACAGGCCCCACGCGCTCCGCACCGCGGTGCGGCCGTCGCCGCGCACGTCCCAGACGGCGGCGAGCCGCGGCGCGACGTTGTTCGCGTCGGTCGGATAGGTGCCGCGCGGCACGCCGGCGTCGCCTGGATACACGAGCCCGCGCGGCGCGTTCGGGAACACCGTCGACTGCTGGCCGGGATGGAACGCGTTCAGGTGGTCCTGCGATTCCTGGAACGGCTGATTCACCTCGTAGCGGACGCCGTAGTTCAGCGTCACGCGCGAGACGCGGTACTCGTCCTGCCCGTAAATCGCATACACCCACGACGAGCCGTTGAGATTCGGATCGCCGGTCGCCTGGCGGTACTGATTCGGGAATCCAAGCAGGAAATCCGCGAGCGGGCTGCCGGTGTACTGGGTCCCGCCGAAGGTGAAGTCGCCGTTGGGGCGGTTGATGAACGACACCTTGATCTGATCGCGCCGCAGCTCGCCGCCGAACTTCATCGAGTGGCGACCCGCAATCCAGGTGAGGTCGTCGGTGATCCCGAAGACGTTGTTGACGCGCGTCGCGAACGGCTGCTGCGCGTCGCCGGTCGAGAAGAAGCCGGTGACGGTGATGAACGGCAGCCCGGCCGCGGTCGGATTGCTGGGCGTCATCAGGAAGCCGAGGTCGCGCAGGTTGAGGCCGCTGGTCACCGTCGGCTTGGCGCTGATCCGGTTCATCGACGCCCGCGCCACGTTGATCATCGTCGGCCTGATCATCCAGGTGTCGGATCCCATCACGTCCTGCAGCGTGGCGATCGACGTGTTGCCGGCGGGCGAGAAGTTCGAGCCGCCGAGCGGGTTGACGTTCTTGGTGTGGCCGATCATGTAGCGGCCGAGCAGGCTGTGCTTGGCGAGCTGATAGTCGAGACGGGTGCCGAACTGCTGGCGCGTGTCCTCGACGTTCGGCGATCGCACCGAGCGGTTGAGCGTCGAGTTCGGCAGCGGAATGTACTGCTCGAGGATCCGCTGAGAGATCGGGTTGATGCGGTTCGCCGGGATGACGTTGCCGGGAAACGGCTGCCCGGTGAGCGGATCGCGGATCACCGCGCCGCCCGAGAAATCGCCGCGGCGCTGCGCGTCCGAAAAGACCGTGCGGGTGTCGGTCACGCCCTGCTTGTTCTGGAACCCCTCGAAGTAGCTGAACATGAACAGGCGGTTGCGCAGCAGCGGCCCGCCGATCGCGCCGCCGAACTGGTTCTGCTTCAAATCCGGCTTCGCGGTGGCGAAAAAGTTCTTCGACTGCAGCTTGTCGTCGCGGTTGAACTCCCACGCGCTGCCGTGCCACGCGTTGGTGCCGGCGCGCGTCACCACGTTGACCACCGAGCCGGCGTTGCGCCCGTACTCGGCGTCGTAGGAGTGGGTCAGGATCTTGAACTCCTGGATCGCGTCCGGCGGCGGCCGCAGCACGAAGCCGGTGTTGAACGAGTCGTTGTTGGTGGCGCCGTCGAGGAGGAAGTTGTTCGACTGGTTGCGCTGGCCGTTGACGTTGAAGCCGCCGGTGGCGTTGCCGAAGCCGCCGGGCGTGGCGTTGCCGTCCTGGCCGCCGAGGCCGGTCGGCGGCGCGACCACGCCGGGAATCAGCGTCCCCAGCTGCGTGAAGTTGCGGCCGTTGAGCGGCAGATCGACGACCTTCTGGCGATCGATCACCACGCCGAGCGTGGCGTTCGTCGTTTCAACCAGCGGCGACTGCCCGAGCACGGTGACCTGCTCCTCGAGCTGTCCGACCTGCATCTGCATGTCGGCGCGGACCGTCTCGTTGACGACGACGGTGAGCGCGTCGCGCAGGGTGGTGCGGAAGCCGGTGAGCGTCGCCTTCACCTGGTAGACGCCGGGGTTGACGAGCGCGATGGTGTAGAAGCCGTCGGTGCCGGTGACCGCGGTCCGGATCTGGCCGGTGTCGCGGCTGGTGACGTCGATCGTCACCCCCGGCAGCACCGCGCCCGACGCATCGGTGACGATGCCGGTGATGCCGCCGGTCGCCTGCGCGGCTGCGGACGAAGGCAATGCGAGGAGGCACACGACGAGCACGGAAAATGCGATGCGCATGCGGACGATAGTACGCGACTGCTCGATGGGCGGGCAAGAAGGGCCCGCCCTGAGCGAGCCGCACATTCCGTGCGCGAGCGGCGAGTCGAAGGGTAAGCTCGCCGCGTGCACATCAACGACGCCCACTGTCACTTCTTCTCGACGCCGTTCTTCGCCGCGCTCGGCGGTGACGCGGCGCTGGCAAAGCTTGGATGGGAGCCGCCGGGAACCGCGGCGGCGCTCGCCGATCGGTGGCTGGCGGAGCTCGATCGCCATGATGTGGCGCGAGCGGCGCTGATCGCGAGCGTGCCGGGCGACGCCGCGTCGGTCGCCGAGGCGGTCGATCGCCACCCGCGGCGCTTCGTCGGCTTCTTCATGGTCGATCCAACGCGCGCCGCCGCGGCGGCGCAGGCGGCCGCGGCGATCGACGGCGGGCTGCGCGGAATCTGCCTTTTCCCGGCGATGCACCGCTTCCACGTGCACGACGAGCGGGCGCGGGCGCTGTTCGACGCGGCGGCGGCGAAACCGGGGACGGTCGTGTTCGTCCACTGCGGCGTGCTGTCGGTCGGCGTCAGGCGGAAGCTGGGGCTGCCGAGCGCGTTCGACATCCGCTTCGGCAACCCGCTCGGTCTGCACGCGGTCGCGCTGCGCTATCCGCAGGTGCCGATGATCATCCCGCACTTCGGCGCCGGCCTGTTCCGCGAGGCGCTGATGGTGGCCGACCTGTGCCCGAACGTCCTGTTCGACACCTCGAGCTCGAACAGCTGGATCAAGTACCACCCCGGCCTCACGCTCGCGGACGTCTTCCGCCGCGCGCTCGACGTGCTGGGACCGGATCGCCTGCTGTTCGGATCGGATTCGTCGTTCTTCCCGCGCGGGTGGGTGAAGGAAATCTACGACCAGCAATCAGCGGCGCTCCAGGCAATCGGCGCCGGCGAAGACGTCCGGACCAGGATCTTCGGGGAAAACTTCACGCGCATCTTTTCGTGACGCCGTGGGAACCACGAAGCTCACGAAGAGCACGAAGACACGAAGAAGACAGCTGACAGCGAGCGCGACGGGCCCGCGGAGCCGGCCGCCCGTCGCGCGTCGTCTACGGTCAGCGTGCCGCGCGTCCTCGCGGGTTTGTCGTCTTCTTCGTGCACTTCGTGGAGACGCGGCTTTTGACGTCTTCGTGTTCTTCGTGGTCCGCTAGTGTGCGAACGATCGCAGGTGTTCTCTCAGCAGGTCCCGCCCGAAGTCGCCGTTGAAGTCCCTCCACACCGAGTGGATGTGGTTGCCGTCGTTCTGGGTGTTGTCGTACTCGATCAGGAAGGTCGGGCCCTGGACGCGATAGTAGTGCTTCTTCCCCTTCGCCGTCTCGCCCGCCCACGCGAACCCGATCTTCTCGACGCCCGCTTTCTTCAGCCGCCAGCCGCTCGGCGGCGATGTCGGGCGCCATCTTGCCGGCGTAGACGTCGACCAGCTTCATCAGCAGGTCGCGCTGTGCCGGGGTCATCGCCTCCGCCGCCAGGCCGGTCGGCGACAGCGGCGAGATGTTCACGTTGGCCATCGTGAGCATGTCGCCGGGGGCGGTCGCATCGAAGATCGCCTTGGGCTTCTGCGTCGCGTCGAGCGATTCGAGCAGCGCGCGCGCCGCGTCTTCCTCGGCGGCGAGCAGCCTCGTCCCCTTCTTCGGCCCCTCGCGCACCTCGGCGGGATTCGAGCCGAAGAACGACGGCGAGCCCGCGACCATCGTGCCGTTGACGACCGTGAAGTGCAGCGAGACGTGGTGTCCCTCGACGCGCCAGCCCCACGTGCTCTTCTCCGACGGCGTGCCGAAGACCGAGAAGAAGTAGCGCTCCGGATCGCGCACCAGCGGCGTGTTGCGCGGCGGCTGCGCCGCGGCCGCGCGCTGCGCCGCTTCGAGCGCGCCGAGCACCGTCTCGAGCTCCATGATCGACGAGGCGGTGAGGTAGCCGCGCTGGCTGAGGCCGGCCTTGAGCAACTCGTGCGCGAGCTTGCGCTGCGGCTCGGTCATTTCCTTGATCGTCAGCCCCTTGCGCGGAAAGGTCTCGGTCGGGATGAAGTGCCAGTGCAGGCGCTCCTCCGACTCGAACGGGAAGGTGGCCTGCTGGCGCTGCTCGGCGGTCAGCCCGCCCAGGAACTTGGTGGCCGCACCAGCCATCGTCGAGGACGAGCGCTCGGCGGCGATGGTCGACGCGATCGCGCCGGCCGCGAGAAGCGACGCCGCCAGAAACAGACGGGGCGAGTTCAGGCTTTTCATGAGCAGGATTCTAGCTTGACCACGGTCCGGCGAGGGAGGGACGATCGAGCCGCGGCAAGCTGGTGCATGAGCAAACTGGGGCGTGGGTAGCCGGATGCGGCGCGTGCTGATCCAATGGGTTGCGGTCGGGCTCCTCGCCACCGCCCCGGGGACGCCCGCCGCGGCGCAGGAGCCCTCGCTGCAGGCGGTGCTGGCGCGGGCGGCCGCCTACGTCGCCGATTTCCACCGCCAGCTCTCGAGCATCGTCGCCGAGGAAAAGTACGTCCAGAGCTTTTTCCCCGGCTCGGTCCGAGGCGCGGCCGGCCCTGTGTACCGCGCGGCGACCGGCCCCGCCCATCGCACGCTGAAGTCCGACCTGCTGCTGTTGAAGCCGGCGGGAACGGACGGCTGGATGGCGTTTCGCGATGTCTTCGAGGTCGAGGGCGACGCGGTCCGCGACCGGGAGGAGCGGATCGCGCACCTGTTCCTCGAGCGATCGCCGTCGGGCGACGCGCTGATCCGGCGGATCCTCGAGGAGAGCGCGCGCTACAACATCGGCGACATCAGGCGGAACGTCAACACGCCGGTGTATCCGCTGCTGTTCCTCGAGGCGGCGAATCATTTCCGGTTCAAGTTCAAACGCACGAAAGAGCGCACGCCGCGCACCGAGCCCGCCAACCCCTCGCCCGACGGCGCGTTCCGCGTCTCGACCGAAGTCTGGGTGATCGCCTACGAGGAGACAGAAGCAGGGACGATGATCAAGACCGACGGGCAGAAGGATCTGCCGGCGAAGGGGCGCTTCTGGATCGAGCCGGCGACGGGGCGCGTCCTGATGAGTGAGCTCGTCGCGCAGAACCGGCGGCTGCGGGCGACGATCGACGTCAGCTACCAGTCGGAGCCGCTGCTCGGGCTGCTGGTGCCGATCGAGATGCGCGAGTGGTACGACAACCTGCGGACCGGATCGCACATCGAGGCGGTGGCGACCTACGGCCGCTTCCGCCAATTTCAAGTGAGCACCGATCAGACTTTTTTGCTGAAGCGATAACCGTTTCACCTGTGGGGGCCGAGCTTGCTCGGCCCCCGAGGAGTTTCACTCAATGCCCGCGCGACCGACCTGGAAGGGATATCTGAAGATCAGCCTCGTCAACATTCCAATCAAAGTGTTTCCCGCGACCGACGCCGGCGCCACCCTCAGCTTCAACCAGCTGCACGGCGAGTGTCAGACGCGCATCCAGCAGAAACGCTGGTGCCCGAAGTGCGAGCGTGAAGTGCCGAACACCGACATCGTCAAGGGGTTCGAGTTCGAGAAGGGACGCTACGTGATCGTCGACGAGGAGGACATCGAGAAGGTGCGCGTCGACTCGACGCGCGTCATCAGCCTCGAGAAGTTCACCGACGACACGGCGATCGATCCGATCTACCTCGAGCGCCCGTATTACCTGGCGCCCGACGGCCCGGTGGCGCGCGACGCGTTCGCCGTCATCCGCGAGGGGATGCAGGGCAAGGCGGGCATCGGCAAGGTGGCGCTCTACGGCCGCGAGTACCTGGTGAAGGTTCAGCCGCGCGAGCAGGGGCTGGTGATGTACACGCTGCGGCACGCGAACGAGATCCGCAGCATGGAGGCGATCGACGAGCTGGCCGACATGCCCGAGAAGGTGAAGCCGGAGGAGGTCAAGCTCGCCCGCCAGGTGATGGGCACCTTCGAAGGCGAAGTCGACCTGCAGGAGTACAAGGACGAGTATCAGGTCGGGCTGCGCGAGATCATCGACGCCAAGATCGAGGGGCGCGAAGTGGTGGCGCCCGAGATCGAGGCGCCGCCGAAGGTCGTCAACCTGATGGATGCGCTGCGCAAGAGCCTGGATTCGATCAGCGCGACGAAGAAGAAGAGCGCCGCGCCGATCGCGCCGGTGCGCGCCGAAAAAAAGCGCGCCGGCGCTCGGGGATAGTTGCTGGTTGCTGGTTGCTAGGTGAGTTTATATGAGCAAAAGGCTTCGACTTGTTGCGGCGGTCACCGTCACGCTCCTGTCGCTGGCGCCGGTTGGCGCGCAGACGCGGGGGATGACGGCGGAGGATTACCTCGCGTTCGAGACGCTGTCCGAGCCGCGCTTCTCCC
>Ga0111538_10006453_pt1 | contig 15879 bp, 16 predicted proteins | sample SoiMethybrSBSTD1_FD_79669 | JGI IMG/M metagenome (GOLD analysis project Ga0111538, IMG submission 79669) | Bulk soil microbial communities from a Populus tree surrounding site in Tennessee, USA - Soil MetaG P. TD hybrid SBSTD1 (version 2)... | ecosystem: Environmental > Terrestrial > Soil >...
ACGCAGTCGGTTCGTTAGGCGTGCTCGTTATACCCGCAACTCCACGCCCGCCGGGTTGAATTCAACCTAACCTACTCAGGAAAGGGCTTAAGGCCGTGCTAACCTCGGCGCACGCTCGCGAGCCCATGGGGGATATCGAACGCATGCGCCAACGCTTCGCACCGCTTCTTGCCTTGCCGGCCGCGCTCCTGACGGCCGCCTGCGCGGCGCCGCTCGCGGCCCAAGACCCCGGCCAGTGGGGTTACTACTCCGCGAGCAGGGGCGCGACGCGCTACTCGCCGCTCGCGCAGATCGACCCATCGAATGTAAGCGGGCTTCGCGTCGTCTGGCGCCATAAGCAAGTCGATCCCGCGATCCTCGCGGCGAACCCGGACTTCAGTGTGTCGAACCGCTACATGGTCACGCCGATTTACGTCGGCGGCTTGCTGTACGTGCCGAACGGCTTCGGGCTTGCGGAGGCCATCGACCCGAAGACCGGCCGTACGGTGTGGACGCAGAAGCCGCTGGTCGCCGCACCCGAAGGGCTGCCGTCGCTGATGATCAGCAAGGGTCTCGCTTACTGGGGCAGCGGCGCCGACGCGCGCATCCTGCACGTGCGCCAGCAGCATTTATTCGCGCTGAACCCGAAGACCGGTGAGCCGATCGCGAGCTTCGGCGACGGCGGCAAGGTCGATCTCTCGACCGAAGAGTTCCGCTACAAGTGGAACGGCGTGCCCGTCGTCGCCGGCGACGTCGTCGTGCTCGGCTCGTCGATGCTCGAGCAAGACTCCGCGGTCTACAAGGACGGCCCGCCGGGCTACGTGCGCGCGTTCGACGTGCGCACGGGCAAGGAGCGCTGGAAGTGGAGCCCCGTGCCGCGCGAAGGCGATCCCGCGACGAAGACGTGGGAGAACGAAGGCTGGCGCTACAGCGGCGCCGGCAACGTCTGGTCGACGTTCAGCGCCGACGACGAGCTCGGTCTCGTCTTCGTGCCGGCGACCGGCGTCACGAACGACATGTACGGCGGCCATCGGCTCGGCAACGACTTGTACGGCAGCTCAATCGTCGCGCTGAACGCGAAGACCGGCGAGCGCGTCTGGCATTTCCAGACCGTGCATCACGATCTGTTCGACTACGACTTGCCGGCCGCGCCGATCTTGATCGACATCACCGTCGGCGGACGGCCGATCAAAGCGCTAGCCCAAGTCACGAAGCAAGGCTTCCTGTTCGTGCTCGATCGCACGACGGGGGTGCCGGTGTGGCCCGTTGAGGAGCGCGCCGCGCCGAAGTCGACGGTGCCCGGCGAGGTGACGTCGCCGACTCAGCCGTATCCGACGAAGCCAGCGCCGTACGAGAACCAGGGGCTCACGGAGAACGACCTCATCGACTTCACGCCGGCGCTGCGCGCCGAAGCGCTCGAGCTCGTGAAGCGCTACGTGATCGGCCCGCAATTCACGCCGCCGTCGGTGATCGGCGAAGGGCCGACCGCGAAGCTCGGCACGATCCAGCTCCCGGGCGCTTCGGGCGGCGCGCAATGGAACGGCGGCGCGTTCGACCCGGACACCGGCATGTTCTACGTCGGCTCGCGCTCGGTCGCGTTCGTCGCGGATCTATTCGCGCCCGATCCCGCGCGCTCGGACCTTCGCTACCGCGCCGGCATGCGCGAGATCTTCAACGGGCCGCGCGGGTTGCCGATCATGAAGCCGCCGTACGGCCGCATCACGGCGTACGACTTGAACAAGGGCGAGAAGGTCTGGATGGTGGCGAACGCCGATGGACCGCGTAATCATCCCGCGCTCGCGGGGTTGAACCTGCCGCCGCTCGGCGATGCGACGCCGTCGGCCGTCATCGCGACGAAGACGCTGCTGTTCGTGACGCAGGCCGACAAGAGCACACCGCGCTCGCCGGCGAACGTGGGCGGCACGAAGTTCATGGCGCTCGACAAAGCGACGGGCAAACAGCTTTGGTCGATCGATCTCGGCGTCGGTCAGAACGGCACGCCGATGACCTTCCAGCACGACGGCAAGCAGTACGTCGTCGTCGCGGTCGGCAGCACGGATTATCCGGCGGAGCTCGTCGCGCTCGCGCTGCCATAGGAGCGAGCATGGGTCTCTGGCTCGTGACTGCGCTCGTATTGGCGGCTGCGGCTTGGGCCGTGTTCGCCTACAACCGCCTCGTGCGGCTGCGCAATCAGGTGCGTACGGCGTGGGCGGATATCGACGTCCAGCTCACGCGCCGGCACGACCTCGTTCCGCAGCTCGTGGCCGCCGTCAAGGGATACGCGAGCCACGAGAAGGCGCTCATCGAGACCGCAACGCAGCTTCGCGCGCAGGCGCTCGCGGAGAAAAGCCCGACTCGCTTGGGCGAGGTCGAGTCGGCGCTGGCACAGGCAACGGGCCGGCTCCTTGCGCTTCAAGAGGCGTATCCGGACTTGAAGGCCAGCGAGAACTTCCTCGCGCTACAGCGCGACCTCGTCGAGGTCGAGGATCAGTTGCAGTACGCGCGCCGTTTCTACAATGGCGCGGTGCGTGACTACAACGATGCCGTTCAGCGCGTGCCGGACCTCGCGGTCGCACGCGCGTTCGCGTTCGCGGGCGGAGAGTTCTATCAAGCCGAGGCCGAGCAGCGCGCGGGCGTAGTGGTGAAGATGCCGTGAGCCGCATGCTGCGAGCAGCGTCGACCGCCCTGTGGCTCATCGCCGTCGGGTCGGCAGCGCTCGCGCAAACCGGCGAGCGCATCCTCGACTATGCAATCGAAGTGAACGTCGGCGCGCAGGGCGCCATCGACATCGTCGAAGAGATCACGGTTCGCGCGGAAGACAGGCAGATTCACCGAGGCATCTATCGCGACTTTCCGACGCGTTATCGCGACCGCTATGGCAACAACGTCGTCGTCGGCTTCGAGATACAAGGCGTGCAGCGCGACGGCGTTACCGAGCCGTGGTTCACGGAGCAGCGTGCGAACGGCGTGCGCATCAACACCGGAAACGATGCCTACCTACCGAGGCTGCCGGGTGAGTATCGCTATGCGCTGCGCTATCGCACGACGCGGCAGATCGGCTTCTTCGCCGACCACGATGAGCTCTACTGGAACGCGATCGGCACGGGTTGGAACTTCGCGATCGAGCGCGCGAGCGTCGAAGTTCGTCTGCCAGAGGCCGTGCCGACCGAACGCATGCAGGCCGAAGGCTACACGGGCCCGCAAGGCGCGCGCGGATCGAGTTATACGGCGAGGATGCCCGCGCCCGGCGTGGCGCGCTGGCAGCTCACCGCGCCGCTCGCTGCGAACGAAGGCTTCACGATCGTCTTGAGCTTTCCGAAGGGCATCATCGCGGAGCCAACGCAATCCGACCGAGTGAAGTGGGTGCTAGCCGACAACCGCGGCGTGCTCGCGGCTCTCGCCGGTTTCGCGCTGCTGCTCGTTTTCGTCGTGCGGCGTTGGCGACAAGTTGGTCGCGACCCGAACCCTGGCGTCGTCATCGCAAGGTACGAGCCGCCGACGGGACGTTCGCCCGCCGAGCTCAGGTTCTTGAACCGGCGCCGCTACGACATGCGCTGCTTCACGAGCGATCTTTTGACGGCGGCCGTCGACGGGGCCGTGCGCATCGAGCGCGAGGGGCGGCTTCTGCTCGGTGATCGCTGGAAGATCGAGCGCACCGCAGGCGACGTAGCGCGGCGCTTTCCGTCCGTGACTGCGCTGCTCGGGCGCTTGTTCCCGGACGGACCGGACACGCTGGATCTCGACAAGGAGAACGCGGCGCTGCTCACGAGTGCGAACCGAGCGCACTTGAAAGCGCTGAACACGCTGCTGCACGGCAGCCACTTCAAGCGCAACTCCGGCAGCGTCGTCGTTGCCTTTCTCATCGGCGCCGTGACGGCGCTCGTAGCGTTCGCGATCTCGGGCGGCGGCGGCGTGCCGTTGATCATCGCCATCGTCGTGCTGATGGTGCTCGTGGTCGCCGTGTTCGGCTACGTCGTCGAGGCGCCGACGCCCTTGGGTCGTAAGCTTCTCGACGAGATCGCAGGCCTCAAGCTGTACTTGAGCGTGGCCGAGCGCGACGAGCTCAAGAGCATGCAAGGCCCCGGCGCGCCGCCGTCGCTCGACGCCGAGCGCTACGAGGCGCTGTTGCCTTACGCCGTCGCGCTCGACGTCGAGGAAGCGTGGACGCGGAAGTTCACTGCGGCCGTCGGTGCCGCGGCAGCCGCTGCGGCGACGGCCCGAATGGTCTGGTATCACGGCGCCCAACCGGGCGACCTCGGCGGCCTCGTCAAGGCCGTGAGCAGCGGGCTCAACTCTTCGATCGCGTCTGCGTCGACGCCGCCCGGCAGCACCTCAGGCGGGGGCGGCGGAGGGTTTTCGGGCGGCGGCGGGGGCGGTGGCGGCGGGGGCGGGCGCTAAGACCTAAAGCCTCCGCGAAGGGATCTTGCACCTTGGGGGTAGTGCGGAAGACCCCTCCGCGGAGGGAAACGCGCGCTCCTCAATCATCGATACGACCGATCTCGATCTCGCTCGAGTCGAGCGGCAGCGTGTAGAGGCTGCCGTCGTCGGCGATTGTCCAGTCGGAGCTCCGGACCGTATTGACGCCGTTCGCGAACAGGCGACGCGCGAGGAAGTTATCGGGCGCGGGGGCCAAGTGGTAATAGACGAGCAGCCCGACGCCGGCCTCGTTCGCGATCGACGCGGCCTCTTCCGGCGAGATGTGATAGTCCTGGATGTCGTGCATGATCGTCTCGACCTGCCCGCGGCCCGACGACCGCGCCGCAGTCTCGAGCGACGCAGTCATCGAGCGCGACAACGCTTCCGAGACGAGTAGATCGGCGCCGGCGGCCGCCTTCGCGAGCGGCGCGTGATACTTGTAATCGCCCGTGATCACGACGGAACGGCCCTTGTAGTCGAACCGATACGCGTACGCGGGCTCGATCGGCGCGTGATCGACCTCGATCGCCGTGACGCGCAGCTCGCCGTCGTCGTACGCGATTCCGGTGCGGTCCTTCCCGGGCGTCGGCGCGCCATCGAGCGCGACGGTGTGAGCGACCAGGCCCCAAGCGGCCGACGGCATGATCGATTCGCCGTGGTGCTTCGTGCGGTACGTCTGATCGTGCGCGTACGCGGCGTTGAAGCCCGCGACGACGTCCTCTACGCCCGGACCGGCATACACGTCGAGCTTGTGCGGCCGCCGTCCGGCCCAAGTCTGAAGCTGCAGCTCGCCGAGATCGCCGATGTGATCGGAGTGGAAGTGCGTCAGGAACACGCCGCCGATGTCCGCCAGCGGCACGTTCCAGAGCATCAGGTTCTCGACGGACTCGGGCCCGGTGTCGACGACGTAGAACTTGCCGCCCGCGAACACGGCGACGCACGCTTTGGCGCGCGAGGTGCTCGGCAACGGTGCGGACGTTCCGCAGACGGCGACGCGTAAGGCGTCGTCCTCGAGCGGCGCGGCGTTCGACGTGGCCGTGAATTCGCTGGCGGCGCGGTCGAACAGCGCCTGTTGCACGCCCGGGTTCAGGATCGCGGCAACTCCCGCCGCGAGGATGCCGGCCGCGCCGACCAAGGCCCAGGGGCGCGTGCGGGGACTCAAGATTGCTTCGCTCATGTTCGTCTCTCCTGTAATAAGTGTCAGAAGTTGATCCGGAATCCCACCGACAAACCGGACATCGACATGTCCGCCTCGACGGGCTCGGAGGTTTCGAAGTTGATGTCCATCAATCGGTAGCCGGCCTTCACCTCGTATTGGTGGCCGTCGCCGAATCGGTAGCTGACCGTCGGCCCTGCGCTCCAGGTGAGCTCGGTGTCGCCGGTGCTGACGTCGACGTGGACCTCGTAGGCCAGGTTGTGCGGTAGCTCGCGCGAGAACCGGGAGCCGAAGAGGCCGTCGACGACGCGGTCGGTCGCGTCGAATGAGCGCGTGCCGATCGCGAAGCCGCCGTCACTGAGGATCGCGTCGACGTCGTTGCGCAGCTCGATCACGCGGGCGCCGTACAGCAACGAGAACCCCTCGTAGGCGCCGTTGAGGTCGTACACGCCGGTCGCGTCGAGAATCGTCATTCCAACGCCGAGGTCGAGGTTGAGGAGCGTGCTCGGCGCGTTGGGCAGCGAGGCAGCGGGCGAATCCGCGAGCTCGACGTTGAACAAGTCGAACGACATGCCGTGGTGTCCGCGCATGCCTTCGACGCGCACCATCGCGGCGCCGTCGACTTTCTCGACGAGATCGTCGAACGCAATCTCGGTATCGATGAGGTCGCGGTCCGCGACCGAGAGGCTCATGCCGAGATCCGTGGTCCAGACGTACGGCGTCACGCCCCAGTTCCATTCTTCGGCCGAGGCGGTCCCGGCCATCGCGGCCGTGGCCGCGGCAACGGCGAGGGAGAGGGTGCGGGCGCGGAGGCCGGCGTTGTTCAGTTTCGTGTTCATGCGTGTCTCCTAGTTCGGTGGTTTGTTGCGAGGCAGGCGCATGATCGGGAGCCGCCATCCGAGCCGTGCGGGAATGCGACGAGCTGTCGGTGCGGTCGACCCAGCGGTAAGCCCCTGGCGCGAGCTGCAGCAGCCAAACGGCTGGGGCCTAGGATTGGCGCGGGTCGGCGGGCCCTCTACGCTGGTGTTTGGCAGGAGGCCGCCCTAGAGTCTCGCCGAATGCTGCCCTCGATCGCGCCCAGCAAATACTTCGTCCCGAGCCCGCCAAAAGCGGTGCTCGACATGTTCGTGCTGACGATCCTGTTCTGCGCACTCGTGGCGGCCGTCGTGACGCTCGGCGCGCCGAGCCTGGCCGCGTTCGCGCGTTGGCTGCTGATCGTCGAGTCGATCGGCATCGCGGCCTGCGCGATCGGCACGTCGCTGGGCCGGTTGCCTCGGCTGCGGCGGCTTTCGCCCGTCGTCGCGCACCTGATCATCGGCGGCATCGCGGTCCCGGCCGGCTACGTCATCGGCTCGAGCTTCGCGTACACGCTGCTCGGGGAGCCACTGCCGATCTTGCAGCCGGAGCCGCGGCGCATCGTCGCGCTCGTCGCGACGGCGCTCGCCGCGATGCTGCTCGTCTACGTCGACGCGATGCGCCATCGCATCCACAACGAGGCCACGGCGCGCGCGGAAGCGCAGCGGCTCGCGGCCGAATCCGAGCTGCGGCTCCTGCGCGCGCAGCTCGAGCCGCACATGCTCTTCAACACGCTCGCGAACCTGCGCTCGCTGGTCGATCTCGACCCGAAGCTCGCGCAGTCGATGATCGATCAGGTCATCACGTATCTGCGCGGTACGCTCGCGGCCTCGCGCGAGCAGTCCGTGCCGCTGCGCCAGGAGTTCGCGCAGCTATCCGCCTATCTCGAGATCATGGCCATGCGCATGGGGCACCGAATGACGTACAAGCTCGAGCTGCCGAAGGGGCTCGAGGACTTTGCGGTCCCGCCGATGCTGTTGCAGCCGCTCGTCGAGAACGCGATCAAGCACGGCATCGAGCCGAAAGTCGGCAGCTCGACGCTCGAAGTGAATGCGGTTCGGGAGGAGGGCGCGGTGATCGTCACCGTCGTCGATACGGGACGCGGGCTGCCGCACGACTTGAATGAGGACACGCGTGGCTACGGTGTCGAGCACGTGCGCGACCGGTTACGCGCCTTTTACGGGCCGTCGGCCACGTTGGCGTTGACGCGCAATGCGCCGGAAGGCACGCGCGCCGTCGTGAGAATGGCACGATGACGGAGCAGTCGCCGCGCGCGACCGCGCTGGTCGCGGAAGACGAGCCGATGCTCGCGCGCGCGCTCGTCGGCATCTTGGCCGACGTGTGGCCGGAGGCGGCGGTCGAGGTCGTGCACGACGGCATTGCTGCGACCGAGCGAGCGCTCGAGGTGGCGCCCGACGTGCTGTTTCTCGATATCCAGATGCCGGGCCGCACGGGGCTCGAGGTCGCGGAGATCGTTACTGACGAGTGGCCCGCCGATCGAGCGCTGCCGCTCCTCGTGTTCGTGACGGCGTACGACGAGTTCGCGATCAAGGCATTCGAGCGCGCGGCGGTCGACTACGTGTTGAAGCCCGCGACGAAGGAGCGTCTCGCTATGACGGCAGCGCGTCTACGCGAACGGCTCGCGAAGCGTGCCGCGGTGCCGGCGCCCGGTGAAGCGGCGACTCTATTCGGCCAGGTGCAGGCGATTCTTGCGCCGACGAACGGTGAGCCGGAGCGCATTCGCATCATCCGCGCCAGCGTCGGGAACACCGTGCGCATGATCCCGGTGGCGGACGTGATCTGCCTCGAGGCCGCGGACAAGTACGTGACGGTCGTGACGCCGAGCGGCGAAGCGCTGGTGCGCATGAGCTTGCGCGAGCTCGCGACGCGCCTCGATGGCGTCGACCTCGTGCAAGTGCACCGCGGCGTCATGGTGAATGCGTCGTGCATGACGACGGCGACGCGCAACGAGCTCGGGCACCTGTCGCTGCGGCTGCGCGGCCTAGCGCGCGAAGTCAAAGTCAGCCGCGCGTTCGCGCACTTGTTCCGGCCGATGTAGCTCGCTGTGGCTACTTCTGGTTGGGATACCAGAACTGCAGGTGGCAGCCCTCGCAGGCTTCGTCGATCGCGCCGCCGACCTCGGAGATCTGGTCTATGTTTTTGGCGTCGATGGCGGCGATCGCTTGGAGCGCCGTCGCATGCAGAACCGCCGTATGGGCTACCCACGACGGGCGATCCTTCTTGAGCAACGCCTCGATCTGGGCAGGCTCGAGCTCGGAATCCGGGTTTTCGGACTTCGTGCCGGGAGGCGCGGCGTGCCGACCCGGAACGACCAGCAAGTTGGTTGCTTCGGCCAACGTCACGGCCTGAGCGCGCAGCGCCGCCCATTCCTCGTCGTTCTGGGGTTTCTTTTCGATCGTTCCTTGCGACGTCACGTCGACGCCGGTGGAGTCCCAGATCGCCTGCGCCGACGGCATGACGATCGCCTCCATGATCTCGATGATGGTGAAGTCCGTGGTGAAGCCCGTCGAGTCGGGCTCTGCTGCCGAGCTAGGTAAGCTCGATGCGGTCAAGGCGAAAAACCCCGCCGCAGCGGACCAAAGTTTGCGACTCATCTACGAGCTCCCCTAAATCCCAGTCCTGAAACCAAGATTACGCCTCCGCCGCCATGCCGCGACGTGGGCGCACGATTACAGGTTGTTAATCCCTGTATTCCACCTGGGCATGGAGCAGCGCGGTCAGGGGGAAGCTCAGCGTAGTTAAAGTGATTTCGAGGACCCCTCCGCGGAGGGATTTCCGCCGCTACCGCCGCCACTCGATGTGCTCCGGCTTCACCGATGCACAGAGCGGTCCGCCTCTGTTGTCCGTCAACTTCAGCGTGGCTTCGATCGGCCGTTTCGTGCGGGCCGCTGTCTCGACGGTTGCCCAGTCGAGATGGCTCAGGTGGATCTTCGCGCGCCTGAACATCTGAAAGTGCGGCCCGCTCCTCACGCCCCAGCAGAGGTACAGGAACCGCTCGCCCGGCTTGCCGTGGGCGTATGGCCCCAGAAAGTTCGGCTTGCCGCCTTTCGTGTTCCGCTCAACACGAAGCTCGAGCAGGAAGTCCGCCTGCTTCGCGTCGCCGAAGACGTCGTCGACGACCTCGTCGCCTTTCTGCGGGCCGACTTTGATGTCGGCCTTGCCATCGAAGTCGCGCCCGGGGAAGTCGATGCAATGCAGGCGGATCGTGACAGAGGTTGGCGTGGGCTTCATGCGCGCGCCTCCTTGTCAGGAGACTGGGCGTCGCGCAGCAGGTCGGCGAGCTCCTCGAGCCCTAACTTTGCGGCAGCGTCGGCGGCCGTCAGACCTTCGCCATCCTTGAGCTTCGCATCGACGCCGCGAGCGAGCAGCAGCTCGGCGATCTCGAGGGCGCGGTCCTCGGGCGCCGACAAGAAGTACAGCGCCGTGCGTTTATCGCGCATGGCCTGAGCGAGGCTCGGCTCTTCGTCGAGCAGCGTGCGCAGCCGCTCGAGCTTGCCGGCGCGCGCGAGCGCGATCACGTCGCGGCTGACCGCGCTCAAAAGGTCGACCATGGCCTGCTGGCCGGCCCACGCGGCATGCCCGAGCGGCGTCGAGTGAAATCGCTTCTCGCGGATGTCGATCGTCGCGCCGCGTTCGATGAGGAGCTTGGCGACGCGCAGAGAGTTGTTGTGCGCGCACGAGTGCAGAGCCGTCCAACTGCCATGCTCGACGTCGGGCGAAACGCCGAGCTCGAGCAACAGCTCCGCAACGTCGACGCGATCGCGATCCGCCGCTTGGTACATCGGCCCTGGGAAGCGGCGAAGCCCCGGTTGCGCCGCGAGCAGGCGGCGTGCCGCGTCACGATCGCCGCGCATGCACGCTGCTTGGAACGTGTGCGTATCGTCGAGCGGTTCCGGCAGCGCGCCGAAGTCGACGAGGAGCTGCGCGAGCTCCGTGAATCCGCCGAGCAAAGCCTCCGTGTGCAGATTGCGCTTACTGTACGAGTGCGGTGCCGTCGCCTGCGCGCCGTGCTCGAGTAGCCAGCGCGTGCGCTTCAAGTGATTGCGCGAGACGGCATTGCCGAGCAGGTAGTCGAGCATGCCGCTCGTGGGCCACGCGTCTTTGCTGCGCCAGCGCTCCGCGTCGCCGCGCGTTTCGGAGCGCGAGTACAAGAATTCGAGCCAGGACGTGTCGTCCGCGTGCAGCGACGTGTTGTACATGCTCTGCGTGTCGTAGGGATTGGCACCTCGCTCGAGCAAAAGCTCCGCCAGCTCGACAGCATGCGGGTGCGGCAGACTCCGGCCTTCGCCTTCGCCGATCACGCCCGTCAACAGCGTGAACGGGTTATTCCAATCGTCCTTCCAAGTTGCGTTCGGATCCGCGCCGGCGTCGAGCAATGCGCGCGCGATCGCTACGGCATGTACCTGCGTCTCGGCGAGCGGCACGCGCGCGTAGCAGAGGTACTGCAACGGTTGCCAATTCTGCGGCCCGCCGACAGCCGATGCCGACGATGGGTCCGCTGCTAGCCGCCGCTCGACTTCGCCACGGTCACCCGCGACAGCAGCCGTGTGCAAGCTGAAGCGCGCGACGTCGGGATGCTTGCGCAGAATGTGCGCGGCCAGCGGCGCGCCGGCGCGATCGACTGCGTGCCGCAGAAAGTCGTCGGCGCGCTCGCTCGGGCTGCGCCGCGCCAGCACGCGATCCGCGAGCGCCTCCTTGAGTGCGGTCCAGCCGTTGAAGCCGTGCTCGAGCGCGAGGGCGTGCTGCACCTCGCGCAGAGCGATGTCGGCGCCGGCGTTCGGCAGCACCTGCCGCAGGCGCTCGCGCGCCGCGGCGTCGTCGTCGCGCAGCGCTTTCAACCAGCGCTTCGCTTCTTTCTTCAGGGATTCGAGATTTGCAGCCGCAGCGAGCGTGCGGGTACCAGGGCGAGTCGACATTTGAACCACCTTCCGTTATCGCCTGGTGTCCGCTGAATGCAGGCCGGAAAGAGGTTGATCGAAGCTCTTTCGGAGCGAGTGGGTGGGAAGATTCCCTTGCCGCGGACAGGAGGCGCCCCAGAGCGCGCTGGCGCTAGTCTCGAAGATCGCGCAGCGGAGTGTCAACCGTCCGGTTCGGCCTCGGTTGCCGCGCAGGTGAACAGGCGACGGTCAGTCGCCGACGGAGAGGCCGAGGCGCGCCGCAACCTCGCGGGTCTTCGCGTTTGGCTGCGCGCCGGCCGCGAGCAGGTAATCGATGAGCTCCTGGTCGTGGCACAAGAGCGCGTGCATGAGCAGCTGACCGCCCCGTCGGTCGGTCGCGTTGACATCGGCGCCGTGCTCGACGAGCCACGCAACGTTGTCCTTGCGATTCTCCGTCGCTGCCACGAACAACGCAGGCGCCGCGGCATTGCCGAAATCTTCGATCCCGAATCCCTGTGCGACGAGATACTCGAGCATCGGCGGATCCGCGAATCGCGCTGCCGAGTGCAGCGCCGTCCCCCAGGGGTCCTCGCGGGACGCGCCGGCCTCGAGCAGCCGCCGTGTGTCGGGCAGGCTGTTGGCGGTGATGGCGAACTGCAGCACGAGGGGGCCCGTGGCCGGGGTCGCATCGGCGAGCGCCCGCGAAAGCTCCGCCTGACGCAGCCGCACCTGAGGCCAGTCGGCTGCGCACACCTGGCCGCCGTTCAATGCCGCGCCCTGGACGTTTGCGGCGAGATCGAATAGCCGAGCGTGCTCCTCGCTCGCGTTGATCATCGCGTTTACCGAGGCGCTCCATGCTGCGATCGGCGGTTCGTCCCCCGCCGGCTGTGCCGGCGTATTCGCCACGAGCACGCAACCGAGCATCACCGCGGGCAATCGACTTCTGGCCATCGACGTGCCTCCCCGACCTCGCGACAATCGTACTCGACCTTGAGATCGTGGATTTTCTGGGTCTCAATCCTGTCGCAGATGTCGCGGCCAAATACCTGATTTTCCTGGAGACAGAATCCCGTTCGGGTCGACGGCGTCTTTGAGCTTCTCGTGGAAGCGTCGCATCGCGTGGTCGTTGAACGTGTACATCTCGGCGACTTTGTCCATGAACGCGATGTGCGTTCGGTACTCGGCCCAGCCGTTCTGGGCCGACACTTCGACGAGGCGCTCGAAAACCTCGCGGCTCTGGCGGTTCTGCTCTTTGTCGCGCGACATCGGCAGTCCGAACAGCAGCACGAGCGCGCGCGGGTTGTACGACCACGGCAGCGCCGCGAACTGATTCGCCGCGGGCAGAGCGAGCTCGGCGTACAGCCGGCCGAAGGCGCGCTGCGCTCTGAAGATTGCGTCACCCGTCATCGGAATGATCGGCGAGAAGCCGAGATGGCCGCCGCCTTGCAGTAGGCCGAACACGCCGAGCGATGGGATGCCGAGCGCGACTTCGAGCGTCGGATCGTTCTGATCGAACTCGGCCGGGAACACGTAGCGCCGGCCGTCGGCGAACGTCGAGCCGGCAATCACGCCGAATTTCTCTTTGACGTACTCCCACTGCGCGTCGATGATTTTCGGTGGGCCCCAGAAGCGAAACTCGGCGCTCCAGTACGGCAGGTTGCGCTCGCGCGCCAAACGGTCGAGCTCGGCCGTCGAGGGTCCGTTCGGCATCTCGAAGAACGAGCCGCCTTGCGTGACGTGATAGTTCAGCAGCGGGCTCTCGAGCAGCATCGTGCCGCGCAAGATGTCGGAATTCATGAGGTACGCGTACGTCTCCATGAACGGCACGAGGTCGTCGTGCTGCGCGACGTTGACGCGGCCGTCGCGATACGCCTCGGGCGACGGCATGAGCCACAAGCCCATGCGCGTGACGATGCCGAAGTTCGATTGCGAGAAGAGGCCGTCGACGAGCGGCCCGAAGCCGTACTTGTACTGGTGCCACACCTCGGAGTTCGCCATGGCGCCCATGCCGGTGCGCAGCACCTCGCCGTTCGCGAGCACGACCTCGAGGCCGCAGACGGCGTTCCAGTGGTCCCGCATCGGCGTGCGGCCGCCGCCGCGCTCTAGCGCGTTGCCGACGGGGCTGCCCCAGCCGGGGTCGGCGGGATCGATCCAAACCTTGAGCCCGCGCTCCTGGATGTAGCGATAGAGATCGAAATAGCTGACGCCGGGCTCGACGACGGCAAAGTGCGTCTTGTCGTTGACCTCGATGACGCGGTTCATGCGCTTCAAATCGACGATGACGCTGCCGGAGTAGGCGGGTGCCGAGCCGCCGTAGCCCAAGTTGCGCCCCGTCGAGATCGTCCAGAGTGGGATGCGGTGCGCGTTCGCGATCCGCACGATGGCTTGCACTTGCTCCGTGCTGTTCGGCGCGACGGCCGCCGACGGGACGCGATCCTCGGCTTCGCCTTTGAACGGCGAGTAGGCGTCGCGATAGAGGTTGATGTCCTCGTCGGACGTGAACACCCAGTCCGCGCCGATGGCGTTGCGAAACTCGGTGAGCGCGCGTGTGAAGTCGCGTTCGGAGACGCCCGGTGGTGTTGCCATGGTTCGTTGCTCGAGCTGTGTTTTACGCCGCGGCTTTCTCGTGGGCGCAATTCCAGCAGATGTCGAACGACTGCGGGTTTTCCTCGCCGCAGCTACGGCAAATCCAGGGTGGGGCGTGCGCCTTGCTGTCGATCGTCGCGATCGTTTCGGTGACGATGCGCCGCGCGAGCTCGTAGTCGCCGTCATCGTTGACCCAAACCTCCCCGGCCGGTCGAAATTCCGGGATCGCGGTCCGCCCCGAGTATTCGTTCTGGATGGTTGCGGCGATGCCGCGATGGAGCAGCGCGTCGCGCACAAGAACGGTTTCGCTGAGCTCAATCGAGCTGAATACCTTGCGCATCCGAATCCCCTCGCGGCGGTCGACGATGCCCAAACTACCAGATCGACGCGGGCGTTACAGGCCTAGCGCGGTGAGCCCCGGGTGATCGTCCGGGCGCCTGCCGAGTGGCCAACGAAATTTGCGTTCGCCCTCACCGATTGGCAGGTCGTTGATGCTCGCGATGCGACGTCTCATGAAGCCGCGATCGTCGAACTCCCAGTTCTCGTTGCCGTAAGAGCGACACCAGCCACCCGCTTCGCTACGCCACTCGTAGGCGAAGCGGACGGCGATGCGATTGCCCTCGCAGGCCCAAAGCTCTTTCACGAGCCGATAGTCGAGCTCCTTGGCCCATTTGCGCGCGAGGAATTGCCGGATCGCGTCGCGGCCGGTCAAGAACTCGGAGCGGTTGCGCCACACGCTGTCGGGCGTGTAGGCGAGCGAGACGCGCTCCGGATCGCGCGTGTTCCACGCGTCTTCAGCCATGCGCACCTTCTGCGCCGCGGTCTCGATCGTGAACGGCGGGAAGGGCGGGCGAGGTGGCTCGGCGGCGCTCTGCGTCACTTCGGCGCTCCGAGCATCAGACCGTAGCGAGACATGACAGCCACCAACGCCGCTTTGTCTGGAGGACCGCCCTTATTGACGACGGCCGCTACATCCTTGAAGTACTGGGCCCCGATGTCCGGAGAATTGATGATCAGGGCGCGCGCGGTTTCCGCGAAAGGATTCGAGAACGCGTGAACCTCGCCCTTCGGCGTGCGCATGGTTTGGCCAACCGTGAGGTCGCGGGTCTCCGACCCGACGGAGTAGCGGAGCGTCCCCGCCAGGACGTAGACACATTCTTCGTTGTTCGAGTGGCTGTGCGGTGGAGGAACGTTCGAGCCGGGCGGCACGGTCAGCTCGAACATCCCGAGACCCTTGGTTGGAGAGCCATCGACGATGTAGTTGATGCCGAGTTGGCCAACCTTGATTGGGGCAGTGTCCATCTTGTTCTCCGAATGAGGAAAGGCTGCTACGAGTACCGTCATTTCCACCATGGTCTCGGCGGACGATCAGGCGATGTACACCAGCGCAGATTCCAATGAAGCTCCCCGTATTCGAAAGCGTCCATCGCCGAGTCATGGTTGCAGTCGACGCGCTCGAATTCTCGCTCGTAGTAATCCGCGCTGCCTTTCGTAATGTAGCCGCTCTGGTCAAAGCCCCCGTAGAACTTTGGATGGTCGCCGTGAAAACTGATCCATTCGTCCATGCTTACGAAGCGGTCTCGGTTCGCGTCCATTCCGTCCGGATAGGGCAGTGGCGTACTGACCCTGATGATGAGGGCCGCGAGAACCACGGCCAGGGCCGCCGCAGCGCTGATTCTGGGGTGTCTGACGACGCCGAATGCGAGAGCAGCCAAGAAAACGATCTGGAACGCGCCCCCGATGATGGCGGCAACCAGGAAACTTTGCGGGGGGCTCAGGCCGCCAATGTTGGTCGCAACCCAAAAGATCGGCAGCGACAAGAGCGAGCCCGGCAGATGCAGCACGAAAGCGACCCTAGCGATATGCACGCCGCCGAACACGCTCGGTGGGATCACGCCGAAGACGTAGAGGGCCAAGCTGCCCACGACGAGTGCTTCGAAGAGCACGCCCCTAACGAGCGCGACTCGCCACGTCATCATTCACTCCCTA
>Ga0111538_10006454_pt1 | contig 15879 bp, 7 predicted proteins | sample SoiMethybrSBSTD1_FD_79669 | JGI IMG/M metagenome (GOLD analysis project Ga0111538, IMG submission 79669) | Bulk soil microbial communities from a Populus tree surrounding site in Tennessee, USA - Soil MetaG P. TD hybrid SBSTD1 (version 2)... | ecosystem: Environmental > Terrestrial > Soil > Tree...
GCGCCCACAGTTCTCATTTCCATAGCGAACGCCCCGGAAGAAGTAAGGGCGAATTGTCCGCGCGGCGTGCGCGTGTTGACGGCCGGAGCGCCACCGGCAGCGGCAACAATAGGGCTGGTTGAAAGCCAGCTCGGATGGGAAATCACTCATGTGTATGGCGCAACGGAGACGGCGCCCTTGATTACGATATCTGAACCGCTGCCAGAGCACGCCAGGCTCAGCCACGATGAACGATCCCAGATCAAGGCAAGGCAGGGGGTCGAAATGATCACCTCAGGCGAGTTGAAAGTGGTCGATGCCGCCGGCAATGAAGTGCCGCATGATGGCCAGACGATGGGCGAGATCATCGTCCGTGGAAATGTTGTGATGCAGGGCTATTACAGGGACCCCGAGGCTACTGCAAACGCGATTCGCGACGGATGGTACCACCTGGGCGACGCCGCCGTCGTGCACGCCGACGGATACGTCGAAATCCGCGATCGCTTTAAGGATGTGATCATCAGCGGCGGCGAGAATATTTCCTCTGTGGAAGTCGAAGGCATTCTGCTGCGCCATCCCGCAATTCAAGAGGTCGCTGTCGTGGGTCTTCCACACGCGGAATGGGGAGAAGCGCCGCACGCCTTTGTCGTGCTGAAGGAGGGCGCGGCGGTCGCGGAGGCCGAATTGAACGGATTTTCCCGCGAGCGGATGGCTCACTTCAAGGTCCCCAAGGGATTCACGTTCCTCGCTGAGCTGCCGAAAACCGCGACCGGAAAGATCCAGAAGTTTGTGCTTCGCGGGAAACGTCCGGCGATCACGAAGCAATAGCTGATCACAGGCGAAACCCCGCGTCTCGATCATTCCTGCTGACACGGACTTCAATCGATCGCGTTTCGATCGCGCAATCCGAGTTCACGCCCGTTCTGTTCGATAGAACCGAAAAGTTCTGAGCTGGGACAACATCCTCTGGCTCAATCGGACAGCCCTGCTCCCTTGAAATAGAAGTCCGGTTTCGCTCGGCGCCGCATTGGGTCTGCGTCACGGTCAGCGTGCATTAGTCTTGCCTGTCGCACAGAGGTTGCCGATAATCACCGGGTTCTTTCTCCAACGCCGAAGACCCATGCAATTCTCCAGACATCTCCCGATCCTGGTGGCGGCGGTCGCTTTGATCGTGGTCGTAATCATTTTTGCGGTACCGCCAACTGTGGGACGTGATTGGCCGGCGTGGACGGGTCTGCGCGGCAAGACGCTTTGGGATTTTGCGGAACTGATCGTCGTTCCGATTTCTCTCGCGTTGATTGCGTATTTGTTCAGCGCCACTCAGCGCGCCGAAGAACGTGAGATTGCCCGGGCCCAGCGCCAACAGGACCAGGACCTCGCGGACCAACGCCGTCACAATGATCTCGAGATTGCGAGCAATCGCGAACAGGAAGCGGCCCTGCAGTCCTATCTGACGGTGATGACGGATCTGGTGCTCAAGCAGGAGCTCCGCGATCGTATCTCGACGATCGCGCAAGCACGCACATTCAGCGTGCTTTCCGGACTGGACGGCAGACGCAGAGCTCAGGTGCTCCGCTTTCTTGCCGGCACCAGGTTGATCGGCGCGCAGGAGACCGTTGTTAGTTTGTCCGGCGCCGACCTGTCGAACATGCCCGCGGAAGGTATCAACCTCACAGACTGCAGTTTGATGGGCGCGAACTTGAGTAACTCACGACTCAACAGGTGCTCTCTGCGTAACAGCGATCTGCGCAGTTGCGATCTGACTAACGTCGATCTCAGCAACGCCGACCTTTTTGGCGCTGATCTGCGGGCCACGACGTTGGATCAGACGATCTTCGCGGGCACGCTGATCTACAAAGCGGACTTCAGCCCGCCGCCGGAACGGCCGCACATGAGTATGGCGGTACAGAGAAACCGGGCACAGAGGGCTGAACAGGAATGGCTGGACAATCTCGGTAAGGCGCGTTTCAATCGCGCGCGCTATGACTATTCCACGAAATGGCCGGCCGGATTTAAACCGAGTGAAACCGGAGCAATCAACGAAAGCGACTGAGGGTCCGCTGAAGGCCTGTTAGTGCACCGGCAACATTCAGCCCAGGCTGGCGAGGCGTTCGCGACAGGTAACATTCTGGCTCGGTCCAACAGTGACTTACCCGACATCGTGCAGTTAGCAGATGTTCGGATGATTGAGGGAAGCAATGGCGCGTGCTTCAAATCGCTCGCTGAACGGCACGGCTGATACTTTGATCGCCACTTCGCACCCAAGCCGTGGATCGCGCGCACGATAGACTCACCCATTCCTCCCTTTCCGATGAGATCGAGGATCTCGTACGGTCCGAGCATATCGCCAAGCGTCAAACGCATCAGGTCGTTTTGATCTCCGACGGAGAGGATAAGAGAATCACACGTACGTCCGCAACGACGACATGGCGCTATGACAGCCAATAACGGCGTCTGACCAAAACGCGCCCCTAACAATTCACGATGGTTGAGTGTTGGGGAACCTCTTGTTACGGCACCTGTTCTGCAGTGACGGACAGGTGCCATTTATAGAGATTTTTCGTTAGCGCAGCGATGATCGCGTTCGGAAAAGCCCGAGCAGCCCGACGCCCAGCAATACAAGGGACGTGGGCTCTGGAACGGACGTCGGTGTGGCTCGGACGTTATCCAACGCAAAGGACGGCCCCGCGGCAGAGTTGAACGTGAGCTGTGCCCTGTCGAAGGGGATCGTGCTCGCAATCCCGGCAAAGCCGCCTGCAAAAACGGGATCAGGAATCCCGTTGTAGGAAAGAATGCCTACGTTTGTGGCGCCCTGGAACAGGGTGATGGTTGTCGCGTTTGTCACCGGAGCGACGTTGAGGATCGCATACCCGTAACCAAGCTGGCTCAGCGCGGTCGGGAAGGTGAGAGTGAGAATTCCCGCGGGACTTCCCCCCGGCACCACCACGACATTCGGGGGCGCAATGTTAGTTGTTGTCCCGGGTCCCCCGTCGATGGCGACGTTGCCGTTCCCCAGGCTGTAGGTGAAGAGAATCCCGTTCACAGTTAAGCCGTTCACTTCTGTCAAATCCGCTAGTCCAGTGAAAGTGGTCAGCGTACTTCCCGCACTGAAAGCTCCCACTCCAACTTGAACTACGGAAGCTTCGACGCGAGGGATTGCGATGGCGAGCGTTAACAGACTTGTGATGACCCAGAACATCCAGTGGCGTGCTCTCATAGGACCTCCAGGAACACAGTTGGTTGTTTTGGTTCAGCGTTGGTGCTGGTGCAGAATTGGTCCAAACTCGCGCAACTGTCGTGCCACTTACACCGCTGCGGGGCTCCCTGGACTCTTTTCAACGTAAGGGATTTTGGTTTGAGGCTTGTACAGCCGTTATCTTGATCTTTAAGCCTCCAGGGCTGGACAGGTGAGGCAGTTTCTTTGTAAGCCGCTCCGACGTTGGCGGGAAAAGGAAGTCACGAGACTTCTTTAAGTCTTTGCGGATAAGAGTGCTTCAGAAAGGCTCTCAGCCCTCAGGGGATTGTAAGAAGTCCCAACACTTTTGGAGAAGCATTAGTCCGCGGATTACGCATTGAATCCGTAATCCGCGGACTAGACGCTGTCAGAAGGTTAGCCGAAGCTGACCCTGAAAGGTTCTGCGATTGTTATTCTTGTCGGCGATGTAGCCGAAGTTGTTCGTCGCATTGATGTTCAGCGTAGGATTGTTGATGCCCGGATGATTCAGGATATTGGTGGCGTCAAATCGAACCTGAACGGATTTCGATTCGCTGATGCGGAACGACTTTCGAATGTTGGCATCGATATCCCAGGTTCCTGGGTATTCGATGGTCTGACGTCCGGCCGTGCCACGATTTCCCGGCTGAGGATTCTCGAGAACGACGTTTCCTGCTGAATCGGCAACTGCCTGGAGTGTGCAGAACGTCTTCAGCGAGGCCGCAACGGCATCGCACTGCGGATCGGTGACTTTCTGGAACGTCGAGCTTCCGAAATAGTTTCCTGTCAACTGGTTGTTGCTGCTCGGATCTCCCCAGTTGACGTCGCCTGTTCGCAAACGCACCGGTTGAATCACATCTGCAACGCCATTCGCATAGAGCATGTTGGCGGCGACGATACTTGTGGGAGCGCCGGTGGCCATATTGAAAATGAAGCTGGTCTCCCATCGCTCAATGGCCCGTGCCAACCATCCGGAAACATTCGAAAAGAGCAGTTTGTTCGGACCAATAGGGAGTTCGAACGTTCCGTTGCTCCGGAATTCATGCGTGCGATGGCTTGCCGCGAGAATGTAATCCTTTTCGCGTTCCGCCGGGTTGGTGTAACCCGTCGCCGCGATACCAAGGGACCGTGACCACAAGTAGGTTCCCTGGAAGCTTATTCCGTGCGTCGGTCGAAGCGTCGTCTGGACCTGAAGGGAATGATAGACGGAGCTCCCGGAGTCGGACCAGAAGTTGGCCTGGTTGAACTGGGGATTCAGCGAGATCCAGTTTTCCGGGAACAAACCGGCGGGTACGACAGGGCCTCCCGCGATCGTAGTGCCGCCTGCGACGTTGAACCCTTGGTTCGCTCGACGAAGTACCGTTCCGCGCTCTGTTGTGAGTCCTGAGAACGGAGGAACAACGCCGGAAGAACCGGTGCCCGTTCCGTTGTAGTAATCGAGCAGTGTTGCGAGACCGGCAAAGTCGCCGTTTGCCAGGGCCGTGCGGAATGTCGCGCTCTGACGCATATGCGCTGAGCCACGCTGTGTCGTGCCATTGACTGGAGCAAATCCAGAGGTGCCGGGATTCAGGTTCAAGCCGAGGAAAATCTGATCCATCAGCGCCACGTCTTCACCCGCCCGTGTACGCGTGAAAGCATCCATCAACACAGGGTTGTAATACACATTGGGGATGTTGAGATTGAAGCTGGGACTCTGGCCGGACGCGGAGATTTTTAGACCGCGCGTTCCAATATAACGAACGTCTACTTCGAACTTGTTTGTCACTTGCCGCGTGACAGAGAGGGTGAAGTTCTGAACGTACGACGTCGAGAGGTTGTAGTCGAAAGCCGCGCCATTTTGATTCTCTTTGATCGGAAGAATCGATTGCATCGGTTGACGCGAAGGTGGGATCGGAACGAAGCTCGGCGCATTTCTCAGATCGAACAAAGTGCCATCTGTAGGTCCCTGAGATTGCGGAATATTCTGGAAACCGGGGTTGGAGAAAATGAAATTATCGATGGGCTGAGCGCGGCCGCCTCCGGCGAACGTCATCTGATACCCGCCCCGCACGTTGGTCTTTCCCTTACCCAGCCACGGCAGTTCCCATGCGAAGCCCACTGCAGGGCCGAAATTGTTACGGTCGTTGCGATAAATCGTCTTATCGGGATTGACGGTGTTCGGTCCCACGAATTCCGGTGTGGTCAGTAGATTCAGGTCTACGCCGTTGTCCGGTCGCAACCATCGATCGAACGATCGGCCCGATACTCCAAACAGCGCCATCCCTCCACCGACGGGTGCGGTCGCCAGACCATTCTGCTCGTAGGGCACGCCGTAATATTCGTAACGCAAACCAAGGTTCAGCGTGAGAGAAGGCCGAAACTTCCAGTCATCCTTGAAGAAGAATGCGTATTCGTTCTGCCGGACATCAATGTACTTGTGGTCGACTGTCTGATAGTTCTCCCACTTGGTCAGGTCCTGGGAATTCTGCAGGAAGTAAACCTGCTGGACGAAATTTGCAGAACCAGAGAGGAAGTAAAGCAACTGAGCCGCGAGAGTCTGGTTTGTGGAAGCCATTCCCGGAAAGTTGGTCGTGTTTTGGAAAGCGGACGTCGGGTTCAAGCCTCCGCCGCCCTGTCCCTGAGGTATTGGGGCTGTAGGAGATGCCCATCCTCGAGAGTAACCCTGGCGGAATTCGCCACCCCACTTGAAGGCGTGTTTGCCGTGAACCCAGCTCAGTGTATCGGCATAAGTGGACAGCGGACTGATGTTCCCCTGTTGCGCGCAACCTGTTCCCGGCACGCCCGGCGCCTGGCAGATGTAGCTGGATGGCGTCATCGCATTACCGGTGGGACCGACAGTCGCGGGGACGAAGACAAGGGGAAATCCCTGACCTCCCTGGAGCATGACGTCAAGGCCGGCTTGCCGCGCCTCTTCGTTGTCGGGACGTTCGAATGCCGGATAAATAACAAGTTCGTTCTTGCGACGTCCAAATCGCGCTTCGTTGAGAAGTACAGGACTGAGGGTCGATGTCAGGCTCGCGGTAAGGACCGTCGGCCGCCGAGCGGTGTAACCCGCGTAGCCTGCCGGCCAATTGGGGAGGGCGTAATCGGCATCCGTCCATTCGTAGCTGTAGTTGACGGCCGCCTTATGGTTTGAGTTGAAATTGTGATCGACCTTGAGGTTGATTTGTTTGCGGTCGGTTTCTGTCTCGGTGCCGGCGCCGATAGCCAGACTGCCCGAGCTACGGGATGAACGGACCCACTGGTGAACGGCGGTGTTCAAACCGTCTCCTCCATCAAAACGGTTCGCATGAGGCATGGCATCGAGATACTTGCGAATTAATCCTGTCGTGTCCGGACCGACCCGCAACGGATCCCATGAACCGCCGGCCAGTACTGCGTCGGAGCAATCCGCCTTTGTGGGAGTGTTGGACAGTGGACCGAAGATGCTGTAGTAGCGCAGTTGCCCGGTGAAGGGATTCGTCGCAGGATTCTGATTCGAACCCGGATTCGTCGTCGGAGCCAACGGATTGCCGACGCTGTCAACTACTGCGCGAGTTGGAGTCGCGCCGGCGGCGCTGAGCGTCGTGTTGGCATTGCCATTCACCCACCCGTCGTAATAACGGAAGATTCCGTTACGCGCACAGTCGGTCAGGATAACGGGGCGCTGGGTCGTCCGCTCGTTTTCTTTCCGTTGCTCCCACAGCCCAAAGAAGAATGTTTTGTTACGAACGATGGGACCGCCGTAGGCGATTGTGTATTCGTTCCGGTTGTACCAATTCGGCTTCGTCGGGCTCCATTCCCCGTTGACGATGTCGTTGTTGTTGCCCCACGTGTTTGCGTCCAGGGCACTATTCGCCACTGTCCACACGGCAGATCCGGTATACCTGTTCGTTCCCGATTTGGTCGCAATCTGAATTTGACCGTTGCCACGGCCCATCTCGGCATCGACCGGCGTGAGAATCACGCGCATCTCACCAACCATTTCCGGATTAATGACGGTGGTGCCGAACACTCCGTTCAGATAGCGCCCGTCTTGCACGCTGAGTCCATCGCGCGTGGTATTCACCATCGCTGCGCTAATTCCTGCGAACGTTGTTGCCTCACTTCCGGTGCCGCCACGAACACCGCCCATGACACGCATCAGATCCAGCACGTTATTGCCGACCTGCGGCAGGTCACGAACCTGGGCCTCAGGCAACACCTGACCGATCGTGGCGGACGATTGGGCGATCATACTGACAGTGTCCGCCTGCACTTCGATACCTTGAGTCACCTCACCGACCTGGAGCGTGAAGTTGTATCGAGCCTGAGCGCCAGTACCCAGCTGAACATCGCTGAAGGTCTGAACCTTAAAGCCCGGCAATTCTGCGGTGAGTTTGTAGGTTCCAGGTAGAAGACTGAGGATTGTATAAGTACCCGTTTCGTTCGTAATGGTCCTGGAGACCACACCCGTCTGGGTATTCGTTGCCGTGACGGCAACACCCGGAATCACAGCCTGCGAGGCATCCTGCACGAATCCGGAGACACTGGCGTTGCTGGTTTGAGCGTAACCGGAGACAGAGACAGCGCAACACAAAAGAACGACACACACAAACGCATTTGTTTTCATTACACCCTCCCGAAGTGCGATGCCGCGTTAATTATTCAGTGATCAGTAGGCCGTGATTATTTACAACCGCAACAGGTGAGTCAATCGTGCAGCTAAGATTCGGCAATTCGAAATGCGTCAGAATGACAATATCGCCTGGTGTTTTCTTCAAGTGCGCTGCGATTCGTTTGCAGCGTCCCGGCAACTCGACGAGACGGAGTTCAATCCTCCTGGATTACGAACGGGTTGTGACCGGAGATTATAGAAGGCTTCACCCGGTGTGCGAAGAAGAGAACTCGCCGCCTTGAGGGAGCCGTTGCGAGCGAATCGGAACGGTCCGGCGGGCCTACTGATTTTCTGATCTTGTCGTCGAGAACGAGTTGCCCGCGGAACAGTCTCCTGGACTACGATGAGGTGTGCATCTCCCTGTGAGTCCGCCGCTTCGACCGATGCTGGCGAAACGTGTCAGTGAACTGCCACGTGAAGGAGACTGGATTTTTGAACCGAAGTGGGACGGGTTTCGAACCCTGGTATTCCGCGATGGCGATGAAGTTCTACTGCAGAGTCGCGATGAAAAGCCGCTGAATCGCTATTTCCCGGAATTGATAGATCCTTTCCGAGTGTCGTTGCCCAAGCGGTGCGTGCTTGATGGCGAGATCGTTGTTGTACAGGAAGAGGGATTGGACTTCGACGCACTTCAACTGCGCATTCACCCCGCAGCTTCGCGCGTGCAGTTGCTATCGCAGCAGATACCAGCATCTATTGTTTTCTTCGATTTGCTCAGTGAAGGCGTTACCGATCTCAGAAGCATAGCCTTCGAAACGCGGCGCCGCCGTCTTGAAATGCTGATGGCATCCGTGCCGCCGCCACTTCATCTGACACCAGCCACGACGGATTACAAAATTGCGCAAGACTGGTTTCACCGTTTCGAGGGTGCAGGGCTGGATGGTGTTATGGCAAAACAGGCCTCTGGCGTTTACGAAGCGGACAAGCGAGTCATGTTGAAAGTGAAGCACGAACGTGACTGCGACTGTGTCGTTGCGGGCTTCCGCTGGCACAAAAAGGGCGCACATACAATGGTCGGCTCGCTGCTGCTCGGGCTGTTCAACGACTCTGGTGTGTTGCAGCACGTCGGAGTCTGCGCAAGCTTCACGGACAAGAAAAGGCATGAGCTGGTCGACTACCTCGCGCCGTACCGCACGGACGCTCTCGATAACCATCCCTGGAAAGGTTGGGCCGATCCGGCGGATTTAGAGAGCCCGGGTCGTCGTATGCCCGGCGGGCAAAGCCGTTGGAGTGCAGGAAAGGATCTGTCCTGGGAGCCACTGCGGCCCGAACTTGTGGTAGAGGTCGCCTACGATCATCTGCAGGGAGATCGTTTCCGCCACACTGCACAATTTCGACGATGGCGTCTGGACAAAAATCCGAACGACTGCAGCTACGCTCAGCTGGAGGTAGTTCCGCCGGAAGAACTCGCATCTGTTTTTCGTGGTGGCCGCTGAGTTCTCCTCGGTCTCACATCGCGCCATTCGCGCGTCGGGTCGTCATTGGGATCCGGTATTTCCTGCATGGGGCGCAGTTCCTCCGGGACGTGTCGAAGATTCACCCGAATGCGTGTCCATATGGACGATCTTCCGCGCATGGAATCTATAAGCACATCGTCAACAGCGAGGAACTTCGCGGCATCCGGATGTTTTTGTTTCCACCGCTCCAGGCCAGCCATGGCGGCATTTTTGTCAGTGGAGTTTGCGACGACAACCAGGGGCATTTTCACACGCGTCGATTTCGTTCCTCTCGCGCGGGAGGGCGCCACACGCAGTCCTTCTCCACCCATCTTGCGAAAATGCGGCGGCCAGGGGGCATCACCAAGGCCGGCTTCTTCATCCTTTGCCGCTAACTCCAGAAGCTTCTCCAGCGAACCCGGACTGTTGTTCATCTCGGCGTGCGGATCACCGATCCGGTCAAACCGCTTAGGCACGGTCAGGATGGTAAAGTCGGCCGGCTCGCAGTCGGGGACTTCACTCCAGGTGAGAGGAGTGGAGACTCGCGCGTCCGGCAACGCTCGAACGGAGTACGCGGCACAGGTCGTGCGATCCTTGGCGTTCTGGTTGTAGTCGAGGAAGACGCCGTGCCGCTCTTCTTTCCACCATTTTGAACTGGCGAGGGCCGGCAGGCGACGCTCCAGGGCTCTTGCCAGCGCGAGTGCAGCGCGGCGCACCTCGGTGAAGGACCAACGACGGTGGATGCGAACATTTACGTGCATACCACGTGAGCCGCTGGTTTTCGGCCACCCGCGAAGACTCACTGCGGCGAGCATTTCTTGTAGCTCAAGAGCAACAAGTCGTACGTCTGACCAGGGAACTCCAGGCCCCGGGTCCAGATCAACCCGCAGTTCGTCGGGATGCTCGAGATCGTCCGATCGTACCGGATGCGGATGAAGCTCGATGCACCCGAGGTTGACTATCCATGCGAGACCAGCTGCGTCATCCACGACGATCTCTTCTGCCGCGCGCCCCGAAGGGAACGTGAGCATGACGGTCCGGAGCCAGTGCGGCCGCGGCGATGGTGCTCGCTTCTGGTAAAAGGGGGACTCCTCCGCTCCATGGACAAACCGTTTGAGGACGATGGGTCGATCCGCGATGCCTCGCAGCGCCCCGTCAGCAACCGAAAGGTAATACCGAATAAGGTCGATCTTGGAGACGCGCGCTTCTTTGGAGAAATATAACTTCTCCGGATGCGTGATTCGGACTTCGCGTCCCGATATCAGCAGCGGTTCGAAATCCTCCTTGCCGCTCATGACGGTAGGCTACCACCGGATGATGAGAGAATCAGACAAACGTGATCGGAGATCAGCAGGGAGACTGGGCGAGCGGCACCTCAACTTTGCTCGTTAAAGGCGGTTCCCGCTTGCCATATTCCGAAAAAACTTTGCGAATTGCTTTTGTGAACCTGAAAGTCGCCGGTTATCCACAATCCTTCAACACAGTTTTCACAGGTATGGTTGCGCTGCTTCGTCCGCGGGGCGCGAGTTGTGACGATCCCGGGAATTTCCGTTCGGCTGCGTGCACAGGATTTCCACAGGATTCGCATGAAATATCCACAATTGTAAGCCCTGTAGATCTGCGATTTACGTCGGCATCGTCGTTTGCGTCGCACACTGACATTCCCTAGTATTCCAACACTGCATGACGGACTGCTCGCGGAGCTGGAAAATTCTCTGAATAGGAGAGCATTGTGGGTGAACTTTTAGGGGTGATTTGGATCTAAGAGCTTGGATCCAGGAATGAACATTGAACAGTGAACGTTGAACATTGTCTGCTGAAGAAATGTGCAACGTTCACTGTTCAGAACGGAGGAAGACTCCACCTCCCTATCGGACTTGCAACGCCCTCGGGGCCGTTTTCTTCTTCACGTCTTCAAACCAGTTCAGCACGACGTTGAGATGCGTCACGGGTGCGAGTTCTTTTTCGACGGGTTCGAGCACCACAAATCGCTGGCCGTCAGGAGTCACGTCGGACCTCGCCGCAGTCCAGAGCAGAATCAATGGAGAACGAGCAAGAGTCCGCCAACTCGAGGACGCTGTCTCACGCGCAACGGGCGAGGGGCGAGCAGTCTACCAGCAGGCGATCGCCGAGGCGGGAACTCAGATCGAACAGCAGCAGAGACAAGAACTCCAGTTGCAGGCACGAGAACGGGAACTCCTGAGGGCCGTCAGTGACGAGCCGCTCCATCGGTAACAAGTAACAATTATCCAATAACCATTAACAAAGCATTGAAAAGAAGCTTTGTTATTAGCTAACGATTAATTGTTAGTTGTTATCGATAGAATCTGAAGAACGGAGGAAGAAGAATTCGTTGTGCCTCTGAGCATAGATTCTTCGCAATTTATTGGTCTTTCTAATTGGCATAATTTGCAAGAGTTGCTCAAGACGCCAACTTTGGCAACTTTGACGCGCAAACTCACGACAGTAGTTCGTGCGTGAGCTTGAATGAGCCCTCCCTCCACCGTGGCGGGCTGCCGTCGTCTGTGAGTCTTGGCACGGCATTCTCAAAGAACTGTTTCTTGCGCAAGGCGTCGCTGTGCATGAAAGTAACGACGACAGCAAACGCGAAGCTGGACGAACCGTGTAGGTCACGACGTTTGCGACGCTCGTATCACTACTTGCAGGCCCGAGAGATGCGTCATCTCGCGCAGGGTTGGCAACGCGTTGCGATTCCGTGCGCGACTCTCTTGAGCATATTCATTCCAGGTTGCGACAATTTTGACAAATATCGCGGAGTGCTTTCATTCATCGTCGCTCGTTCTTAGCTCCCTTGACAGCATTCGCATTCCGTCGCATAGTCGATCACTCCCGTGTAGGATGCCATTTCATCCCAAGGTGACATTAACAACTCCGCACGAACGAAGCAGGTAGGCTTCGTTCGGAAATTGCTGCGAGGAAGTTGTGGGAATCGATCTTCCAGGTCCGGAAAAACTGTGTGAGATTTTTTCTGCGCTGGGATTCGTGACAACTGCGGCGTCAATGACTGGTGTACTTCAGTCTGCATACAAGGCGTCGTGGGCGAGTGATGCGACCGTGCTGCTGCAGGGCGAGACGGGCACGGGCAAACAGGTTTTGGCTCGAGCGATCCACGCACTCGATGAAAAGCGCGGATCCTTTCCTTTCGTCACCGTCCATTGCAGCACTGTGAGTGAGAGTCTCGCCGAAAGTGAACTGTTTGGCCATCGCAAAGGATCGTTCTCCGGCGCCGTGGCATCGCGGCCCGGACTGTTCCAGGCCGCCGATCACGGCACCGTATTCCTCGACGACGTCAACGATCTGCCGTTGCGACTGCAACCGAAATTGCTCGATGCTCTTCAACGAGGCAGTGTGCGACCAGTAGGCGCGGACCGTGAACTTCATGTCGATGTTCGTGTCATCGCAGCAGCGAATCGTCGGCTCGAACCGCTTGTTGCCGAAGGCGCGTTTCGTGCCGACCTGTTTCACCGGTTGAACGTCATCCGATTGTCGTTACCCCCTCTTCGTGATCGCCGAGAAGATTTGCCCGCTCTGGTTCTGGAATTTGCGCGCCGTTATCCCGCCTTATACGAGCGCGTCGAATCGCTCGATTCGGACTTGTTGGAGTACCTGGCGGCGTGCCGCTTTGAAGGCAACGTCCGCGAACTCGAGAATGCCGTTCAGCGTGCCCTGTTCATGAAAGATGAAGGCGTTACATTAACGCGTGCCGACTGGCTTCGGCAGGAGTTCGATTCGCAAACCGAGACCAGGACTACGGAGGAGATCCCGAAAGCTGCCAGCCTCTTGTGGCTCATCATGCTGCGTCACGAGCTTCCGTTTCCGGAGATGATGCGAAAGATAGAAGGCGAATTGCTCCGCACAGCGCTGAAAGTCGGAGGGAAAACTCGGCGGGAGATTGCGAAACTGCTCAAGACCAGCGAGCGCACCCTCTACCACAAGATGAGTGCGCACGGGATTGCTGCGAGACCTCGGAGAGAAGCGAGCTAACGTCGCCTCACGGCCAACTTTTGCAGTTCCCGGGTGATAAGAACGTAGCCATCGGCCTGGAAGTTAGCCGGATTTGTTTTTGAAAACTCCATTCTGCCTGCCTCGGTCGCTTCCTCTACGCTTCAGATCGGCTAGTGAAGGCTGGAACGTTACGTGCCTAGAAATGCGCGGCAAAAAACTGAACTTACTGTGTTGGAGCAAAAGTAGAGTTGGGGCGCATTTCACAACATCAGGAAGTTTCTGCGGCAAAGGCGAGCGGGCCCGCACGTAAGCTGGCGTCCCGATACTTCGCTTTCGAGCGAGAGGAAGGCGAGTTTCTTGGTTCGTCGAAATTTCCCTGGAGCTTCGGCAAGGTGGCCGTGTCGGCGCCAGCTGAAAGGGCGGCGCCTTCTGAGTTGTCATCGCCAGTACAGGCGAGATTGGACGTCGGCCCGGTTGACGACCCCTTAGAGCGAGAAGCCGATCGCATGGCTGACGAGGTGATGCGCACAGCGCAACCCGTCTCGGCTGTTGCTCCCGTTAGGCCGTCTCTTTTTCCAACCGTGCAGCGCAAATGCTCGTGCGGAGGAACGTGCGAAAAATGTAAATCCAAAACGTCCGATGACGACTATGGTGTGGTCCAGCGAAAGCCTGGGACGTCTACTCCGGTCGCGCCGATAGCGGCCACACCGATGGTGCATGCAGTCCTGCGTTCGTCCGGCCAACCTCTCGACTCAACTATCCGCGGTTTCTTTGAACCGCGTTTCGGAGCTGACTTCAGTCAGGTCCGGTTGCACACCGGAGCGATGGCAATGGAATCGGCCCGGGAAATGAGCGCCCTTGCGTACGCCTCAGGACGGCACATCGTTCTTGGCCCAGGGGCTGGAAATCTGCAAAGCGTCGAACGCAATCGCTTAATCGCGCATGAACTTGCGCATGTCCTTCAACAAACGGGGACTGAAACCCGGATTCAACGCCAACCTGCCTCCCCGAAGGCGAACGATGCAGTGCAGATAAGCATCGTCAAGATCATCGCGCATGAGCAATCGAAAGACGACGCGACCGCCATTCTTTCTAATGGTGAAACGGCTCCGGTTACCCTAACAGTGAATTGTCGCGCCCCCGGGGACTACGTCCTCAAACATAGCCCCGGTTCGACCGACTACACTGTAGAGACCGTCCGGAAACAATACCCGTCAACGAAGAAGCTCGATTGCAAGGGCTTCAAGTGGATCAAGCCGCATCAATACGTATGGGCGGACACCGTCCGTGTGATTGTTGTTCCGGAGTTCATTCGTAAATCATTCACTGCGCATTCCGGTCATAAGGGTGAAGTCGCAGATCCACGCGACGTCCTTCGAGCAGAAGAGATCCTGACGAGCTTTGGCGTCACAGAAGATGAGCTCTTTCTCACAGAGGAACGGCGTAAGGATCGGGAAGAAATCGGGGAGGCGTCACGAGAGGTCAGCGCCACAGACTGGGCGCTTTCCTTCGTCGGTACGCGGAGACAGCAACAAGAGGCGGCCATTGAGCAGAGACAATCTCTCCAGGCAGCAATGGCGAAACTTGCCAAAATACGTCCGCAGGACGTGAAACTAGCACTGACTCACGTGACGAATCCAAGCCAGGATAACGAAGCGTGGCTTGTCTACACCATACAGAATCAAACTGAGAGCTTGCCGGGAACGGATTTCGTCAATCGGAAAGATCTATGGGCGACACTCGCGCAATTTTCTGGTGCACTCGATAAGGAGTTGCACGCCCTAACTGAAGCAACCCTCACCTCGACGGAAGTCGCAATTCTCAAAGCTGCCGCAACCTTTGTCGGCCGCTGGAGTCGAGGAATCGGTCCGGGATATCTCGAAGCAGAGCTGAACAAAGCAAAGGACGATCCCGACATCAAGACGGCGAGGCGGGCGATAGATGATGAGAGGGCAAACCCAAAAATCAGCAACGTTAGTCCACAGGCGTATGACTACACCGAAAAAGCACACAAGGAAAGGCTTGCAGCGCTGCAAAAAAAACTTGGGACGACTCTAGCGGAGAAGTCCAGGTTAAAAGTTAGCGGGCTCAAGGGATTCGATGCTGAAAAGCTGCTCTCCGCCGGGCCATCGGCCGCCCAATTCATGCTCAGTCTCGTCCTGGCTGATGGCCGGCGAACGGTGAAGGACGCTCGAAATCGGCTTCATAGCGACAGCCGCTTTGTGTACGGAGCGGACAAGATCATCACTGCGGAGAAAAGTTTGTTGGGCATCCAGCCCGGGAGTAAAAGCGTACTCGATCAAATCGTCGATGGAATCGTCACTGCCAGACTCTCGGAGAAGAGTACCTGGGAACGTGTTTGGGGCATTATAGATTTCCTCATCAACTTCATCCCCATCCCTCCTCCTGCTGGCGTAATCTTGCGCGCCATTGCCGCAGGCATCAACATCGGCCAGGAACTCGACAAGTATGCCCAGCAAAGCTTGTCGTATAAAGCCGGGACATCGTCGGAAGAACCTTCAGCAGGTGGATTGGCGGCAACGGTCTTCTTCACCGCCGCAGGATCGGTTGTTGATGTCGCCACCAGCAAGATGTTAACGGCCGAAAGAAAAGGGCTCACGATCGGCTTGGAGGAAAAGAGCACATCC
>Ga0111538_10006455_pt1 | contig 15879 bp, 14 predicted proteins | sample SoiMethybrSBSTD1_FD_79669 | JGI IMG/M metagenome (GOLD analysis project Ga0111538, IMG submission 79669) | Bulk soil microbial communities from a Populus tree surrounding site in Tennessee, USA - Soil MetaG P. TD hybrid SBSTD1 (version 2)... | ecosystem: Environmental > Terrestrial > Soil >...
CGGCGTGTTCACGATCGGCGTCGGAGGACAGCCCACACCTCCCGTGCGGTTCCTCGCTCCATCCACTTCGCGAGATTCCCTTCCGACGTGGTCGCCCGATGGAAGGAAGGTCGCTTTTCTGCGCCAACCCGGAATCGGCGGGACTCCCCGGTCGCCATTGGCGCGAATCGAAAATCCATGGTCCGTGCTTATTGCGGACATCGGTGCTGCCGCGGCCTCCGGCGATGTCCCGGCTTCGACCGCCGTCAGCAGCGGAAGCAATCCGGTTGATCCGATCGTCCAGCATCCAGGCGGCATCGCGATGCGATGGGCCGGAAACGATAGGTTTGTGTTCCTCTCGTATCGCGACGGATTTCCTCATGCCTATGTGATCGAGCGGCCCGGCACTGGCCAGCGTCCGAGACTACTCACTCCCGGTTCATTCATGGTCGAACAGATGACGTTGACGCCGGATGGACGCTTCCTTGTTTACAGCGCGAATACCGGTTCCAACAAGGACGACATTGATCGCCGGCATCTATTCAGAGTTCCCGTGGATGGATCTTCCACGCCCGTCGCGTTAACGACCGGTACAGGAATCGAGTGGAGTCCCACTGTGACAGCAGACGCACAGTCTGTGGCTTTCCTGGGCGCGACCGCTCAACAGCCACCGGCTCCTGGCATTGTTCCCCTGGCGGGTGGCAACACGCGAATCCTGGCTTTGGACCGCCGGCCGCCGGACTTTCCCGCTGCCGCCCTCGTGACACCCCAACTGGTTTCGTTCAAAGCCAGCGACGGTGTAGAGGCCTATGGACAACTCTTCCTTCCGGCAGGCGGACCGGCACGAAAGCCCGCCGTCGTGTATATCCATGGAGGGGGTCCGCGGCAGATGCTGCTGGGGTGGCACAACCGTTGGGAATATGCCAACGATTACGGCGCCAATCAGTACCTCGTGAGTCGTGGCTTCATTGTGCTCTCGGTGGACTATCGGCTCAGCGTCGGATACGGGCAGGCGTTTCAGTTTGCGGAGAACACCGGCCCTCGCGGCGCCGCCGAATACCGCGACATTCTTGCCGCAGGCCACTACCTGCAATCGCGGCCGGATGTGGATAGAAACAAGATCGGAGCCTGGGGAGCCTCTCTTGGCGGATATCTGACGGCCCTGGCGCTCGGCCGCAACTCCGATGTCTTTGCGGCAGGTGTGGATGTTCATGGCGCCCACGATCGACTCGCCGCAATCACAACGACGCAGATGGCGCATGCGCTGGTCGGAGACGGTCTCACAGAGGCAGACTTGCGACAGGCTCTGAAGGTGCAGTTTGAATCCTCGCCAATCGCTGCCGTGTCCACATGGAAGTCGCCGGTGCTGCTCATCCACGGCGATGACGATCGCATCGTGGACTTCCGCCAATCGATCGATCTCAAACGACGATTGGAGGACAAGGGCGTGCACGTGGAAGAACTGGTCCTGCCGGACGATGTCCACGATTCCCTGCTCTACCGCAATTGGGTCGCATCAATCCGCGCGATGTCCGGCTTCTTTGAAAAGACCCTGCGGCCGAATCCGTAATCACAGGAGTGCAAGCATGTCGCGAACGGCGCGATCCAATCCCACGAGGGCGGCGCGGGCGACGATGTTGTGTCCGATGTTCAACTCGACGATCTGTTCGATTGCCGCAATCGCGCCGACATTGCGATAGGTGAGGCCATGGCCTGCCAGGATCTGGAGGTTTCGTGCTGCGCCAAATTCTGCGGCCTTTCGAACGGCGCGCAGTTCTTCAGCACTGGCTGCAAGGGGCCGATTCGTGAGTGTCGCGTCGGAATATCTCGAGGTATTCAACTCGATCGCCATCGCTCCCAGGTCACCCGAGGCTCGAATCTGATCTTCCTCGGGATCAACGAATAAACTGACGGCCATTCCTGCAGACTTCAACTCCTCTATCGCCTGCGCAATAGTGTGAAGATTCTTCGTGCAATCGAGACCGCCGGTGGTGGTGACTTCCCCCGGCAGCTCCGGAACAAGAGTCACCTGATCCGGCAGAACTTCGCACGCAATGTCGACCATTTCGCGAGTCGCCGCCATTTCAACGTTGAGCTTGGTCTTTACGGTTTGCCGCAGTAAACGCACATCACGATCCTGAATGTGACGTCGGTCTCCACGCAGGTGAACCGTTATGCCATAAGCTCCGGCAAGCTCGCAGATCATTGCTGCTTCGACGGGATTAGGCTCCGTGGTTTGTCTTGCCTGTCGAATTGTCGCGATATGGTCAATATTGACGGAAAGCAAAGTCATGCGTATCTCCCTGTGAACTGATTCCAGCGGATCCGGAGCAGATCTGTGAACATCCGGACACTATCGCGGAAAAACCGGATTTTTGAGTCTTCTGCGTGACTCCATCGGACGGAGACTTCCAGAATCCTGAGCCGCGCCCGCGACGCCAGGAACAAGAGCTCGGGGTCAAAGCCGAACCCGGCGATCTGCATCTTCTCGAACACCGGACGAATCCTCTGGCGTCTGAAAAGCTTGAAGCCACACTGCGTGTCGTAAAGTTTGAGGCCAAGAAGTATCCGGACGATGCGGTTGAAAACGATACCGCCCACCTCACGCCCCCGCGACTGATGTTTCTCGATATAGGAACGATCCACGGCCCGCGACCCAATCACAATGTCCGCGCCCCCGGACTCTGCGGCAGCAAGAAGCTTCTCCGCTTCCTCGATCGGCGCCGAGAGATCCGCGTCGGTGAAAAGCACGTACTCGCCGATGGATTCAAGCACACCGCACTTCACCGCGTAACCTTTTCCGTGATTCACGCTGTTGGAGATCAGCCTTAACCGGGGGATTTGCATCGCGCGGACGACTTCGGACGTCTTGTCACCGGACCCATCATCAACAACAAGTATTTCAGCACGCCACGGCATGCGCTCGAGAAAGGCTTCGATTTTCCGAAGAGATTCTCCAATGCGAGACGCTTCGTTAAAGGCGGGAACAACAATTGAAACCCGGGTGGGAACGCCTGAGGTTTCGGATGTCGCCATCGAGCGGCGTATTGTATCATACGAAATTCAGTGACTTTAACGATGAACGACAGGCTCATACGTGCCTGCCGCCGCGAACCGGTAGACAGGACTCCTGTCTGGATGATGCGGCAGGCTGGCCGGTACCTTAAAGACTACCGCGATATCCGACAGAAGGTCTCGTTTCTCGACCTCTGCAAGAACGTGGATCTCGCCGCGGAAGTCTCCCTTCAGCCACTCCGCATTCTCGGTGTCGATGCCGTGATCTTCTTCTCGGACATTCTCATTCCCGTGGAAGCAATGGGCGTTGGAGTCGAACTTACAGACAAGGGCCCCGAGATTGGTCAGCCGGTTCGATCCAGAGCGGATGTCGAGAAACTCCATGTGCCGGATCCCGCAGAGCGAGTCCCGTTTGTGGCGGCGATTCTGAAGCGGCTTCGCACCGAATTGACGGGGAAGGTTCCGTTGATTGGATTCTCAGGAGCTCCATGGACCCTGGCCTCCTACATGATCGAAGGTGGAGGTTCGAAGAGCTTTGCTGAAATCAAAAAAATGGCATTCAGTGAACCTGCAACCCTTCGCGCCCTGCTCGACAAGCTCGCCACCACGATTATTAGCTACGTTCGTTTCCAGATTGAAGCCGGCGCGCAGGTCATACAGATTTTCGACACGTGGGCAGGAGAACTGACCCGGCAAGACTACGAGAATTTCGCCTTGCCGGTAACCCGCCGCATCTTCGAGGAGATCGGGACCAGCGTTCCGCGCATTCTATACATCAATGGTTGCTCGACAATTCTCGAATCGATGGCCACGTCGGGCGCGGACGTGATTAGCGTCGATTGGCGCATTCCGATGGCGGAAGCGCGCCGTCGCGTTGGAGATCGCGTGGCATTGCAGGGGAACCTCGATCCTTGCGCGCTGCTCGGCTCCGCTTCAAACCTCACCCAGACGGCCGAGCGAATCCTGCAGGAGGCGGGCCCGTCGGGGCACATTTTCAATCTTGGACATGGCATTCTGCCGATGACGCCCGTCGACAATGCACGGACGCTCATCGACTTCGTAAAAGCCTACCGCCATCATCCATGAAGGTTGGCATTCTGGTTTTTAACCTCGGCGGGCCCGAGTCCCTGCGTGACGTCAAACCTTTTCTCTATCGTCTGTTCTCTGATCCGGAAATCATCCGCATAAAGTGGGGGCCGCTTCGCAAAGCGATTGCCTACACCATAGCGACATTGCGGCGCCGGAAGTCCGAGGGATATTACTCGCTCATTGGCGGAGGTTCTCCCCTGCGTCGCCTCACCGAAGAACAGGCGTCGGCCCTGGAAACGGAACTCCGACGGCGCGGCATGGACGCGCAGACGTTCGTGGGTATGTGCACCTGGCGTCCGTTCCTGAGCGAGGCTGTAGAACAAATTGCCAGGACCAGGTTCGATCGGCTCGTCATACTGCCGCTCTTCCCGCAATTCTCGTTTACAACGACCCGTGCGGGCTTCGAAGCCCTGCGACAAATCATCAAGGCCAGGCCCGACATGAAGTCTGCAAATATCCAGTGGATTTCAACGTGGGCTGAACATCCTGCCTACATTGAATCTTTCGCGCAGGCGATCGAACGCGAATTGGCGAGATTCGCGAAGCCGGACAAGGTGCAACTTCTTTTCAGCGCTCATAGCATTCCCGAAAGCTACGTCCGCGAAGGTGATCCGTACCTGGAGCAGACAAAAGCTTCCGTTGAACGAATCATGGAACGCCTGGGGCGAAAGAACCCGTACTCACTGTCGTTTCAGAGCAAAATCGGGCCGGTGAAATGGCTGGAGCCCGCAACAAACAAAGTGCTCATGGACTATGGGAAAAGCGGCATCCACGACGTTCTCGTCGTTCCCATCAGCTTCGTTTCCGAACACATTGAAACGTTGTACGAACTCGACATCCTCTACAAGAAGGTCGCACAGGAAGCCGGCATTACGAACTTCAGGCGCGTACCCGCACTCAACAGCGACCCGGTGTTCGTCCGCGCGCTGGGCGACATTGTGCAGGAGGCCGTCGGTTGAGTGATCCCGACGTCGTTGTCGTTGGAGCAGGCATTACAGGACTGACTTGCGCTTACCGGCTTCAAAAGCTCGGGGTGAATACTCTCGTCCTTGAAAGCGGCGATCGCGTCGGGGGCGTGATCCGAACGGAGCGAGTGAACGGATACCTTGTCGAACGAGGCCCGAATTCCCTGCTGCCGACACCACATACCTTTGGATTGCTGAAAGAGCTTGGCCTGGAGGATGAACTGGAAGAGGCTGATCCGAAGGCGCCCCGCTACATCGTCGTGAATCGACGGTTGCGAGCGATCCCATTTGGCCCTCTCAGTTTCGGCGGAATCTTCCGCGCGCTCGCAGAGCCTATGGTCCGCTCTAAATCAGCTGGTGACGAATCGGTCGCCAGCTTCTTCAGGCGTCGTTTCGGCACACAAGTACTCGATCGGATTGCGGCGCCCTTCGTAACCGGAATCTTCGCGGGAGACACAGAGAAGCTCAGCGTGGCGAGCGTTTTTCCCCGCATCGTCGAAGTGGAGAAGCAATCCGGCAGCGTCATCCTGGGCATGCTTCGCGGCAAAAATAAGGCCTCGGCAGCGAGCGAGGAGAAACCACGCCGCGCCTCTATTTCGTCCTTTTCAGGAGGCCTGGAGACATTGCCCCTTCGCATCGCCGGCAACCTGCAGGTTCGCACGCAGTGTTCCGGCATCCGCATCGGAAAAGATGTGCGCGCGAAGGCCACAGTACTCGCTGTACCGGCATATCGGGCAGCAGAGATTCTGAGCGAGATCCATCCGGAACTCGCCGCGCTTCTTGGAGCTTTTGACTATGCGCCGGTGGTCGTCGCAACGACATCCATTCCGCTCGCCAATCTCTCTGCACCGTTGCGCGGTTTTGGATTCCTTGTGCCGAAGTCTGAGCAAATGGTGACCCTGGGGACGATCTTCAGTTCGTTCTTGTTCAGCGGCCGGGCTCCGGACGATCGGCTGTTGCTGACATCGTATCTGGGCGGCGCATTGAGGCCGGAGGTTTTTGACTGGCCCGACGAACGGATCTGGGATTCGGTTTGCAAGGAACTGAAGCAGGTTTTGAAGACCTCAACGCAACCCGAACCCGTCACAATCTTCCGACATCGCCGCGCGATTCCGCAGTACAACATCGGCCATCGCCAGCGCGTCGAAGCAGTGGCTTCGGAACTGTCTCGCATTCCGGGCATGTTCATTACTGGCAATTTCCTTCATGGCGTATCGATTCCCGCGTGTATGGAACACGGTGACAATACCGCGCTGGCCGTGTCAGAGTTCCTCAGGAGTGCCTGATGAAACAGACCAGTCTGCAACTCGCCGAATTCGTCGGTGGCACATTGAAGGGCCGAAGGGATGTTGTTCTGTCAGGCGTCGCAAGCCTCAAAAACGCGGGTCCCGCGGATCTGACTTATGCCGAGGAAAAGTTTCAAGGCGAAGCGCGCAATAGCAGCGCCGGCTGCCTCTTTGTCTCGTCCGGCGAGTTTCCTCAACAGACCGTCGTGATTGTGACCAATCCCAAATTGGCTTTTGCGAGAGCGGCTGCGGTTCTGCTTCGAAGGGATTCTGTGGCCACATTCATCCATCCGCCTGAGGTGGTTGAAGCTGGGGCGGCGATTGGCGCGGGCTCTTCGATAGGTGCGGGCTGCACGATTGGCGAAGGTGTCAGGATAGGTGAGGGATGTACGTTACACCCGCGCGTCACGATCTATCCGAATGTTGAGATCGGCAACAACGTCATCATTCATGCCGGGGCCGTGATCGGCGCGGACGGATTCGGGTTCGTGCGCGATCGGGACGTCTATGTAAAGTTTCCCCAGGTGGGAAAGGTGGTAATCGAGGATGACGTCGAAATTGGGGCCAATACATGCATCGACCGCGGGTCCCTGGAGACAACATTCATCAGGCGGGGCGCGAAACTCGACAATCTCATACAGATCGCCCACAACGTGGACATTGGGGAACACACCGTAATCGCGGCCCAGACCGGCATTTCCGGCAGTTCCACCGTTGGGGATCATTCGGTTCTCGGCGGGCAAGTCGGCATTGGCGAGCATGCAAGATTGGACGCCAACACCATCATCGGCGGCCAGGGCGGCGTGCTGAATGGAAAACATGTGCGAGGTGGCGAAGTGCTGTGGGGCACGCCCGTTCGGCCGCTGAAGGAATTCCTCGAACAACAGGCCCATCTGTCCCGTTTGCCGAAATGGATCGCCGAGATTAGACAAAAACTCTTCGGTGAGGCAAAAGGGTAAGTTAGAGTCTGTTTCGGAAGCACGGAGGGCTATGAGCAAGTTCAAAACGGTTCAGCAGCACATTCTCGATGAAGAGAGACTTTATCCACGAGCAACAGGAGACTTCACTTCCCTGCTCACCAGTCTCACGCTTGCCGCTAAAGTCATCTCGCGCGAAGTGAATCAGGCTGGTCTGGGGAGAATCCTCGGTGAAACCGGCGAAGTTAACGTGCAAGGTGAAGCTGTTCAAAAGCTGGATGAATTTGCGCAACACACGATCTGTAGAGCGATGGGTTACGGCGGTCACTTGTGCGTCATGGCTTCCGAAGAATCCGAAGGGATCATCCCGATTCCCGAGGGCGGTATGCACGGACGTTATGTGCTCATGTTCGACCCGCTGGACGGCTCTTCTAACATTGACGTGAACGCCAGTATCGGAACCATCTTCTCCATCCATCGAAAGATCACAAACAATGGACCCGACGGGGCTCTCGAGGATTGCCTGCAACGCGGGACCGAACAACTGGCCGCCGGATACTTCATCTACGGCTCGAGCACCATGATGGTCTATACGACAGGCCACGGCGTGAATGGCTTCACGCTGGACCCGACCCTTGGAGAATTCCTCCTCTCCCATGAAGACATCAGGATTCCCAAAAGGGGAAAGATCTACAGCATCAACGAAGGCAACATTAACAAGTGGGATGAAGGAACACGCCGTTACATCGCTCACGTGAAGCAGGACAACAAAGCAGATGGACGTCCTTACTCGCTGCGATATATCGGCTCGCTTGTTTCCGACTTCCATCGAAATCTTTTAAAAGGCGGGATCTTCCTGTATCCAGGACCAAAAGGGAAACTCCGCCTTCTATACGAAGCTTCTCCTCTCGCCATGGTCGTGGAGCAGGCCGGCGGCAGTGCGTCAACCGGCTCCCAACGGATACTCGATATCGTGCCGGAGTCCCTGCACCAACGAGTCCCGCTGATTATAGGCAGCACCGACGACGTACAACTGTACGAGAAGTTCTGCCGCGAGGCCGTCGCGCCGAAAGCTTCGGAAACCGTCAGCCACTAGGATTTCGGGGGCAGACCACTCGAACCCCTCTTAGAACTCGTGCTTACCCTTCGTGTTCTTGAAAGTGAATCCGATCGGATCCTTCTCGACCGCTTCCTCGAGTTGCATCGTGATTCGTCCATGTTTCTCCGTTCGAACCTCAGACGCTCGGGATTGACGTACCACCCGAGGCCGTTTCATGGAACTTATGTCGCGGCGTTTCAAGGCGAGGCATGTGTCGGCGCGGCAGCTCATTACTGGAATGGACACCTCGTCCTGCAGGCTCCCGGCGACGTGGAAGAGCTTGCGCTGGCATGCACGAAACGCAGCGGCCGGGAGGTGATGGGGCTCTCGGGACCGCTCGATCAGGTTCACCGTGCGAGAACCGCCCTGGGACTGGCGGATATTCCTGCCGTCATGGACTCCGATGAGACCCTCTACGCACTCAACTTGACGGATCTCGTTGTTCCTACACAACTGCTGGACGGATCGGTAACATGCCGGCCGCCCTGGCCACGAGAGCGCGAGCAGGTCTGCCTGTGGCGGATTGCCTATGACATTGAAACCCTGGGCGGCGTGGATTCAGAAAATGCGCGGGCGGGCGCTGCGCAGTGGCTGGATTCATTGATCGCAGACGGGTCTGTGTGGGTCGCTGTGGCCGGCGGTGAGCTGGTATCGCTTTCTGCTTTTAATGCCGTTCTCCCGGACATCGTGCAACTCGGGGGCATCTACACACCGCCCCTACACCGAGGGAAAGGATACGCGAAGGCCGCCGTTGCTGCGTCGCTGCTCGCCGCTCGAGAGCGCGGCGTCACCCGTGCGGTGCTGTTCACGAACAATCCGAGCGCAGAGCGCAGCTATGAAGCCGTAGGATTCCGTCGAGTGGGGGATTTCGGGCTGGTTTGCTTCTGAGGCCTATACACATGGGAGTCGTTTAACGACTCCCAGACCATACTTTTGTTCCGTCTGCCTGAATATCCGCGTGATAGCATTTCCCACTATGAATTCCCAGCGACTATTGAAAAACACACGGCCTGTTTTCCTTTTCGTTGCTTTGTTGACGCTCTCCATAGTGTTCGTTGCCGCGACTCCGCCGCAGCTCAGCGACACGGAATTCTGGAAACTGGCGACAGAGTTCTCGGAAGAAGACGGCACGTTCCGCTCCGATAACCTTCTTTCCAACGAGACGACGTTTCAGTATGTGATTCCCGGGATTCTCAAAACCGCGAAGCAGGGGCGTGTCTACCTGGGAGTGGGCCCGGAACAGAATTTCACTTACATCGCCGCCCTCAAGCCTTCCATGGCATTTATTATTGATATACGGCACGGCAACTTCGACGTTCAGCTTTTGTACAAGGCATTGTTCGAGCTTTCGAGCGACCGGGTGGATTTCGCGTTCCGTCTGTTTTCCAGAAAGCGGCCGGATGGCCTGACGCCGCAGTCGAGTGTTGACGATATCTTCACGGCTCTTCAAACGGCGAAAGGCAACGCTGAACTTTACGAAGAGAATCTCAAAGCCGTTCGCGACTTGCTCACCACGAAACATAATTTTCCGCTTACGAAAGGTGACCACGAGGGGATCGAATGGGCTTTGAAGAATTACTATCTCTTCGGTCCCAATATCAACTACGGATCCAGCCTGTCGGCGGGTGCCGCCCCCGAGATTGTAGGAGCAATTTCCAACTTCGGCGGACGAATGAATGGCGCGACCTACCAAACGTTGATGACGGCAGAAGATGGGTATGGGCGAAATCGAAGCTATCTGGCCAGTGAAGAGAATTTCAAGGTGCTGAAAGACCTGGAAACGCGCAACCTTGTCATTCCCGTTGTCGGCGACTTTGGAGGCACGAAAGCGATCCGCGACGTGGCTCGGTATCTGAAGGGCGTCGATGCGCCGGTATCGGCGTTCTATGTGTCCAACGTCGAGCAGTTCCTCTCACCAGGCAGCACGTGGGACAACTTCTGCCAGAGCGTGCGGTCTCTTCCCATCGATGAAACCAGCATGTTCATTCGCTCCGGACGGGGCGGTCCCTTTACGGTGAATTCCACGGGCGGGAATGTGCAGAATTCGTCGGCCGCAGTAATGCTGCCCGAATTGAAATGTCCTGATTTAGCGCCTTAGGTTTCGATCACGAGGTTGCTGAGGACTTCGTCCACGGTGGTCAGGCCCTCGGCCATGAGAATCATCGCGTAGTCTTTGAGGGTTTTCATTCCGTTCTTGATGGCCAACTCCTGGATAACGTCTGTATTGGAACCCGCGGCAACCGCACGTTTCAGTTCGTCGCTCATGGCGAGCAACTCATAAATGCCGACGCGTCCTTTGTAACCGGTACCCAAACATTTCTCGCAACCCTCGCCTTTGAAGAATGGGGGAGCCGAAGCCCGGGTATATCCGAAGTAGCCGAGGATGGCGTCGTCCACTTCCACCTGTTTCTTGCAGCTTTGACACACGCGCCTCGCAAGACGCTGCGCGATGATGCCGATGGTCGAGTTTGCCATCAGGAACGGCTCAATACCCATTTCCTGAAGACGTGTGAACGAACCCGGGGCATCGTTGGTATGGAGAGTCGTGAATACAAGGTGTCCGGTAAGTGCCGCCTCGACTGAAATCTTCGCCGTTTCCTGGTCGCGCGTTTCGCCCACGAGAATGATATCCGGGTCCTGGCGAAGGAAGGCTCGGAGAATGCGGGCAAAGTCGAGTCCGATATCGCTATGCGTCTGAACCTGGCAGAGTCCTGCAAGATCGTATTCGACCGGGTCCTCCGCAGTTGAAATATTGACTTCGGCGGAATTGATCTCGCTGAGGGAGCTGTAAAGGGTGGTGGTTTTTCCGGATCCCGTAGGACCCGTCACATAGATAATTCCGTAGGGCTGATTGATCATCCAGCGGAATTTTTCGACCGTCGGGCCATGAACGATCAGCTTGTCGAGCGGCAGCAACGCTGAACTCTTGTCCAGAATACGCATGACCATTTTTTCGCCGAACTTTGCCGGAACCGTCGAGACACGGAAGTCGATACTCCTGTCATCGATCTTGATCGAAATACGTCCGTCCTGAGGCAGGCGCCGTTCTGAAATATCGAGCCGCGAAAGAATCTTCAGTCGTGAAGCCAGCGGCAGCTGGATCTTTTTCGACAGAACGCTCTCCACACGCAATACACCATCGACGCGCAATCGCAACACCACGCCGCGTTCCTGGGGCTCGAGATGGATATCGCTGGCACCTTTCTTGATCGCCATCGCAAGAATGTTGTTGGCGAGGCGCACCACTGGAGCGTCTTCAGCCGCCGTTGCCAAGTCCACAACGCTCGTGGCCTTTTCTTCCTCTTCTGCCTGCACTTCCAGACCACTGAGGATTTCATTCTGCAGGTCTTCAAGACTCTGCATCGGCTGATCGAAAACGGATTTCTTTTTGTCCTCGCGTTTTTTGTCGGCGCGAGCTTCCTCGTTCTTCTTGTCTAACTCACCCTTCTTGTCTTTATCCAGGCCCATGACCTGCGGATAAACGGTTTCCATGAATCGTCGGAAGTCTTCGTCCGTACAGACGCGGGGCTCGATGATTGCGCCCTTCACATAACGGCGCACGTCGTCGAAGGCCACCAGATTCGATGGATTCACCATCGCGAGAGTCAGAGCGTTGTTCACGTAGGCGACAGGAACAACCTTGTGCAACAGGATCAAGGACTGGGGCAGCAGGCCGACAATCCGGGGATCAAAGTTCGACCTCTGCAACGTGACGAATTCGATTCCGACCTGGCGCGTGACCTCTTCCAGGCGTTCCGCGAGAATTCGTGCGAGTCCCAGAGAGATTTCCGGATGCGTTGTCAGAAGGTTTCTGAAATCAGAACGGGTGAGTGTGAAAACGGCAGTGGGCTGGACCGAGGTGACGGTGGCGGATCTTGGCTTTCCTGTCAACAACGACATTTCGCCAACGGCTGCGCCTTCCTTCAATCGAGCGACGAGGAAATCGATTCCTGTGGCGGGGTCCTTTTTTCGGACCTCGACCAGACCCGACTTGATGATGTACATCGAGACGCCGGGCGCACCTTCACGTACGATAACTTCTGAAGGCGGGAAGTCCGCGAGCTTGAGACAGGCACCCAGCTTCTTCAAGCTGTCGGGAGTCAGCTCAGCAAAAAGCTTTACGTTCTTCAGAAACTGAACGAGTTGCTCGCTATCCGTAGCTACTGCTGACATGAAGCCCTACTTCGCCGAGAGTTCAATGTTAGCGTCAGGTCTAACTGTCTTCACCTTCGGGCCCCGTCCACCGTCTTAGCTTCAGGTTCGCCTTCGGGATAGCTTTCCCCACGCGCTCTTTTGTCCGCACACCGCGGGCACACCGTCCTTTGAGACGGACCTGAATTCTCACCCGGGGACCCGGAAAAGCAAACCAGGTTTTCCGCTAGTTTTTGCCCTTTTTTAACTCCTCTTTCCAACCGAGGATCTTGGCGACATTTCCTTCTTTTTCCGCATCTTCTATGCGCCCCTGTGCCTGATAAATCATGGAAAGGCTGGTATGGGCGAGGACATCGTCATTGTCAATCTCAATGAGGCGTCTGGCGGTTTCTGCGGCCTCTTCGAACTTCCCGTGGTTGAAATACGCCATCCCTAGCCCATGCAAAGCATCCTGATAGCGAGGGTCTAGTTCAAGGGCTTTCTTATAGAGCTCGATGGATTGATCGAGCTTTTCTTCACCGAAAGCATCGACGGCCTGTTCGAAGAAGTCTTCCTTTGTCATTGGCAAAGTATAGCCGCGGATTTGACGGAATCCACGGATTAACCGTGTCCCGCAATCCGCGGCCATAAAGCGCCTTACTTTTCGACGCTATCGAGTTCTTTCTCTAGCGCTCGAATACGTTTCGGCAGCGGGATCTCATATCCGAGCCGAGCCGACTGGATCCAAATCTGTGTCAGGAAATAGTCGTTACCCACTCTCTGCAAAACGAGTTTCGGCTTTTCCACTACGTCCACATTCTGTAGGGACACTGGCAACACTGCAGTCTCGTACAACATCTCGTCGCGGTTATAGATCCTGATAATGGGTGCGGCGGCGTTGGGGACCTTGCGAAATTCGTATTCTCCAGCCGGCAACCGTTTTTCATTCACGATGATTTCGTGCGGGACGTCTACAAGGATCCCATTTGTCAGGTCGCGGGCATATACGCCGGCCGTTATTCCGAGAGCCAGCACCATCAGACTTAAAATCTTTGTCATCTTCATAGCTAGAACTCCTCTCTGGCGCGCCGCGGTGGCACGCAGGTTCACAAACCTGGATGAATGAAGGCCGCGCTATCTGTCAGCTTGGCAACGCAGTTGTCGCGCAGGTGCACCCCGTGTTCTCCGCGCAGCCCTGGCAACAGTACTCGTTGTTGTCGCGCATAAATCCTTCACCGAGCCAGTCTTCCCGGTCCATGCCACATCGCGGGCAGGAATCGAGTTGAGGTTCCGGTTTCGAGCGAAAGTCTCTGCTTTGGGTGCTCATGGATACCTCCTCATAACCGCTCGAAGAGCAGCCACGTTATTCCCTGCATCCTGCACGCCGCACTATGTTCTTGATAACCGGAGAGATCTCGTTGGGGCGGAAATGATAATGACTGGATTGTCTAGTTACGGGACATGACGCGTGGGGGACCGGAGGGTCATAAGGAGGCCGCCGAAGGCGGTGTACCGAGTGGGGGACCCGAGGGTAGTACGGAAGCGAGTGGCTGCCGGACTTCTGGCGTCCGGCAGCCACTTTACGCGGTTTGTCTAGAAGACAAGACCGATCGAGAACCGCCAGTTGTCCTGGCGCTGATGGGACAAGGTCGCTGGCTGAAGTACGCCGTTGCTTCCGAGGATTTGGACGCTGCGATCGCTGAGGAACACCGGCATCCAGTCCGCCTGAAACAAGCGTAGCTTCATGCGTTCGCCCATCCTCACGTCAAATCCTCCACCGACCGAGGCCGTGAAGTCGTTGGAACTCACGTCGAATGACGACGTGGAAGATCCGCCCCCCGGGAGGCTCACCGTGGTGTTGGCATTGAAACTCGTATGAGCAAGACCCGCCATGATGCGGGCAAAGGGTTGGAATTTTGAACCCCGGGCGAACTTCACGCTGGGTCCGCCAACGAAATACAACGTGTCGATATTGCGGGTCTGTTGACCGCCGGTGATGTCGTCGTTATGACCTCTCCTGGCCCACGACACGTCGCCCGTAAAAGAGAAATTCAAATCGGGTGCAGGATACCCGGTGAAGGACGCATTGATACCGTGAAGCGTGGTTCGTTGTCTGAAAAAACCAATATCAAACGGCTCGAAGCTGGGGGCGTTCGTCTCAGGCAGGCCTTCGCTCTGCAGGTTGGTGTAACCCACGAAAGCTTCGACCGCCTGGGCATTTGCAAACGGGGCAGTCACCAGAATACAGACCAGAACTACTAGCGATCCCTTGATCATGGCAGGCTCCTTTCTTTTTACGCACATACTTCTGCGCACCTGCACCTCTATTGGCCTGCGCGCCTGCGTCCCGCTTTTCAGCGGACGATGGTCTCTGGGGGGCAATTGCCATGCCTGAGCCTGCGACGAAACTAAGTTATTGAGAGGTATGACAAACAACGGTAGAGGCGTCTGAAGGAGCGGGTGCGCAAGTTGTATGTAAAACAGGGGCCTGTCTTAGTCTTGAACAGAAGACGCAGCCGCAATAGGGATCGGGCTGGCCTTCGGTTTTAGCGTGGACCGCCGGGCCGGAAAGGCGTCTGGATGAGCCTCTGAGCCTCGGCCTGAGCGCCGTAAGCGTCATCCCCCGTGCCGGCAGCTTTCTGGTATTCCTGGACTGCCCGGTCATGATCACCGCGAGAATCGAAGATTTTGCCGAGATTGATATACGACCAGACCTCAACCCATTTTGGTTTCAGATCGCCGTTGATCGCATTGCGGAAATTCTGCGCCGCGGGCGTGATATTCCCGAGTTCGAACTGGGCTTCACCCATTCGGAAAGCCGCGAGTGAACTCTGCGGATTCTGATCGATCGCATCCTGAAAATGATCCATCGCCTCGTTGAACCGCCCATCGGTCATTTGTTCTTCGCCGCGATTGATGTTGACGGCAACGCGAATGTCGGGAGAGAGGCGAAGGATCTGCTTGCGCGGATCGATATTGATTGCCTTGGGCTTGCGCTCTGAAATCAAATTGAATTCACTGAGCTGCCTCGCCACTTCGATGCGCTGGTACTCCGGTTCATTGTCCGTCTCGATTTCCAGCTCGACCGGCATGCGGAACAAGTCCAGATCCTGTCGAATTTCACCTTCGATGCGATAACCACTCTTCACGCGGAACGTCTTGGTTTCGGCTTTCATTTCCGGCACGCCTGTGTCGACAAGCCACTGATCGAAGAAGTAACCCAGGTCTTCGCCGGAGATCTCCGATGCGAGCTTCTTCACGGCATCGGTGGAAGCGGGTGCGTTCTGAAAACTCTGCGCGTATCGAGTAACGAACTCGCCGAACTTTTCCTCACCGATAACCCAGCGCAGCATGCGAAGAACATAAGCGCCTTTGTATTGCACCAAAGCGCGGTAGTC
>Ga0111538_10006457_pt1 | contig 15876 bp, 11 predicted proteins | sample SoiMethybrSBSTD1_FD_79669 | JGI IMG/M metagenome (GOLD analysis project Ga0111538, IMG submission 79669) | Bulk soil microbial communities from a Populus tree surrounding site in Tennessee, USA - Soil MetaG P. TD hybrid SBSTD1 (version 2)... | ecosystem: Environmental > Terrestrial > Soil >...
GTTCTTGCCTGGATTTTTTGAAAGGCCCGCCCGAATCGAACGATCCCGTTCGGGCGGGCATTACCGCAGAGATTGAATACATCAGTGCTGCTTTCTCGCGTGTGGTACAGAGAGCAAAATTCACCGGACAGGACATGGTACGGCTAAGCGCAAAGGGCGGGAAGCAGGCGCGCTACGCTTGCAGATAGCGCATTAGAACTTTCATCCAACATTCTCAACGTCTTGCCTCTAGAAGTTCTGATGCATTACAACCAAGCTATGCGCGACTGCGCCTGATAAGGACTGCGCTTTGCGCCCACTGCGCGAATCTGATAAATTGTGGAAACAGATGGGCTTAGCTCGCTGTGGCTCTCACCAATAAGTCGCACTGTTGCCCGCCCGAACGGATCGTTCGACACGGGCGGGCATTCAATCTCTGCGTAAAAAAAATGTATTTGTCTATTCTCAATAGAATGAGGTCAATTTACTGTTGACAAAGTAGGATTATGCACGCTTTAATTCAATAATTGTTATTTCGGGCGGCATCCCGATACGGCCAGGATAGCCAAGGTATCCATATCCACGGTTGACGTATAAATATTGGGACCCCTCCTGATGCAAGCCCGCCCATTGCTTGTAAGCATATTGAGAGGGACTCCACTTTATGTTCCCAATCTCCACGCCAAATTGAAAGCCATGTGTATGTCCTGAGAGCATTAGATCGATATCAGGATACAAAGGACGAACTTGCGCATCCCAATGACTTGGATCGTGCGAAAGCAATATTTTTACAGGCGCCCCTTCTGTGCCGGCATACGCCTTATCCAACCTTCCGTATTTAGCAAATCTTCCTCCACCCCAGTTCTCGTTACCGAGGATTGCAATCTTCTCGCCATTAATTTCAACGAAACGATGTTCATTCATAAGCAAATCAAATCCCAGGATACGATGCGCTTCAATCAGATTTTTAAAGTTTTCCTGTTTAGCTTTTTGAGTTGGCCACGCCTGATAGTCACCATAATCGTGGTTACCGGTAACTGAGTACACACCGTGCGGTGCTTTCAACTTGTCAAAAACGTCAATGTAATTCTTTACTTCAGATGATTCGTTGTTAACGAGATCTCCAGTGAAGAAAATAAGATCGGGCTTTTCTTTCATCAACAACTCAACGCCACCCTTTACCGCTGTTTTGTTGAAAAAGCTTCCGCTATGAATGTCTGATAGTTGAGCAATTCTTATCCCATCAAATTCTTTCGGCAGGTTAGGCAGTTTGATTGAAGAACGTCTAATACGATAATCATGTGCTCCCGAGATAATTCCATAGGCCATCGCGCCGAAAGGAACAGCGGCCGCAACTAAGGCAGTCTTAGCGAGAAATTCGGAACGTGGAATAGAAGTACCGGGCAAATCGCCGTCGGCACCTTTATTAAAGAAATTCGCCAGCATCCTTACTCCCCTTTGCACATCGTCGACAAACAAGAAGAGCACGGCAAATACCTTTGAAAAATAGGTCGCCACCAAACCTGTTATAATCCATGCGCGGAAATTATGACTGTATTTGTACGGATCTGCAAACGCCCACCAAAGCAGAGCTCCAATACTCAAGATTGTGGGTACCCAGAATCCATAACGAGCAATAGCTTTCCAGGTCTCGCTCCAATTGCGGCTGATTACCAGCACACCCTGGAAAACGTAATAATCAATTACCAAAAAGATAATTGCAAACGTTATTAATGTCATAATTCTTCTTAGGAGCATAAAGAAAAGGAAAAGTCGTCCTACTAGTAAGACGACTTCTCAGAATATTTATTCTAATCGACAACACTGATTTAGAGTCGATGGTTCAAAACCATTTATATGGATGTAACTGTTCCTTTTGCCTCTTCTTGAGGTTTTCCAAAAAGCCAGCCCATGATCCGCGCCTTGAGCTTTACTGCAATTAAGTACATGACCGGGACCAGGAAAAGAGTCAGAAAGGTTCCGAAAATCAAACCAAAAATCATTGTCCAGGATAAAGGAGCCCAGAAGGCTGCGTTATCGCCACCAAAGAAAATGTGTGGATTGAACTCGCTGAATAAAGTAACGAAGTCGATATTAAAACCAACCGCCAGGGGAACAAGTCCAAGTGTTGCAGCCATCGCAGTCAGCAACACCGGTGTCATACGGGTTTTTGAAGCTTCAACTATGGCTTCACGCAATTCAACTCCCTGCGAAATCAACAGATCCGTAAACTCAACCAGCAGAATACCATTTCTTACGACAATTCCAGCAAGCGCCATTATACCCACACCAGACATAACGATCGAGATCTCCATTTTAAACAAGGAGAAACCAATCAAGACGCCGATGATACTGAATACAATTTCAGTCAGGATAATCAATGGTCTGCTAATAGAATTGAACTGAAGTACCAGTATCATAAACATCAACCCGGCTGCAAGGGCCGCTGCCAATAAAAGGAAATCCGATGTTTCTTTTTGATCTTCTTGCTCACCCGTCATTTTTACGCTTACCCCGTCCGGAAAACTGATGTTATTCAGATGTCCCTGAACTTCCGCAACGACGGCGTTACCATTGTAGTCCGTGAGGACGTTTGATGAAAGCGAAATAACCCGCTTTTGATCAATTCTTTTTATCCCTGCAAAACTGTTTGAGTATTCAATCTTTGCAATTGCTGATAAGGGCACCTGTCTTACGGCACCACCCATTGCCATGTCACGGAAAGTGATAGGCAGGTTCATTAACGTATTGATGTCATTTCGCTGCGATTCTTTTATCCTCAGCTGAATCGGATAGTCTTCATTTACGTCACGGAATCTAGAAATTTCGTCGCCGTAAATTGCCGTATTAAGTATTCCACCAATCTGACCTGTTGATATACCCTCCCGGTTTGCTTTTTCCCGATCGATGTTAATAATGATCTCAGGTTTGTCACTTTGAAAATCCGATTTCAACTCCTCCACTCCAGGAATTTGTAAAGAATCCAGAAAGCGTTTTGTTTTGTCAGCCGTCGCTACCAATACATTAAAGTCCTCAGCCGTGATCTCTATATTGATCGGCTTACCTGTGGGAGGTCCACCCTGTTCTTGCGCCACTGAAACTTCTGCACCCTTTATACCTTTTACCGATTCCCTGATCTTCGTGAGGTAATCCCGCGAAGATCGTCCATTGCGTTTAGCGAAGCTTACGAAGGCCACGGTAACCTTACCAAGGTGCGGCTGACTTTGGCTTCCGCCGAACGGATCCTCTGAGGCGCCTATTGTAACGTTAGAGATGACTGACTCAACGATAGCGGTATCCGCTCCGATGGTCGCGATCACTTTATCTTCGACAATATTCGTAATCGAGTCAGTTACTCGTTGGTCCGTGCCTATTGGCATCCTTACATAAGCAAATATAAAATTCGGATCACCTGCAGGGAAGAATACCACCGGTGGCTTGCGTATCCCGGTGAAAACAATCGAAAAGATGAACAATAATATTACTGATCCCACTACACCAAGTGGCTTCCATCGTCCCTGGAGACACCAGCTGATCATTTTTTTGTAGCCACGTTGAACTGAAGGCCAAGCGTTGGTTTGGAACTTTGAAATGAGCTTTTCCAGAACAAAGCGGTGAAGAGAGTAGATCGCGAAAAGGAACACTGTGAAATTGGCGAGCCCGACAACTCCCATTGCATAGAAGAGAAATGCGAAGGCACCAAAAATAACTGCAGTTATTTTATAACCTTTAGTCACCTTTGCTTGCACACCGTGATGATGTGGTTTCATGAAGTCTGCCGCAAACACAGGGTTCATAATGTATGCCACTACCAGTGAAGCAAGCAATGCCACGATCAACGTTACCGGGAGGAAGACCATGAAGCTACCAATTACACCCGGCCAAAAAGCGAGGGGCACAAATGGTGCAAGCACGACCAGTGTGCCTGACAATACAGGAAGGAACACTTCACCGGCCGCTAACTTTGCTGCCTTCCGGATGGGAACTTTTCCGTTGTCAAAAACGCGGTGAGTATTTTCAATTACAACTATGGCGTCGTCAACGACAATACCCAGCGCCAGCAGGAATGAGAACAACGTCATCAGGTTAAGGGTAAAGTTCATTGCCGGGAAGAAGATGAAGGCAATGAGACTTGAGATCGGTACCGACAATCCAACGAAGATTGCATTGGTTGCGCCCATGAAGAACATCAGAATGATTGTCACCAAAACGAATCCTATAATGATCGTGTTGATCAGATCGTGAAGGGTAACTCTGGTATTCTCAGATTGGTCGCCTGTAATAGTGACGGAAAGACCGTCAGGGAGAATATTAGCTTCGAACTCTTTGACTATTTCATTGATCTGATCAGATGCAAGGATAAGATTTTTCCCTCCGCGTTTTACAACATTCAATGTAACAACATTCTTTTCATCAAGGCGAGCAAAACTCTCTTGCTCCTTATGTGTATCAATTACGTCAGCTACATCTTTAAGATAAACCTTGCCACCTTTAATAGATCCAACAACGATGTTGGCCATTTGTTCTGCGGATGTAAATTCTCCATTAACACTCATCGAACGCTTCATACCGTCAACCGAAAGCTGGCCGCCGGCGATAATCACGTTCTCATAGCGAATCGCGCTGGCGATGTCATCCAGGCTTATACCTGCTTCTGCAGATTTGAACAAATCCACATTAACCTGAATTTCGCGGTCCAGCGCTCCAACAATGTCGACTCTTCGTATTTCACTGAGACTTTCAATGCGATCTTGCATTTGCTCGGCATACTTTTTTATCGTCTGCAGATCATAATCACCGGCAAGGTTAAGGAACATGATAGGAACTTCGGAAATATCGATATCCATCACAGTAGGATCTTCGCTAAGATCGGTGGGTAGTTCAGGTTTCGCCTTGTCAACAGCTTCCTGAACTTCGCGTTTTGCTTCTTTAACTTCAACGTCAGTATCAAACTCGATAATAACATTGGAAAAATTCTGCAATGAGTTGCTGGTGATCTTTTTCACACCTGCAATTGACTTCACCTGCTTTTCAATAGGCTTCGTTACCAGGTTCTCCATATCCTCCGGAGCTCCTGGATAAATGGTCGCCACGTAAATCTGGGGAAAAACGACTTCCGGAAAATTTTCCTTCGCAAGTCTGTTGTAGGTGACCATACCTGCGATGCAGATAATCGCTGTCGCTACGTATATGACAACCCTATTATCAATGGACCAACTGGTTGGTCTGAACTCTTTATTGGTGTCTTGCATATTAGACTGATGTTGTATGTGATGAGTTAATAACCCTTACAGTTTGATAGCCTGACCATCATTCAGACCTTGATAACCGAACGTAATTACTTTATCGCCGGCCTTCAGACCCTGCACCTGCGCAAGGTTATCATACACGGCATCCACTGTGACTACTTTCTTGCGTGCTACAGTCTGCTTACCATCTGTCTCCGCGACATACACTATCTTCTGATTGTTAATATCCTGAACCACGTTTATTGGAACAACAAGCGTTGAGGGCTCTGAGTGGAAGATAATCTTAACCACTCCGGTCATATTAGGGCGAAGATCCGCAAGTGACGGCAATTTGATCTCAACACTGAACGTACGGGAAAGCTGATCAATGTTTTTTCCCACGAAGGATACCTTTGCCTTCAACTCTCTGTTCAATTCTGGAATATTAACGAGAACATCATTTCCTTTCTTGATGCTCGTGACGTAAGCTTCAGACACATTCGCAACCAACTTCAGGTTAGATGTGTTGATTACCTTCACGGCCGGCATACCTGGTTGCATAGATTCTCCCTGCTTAGCGTTGATCATATCGACCGTTCCGCTAATTGGAGAGGTAATCCGTGAGAGAGCACTTTGTTCCTGAAGAGACTTAATTTGTTTTTCAAGATTCTCCATGTTGGTCTTCGCTTGCAGAAATTGCACTTCTGTACCAATTTTCTGGTCCCAGAGGTTCTTCTGACGATTATAAATTGCAACGGTAAGTTCGTATTGGGACTTCATTGCTTCTATGTTCTGTCTGATAACGCTGTTATCCAACTGCACCAAAGCCTGGCCTTTGGAAACCTGTTGACCTTCGGTAACATATACTGCTGTCACTACTCCCATTGTTTTAGCGCTGAGCATAATGTTGTCTTCAGCATCCACGCTTGCCTGAGTTTGAACATAGTGATTGAAGCTGCGGGGAGCAAGGTCCGTAACCGCGACTTCTTTAGCCTTAACTTTTGTCGCAGCTGAATCCGGATTGGCTTTAGCAATTTCCTCCTCCAGCTTTTTGATCTCTTTATCGAGGTCTGCTCTTTCTGTTTTCAGTTTGTCAAGGCGCGACTTTTTGTCGTCGTCCGGAGTAGTAGCACTACAGGCCAACATAATGGCGGCAAGGGTTAATACAGACAAACGGGTATATATGTTTGATTTCATAGTGAAGGAATTTTTCATGGTTTGATTACTTGGTTGTTGGTGTTATGTATTGTGTGGGGTCAATTTTAGCATATGCTTTGTCTAGATTGATCTTCGCAATGATCGCATCAAACAATGCATTGTAATAGTTTACCTGCGATTCTCTGAGACTCGCTTCAGCATCAGTCACTTCGATATTTGAACCAACGCCCTGTTCATACTTGATCTTCGTAACACGTGCTACGCGATCTGCGAGTTCCATATTCTCGCGTTGGGATCTAAACGTTTCCAGTGCATTCTTATATTCAATTGTATTCTGTTGAATGCTGAGGTCAATTCCCTGTTTTAACGAGGTGAATTGATTCTCTGTCTTGAGTAAGCTCAATTTGGCTTGCTGCACCTGGTAAGTCCGCTGGAGTCCACTGAAGATTGGGACGCGAAGGGACACTCCAAACGAGGAATACGGATACCATTGGTCAGGACCTACTAGTCCATTGTCGGATAAATTTGTATTGGTCTTGAAGACGCCGCTTATATTAGGTGATTGGGTTAAATATCCAAAATTCGCAAAACCCACAAGACTCGGATAAGAATGCGATTGCTGATTCTTAATATCCAGCTCAAGGAGTCTGCGTTGGGTATCCAACATACGATATTCAATCCTGTTCTTGTAATCCCAACCTTCTTCATATTCGTTGAATAGATTTTCATTGACCCTCAGATCCGACAGACTTCCCGCCACATTCAGGTCTTTCTCCATAGGATAGTTCATCTGAAATTTGAGGAGACCCAAACTTAAATTCTGTAGATTTAGAAACTTTAATCTCTCGGATTTCAGGTTGTTAAGAGTTACCTGAGTTCTGTCGACGTCAATAGCTTCCGCAAATCCATTTTGATTTAAAGCGGTTGTCGTTCTCAGCAACGAGTCTACACGAGCGATGTTGTTATCGAACAATGTAATTCGTTCATTGTTTACCAACACAGCATAATATGCCTTCGTGACATTTTCAATCACTTGTATCTGAGTTTGTTCGGAAGATCGTTCCGATAACTCTTTATAAGTTCCCGCAGCTTTCAATCCAACGAGATATGTAGTGTTAAAAAGAAGCTGATTTACCGTCACCCCAGCGCTTCCACTGCTGGGCAGCTGAAAAAAGTTTGGCATAGCCACGACATCACTGTCCTCCAAACCTAAACCGTTAAGTGGATTATCCGGATTATCCTCTCCGCCCCCAAATCCTTTTGCTACTTGGTAAGTGGCAAAGAAACGCGGAAGCTTTGCGTTGTGCTGCACCGCCACGCTACCGTCAATCTGTGGCAAACCTATACCAAAAGTCTCCTTAACTTTTGCATCGGCAATTTGTTCATCGACCCTCGCATTCTTCACATCAATAGTATTTTCCAACGCATACTTAATGCAATCATCAAGCGTGAATGGCGTCGACGATGCATTTTGAGCTATTGCTCCCACGGGAAGAATTACGCTCACTATAAGGGTGTGTATTATTCGTTTCATGTTATAGGTTTGAGAGTTCAACAAGGCTTTCTTTATATTTTTGATACAGCTTTCTTCCCTTCTCTGTTGTGATTCCATACACAAAGTGGTCGAAGATCTGCATTTGCACTTCAGCTAATTTGAATCGAGAAGGCGGGAAAATCCGGTCATCGAATGGCAACTGGACCATTTCGAGCCGGATCATTGCGATAACTTCTTTGTCAATTTCTGATCTGAAGTAACCTTCTTCAATTCCTTGCTCCAGGTTCCGGATCACTGATTCACGGATGAAGTTGTTCTTGTGGTTTAACCAAACAGACCACGCTCGTGGGTGATATTTGTGCAGGTCAAACAACAGCGAAGGATTCATCTCTTCGGAACTCTGTTTCAGACAGATCGAGATTTTTGCCAGCTCATCAATCGCGTTTTTTGCGCTTTTTTGGATTTGATTGAATTCGCTGGACATTTCCTCGATGTGAGCCTGACACGTCATCGTTACTATATCTTCCTTGTCCGCGAAATGCTGGTACAAGGTTTTTTTTGAGACTGAAAGGTGCCGCGCGATGTCGTCCATTGAAATACTACGTACACCGTATTTCATGAACAGGCTTTCGGCAGCCTTCAGGATCTTCATTTTTGTTTCGGTTTCTAACATAGGGCGGCAAAACTAAGGAAACTTTCTACATTACAAAAGTTTCCACAGTTTCCTTGAACGAATAAATCAGGTCATCGTTCAATTTTTTTGTCACTTTTTAAGCGATTTTTTACCGAACCGCGCCTTCAATCGTTTGAAGTAGAAGAATCTTTAGACGAGCCGCTTTCTTCCCAGTGACACCACTTTTCTTTCATCTTCTGCTTAAGCGCTTCTCTTTCTTCGGGCGTCATTGATGAGAACTTATTGTAGACCTTATTCTTCCAGTGGTTTTGATATCCACGTGATCGCCAGTGATTTCCCTTTCCTCCAGCACCCCAGAATAGCAACTTTGATAACACAAGCAGTCCCAATGCCTGCCAAAAGCCGATGATTGGGCCATTAAACAAGACTGGTACAAGCCAGTTCCAAAGAAGCATGGTGACCAATCCGAAGACTGATACGGCGAGTAATCCCATTGCCGTCCACCCCAATATTCTTAATCCCTTGTTCATAGCTTACAAAAATTTAAATGTCATTATATAGTCGTTGTAATTTCTTTCTCAGTGAAAGAATAGCATATCGTTTTCTCGAAAGCAGCGTATTGATAGACACTCCGGTTTCCTCAGAAATTTCGCGGAAGCTTCGCTCTTGAATTTCGTTTAAGATAAATACCTGACGTTGTTCTGCAGGCAATTCATCGACGGCATCCATGATTGCCTCCCATATTACATCCCGCAGATACGAATCTTCCGGAGTATTACCCAGGTCAGGAAGAATGTCTTGCAAGGTGAGCGGTGCATCGTCATCGCTGCCCGTCTGAATTGCAAGGTCCGTACGTTTGGGACGCGATGCGTCTCTCCTGTACCGGTCAATTATCTTGTTCCTGGCAACAGAAAACAACCACGACGTAACCCTGTCAAGTGATTCAATAGTATCATAACCAGCGACAAACTGATAGAATACGTCCTGTAAGATATCTTCTGCTTCTTCGAGAGAAGACACACGGTTACGGATAAATCCGAGCAACCGGTCTTTCTCTTTCAGAAACGTCTGTTCTTTTATTTGCATGGCCATGTCCATTGGCTTCCCTTGTGCTTGTGACCTGATAGTCGAGCCAAATCGAATATTATTTTAACAATCTTAACTTTTAACTCAACCAAACCATGTTTGGTTGTTTCATTATTGTTAACAAGTCATCCTCCTAAAAATGTTACAAACGGAGGCGCCAAAGTATAAGGTAAAGGGCCGAAGTATGATTCCGATCGAAAATAGCATCCGAAAACCTTAATTCCTGGCTTATAACCATTTGCTGGATTATTTTGAACTTTTGAACATGCCGTCAAATACCTTAGTTTTGAAACACTGCGAAATAACCTCTGCGTGAACAACGATCTATTTTCCGGACGTCAAATCGGATTTATCCTGGGTCCTCTTCTCTTTGTAATTCTTCTGCTCACGTTACCCGCTGACTTCATTTCACCAGGTGCCAACAAAGTGCTTGCTTTGGGAGCCTGGATGATCATTTGGTGGATATCTGAATCGGTACCCATTCCGGTAACGGCCCTTCTACCGTTAGTTTCATTCCCGGTATTGGGCGTTATGTCGATGAAAGATGCGGCGGCCCCTTACGCGAACCCCATCATTTTCCTGTTCCTGGGTGGGTTCCTTATTGCGCTCGCTTTAGAAAAGCACCGGCTTCATGAGCGTATAGCCCTCAATCTGATTCGCGTTACGGGCACGTCGGGCAATGGTATCATTCTTGGATTTATGATCTCCACGGGATTTATAAGTATGTGGATCAGCAACACAGCAACCGCGATGATGATGTTACCCATTGCTTTGTCCGTCATCAATCTCCTGAAGAGCAAAGAGGACATCAAGCCACATGAACTTCCCAAGCAAGAAAGAAATTTTGCATTGGGACTTCTGTTAATGGTAGGGTACGCCGCAACGCTCGGGGGGCTGGCAACTATTATCGGTACACCCCCAAATGTTGTATTTGCCGGCCTGTTGGACGAATTCTATCATCAAAAGCTCGACTTCGGAAAATGGATGATTATAGGCGTACCAATAGCGATACTGTTGTTGCTGAGCACGTACTTCATAATCACAAGGATACTTTTTCCGAACAATCTCAAAAATGTTGAAGGTACTGGTGAACTGATAGAAAGAAAACTACTTGAGCTGGGCCCGATATCCAAAGAGGAAAAAAGAGTGCTCACCATTTTTGCACTAACGTCATTCTTCTGGATCTTCCAGCAACTGTTCAACACCTACGTCTTTAAGAAGGAGCTGCTCAATGACACCAACATTGCTATGACCGGGGGACTGTTGATGTTCGTAGTACCTGCCAACTTAAAGAAACACATCTTCTTATTGGACTGGAAGGATACGGTTAACGTGCAGTGGGGCATCCTTTTTCTTTTTGGCGGAGGACTGTGTCTTGCAGATGGACTGGAAAACACCGGAATTATTCAACTTGTCGGAAAATGGCTAGCCGGTCAAAGCACCTATAACGTGTGGTTGATCTTCGCGTTGATCGTGGCAAGCGTTATATTATCGGAATTCATGAGCAACGTGGCATTAGTACAGATTTTCGTTCCGGTGATATTTGGGATAGCCGATGGAATGAATGTGAATCCTATACTACTTGCAATGCCCGTGACACTGAGCGCCAGTATTGGGTTCATGTTCCCTATTGCCACCCCTCCTAATGCCATAGTTTTCTCCAGTGGATACATCCGAATGAAGGATATGGTAAGAGCCGGCATTCTGCTTGATATTGCCAGCATAGTAATTATACTCATTGCCTCCATTACGCTGGTGAAATGGGTGTATGGCTAATAAGGGATTTTTGGCATAACTTTAGAGATTGGCTGTGCATCGCAGGAATTATACCGTGATCTAATCCGTTTGTAATACAGGCTAACGGGGGACATTCTTTCGGGATTGGATATGAAGCTCAAGGAAAAATTGTATTCTACGTCCGTAAAAAGTAAGGTCGTCGCAGGTTTCCTGCTGGTCTTTATTGCTATTCTGCTTGCCCTTGGAATCACACGGTTTGGCTTTCGGGAGATGATGGAAACCGTCGATCGGCTGTCTGAGCCGAACAAAGAACTCAATGCGTTAAACTCGTTGTTTCACGAGATCACAGCGCTCGACCAGGAGCAACGAAGAGAAGCGCTCCTGAATCCAAAAGCCCTTCATAAAAGCTTCTACAACCAGTCCAAGTCTTTGGTCGACAAGGTCGATTCGATCGGGATGATGAAATGGGATACGGCGCAACAGCGGCGGTTGCTTGAAATTAAAGAGATAGTACAGAACCGAAACCGGCTGTTCTCTTCCTATCTAAAATTAAAATCGGAGATCACGGAAAACCGAACTTTTAACGCGAGACTCGACAGTCTCTCCCGTTTGCTTTTGAATGAACGAATTGCGTATGATACCAGCGTTGTCACCACTGAGAAAAAAACAACAACAACCTATACAAAAGACTCAGTCCCCGAACAGAAAGTTTCTGGTATAAAAAGGCTGTTCAGCGGTCGGAAGAAAAAAAATGAACCCCAAACAACGCATATAAAAGTCCAGGAAGAATTTAGTGTGGTAGTAGATACGCTGGCTGTTGCGAAACAGAACAAAGCGCTCGAAGAAGTCGAACAAATTATCAAAGACCTGGAAAACGACCAGCGCGCAGAAGACAAGAGATTGTTGGATGATGAACTAGAACTTATCCATGCTAACAGCATCCTGGTAACTCAGTTGTTGGGCGTTTTACATGAGGTTGAAAAGGAAGAGTTAGCCAAGATGAATCAAAACAACGACCATGCGGTCTCGCTTGTGACACAGAGTATTTCGCGCATAAGCATACTGTTGATTGCTTTTTTTGTAGGTGCAGCATTTTTGGTGTATCTCATATGGGTCGATATAACTCGAAGCAATTATTACAAGACGCAGCTCGAGAAAGCGAGGGATGAAGCGGAAGAATTAAGCAAGATCAAGCAGCGCTTCCTGGCAAACATGAGCCATGAAATTCGCACTCCACTCCAGTCAATCATCGGGTTTTCTGAACAACTTAAGCAAAACGGAGGTAATAACAACGACGCAGTAGAGGCCATCAACAGCTCATCAGAACATCTCTTGCACATAGTTGACGAAGTTCTTGATTATAGTCGTATCTCCAGCGGAAGTTTTGTGCTAACAAGCGAAAATTTCCGACTTATGGAAGTAGTCAAGGAAGTTGAATCTGCTTTGAGAGTTCAGGCCGAGAAGAAGGGCCTCACTTTGTTACTTGATATAGAGGAAGCGAAGGATTGTCACGTGAGTGGTGATGCTTTCAGACTACGTCAGGTGTTATACAATCTGCTGGGAAATGCCATAAAATTCACATCCAAGGGTTACATTAAGCTTGCACTAAGAACGAAAGAAGAAATCAGCAAGGTTCAATGCAATTTTGAAATCTCGGATACTGGCATTGGAATACGACGAGAGGACCTTTCCAGGATATTTAACCAGTTTGAGCAGGCTAACGTGCTTGTTACACGCAACTACGGAGGAACTGGCTTGGGCCTGACGATCGCGAAATCTCTTGTAGAGGCACAAGGGGGAACTCTTGATGTCTCAAGTATACCAGGACAAGGATCCACTTTTAGGGTTTCACTAGCCTTCGATAATGCTGCAAGCAACGTTGCAGTTGATACTTCAAAGGTTACCAACAATAATAAAACATTCAACGGCAAAGTTATCGTTGTGGACGACGATACAATGATTTTGCGGCTTTGCGGCCTCATCCTTGCGAAAAATGATATTCCCTACGTCACTTTTCATGAAGCAAAACGGCTGCTCGATGAAAAGCCAGACCCAAAAGTGACGCATATCCTAATGGATATACGCATGCCTGAGATCAACGGAATCGAGTTATGCCATGAGCTTCATAAGAAATATGATGGTACTATAAAATTTGTGGCGCTAACCGCCCATGTACTTCCGCAGGAAAAAACAGAATTATTAAAGGAAGGTTTTGACGCGATACTCTCCAAACCTTTCCGGGAGCATGAACTTTTGAGCTTATTCAATATCGTCCCTGCCGGTAATGGCAAGATCACGGAAACTGCCGAAGTTGATCTTTCAACATTACGGTCCATGACACTTGGTGATGAAGCGCTTTTTCAATCCATCGTCAATCAGTTTATCGAAGAAACCGAGCACGACGTTGGCAGGCTGAATGAGAACCTCAGCGGTCTAAATGCAATAGCTGTGCGTGAAGTAATTCACAAACTTGCAGGTCGAACAGGGCAAATGGGAATGATAAACCTATCATCTAAACTTAAGGAGATTGAAGTCAATCTCGTTGATGGACGCGAGCTAACAACGCTGATAGAGCCAATCAATATTGCAAAGGGTGAAGTGGAAAAGGTATTGAACGCAATAAAAAAAGATGCCTTCAGTACAATTTGACTAAGCTTCATTCAATTCCATACTTCTCGATTTTTAAATAAAGGGTTTTGCGATCAATATTCAGGATTCGAGCAGCCTTTGATTTATTATAACGGACTTCTTTGAGTGTCTTTAAAATCATTTCTTTCTCCTGCGATTCCTGTAACGCTTTTAGATCATACACAGGCGATGAAGCAGTTGTCGCTTTGCTAGCTGGATTCCTGATTGCATCGAGCATTTCAACAGGCAAAGAGTGAACAGTTATATTACCTTCATTAGACAACAAAACAGCTCGTTTGATGACATTCTTCATTTCACGCAAGTTTCCCGGCCAGTCATATGCAGTAAAAATATCAATGACTTCCTTGTCAAATCCTTCGACCTTGCGCTCCAACTCTATGTTAGCGGATTCTCTGAAGAAGTCAATAAACTCCAGCAGGTCGTCATAACGATCGCGCACAGGCGGTACCTTTAGTTTAAATTCATTAAGCCGGTGATAAAGATCCTCTCTGAAGTTTCCCCTTTTGACGGCTTCAAAAAGATCGTCATTCGTGGCTGTTAATATCCTTACATCGATTTTGATGTCCTTATTACTTCCTACTGGCTGAATGATTCGTTCCTGTATCGCTCTCAATAATTTTACCTGTATCTCGTAAGAAAGATTTCCAACCTCGTCAAGAAATAGCGTTCCTTTGTGAGCTTCTTCAAATTGACCGAGCTTATCCTGAACCGCGCCAGTAAAGGCTCCCCTCACATGCCCAAATAACTCACTTGCTGCCAATTCCATCGAAAGTGCACCGCAATCAACCGCGACAAATTTTGCTTTTGCTCGTGGGCTCAGGCTGTGAATAGTTTGTGCTACATTTTCTTTCCCTGTCCCACTCTCGCCCTCGATGATTACTGACATATCTGTTGGCGCGACCAGACGCACATAGTTATAAAGTTGTCTGGCTGTGTCGCTAGTGCCCTCGACAAACCTCTTAAGCATCACCTTTGGAGCGGCGACTGTATTATTCTGGCCCTTTTTAAGCGCCTGCTGAACGATCATCAGGAGTTCATCCGGGTTAACTGGTTTTGTGATATACTCAAATGCGCCGACCTGCATTGCTTTTACTGCCGTGCGGATATCGGAAAAGCTGGTCATGATAATGACCTGTGTTACGGGTGATGTTTTCTTGATTTCGACAAGAACGTCCATCCCTGAAATGTCAGGTAGCCGGTAGTCCAGTAAAACGAGGTCGAATGCCTTTGTTTGAAACAATTGGAGTCCTTCCGCTCCTTTGTGAGTTACCCTGACTTTAAATCCCTGCTTGCTAAGAAAACCTTCGAGGATCCTGGAAAACGTCAAATCATCTTCAATAACTAATATACTGGCCATAAGTAGCTCAAAATAAAAGAAAGCTGGAACATATTCCAGCTTTCTTTTATGTGACGATTTGAAAAATCAAAGAAGATAATTATTCAACTTTCTTTCCGTCCTTGTTGAACTTAACGATTTTGGTTTCAGCACCGTTTTTCAGGTGAACTTCGTAAGTTTCTTTTGCTGTGTCTTTGTATGCTGCATCTACAAGCCATCCTCTGTAATCCTGCATTTCAAGGGCTTTTTTAACGGCCTCAGGCAGTTCTTCCGGCTTGATCTTCACTTTTTCATCCTGCTGAGCTGCAGGTGTCTGGTTAACAGCATAGCTAATTGCGTCAGCACTTACAAATGCAACACTTCCCAACAAGGCGATAAAGGCAAACATTAACTTTTTCATAGTTTCTGTGATTTAAGTTTTACATAGTTTCCAGTGCCGCCTGGTACGAATTGCATGCCAAGAGGGATCCTAAGCTTAACTTACTGTCTGTCAATCCTTTTTAGATTGCCAGTAGCCATAACGTTGGAAACGTACTCGTAGAGTGATTCTACAAGATGAGACAAATATTCTACA
>Ga0111538_10006459_pt1 | contig 15875 bp, 12 predicted proteins | sample SoiMethybrSBSTD1_FD_79669 | JGI IMG/M metagenome (GOLD analysis project Ga0111538, IMG submission 79669) | Bulk soil microbial communities from a Populus tree surrounding site in Tennessee, USA - Soil MetaG P. TD hybrid SBSTD1 (version 2)... | ecosystem: Environmental > Terrestrial > Soil >...
CGTACGGTCGCCGCGCCAGTGCATCGGGCCGTGGTTCGCCATGCCGCGCAGGCTCTGCGTGGTCATCGGGCCCTTCAGCGCGCGGAACGTGTTGTTCCCGATGTTCAGCCGGATCGCATTCGGATTCGACGCGTTCATCGCGTCCGGATCGCCGAGGTCCCACGCGAGGCTGTCGAAGTCGCCGAAGGCGTGGCAGGCCGCGCACTGCGTCTCGCCGTTGCTCGACGTCGTGATCGCGTCGTAGAGGAAGCGCCGGCCCTGGACGACACTCGCCGGCTCCGGCGAATGCAGCGGCTGCTTCATCGCCGTGAGCTCGCTGTTCGTCGTCGTGTCGACCACGCGGACGGTGTCGTCGAAGCGCGTGAGCACGTAGAGGCGGTTGCCCTTGAGGACGAGCCCGCTCGGCCCGCCGCCCGTCACCGGGTCGGCGTCGTCGGCGCCGAGCGCGATGTGCGAGCCGGCGGCACCGGGGACGAAGCTGTCGCTCGCGAGCTCGCTGGTCTCGAAGACCCCGACCTTCCCGGAACCGAACGCCGCCACGTACAGCCGCGAGCCGTCCGGCGTGACCGCCATCTGCAACGGGATCGCGAGGCTCTTGTCCTTCACGCCGGCCGGGCTCGGCACGACGTCGTAGTCGATGTGCTTGTTCAGGTGCCGCGCGCTCACGGGGCCGCAGGCGCCGTCGCCGGTCGGATTCGTCACCTTGAAGAGCGTGCTCGTATCGGAGCCGACGTTGCCGCCCGCCTGCCCGCCGAACGCCGTGCAGAACCCGTCGCTGCTGCCGAGCGTGAGCGTCGCCTCCGTGTAGGTGCCGCCCTGCGGCGGCACGAGCGACAGCGCCGTGCCCTTGCCCCTCGCCTTGACCATGAACACCCCGCTCGGGGTCTTCTTGACGATCAGCGTCTGCAGGCCGGTCGTGGCGGCACTGTCGCGGAACCGGTAGCCGACGGTTCCGAGCGCCTTCCAGAAGGCGGCGCCCGACGGAAGATTGAAGCTCTGCGACGACGCATTCGTCCCGCCGATCGCCACGCTGAGCGTCGCGCCCCCCGTGATCGGGTTCCCGGTGATGACGTTCGGGCTGCCCGTCTCCTTCGAGAGGAGCGTCAGGCGGCGGCGCGACGGATCGCCCGGAGCGGGGTCCTTCACGATGAGCTTCTTGCCACGAACTTTTCGGCCACTACTCAGAAGCGTGATGCGCGCCTCGTGCAGGTGGCCGCGCACGGTCTTCTGCGTGCCGAGGCAGGAGCCGGGGCCCTCGAACTGCACCTCGTTCCGCGCGTCCGTGTTGCTGACGTAGACGCGGTTCGGGTTCGTGGGGTCGACCACCATGTTGAAGATGAGCGTGCCCACGGAATTGAAGAAGGTGGTCTCGGCCGGCACGGGGGCATTGGCGTCGATGGCGAAGACGTCCTTGTCGGGGAGGGAGAACCTGACCGCGTTGCTCCAGTCGCGTCCGAGCCGGTCCAGCCACTCGCCCCCCTCGAACTTCACCACCAGGCCGACCTCGGGCTGGGGCTCGCCGGAGCAGTTGGTGTTGCGCGGGAGGCCGCCGGGTCCGAGCAGACACGCGGACGCCGCGGGGCCGCCGTCGCAGACCGCGCCCTCGGACACGGCCGTCGTCTGGTTACCGGAATGGAAGACGGCCGCGTAGACCGTGCTGCCGTCCGCGCTCGCCGCGAGCGCCCGCGGCGTGTCGCCGAAGAGCGTGATGACCGTGAGCGGGGTGCCCTCGAGCGTGCCGCCGAGGCTCGTGGCGTTGAACACCCAGACGTCGGCGCGGCCGATGCCCTCGGTCGTGAGCACGGTGTGAATGCTGGACTGGAGGCTCGTGTTCTGGCCGCGATGGGCGGTCGTGATGAAGGCGCGGTTGCCGCCCGGCCCGGCGAACACGATGTCGCGCGGCTCGTCGCCGACGAGCAGCGTCCGCGTCACTTGTGGCGGCGTCGCGCCCACGTCGACGATGCTCACGCTGTCGGAGAGGTGGTTCACGACCCACACCTCGGTGTTGGTCCGCGCCGCGACCGCGATCGGCTCCATCCCGACGGGCACCGAGCCGGTATGGGTCAGCGCGCCGGTCCCGCCGTCGATGCTGAAGATCTCGAGCCGGGCGTCCGGCGTGTTGATCGCGAACAGCTTCGACTGATCCGGCGACAGGGCGAGCGGCCGTACCTGTCCCGTCTCGAACGTGGTGAATTGCGCGCCTGCGGTGGAAGCCAGTATCGCGAGCGACAGCCCGGCGAGGAACGCTCTCATCGTTGTTTTCCCCCCTCTCGGCCGGAGCGGTGAGCCCCCGGCCGAGGTGCCGACACATGTAGCCACACTCCCGCGACCCGTCCACCGAATTTCGCCCGAACGGCGGAAACCCGGCGCTGACCTGCTAGTGCGGCGCGTCAGACACGGGTCCGCACCCCAATGGCCTTAGCGCTATCGACCGGCCCGGGGCGGGAGTTGAGGGGGTCTACTTCGTGATTTCGAGGAGCTCCACCTCGAAGACGAGGGGGGCGCCCGGCTTGATCGCGGGCGGGGAGCCGCGGTCGCCGTAGGCGATGGCCGACGGGCAGACGATCTTGCTCTTGCCCCCCACCTTCATGAGCTGCAGGCCCTCGGTCCAGCAGGGGATGACGCCGTTCAGGGGGAACGTCGCGGGCTCGCCGCGCTTGACCGAGCTGTCGAAGACCGAGCCGTCGCGAAGCGTGCCGTGATAGTGCACCTTCACGCGATCGGTCGCCTTCGGTGACTCACCCGTGCCGGGCTTGATCTCGGTGATGATCAGCCCCGAGGCGGTCTTCTTGGCGCCCTTCTCGGCGGCCGCCTTCTCGAGGAACTCGGCGGCGGCCTTCTTCTCGACCTCGGCGGTCGCCGTGGAGCGGTTCTTCGCCAGGGTCTGGATCTTCCCCGAGTAGGCGTCGAAGTCCACCTTCTTCTGCCGGTCGAGCACGCCGTCGGCGAGTCCCTGCTGCACGCGCTCCAGCTCCTCCGGCTTCAGGTTGAAGACGGCGAGGTTCCGGCTGAGCGCGATGCCGAGGGCGTAGAACGTCTTGTCGTCGTCGGTCTTGAGCTCCGCATCGGCGGCGAAGCTGACGGAGCCGAGCAACAGGAGGGCGGCGAGGGCGATGAGTGCACGCATGGCGAGCCGCTCTATCGTCCTGCCGACGGCGGGGCAAGCCCGCTCAGCGGGAGGGGGCCGAGTACAGGAGCCGTCCCTGGCCGTCGAGCAGCGTCAGCATGGCGCGGTCGCCGGTGGTGCCGAACATGGCCCGCAGCGACGACTCGTCGTAGAGGCTCAGGCTCGGCGAGCCGTCGGTCGAGATCGTGAGCCCGGCGCGCACCCGGCCCTCCGCATCGGTGAGGCTGAGCACGGGGCTGCCATCGGACTCGAGGAACAGGGCCGCCCGCGGCTCCTGGCCCTCGGAGTGCAACGTGATCTCCGATGAGCCATCGCCCTTCGCCCGCATGGAAACCAGCGCCTTGCCGTCGCTCAGCTTCAGCGCGGGGCCCTGGCTCGGGAGGACCGACAGCTCGGCGCTCGACGTCCCGCCGCTTCCCGTGAGCTGGAGGAATGGCGAGCCGTCCGGGAGGAGGCCCAGTCGGGCGTGCACGTCGCCGTTCGGCGCGCGGAGCACGAACTCCTCGGCCTCGACGCTGTGGCTGTCGCGGGTGCCGGCGGTCCCGGCGGCGTCACGCTCGAGCGCCGGCGACGGCGTCGTGAGCGCGCTGTAGGCCGCAGCACCGAGCCCGGCGACCACGAGGACGAGGAGCGGAACCGCGGCCCGGAGCCACCGCCGCCGGCTCCGGCGCGGTCGGACGGGCGCCTCGAGCGGTTCCTTCAGGTGCACGGCACGACCGTTCGACTCCGCGTCGGCTTCGGCGGGCGGCACCATGGCGGCGAGCGCGGGCGGCGGCTCGAGTGGTGTGACCACGACGGTCGCGGGCGCCGGCTCCGTGATCGCCTCCGGCTCCGGCTCGCGCCGTGCGCGGAGCTGCAGCGCCGGAACGTCGCGCTCCGGCATGCCGTCGTCCGGATAGAGGTGCAGGGTGCCGCGCTCGCGATCGGCCATGAGGAGCGCGCGCAGCTCGCCGTCGGGACCCGAGAGGCTCAGGCGGGGAACGCCGGCCTTCTCGTCGAGCCCGAGGAGGAGCCGCGGCGTCCCGGCCGTGTCACAGAGCGAGAACGCGGGCGTTCCGTGCTCGTCGATGGCCAGCTCGGCGTGGCCCGTGCCGCCGTCGGCGTAGCGACTCGTGCCGCGGAGATACAGGCTCGGCGCCCCGTTTGGATTGACGGACATCCAGATGCGCACGTCGCCATTGGGGTCCAGGACCTTCACGTTGGCGGCGCCGCTGGCCTCGAGGGCGAGGCTCATGCGCGGCTGCTGCCCGGGGTCGAAGAAGTGGATCGCTGGCGAGCCGTCCTCGCCGACCATCAGCGCGGCACGGGCGTTTCCGTAGCGGTCGACGAGCGTGAAGCGGCTCGCCTGCAGCTCCCGCACCCCCCGGACATCCCCACCGGCCCTCACCGCGTCCTCGTGCATCGTCCCCTCCGTTGCCGGGCGCACGCTACTCCCTTCCAGGCGTGTTTGCGAGGGATTGAAGCGGGAATCCGGCGGCGGTATGCGCGCGTGACGAAGAAGGGAGCCGCGATGCAGGGGACGATGCAGGACCGGCCGCTCACCATCACCTCGATCCTTCGCCACGGCCGCACGATCAACGCCGGGAGCCGCGTCGTCACCTGCGAAGGGGACCATTCGCGGCACGCGTCGTTCGCCGCGGTGGCGGAGCGTGCGGACCGCCTGGCCGCCGCGCTCGCCCGGCTCGGGATCCGCCCCGGCGACCGCGTCGGCACGTTCTCCTGGAACACGCAGGAGCACATGGAGGCTTACCTCGCGGTGCCGTCCATGGGGGCGGTGCTCCACACGCTCAACATCCGCCTCTTCCCGGAGCAGCTCGCATGGATCGTGAACCATGCCGAGGACCGCGTCGTGCTCGTCGACGCCTCGCTCATCCCGGTCATCGCGCGCGTCGTAGCCGAGCTGAAGACGGTGGAGCGCTTCGTCGTCATCGGCGACGGCGACGCGGCGCCGCTCGGCAAGGCGGTCAGCCGCTACGAGGAGCTGCTCGCGGCCGAGCAGCCGGGCTTCGCGTATCCCGAGATCGACGAGAACGAGGCCGCGGCCATGTGCTACACGAGCGGCACGACCGGGAACCCGAAGGGAGTCGTCTACACCCACCGGTCGACGTTCCTCCATTCTTTCGCCGCGTGCGCCGGGTTCTCCTGGGCGCTCAGCGAGCAGGACCGCATCCTCCTCATCGTGCCGATGTTCCACGCCAACGCCTGGGGCCTGCCCTATGCCGGGTGGATGGCGGGCTCCGACCTGATCATGCCGAGCCGGTTTCTCCAGGCGGAGCCGCTATGCCGCCTCATCCGGACGGAGCGTCCCACCTTCTCGGGCGCCGTGCCGACGATCTGGTCGGACATCCTGCGCCATGCGGAGTCGAATGCCGTCGACCTCTCCTCCTTCCGCGTCGTCGCCTGCGGCGGCTCCGCCGTGCCGCGGAGCCTCATGGAGCGCTTCGAGGAGCGGCACGGCCTCCGCATCATCCAGGCCTGGGGCATGACGGAGACGAGCCCGATCGCCGCCATCGCGTTTCCCCCGACCGGCTGCACGCCGGGAGAGGAGATGACCTGGCGCGCCAAGACGGGGCGCATCGTCCCCGGCGTCGAGCTCCGTCTCCGCGACGATGCGGGGCGCGACGTCCCGTGGGACGGCCAGTCCGCCGGCGAGATCCAGGTCCGGGGACCCTGGATCACGGGCTCCTACTACCGCGACCCCGCACCCGACAAGTTCGATGAGGGGTGGCTGCGCACCGGGGACGTCGGCACCGTGGATGCGCGCGGCTTCATTCAGATCACGGACCGCTCGAAGGACGTCATCAAGTCGGGCGGGGAGTGGATATCCTCGGTCGAGCTAGAGAACGAGATCATGGGGCATCCGGACGTGGTCGAGGCGGCGGTGATCGGGATCCCCGACGAGCGCTGGCAGGAGCGGCCGCTGGCATGCGTGGTGCTGAGGCCCGGCGCACGGAGCGACGCCAACGCGCTCCAGGAGTATCTCGCGGAGCGCGTCGCGCGCTGGTGGGTGCCAGAGCGCTGGGCGTTCATCACAGAGGTCCCCAAGACGAGCGTCGGAAAGTTCGACAAGAAGGTGCTCCGGGCCCGTCACACCGAGGGTGGCCTCGACGTGGTGGAGACCGCCGGCCTCGCCCGCGCCGCGCGCTGACGCAGCGTCTGCGCGAGACGGTTGCGTCACCCAGCGGTGCCGAGCGGTGCCAATGTGTCTCGGGCACGGCGCGGGCACCGTGTGGGGCGCGAAACGGCCTGCTCTGGCAGGCCGGACCGCGCGTGCCTGAGCAGGGCGCGCAGCGCGGAACCAGCCGGCGGACATTTTCGGCCGGTTCCTGTCTCGTTCGCTCCGGACTGACGCAAGTGGCGCGGCACGGCGTCTGTCGCCGGGGGCAGGACCCTTGCTCCCAGGGCCCCCCATGCGGATGCGCCGCATACTCGTCGGGTTGGCCCTGGTGGCCGCGGGCTGCGGCCCCATGCGGTCTGCTGCGCCCCCAGTCGTTCCGCCCAAGCGCGTCGCGGCGCCGGTCGCCCCACGCAAGGCGAAGGCGCCGACCGAGCCGCGCGCGAGCGAGCTCGCCTGCGTGAACCATCCACGCATCGACAGCTGGGAGACGCGCATGCGCTCGCATAGCTCCCACAACTGGACGGCGCGGCGCGTGCTCGAGCGCGGACAGCCGTACCTCCCGCGGCTGCGCGAGATCATGGCCGAGGAGGGGCTGCCCGAGAGCATCGCGCTGCTCCCCGGCATCGAGAGCGGCTTCCGCCCGCGGGCGCGCGGCCACTTCGGCGACGTCGGCATGTGGCAGCTCCGGAAGCCCACCGCCCGGCGCTTCGGCCTCGTCGTGCACAACCAGCGTGACGACCGGCTGGATCCGTTCCGCTCGTCGCAGGCCGCGGCCCGCTACCTCCGCTACCTCCACCGGCGCTACCGCGACTGGCCGCTCGCGCTCGCCGCCTACAACGCCGGTGAGGGGCGCGTGGACCGCGCGCTTCGCCGCTATCCGAAGGCCACGTTCTGGCAGCTCGCCGACAAGGGCCATCTGCCCGTGACGAGCCGCGAGTTCGTGCCGCGCTTCTTCGCGCTGGTCCGCCTGAGCGAGCTCGGCGTCCTCTGCCAGCCGAACGGCCTCCCGGCTCTGCAGCAGGCGAGTCGCTGACGCGGTCGGCTCAGGCCGAGGCCGGCACCAGCGGGCGCTCCTTCAGCAGCTGCGCGTAGTAGACGAGGTTCCGCGCGAGGTTCTTGGCCATGTGCTGCGTCGCCGTGTTCATGCGTCGCTTCGCGGCATCCTCGCTCGGCGGCTGACCCACCTCGCCGACCCAGTAGGCCGCGCACTCGGGCGGGAGTGTGAAGCCCATCCACGTGAGCACCATCATGATCGTGCCCATCGTCGCGAGCGCGCCGTCCTCGCTGCCGGTGATCACGACGCCGGCGACCTTGTTGTAGAGCGCGCTCCGTCCGTTGGCGATGTACTCCTCGTCGAGCGCGTCCATGCGCTCGATCAGGCGTTGCATGAGACTCGAGCGACCACCCCACCAGACGGGTGTCGCGAAGAGGACGATGTCGGCGGCCTTGAGCTTCGCGACCACGCCGGGCCACTCGTCGTCCTCGCTCTCGCGGTAGCCTAGCCCGACGGGAAGGCGCAGATCCGCGAGGCGGACGACGTCGGCCGTCACGCCGTGCGGGCGTAGGTGCTCGAGGACGAGCTCGGCCAGCTCCTCCGTGTTCGAGGGCTCCGGCGCGTGCTTGAGCGACGCGTTCAGAACCAGGGCACGGAGCGGTGTCCCGGGAGCGGGCATCTCGCACGGGCCGCAGGGCTTCGTCTTGTACATGGCTCGGTCCCCCTTCGCGTTGGATGCTCCGGTTGCCGCCGGGGTTGCACGGGGTCCCCCGTCGATGGAATGCAGGGTGGGCATGCCACCGACGCACGAGGTGCTCAACCAGGTTCCGCCCCTCGAGGGCTACGACGTCTTCTCGGCGGACCGTGCCCTCGGGGAAGGACTCCGCCGCGAGGGCGGGAGCTGGGCCGAGGAGCAGGCGAAGCGTCTGGGACGCATCGCGGGTGGTGAGGCGTTCGCCTGGGGTTTCCAGGCGAACGCACACACGCCGGTGCTGCGGACGCATGATCGCTTCGGCCATCGCATCGACGAGGTCGAGTACCACCCGGCCTGGCACGCGCTCATGAAGACCGCCGTCGAGTACGCCCTCCATGCGCTGCCGTGGCGCGAGGAGCGTGCCGGCGCCCACGTGGCGCGCGCCGCGATGTTCTTTACGCTGTCACAGGCCGAGGCCGGGCACGGCTGTCCCATCTCCATGACCTATGCGGCGGTGCCGGCGCTCCACGCGACGCCCGAGATCGCGTCCGAGTGGGTACCGCGCATCACGTCCACCTCGTACGACCCGCGGATGATCCCGGTCGCGCAGAAGAGCGGCGCCCTCTGCGGCATGGCGATGACCGAGAAGCAGGGCGGATCCGACGTCCGCGCCAACACGACGCGGGCGCGCGCGCTCGGGGCGGGTGGCCCCGGCGCCGAGTACGAGGTCACGGGGCACAAGTGGTTCTGCTCGGCGCCCATGTGCGACGTCTTCCTCGTGCTCGCGCAGACCGAGCGCGGCCCCTCCTGCTTCCTCCTCCCGCGCTGGCGTCCCGACGGGACGCGCAACCGATTCCACCTCCAGCGCCTCAAGGACAAGCTCGGGAACCGCTCCAACGCCTCGAGCGAGGTGGAGTTCGACGGCGCGTGGGCGCGCCTCGTCGGCGAGGAGGGTCGCGGCGTCCCGACCATCATCGAGATGGTGAACCACACGCGCCTCGACTGCGTCATCGGTGCCGCGGCGATCATGCGCCACGCCGTCGCGCAGGCGACGCATCACGCGCGGCACCGGGCGACGTTCGGCCGGCGGCTGGTCGAGCACCCGCTCATGCAGAACGTCCTCGCCGACCTCTGCGTCGAGTCGGAGGCGGCCACCGCCGCGATGCTGCGGCTCGCGCGCGCCTACGACGGCGGCGACGAGCGCGAGCGGCTCTTCGCCCGCCTCGCGACGGCCGTCGTCAAGTACTGGGTGTGCAAGCGGACCCCGATGCACGCGGCGGAGGCGCTCGAGTGCCTCGGCGGCAACGGCTACGTCGAGGAGTCGGGGCTCCCGCGCCTCTATCGCGAGGCGCCGCTGAACGGCATCTGGGAGGGATCGGGGAACGTCATCTGCCTCGACGTGCTGCGCGCCATGAGCCACGGGCCGGAGGTGGTGGAGGCGTTCCTCGCCGAGCTGGCGCCCGCACGGGCCGCCGAGCCCAGGCTGGACGCGTTCGTGAAGCAGATCGAGCGCGACCTCCGCGATCGCGACGGCCTCGAGGCACGCGCGCGCAGCATCGTCGAGCGCCTGGCGATCGCGCTCGCGGGCGCGATCCTCGTCCGCCACGGCGAGCCGGCGGTGGCGGAGGCGTACGTGACGTCGCGCCTCGCGGGCGAGCACGGCGTCGCGTTCGGCACGCTGCCGCGCGGCACGGCATTCAAGAGCATCATCGAACGGGCGACGCCGATAGTTGGCTGAAACGACGGAGGACTCAGGCATGGCCTCGAAGGCAGTGCTGATCACGGGATGCTCCACGGGGATCGGCCGCGCCACGGCCGAGCACCTCGCCGCCAAGGGCTTCACCGTCTATGCGACGGCGCGGAAGCCCGACTCGATCCGAGAACTCGCCCAGAAGGGGTGCAAGACGCTCGCGCTCGACGTCTGCGACGAGGGCTCGATGCGGGCCGCGGTCGAGGCCGTCGAGCGGGCCGAGGGCGCCGTCGGCGCGCTCGTGAACAACGCCGGCTACGGGCAGGAGGGCGTCTTCGAGGAGGTTCCGATGGCGGAGATCCGTCGCCAGTTCGAGACCAACGTCTTCGGCCTCGTGCGCCTGACGCAGCTCTGCCTCCCGGGCATGCGCCGCCAGGGCTGGGGACGCATCGTCAACATCAGCTCGATGGGCGGCAAGCTGACGCTCCCGGGCGGGGCCTTCTACCACGCGACCAAGCACGCGGTGGAGGCGATGAGCGACGCGCTCCGCTTCGAGGTGCGTCCCTTCGGCATCGACGTCGTCGTGGTGGAGCCGGGGCCCATCAAGACGCGCTTCGGCGACACGGCGATCTCGAGCCTCGGATCGCGCCCGGGCGACGCGGCGTCGCCGTATGCCGGTTTCAACAAGGTCCTGGCCGAGCAGATCCGGAACGCATACGAGGGGCCGATGGCCGCGTTCGCGGCGCCCCCCGAGGCCGTCGCGCGCGTCATCGAGCGTGCCATCGCGTCGGCGCGGCCGAAGACCCGCTACAAGGTGACGCTGGCGGCGCGCGCGCTGATGGCGACGCGGCGCTGGCTCCCGGATCGCGCGTTCGACGCGTTCCTGCGCACGCAGTTCCGCACGACGTGACGCCGCCCGCGCGCACTCGGGCGTACCAGACGTACTTCTTCGACAGCACGCGCTGGGACGCGTTCCGGCCGCGTGCCGGCGACATCCTCGTGTGCACGCCGGTGAAGAGCGGCACCACCTGGACCCAGATGCTCTGTGCGCTGCTCGTCCACCAGTCGACGGTGTTTCCGCAGCCGCTCGCGCGGCTCTCGCGCTGGCTCGAGCGCCTGCGCGATCCGCTCGACGAGGTCCTCGCGGCCTACGAGGCGCAGCCCTACCGCCGCATCGTCAAGAGTCACACGCCGCTCGATGGCCTCCCGTACTGGCCGGAGGTGTCGTACGTCTTCTGCGGCCGCGATCCGCGCGACGTCTTCTTCTCGGGGCTCGATCACATGGCCAACGCCTCCGAGGAGACCATCGAGGACATGAAGCGCCGCGCCGGCATGACCGAGGACTTCGTGCTGCCGAGCGATCCGAACGAGTTCTTTCCGCTCTGGCTGACGACCGGCCCGTTCGAGGGGATGGACGACGGCTTCCCCATGGGCTCCGTGATGAGCCTGACGAAGACCTACTGGGCCCATCGCGACGCGCCGAACCTCCACTTCCTCCACTATGCCGACCTGTCGGCCGACCTCGACGGTGAGCTCCGCCGGCTCGCGCGCTTCCTCGGCATCCCGGTCGACGAGCGGCGCTGGCCGGAGTTCCTCGCCGCCGCGAGCTTCGAGTCGATGCGCGAGCGCGCCGACGAGCTGGCGCCGGGCGCGCACTTCGGCGAGTGGCGGAGCAACACCGATTTCTTCCGGAGCGGCCGCCGGGGCGCATGGCGCGACCTGCTCAGCGCCGAGAACCAGGCGCTCTACGAGCAGGTGGCGAGCGAGCGTCTCGGGCCGCGCCTGAAGGCGTGGCTCGAGGGCGGGCGCCGCGCGCTCGGCGGAGAGCCGAGAGAGGCGTAGCCGACCGTCAGGCGTCCGCGAACTGCGGCGGCCGCTTGCCGAGGAACGCGGCCACACCCTCGCGGAAGTCCGCCGTCCCCGCGGCGAGGACCTGGTTCCGGTCCTCCATCGCGATCACCGCCTCGAGGCTCCCCGCGTCGAGCGCGTGCCGGTAGCACTCCTTCGTGAGTCGGAGCCCGAGCGGCGAGTTCCGGAGCATGTCGCCGGCCATGGCCCGCGCCGCGGCCTCGAGCTCGCCGTCCGCCACCACGCGCGAGACGAGCCCCGTCCGCTCGGCGCGCGCGGCGTCGATGAAGTTCCCCGTGAGGAGCAGCTCGGCCGCGACGGACGCCCCGACGAGGCGCGGGAGGAAGTAGCTCACGCCCACGTCGCAGGCGCTGAGACCGAGGCGGATGAAGGCCGCGTTCATGCGTGCCGACTCGCCGGCGATGCGGACGTCGGCGGCCAGCGCCAGCGCGAAGCCGCCGCCGCAGGCGGGGCCGTGCACCGCGGCGATGATCGGCTGTGGCGCGCGGCGCATGAGCAGCACGAGCTCGCTGATCGTGCGCTGGCCGCGGAGTCCGGCGGTCACGCCGCCTCCCTCGCCGGCGGTCGCCGCGTGCGCCTTCAGGTCCAGGCCGGCGCAGAAGGCGCGCCCCGCACCGCGCAGGACGAGGACCCGCGTCTGGCGATCGTCGGGCAGCTCCCAGAGGAACTGCCTGAGCTCGCGGACGAGCGTCGGGTCGAGCGCGTTCAGCGCCTCCGGACGATGGAGCGTGAGCCAGGTGAGATGCTCTTCACGATCGATGCGCAGCGTTTCGAACATGGCGTCCTCCCGTCGGTTGCTTAGCAGCAGGTTTCAGCGGAGCGCGAGGGCCCACGACGCCGCGACGAGGGCCGCGCTCGCGATGGCGAGGAGGACCTGCTCGCGCCGGCCCGGCCTGGGCATCCGCGCCGTCCAGGCGCCGAGCGGGACTCCCACGAGGAATCCCGTGAGGTGCGCCAGGAGATCCGCGCGCTCGCTCGTCCCGAGGAGTGCCAGGAGGGCGATGCCGGCGCCGAGCGGCATCCAGGGCCGGCGGCCCGGCATTCGGCGGCCGGCCGCACGCATGGCGGCGCGACCGCACAGGATTCCGACCGCGCCGAACAGCGCGGTCGACGCGCCGACGGAGCTGCTGGCCGTGCGGCGGACGATCGCCGCCAGCACGTTCCCGACGACACCCGTCGCGAGGATGAGCGCCGGGCCGAGCCCGGGGCCGAGGAAGCGGCAGACCGGGGTCGTGAAGATGAGGCCGATGAACGCATTCCCGAGGAGGTGGGCCTCGTCGACGTGGAGGGTGAGGGCGGTAACGGCCCGCCACCACTCGCCCGCGACCATCCGCTCGGCGATGGCGCTCCCGGCGCGGAACGACCCGCGCCACGCCAACCGGGGCCCGGTCAGCGCGTAGACGCCGAGGATGACGGCGGACAGCACGAGCGCCGCGGCGGTCCGCGGCGGCTCGGGCTCGTCGTCGGGGAGGGCGGCGTCGGCATCGTACGCGGCCAGGACCGCGTGCGCGCGCTCCGCGAGCGCGCTCGGGACGAGCACGACCCAACGGCCGCCCTCGGGCTCGAGCCGGCCCTCGATGCCCGCGGTCGCGAGGACGAGCGCGTATTCGTCGGCGAGGCCGCGGCTTTCTGCGACGCGGACCGCCGACTCGGCGTCGTCGATCACCGCCGCCCTTCGTTGACCAATGGCGACGCCCTCTGCTCAGATGCCGCCGCGATGTCGCCGTATGCGCTCGGGAACGACCTGCCGCTCTGGTCCGTGTTGCCCTTCGTGGCGCTGCTCCTCGCGATTGCGCTCGTGCCGCTCCGCTGGCCGCACTTCTGGGAGAGCCATCGCAACAAGGGGCTCGTGAGCGCGGCGCTCGGGCTGCCCGTCGCGCTCCTGATCGCGTCGCACGACGCCTCGCTGCTCCTGCACACCTGCCGCGAGTACGTGGCCTTCATCGCACTCCTCGGTGCGCTCTTCGTCATCTCCGGCGGCATCGTGCTGCGCGGCGACCTGCGCGCCACCCCGGCGGTCAATACGACCTTCCTCGCCGTCGGTGCGCTGCTGGCGAACGTCATCGGCACGACGGGCGCGAGCATGCTGCTCATCCGGCCCCTCTTGCAAACCAACGTGCCGGAGCGGCGCCACGTGATGCACATCCCCATCTTCTTCATCTTCGTCGTATCGAACACCGCGGGCCTCCTGACGCCGCTCGGCGATCCGCCGCTCTTCCTCGGCTTCCTCCGCGGGGTGCCGTTCTTCTGGACGCTCAGGCTGCTCCCGCAGTGGATGCTGACGACGAGCGTCCTGCTGGCGCTCTTCTACCTCGTGGATCGGCGTGCGCTGCGTTCCGAAGCCGCCGACGAGGTCGCACGCGACCTCGCCACGCTCGAGCCGCTGACGCTCGCGGGGAGGATCAACGCGCTCTACCTGCTGGGCGTCGTCGGGATCGTCCTCGCGAGCCCCGGCCTCCCCGACGGGCCGGTGGCGGACCTGGGACCGATCGTGGCGATGATGCTGATGGCCGTCCTGTCGCTGGCCACGACGCCGCGTGCGCTCCGCGAAGAGAACCACTTCGGCTTCGGGCCCATCGTCGAGGTGGCGGTCCTCTTCGCGGGCATCTTCGCGACCATGATCCCGGCGCTGGAGATCCTGCGCGCGCGGGGCGGCGAGTTCGGCGTGACCGAGCCGTGGCAGTTCTTCTGGCTGTCGGGCGGCCTGTCGTCGTTCCTGGACAACGCGCCGACCTACCTCACGTTCACCTCGCTCGCGCAGTCGCTCGGCCCCGGGGGATCGCCTGCGATCCATCTGGACGGGGGACCGGTTTCCGAGTCCCTCCTCGCCGCCATCGCGTGCGGATCCGTTTTCATGGGCGCGAACAGCTACATCGGCAACGGCCCCAACTTCATGGTGAAGGCCATCGCTGAGGAGCAGGGCGTCCCGATGCCGAGCTTCTTCGGCTACATGGCCTGGTCGTGCACCATCCTGATCCCGATCTTCCTGATCGTGACACTGGTGTTCTTCCGCTAGGTCTCAAGTCGGCGCATCCGACGGCCGATACTCCCGCTCGGGAGGATCCCTTCATGCCGTCGATGAACGACCTGCTCCGCGCCGCGGCCGGCCTCGGCGCCTCCGATCTGCATCTGAGCGCCCTCGAGCCGCCGCGCCTGCGCGTGAGCGGCGACCTGGTGGCGATGGAGGGGGAGCCGCCGATGTCGCCCGAGATCGTGACCGAGCTCGTGTACTCGATCATGACCCCGGAGCAGCGCGCGCATTTCGAGAAGGAGCACGAGGTCGACTTCGCGTGTGAGCTCGACGGCAGCGGCCGCTTCCGCGTGAACGTCTTCGTGCAGCGGCGCGGACCGGGCGCCGTGCTGCGGACCATCCCGACCCAGATCCCGACGCTCGAGAGCCTCAGCATGCCGCCGATCCTGACGGAGCTGTGCACGCGCGAGCGCGGGCTCGTGCTCGTGACCGGCCCGACGGGCTCCGGGAAGTCGACGACGCTCGCCGCCATGGTCGACCTCATCAACCGCACCTGGGATTCGCACATCCTCACGGTCGAGGACCCGATCGAGTTCGTGCACTCGTCGAAGAAGTGCCTCGTGAACCAGCGCGAGGTGGGGCCGCACACGGGCTCGTTCTCGAACGCGCTCCGGAGCGCGCTGCGCGAGGACCCGGACGTGATCCTGATCGGCGAGATGCGCGACCTCGAGACCATCTCGCTGGCCCTCACGGCGGCCGAGACGGGGCACCTCGTCTTCGGCACGCTGCACACGTCGAGCGCGGCGAAGACGGTGGACCGCATCATCGACGTCTTCCCGGGCGACCAGCAGTCGCAGATCCGGACCATGCTCTCGGAGTCGCTCGAGGCGGTGGTGGCGCAGACGCTGCTCAAGAAGAAGGGTGGGGGCCGCGTTGCGGCGTGCGAGATCCTGGTCGGCGTGCCGGCGGTCCGGAACCTGATCCGCGAGGCCAAGCTGCACCAGATCCCCTCGATGATGCAGACGGGCCAGCGCGTGGGCATGCAGACGTTCGACATGGCGCTCCAGGAGCTGGTGAAGAAGGGCCTGATCGATCAGGAGGCCCTGCCGAAGCCCGCGGTCAACGTCGGAGCCGCGGGCGCGCCCGGCGGCCCCGCCCGGGCGACGGTGTAGAGGCGCTCCTAGCGCTTCTGCTTCACCAGGCGCCGGTGGTGCACGCCGGCGTTGGCGAGACACGCGTTCAGGGCGTCCTCGGGGCTGCCTCCGGTCCCGATCGGCCGATACCCGGCCGCGTCGTCGCGGTTCATGCCTACGGCAAAGTAGGGATCGCCGTCGCCCTTGAGGCTCCGGTATACCTTGACCTCGTAGGCGACGGATTCGTCTCCCTCGAAGTCGAGGGCGACGTGGCACTCC
>Ga0111538_10006460_pt1 | contig 15874 bp, 13 predicted proteins | sample SoiMethybrSBSTD1_FD_79669 | JGI IMG/M metagenome (GOLD analysis project Ga0111538, IMG submission 79669) | Bulk soil microbial communities from a Populus tree surrounding site in Tennessee, USA - Soil MetaG P. TD hybrid SBSTD1 (version 2)... | ecosystem: Environmental > Terrestrial > Soil >...
AGGCCGTCACTTTCTCGGGAAAGCCGTCCTTCGCCTCCTCGCGCAACGTCTTCGTCCAGAGCGCGAGCGTGCTCTTGGTCGCCTCGTACAGCCGCTCCACTTCGTCGTCCTTCATCTGCGTGGTGCGCTTCACCGGAGAAAGTCGCGCCGCGTGGAGGATCTCGTCGGAATACGCATTGCCGATACCGCTGAAAAGCCGAGGATCGGTGAGCGCACGTTTGACGGTATGGTTCTCGCGCACGAGCGCCTCGCGAAAAGCGTCGAGGCTCGCTTGGAAGACCTCGATGCCCCCGCGCTGAAAATCGCGCAGCGCATCTTCCCCCTGCACCACGTGCAGCGACGCGCGCTTGCGTGTGCTCGCTTCGGTCAGAAGAAGGGCGCCGTTCGGAAAGTCGAACGAAGCGAGCCCGAGCTTGCCCGGGATGGGGGCCCCCACCGGTTTCCAGCGCAGGCGCCCCGCGATCATCAGATGCAGCACCAAAAAAAGGTCCCCTTCGACGCCCATGACGATGCGCTTGCCGAGCCGCCGCACCGCGACGACTTTTTTGCCGAACGTGCTCGACAACGGGGGCGCGAACGTGCGCACGAGAAACGGCGTCTTCAGACGAACGCCGCGCAACTCCTGCCCCAATGTTCGGGCGGCAATGTGCTCGACGTAGACGGTCACGTCGGGGAGCTCGGGCATCGTCCCGATTCATAGCGCAGTGCGCCGATGCCTACCAAAGTCCGGCGTCACAACTCGTTGAACACGCCCCCCTTGGTCGTCGTCAAAAGACGCACTTTCTGCTAAGGAGGCGGTCGCGCCGGACGCTTTCATGCCCAACCACGAAATCCAAGAACGTGTTCGTGCCGTCACACGGCACATCCCCTTTCGCGCTGGCGCGACGCTGTTCAACGTCGTCCTCTCCACCCTCGGCCGCGACGGAAATCCCCCCAATTGGCGCGTCTCCGAGGGGGTCAGCGACTATCCGGCGATGGAGCTCAACGTCTCGTCCCCGTTCCAGCGCCGCATGTTCTATTTCCCGCGCGCGTATTGGGAGCGCCTCATGGGGCTGCCGTTCGGGCGCTTCATGTCGAGCACGTTACAAGAAGGACAGGTCTTTCTCGATATCGGCGCCAACATCGGTTTTTACACGCTCTTCGCCGCGCGCCGCGTGGGACCCAAGGGCCGCGTATTCTCCTTCGAGCCCGATCCCATGACGTACGAATCGCTCACGCGCAGCGTGCGCCGCAACGGTTTCGGGTGGGCCCGTTGCATCAACGCCGCGCTTTCCGATCGCGAAGGAACCATGCCGTTTTACACGGTGTCCGACGGCTCGGCGCATTCCCTCGTCCCCGAGGTCGAGCGCCGCGCCAACCGCTACTCCGGCCAAGTGCCCGTGCGCGTCACGCGCCTCGACGATCTCGACCAAGAGGGCCTCTTCGACGTCCCCACCATCGACCTCATCAAGATCGACGTCGAAGGGGAAGAGCCCCGCACCGTGAGCGGCATGCTCAAAACGCTCGAACGCTTTCACTACCCCTCGGTCTGGGCCGAAGTCCGCGGCCCTCAAGGCTCGACCCGCGCCCCCAACACGTACCCGCGCGTCGAACGCGAATTGCGCAACCTCGGCTACACGCCGCTCCAGTGGAAGAACGGCACGCTCCGCGACGTCAAAACACACGACATCCGCGGCCGCGAAGACGTCCTGTTTCGCTACGTCTGAGCCTTTTACTTGCCATGACCCGCTCGGGCTCGAGTGCCGATTGCGCGCTCGCATCGCACGGAGTAGGAGCCGCTTTCGAGGCGACGCGAGCATCATCGCGATTCTGAATCACGCCGAACGGGCACCCGGGAGGTACTTGCACATGAGAACGGCGATGCTGCAGCGAACAGCGCTTTATCTCGGACTTCTGGCGTGCATCGCCGCTGGGTGTAGCGGTGACGAAGGCCTCAGCAACCCGGCTGGATCGGGGACCGGGGGCGCGGGCGGCGCGGGAGGATCCACCGGGGGAACGGGTGGCTCCGGCGCCGGTGCCGACGCTGGCGGCGATGTCGATCGAGAGCCGTGTCAGCTCGCGTTCTCTCTCGGCCGCCTGAATGGCAAACAGGTCGAGAGCACGTGCGAATTTCTGGGCATCCCTTACGCCAAGCCGCCCGTGGGTGCGCTTCGCTTCGCGCCACCCGTCGCAGCCGGTGGGTGGCAAGAGGCGCGCGATGCAACCGCTTTCGGTTCGTCATGCATGCAGCGAGGGTCGGTCATCGGAGGGGGTGCGACCCCCAGCGAGGACTGCTTGAGCCTCAATGTCTACACGCCCGCGGCCGTCCCTTCCGCCAAGCTGCCCGTCATGGTCTTCATTCACGGGGGCGGGTACACGCTCGGCAGCAGCAACGCGTACGACGGCCGCCTTCTTTCTGAAAAAGGTCCGGTCGTCGTCGTGACCATCAATTACCGGCTCGGCGTTTTCGGTTTCTTCGCGCACCCCGCGCTCGACGCGGAGCGAGCCGATGCGCCGTCTGGCAGCGATGGTATTCGCGACCAGCAACTCGCGCTGCGGTGGGTCAAGGACAACATCGCCGCTTTCCAAGGCGATCCCGACAACGTCACCGTCTTCGGCGAATCGGCGGGATCGGCCAGCGTATCGCTTCACCTGGTCTCGCCGGGTAGCCGTGATCTCGCCAGCCGTTTCATTCTCGAGAGCGGTGCTTCGGTCGGAACCGGATTCGGCATTGCGACGCGCGATGCGGGCTATGCATTGAGCACGCAGATGGCATCGGAGCTTTGCTCCGGCGCGTCCGACGTCCTGGCTTGCTTGCGCGCCAAGCCGGCCCAAGAGCTGGTCGACTGGACCGGCGGTGCCAACGGGCTTTTCGGCGCCCCCTTCATGCCGGTCGTCGAAGGGCGCACGGGCGGCGTGCTCCCCGACACGCCGCAAAATCTCATCACCCGAAATGAGTACAACCGCGCCGCTCGCATCATCGCAGGCACGAACAAGAACGAGTGGGGCCTTTTCACGCAACCGTTGCTCGGCGGCATGCCGATCACCACGCAGGCTCAGTACAAGGCCAGTCTCGCCCAACAATTCGGAGCGCGCGCCTCCGAGGTGGAGGCGCAATATCCCGTGACGACCGACGCAGAAGCCAACGACGTCAACATTCGGCTCGTGACCGATATGGTCTTTCGCTGTCCGACGCGACTGCTGGCGCGTCTTACGACGGCCAACGGAACCAAGTTGTATCTCTATTCCTACGAGGAAGGCCTCGCGTACCACGGTGACGAGCTCGCGTACGTGTTCGGCACGTCGTCGTTCGGCGGCACGCCGCCTTTGCCGGACCTCGTTGCCGCCACGCAAGCATATTGGACACGCTTCGCGACGACGGGCGATCCCAATGCGTCGAGTCTTCCCCCGTGGCCGGCGTACGACAGCACCACCGATCAGCATCTCGTGCTGAAGAATCCGCCGTCCACGGGCAGCGGCCTCTCCAAGAACGATTGCGATTTCTGGGATCGGTTCGCGCCCTAGGCTCGATTTCGGGGAGCGGAAGCCGCTCGACGAAGCCATCCCCGCGCTGTATGAAGCAGAAGGGAATTCCTCAGGGATTGTCCGGCGAAACACAAAGCACGAGTGGCGGAATGGCAGACGCACCGGATTTAGGTTCCGGCGCCGCAAGGCGTGAGAGTTCAAGTCTCTCCTCGTGCACTAGACGAGAATGCTCGACGTCGATCCTCACGTTCGCTTGTCCGCGCGGACGCGCAGGTCGACGGTGAGCAATGGGGGGGAGTGATCGGGCAAGGTGCGGGCGGTCGTCATGTCGGGAGCGCGCTTGATTGCCACGCGATCGGCTGCGGCTCGGGCGTCGGCGTCGGTCCACGCTGGCAGTCCGCAGGTGATCAGGGCCTCCAGTAGAGCGTGCGCGTCTTCGAAACGGTCGCTCGGTTTCTTGGCTAGACAGCGTAGCACCACGCGCTCGAGCGGTTCGGGCAGCGGACGACCCAGCCGTTCGGACGGGGGGATTGGGGTCGTGTACAGGTGCTGGCTGCAAATCTCGACCACGGTCTGACCGTCGAACACGGTGTGAGCGGTGAGTAAGTAGTACCCCACCGCGCCGAGCGCGTAGAGGTCGCTGCGGCCGTCGACGTGGGCGGGATCCGTGATCGCTTCGGGCGCGATGAAGAGCGGAGTGCCGATCATCGTCTGCTCGCCGCTCAAGGAGGCCCCCTGGGGCGTCCTACCCTTGACGAGACCGAAGTCGACGACCTTCGCGACGTCGCGCACGCCGCCGCGCTCACACAGCACGATGTTCGCGGGCTTGATGTCTCGATGCACCAGACCCAGCCCGTGCGCTTCGGTGAGCGCGCTCGCGACCTGCTTCATGATGTGCGCGGTGCGCGCGGGCGGCTGCGGCCCGTCGCTGTCGACCAGGCGCTGCAGATCCAGGCCGTCGAGGTATTCCATCGCGAAGTAGAACACGCCGTCGGCGGTGCGACCGTAGTCGTAGATCGCCACGGTGTTGGGGTGAGTCAGCTGGCTCGTGAGCAGCACTTCGCGTTCGAAGCGCGAAATCGCCTCCGCCCCCGCGCGCTCCGGGCGCAGGAGCTTCACCGCCGTGCGGCGCCGCAGCATCGCGTGCTTGGCCTCCCACACCACGCCCATGCCCCCTTCTCCGACCTTGCGCACCAGCGTGTACTGTCCGAAGTGCTGGGCCGTGTGCACCTCGTGCCGCAGCCGCAGGATGACGCGCGTGGCGGACAGCGCGATCGCCGAAAGCGCGCTCAGCGCCATGCCGGCGAGCAGTACGCCCCAAGGTGGCTCGTCGAGCCCGCTGCGATAGCCGGGTCCGCGCGCGAACGAAAGCGACCAACGTCGATCCGCGAAGTCGATGGTCACGCTGACCGGTCGGCGCGGCGAGGCCTGCGCGCCCGCCGCGGTGAGGCCGGGCGAGCTTTCGAACAGCAACTTGAGCTCTGCCGGCGCCGCGATGTCGAGCACCACGACCTGCATGCCGTCCGCAACGGCGTTCGCGATGGCAGGCTCGACCACTTCGCGCATGCGGAAGACCTCCGCGCCGACGCCGCGGAGGAGGGCCGGCTGGCCCGCCGTGTGCGTGAGAACAGGGCAGAACACCGCGATCGAATAGCGGTCGGGCGGATCCTCGACCAAACGGATGCGCTCAGAGGCCACGGTTGCGCGCCGGGCTGCCGCGCGGTCGGCGGGTGCGCGGCGCGCGGGCTCGGCGGTGAGGTCGAAGCCGAGCACACGGCTATCGGCCGGCTCCATGTAGTAGATGGGGAAATGCTCGGGCCGCGCAGCGGCCGTCACCATGCGGCCGTCCTCGCCGACTTCGGTGAATTCGAACGTCGCCAGGCCGTCCGCCCTCGCTGCCTGCTCGTAAGCGCGGCGCTCTGCGCCTGGGACGAGCGGTATCCACTCCAGCGCGCGAATGCCCGGGTGCCGCGCCAGCGCCGGCCGCGTGAAGCGCGCGAACTCGTCGCGACTGACATCGGTCGAGGCATCGAACAGCGAACACAAGGAGTCCAGCACCTCGAGTGGTCTTTCCAGCTGCGATCTCAGCGTGCCCGCGATCTCGCCGGCACGGCGCTCGAACTCCACTTGGGCGCGTTCCCGAGCGCGTCCGCCGAGCAGAGCAAACAACCCGAGCGACAGCGTCGCGCCCAACACGAAGATCAGCAGGGACGGGCCGTGGAGCTTCACACCGAGCGTGCGAACCGAGCGTAGCTTCGAGCTGTCTGCGCTTGCGCCAGTCGTCACGGCCACTGACCTAGCCTTTCACGAAAGAGCTCGCCAGGGGTAGCCCGATGACGGCGCCAAGTTCAAGTCTCTCCTCGTGCACTCGAACGATTTCGGGGATCTCGCGGACCATGTCGTCCGTAGAGTGTTGAGCATGCTAGCGCGCGCGATCGCCGGAATTCTCTTGCTCGGGTTTTCGTGCAGCGTGTTCACTGCACCGAAAAGCATCCGCGAACAGGGCTTCGTGCACATTGGCGGCATCGAGCAGTGGATCACCATCCACGGCGCCGATCGCAACAACCCCGTCGTGCTGTTCCTGCACGGCGGTCCGGGCAACGCCATGAGCGCATTCGCCGATTCTATGTTCCGAGGTTGGGACAAGGACTTCACGCTGGTGCAATGGGACCAGCGCGGTGCTGGTCGGACCTTCGGCCGCAGCGGACCTAGCATCGAGCCCACACTCACCATGGAGCGAATGGCGAAGGATGGCGTTGAAGTCGCCGAGTACCTGACGAAGCACCTCCACCAGCGGCGCATCGTTCTGGTGGGTGCCTCGTGGGGATCTCTGTTGGGCATTCACATCGTCAAGCAGAGGCCGGATCTCTTCTACGCGTTTGTAGGAACCGGCCAGTTCGTCAACATGCGCGACAACTTACGCGCCAGCTACCAGCGCGTACTCGACCACGCCCGTGAGATTGACGACAAGCCCGCCGTCGAGGAACTCAACGCCGTCGGCGCCCCGCCGTGGGACACGGTGGCCAAATGGCGCACTTTTCGTAAGTGGCGCAACGACTATCAGCGAAAGCTCGCCACGACCGAGCCGTTGCAACTCATTCGGTCGCCGGAGTACGCGTCGGCGGAAGACCTCGCTAATGAGGAAGGCGCCGATGACCTGTCGTTCTTGCACTTCAACTTCGTGGGCACGTCCATGACCGGTCCGTTGATGGACATGGACCTGAAGAGCCTCGGCGCGGATTTCGCCGTCCCGATCTATGTGATCCAGGGCGCCGCGGATCTCAACGCCGTGCCGGAGATCGCGCGTGAATATATCGACTGGATCAAGGCGCCAGCCAAGCAATTCCTTCTCGTCCCCACGAGCGGTCACGCGGATACGCGTGCCTCATTGGACGTTCTGTCAGGACTTCTCACTCATCAGGTGAGATTCGAAATGGCGCGCGGCCGAAACTAGCCCGCCGCTCCGGGGAACGCGCGTTGGCCTCGGCGCGCGGACACTCCGCGCGTCCCATTCGACACCGCGCCCCAACGCGGCCGACTTCAGCGTGCGACCGAGTGCGTTTTCGGGCGTCAATGCCGCACACTTGCGTAAAACCCGGTCCCTGGACCGTCGCGACGCGCGCGTGTAGCCTGGAAATCTGGAGGTTAGTGTCATGGCCGAGGTCAGCGGTGCTCTCCAAGAAACGAATGTGCACCGGCGCAAGATCCGGTCGGGACGCGGAGCCATCCTCGCGGTCGCCATCCTTACGCTCCTCGGAGGCATCGTGATGTACTTTCTCGGTCAGTCGGAAACCGAGAAGGAGATTGCCAAAGTCGAAGCGCAGATCTCTTCGTTCGACGCCGAGCAACGGGAGCTCTTCGAAAGCAAGGTGCGCGAAGAGTCAGGTATGTCGTGGGATCAGGCGGTCGCTTCCGACCGGGGGCGGGTCAAGATGCTCCTTGCCACGAACGTTGCGTTGTCGGCGCTCTATTTGGGGCTTTGGTTCTGGGCCAAGAAGAACGTTCTCGGCGCGGCGCTGGTCGCATTCGTCGTGTACATCGCCGTCATCGTGATGAGCGCCGTCTTCGATCCCAAGACGATCGCACAGGGACTCTTCGTCAAGATCGCTATCATCACTTCGCTTACGTCCGCTGTTTCGTCGGGCTACAAGTTTCGACGGCTCGAACCTGGCTCGACCGCTTGACCGGGTCCGAGGCCGAACCGGTTTCACGGAGACAGGTCGAACGCGAGTGGTCGGACATCGCGTTTGCGCTCAAGTTCTACGTCGTTCTGCTCGCGATTCAAATCGCCACGGCGATCACCGCCCACGCGACGACGCCTTTGCATGCATACATCGTGGCCGACGGCGCGCTCGGCGCGGCCAACGTCATCGCGCTCGCCATGCGCTGGAGGCTCGTTCGAGACTCCCTGCGTCTCGGTTTTCCTCCGCGCCTGGCCCTGGTGGCGCTCGGCGGGGCTCTTCCCGTTTTCGTGAGCGTGCACTTCGTCGTTTACGGCATTGCTCTCGCGTTCAGCATCTTCGACAAGGGGTACCTCGCCGATTTTCGAGGCGTGCACGTCGCTTGGGCCTACGTCATCATCGCGGTCGACGCGGCCGTGCTCGAAGAGGTGGCGTTTCGCGGTGTCATCTACACGATTCTTCGCAAGTACCTGGGCCTCTCCGAGGCCATCATCGTCACTTCGTTCGCGTTCGCCATCATGCACTTTTCGGTGTTGGGTCTCGTCACCCACGTCGCGCTGGGCATCTACCTTTGTTGGTTTCGCGAAAAATCGGGGAGCGTAGTTCCCGGCATCGCCGCCCATTTCCTCCACAACGCGCTCGTTCTCCTCGACGAACAGTTCTATGTGCTTCCGCGCGCGCTGATTCCTGGGTGGCCTTGAGATCACGTCAGACGACACCACGTAAGACAGCGGCCCGGCCGGTGTCGCGGCTCTTTCTCGTCGCCTTGCTCGGTGCGTGCACCCGCCACTCCGGCGAGGTCACGGCGGAAAAGAGCGACACCGGCGGTGGTGCGCCGCCGGCCTCCTCGACGGACAACGTCCCCGACTCGACGCCGGTTCCCGCTCCCACGTTCGCCGAGCCGCAAACACCGGAACAGGGTTTGGGTCCCTACCGACATCCATTGTTTCACATGGAAGGGCCGCTCGGGTGGCCCCGTGGGCAGACGTTGATTGAAAGCGTGGACGTCATCGGCGGCAAGGTCGGCAATGCCGATAGCGTCGTCGCAAAGGGGCGGGCCGGATTTCGAGCTTGCTACAACCGTGGTCTCGCGAGCGACCTCGAGCAGCGTGGCAGTCTACGCATCGAAGCGACGCTCAATCAGCTCGGAGGGGTAACCGACGCGAAGGTCGATCGCGCAGGGCGCTTGAGCCAGGAAGTGGCGGACTGTGTTCTTCGCCGTGTCTCCTCCATGACGTTCGCGAAGCCCGAAGGTGACGGCGTGCGCGTTGTCATCTCGCTGAGCTTCGGGCGCACCGACGCGGTGAGCGAGCCCCCCGACGGCAGCGCTCCTCGCGAGAGCCCTCGGCTCTAGCGTCGAGCTTCGGGCTCTCGTGCCGCAGGCGTCTCGCGCGCCAACCATCCCTGATCGCATTCGATTTTCCGACGGCGCTCACACGAGCGCAGCCTGTGTTCAATGGCGACGTGGCGCAATCGCCGCATCCTTGCTGAAAGCGCTTGCACTCGGACGATCATGATAGCGTGAACGTGAGCGGGTCTGTATTCCGCGCGCCCGATCCGAGGAGAGGTTTCCATGTGGCACAAGGCTCACGCGGTAACTCTGGCGGTCATGCTCTTCGCAGCATGCAGCGGCGAAAACGCCGGCGGCAATCCGCAATCGGGTGGCGGCTTTCAACCAACTCCGATCGACGTAATTGGCGTCGTGCCGGTGGTCACCAAACTCGACCTCCTCGTCATGGTCGACAACTCGGCGTCGATGGCCGACAAGCAGGCGATTTTGGCCCAAATGGTCCCCGACTGGATTGGCGCTTTCGTCGAACCGGGGTGCATCGATCCCAGCACGGGGCAGTCGGTCGGTCGCTCCGTCGACGGAACGTGTGCGACTGGCGTGCTCGCGGCCGCGCCGATCAACGACATCCACATCGGCGTGATCAGCTCGTCGCTCGGTGGGCACGGGGCCACCGTGTGCAATGACGCAACGGACATGCGGCCGGAGCCGCACAACAACGACCTCGGTCATCTCATCAGCCGCAGCGTGGGAGGTGCGATTGTCCCGACGTTCGGCAATAAAGGCTTTCTCTTCTACAACCCAAGCGTGCCGGGCGCTCTCGCTTCCGCGAGCGCGGCCGCTGCGCCTTTCGCAGACATGGTCAAAGGGGCGGGTCAACACGGCTGCGGTTATGAGGCCAGCCTCGAGTCTGTCTACCGATTCCTCATCGATCCCGACCCGTACAGCACCCTCCGGATCGACACGTCTGTCGGTGGCTTTGGCCAAGCGCTTCTATACGGCACGGACACTGCCCTCTTGCAGCAGCGAGCCGAATTCCTTCGCCCCGATTCGCTCGTGTCCATCCTGATCGTGACCGACGAGAACGATTGCTCCGTCATCGAGGAGGGTCAGGGCTTTTACACTTTGATTCCTCCCAACATGCAGACCGGCAAGAGCGTGCTGAAGGGGAGCACCTCGAAGTGCTTGGAGAACCCGAACGACAAGTGCTGCTTCAACTGCGGTGCGCAAATCACGCCGGCAGGATGCAACCCGCCGCAAAGCGATCCGGCATGCGGGGGGAGCGAGCTGCTCGTCGCCGAGGATCAGCCGAACATCCGCTGTTTCGATCAGAAGCGACGCTACGGCGTGGACTTTCTCTATCCGGTCCAGCGCTATATCGATGGCTTCACGAAGGACAAGGTGCCGAACCGCAAGAAGGAGATGGTGGAAAATCCGCTGTTCGCTGATCTGTCATGCCTCCCGGGAAAGCCCTGCCTCGGCTTGCGCGACAAGCGCCTCGTGTTCGTGGGCGGAATCGTCGGCGTACCGTGGCAGAGCATCGCCGCGGACCCGCTCGATCTGACTAAGGGTTACAAGACGGCCAAGCAGATCGCCGACAACGGCGTGTGGGAGGAAATCGTCGGCAATCCACTCAACGCCGCGGGGCCCATCGCACCGCGCGACCCTCATATGATCGAATCGATCAAGCCGCGCACCGGACTTCCCGGACCGGATAGCAGCTGGAGGACAGACCCGAAGAACGGCCATGAGTGGGATACGTCCAAGGACGTCGCGCCCAATGCCGATCTCCAATATGCGTGCATCTTCGATCTTGCTTCGCCGACCGTGTGCAACCAGTCGGGCGATTGCGATTGCTCTGGTACGAACCTCGCCGAAACCAAGAACCCTCTCTGTCAGAATGAGCAAGGCGCCTACACCAGCACCCAGACCCGCGGCAAAGCGTATCCCGGGACGCGCATCCTGCAGGTCCTACAAGGGGTCGGCGACCAAGCCATCGTCGGTTCGATTTGTCCCGCTCAATTGACCGACGCCACGCGCGCGGACTTCGGATACCGACCCTCCATCGACGCTCTTCTCGCGCGGCTACGCGGCGTGCTCGGGCGCGCGCGGCCAGCTTGTTTCGGGACTTCTACCCCGGTCGACCCGAACAGCCAGCAAGTGGCGTGCGCGATCATCGAAGTGTTCGACGCGCCGACCTGCAATTGCGACAGCGCGCCAGGACGTCGCCCGGCGCGTGACGAGCTGCTCACCCCTGAAATGAAAGCGGCCGGCAGTTGCCGGTGCGAAATCGTGCAGCTCAGCGGTCCCGCACAAAGCGCTTGCCGCACCGCAGCGCCTGCCGGCGCCGGAACGGATGGGTGGTGCTACGCCGATCCAGCGCAGTTCGGCGGCCATGCCGCGTGCGGCGTTCGACCCGAGTGCCCGGCCAACATGCAGAATGGCGTCCGGTTCAACACGACGGCCAGTGCACCGCGGCTCGGCGCAACGACTCTCATCCGCTGCACCCCGAGCGAAGGCCTTAGCCTGCCGCCTGTTTGCTTGTAGTCGAGACTGCGTGTCTCGAGCAGGGGCGCGTCACTGCGCGCAACGAAATCCGTCGTACGCCGTGCGGTTCGTCGGATCGTCGGCATAGCGGTTCGAGGCGCGTAAATCGCCGAGGCGATTGCTGATCCATCCGCCTCCGCGGTTCACGCGGGCGGCGTCGCGCTTGTTGTAGGCGCTCGAGGTCCATTCCCAAACGTTCCCCGCGAGATCGTGAATGCCACCCACGCCGTCGCCCATCGCGAATTCCCCGACGCGACAGGTCCCCTCGCGCACGCGGGTGCCGCCGGACCAACACGCCTTCCCATCGGCGCCCCCTTTGCCCCATGGATAATCGCGATCCTCTTCTTGGCCCCGTGCCGCCCACTCCCATTCTTCTTCCGTGGGCAGTCGCTTGCCGTGGGCGCGGCAATACTTGTCCGCTTGGGCCCACGTCACGCAGTTGATGGGATGCTCCTTTTTTCCTGCGATGCCGTACGTGGCGGCGGGACCGCATCGCAATCCTTCATCGCTGCATTTGTGGGCTTGGACGCATTGCGCGTAGGCGTCGGACGTGACTTCGGTCAGGTCCAAACAGAAAGGGCGCACCGTGACGGGGTTACCGAGCTCGCCCATCTGGAAGGCGCCACCGGCTAGCGGAGCCATCCCCGAAGGGCAATGTTTTGGCTGACCCGCTGCCGTCGCGGGCGAGTTGCTGGTCGCAGGCGCGGGTGCGAGCGCACTCGGCGTTGGTTCAACCGGTGCAGCCGCGTCGATACTGGGCGCCTCTCCGGCACGAGCCGCTGCCGTCGGCGCAGGCGCAGCGTCGGTTTCAATGGTCGGCGTCGGCGCGGCGCTTCGCGTGCTCGGCGCGGCACAGCCGCCGAGCGCCAACGCCAGAACGGCAAGCGTGCGACGAAGCGTCACGAATCACGTGCGTATCATGGAAGCCAGAGCAACGTCGAAGGGACGATTGCGCACAGTGGCATTTGTGCCCCATCGCCGCGTCACTTTTCGCGCGGCACGTCCGCGAGCCTCAGAATCTCGGCGGTTGGCGTCGTGACCAACTCCGCTGACGAGCGCCCCGACGCTTTCATGGCGCGATCGACGAGGAACGTCCCCACCCTAGGCCGATCCAGCGCCGCCCATCGGGATGTCGAAAGAGCCACGCGTCACGCGGTGCGTTGTCCGGCTGAGCCAAGAGCTCGCGCGTCCACTCCATGACCTCGGGCGGCGCCGTACCCCACGGTGGATTCACGTTGCCGAAGTCACGCTCGAACACCGTCGCCAATCCTTCGGTCACGACGCTGTCCATCAGCGATGCGCGCGGCACGCGGGCGTCGCGGGCGAGGTGATGCAGCTCGTGAAAGAGTGTGGGCCGCAGCTCTTTTCGTACGATCGACCGCACGTCGCGATCGGGATCGACCGTCCAATAGACGCTCGCGGGCAAGACCGCGGTCGCCGTTTCGCCCGTTTCCGCGATCACGTCCTTTCCGGGCTGCACGACCAGCGTCACCTTTTTCGGTAAACTGGGCAGATGGACGCGGACGTCGCGCGCGGCCGAATCGGCGAGGCCTTGGAGCATGCGGCGTTCGTCACGCAAGAACGCGGGATCTTCCGAAGCAACCTGCACCTCGACGAGATGCGGTTCACACGCGGAAAAGGCGACGAGCAGAGCGGCCGTCTGGGCTCGACCGCCGAAAGTTAACATGGCCAAGGCGTATCACGAGTCGCCCGGCGACGCTGCGAGGTGGGGGCTCGACCAAAAATCCCGCAATCCAGTTGCGTGGTGTGGATCTTGCTGACCCGCGTGGTCATGAGCAAAGCACATCGACCCTGGTCATCGCTGGTAGTTACGCTCCTCTCGCTCGCTGGCTGCTCTGGGGGACCACGACCGGTCCCGATCAAGGCCGCTGACGAGTATGCCGCGAAGGTTCATTCCGGTGGTCTTTCTGCCGGCGCCGAGCCCTTCGATACGTACGCCAAGTCGAACCAATTCTTCGGCGCTTGGGTGAGCCGCGAGTTTACCCCTGTGCAGCTGGTCGTCGAAAGCCGGGCGCCCGACAAGTTCCTACTGAAGCGGGAACGGGCCAAGCTGACGTGCGACGATGGCAAGAGCCTCGAGCCCGTCAGCGCGCTGACGATGTTCGAACCCTACCGGGATCCCATCCTCCCCGTACCTGGGTTCGGCTTCTCGTCCGGCGCGGCGTCCGCCGACAGCAACGAGCGCCTCAAATCCGACTGGACGCAAAAGGAATTTCCCGCTGAAACGATATTGACGACAGGGGGGCGCGCCGGCGGCTTTCTGTATTTCCGCGGGACATGTTTCAACCGATACCACCGGCAGCTGGAACTGACGGCTGAAGCGATGTCGTCTTCCGAGGTGGTCACGCTATCGTTCGAGCTCCGTTGAGCTGACTGTATCGCGCGAGCAACACGTGTCTCTCGGGCACACGCCTTTCGTTCTCACCCGCGAAGGATCTCGACCTCCCCTTCGATTTCCACCGGCGTGTCGAAGGGGAGCTCGGCCATGCCGACGGCGCTTCGCGCGTGGGCGCCCTTGTCGGGTCCGAACACGCCGATGATCAAATCGGTAAAGCCGTTGATGACTAACGGCTGCTTGTTGAAGCCCGTAGCGGAGTTGACCATCCCGAAGATGCGCACCCACGCGGCCACGCGATCCAAATCGCCGAGCTCGCGTTTCAGGCTGCCGAGCATGGATAGCCCGGTCAAACGGGCCGCCGTATACGCTTGTTCGATCGACACGTTGCCACCGACCTTGCCGAACGGGGGTGCGAGCGAACCATCGGTGTGTGTCGGTCCGTGACCAGAAATCAAGGCGCGCGTACCGACGATTCGGACCCAGGGGAAAGGGAGCGTCACGCCCGGAGGAAGCTTCAGCGGCGCGGGGAGCGTCAACCCGAGTTCTGTCAATTTTTGCTCGATCTTCGACACGAAGTACCTCCCGTTGGATGTCCCTAACTCGCGGCGCGCGCTAATCTATCAGCGTGGATACTACACTTCGACTTCTTGCGATGATGGCCGCCTTGGGCTTGGCCTGCGGAGGTGGCACGACGCCTCCCGGAGACCCGCTCGACGGTGGATCCGGTGGATCGGGCGGCCCTGGAGGCTATGCTGGTTCTGCCGGCGGGATCATCGCTGGCGGAGCGGGGGGCGAGGGCGGAGCTGGCGGAACCGGGGGCGTTCGCGATGCGTCCACGGACAGAACCGAAGATGTAAACAATGACGCACGGGTCATGTGGCAGAACCTCGAGCTGCTCCAAGCCTACGGACCATGTCCGACGGACTCGTGTTCATCGAGCTGGGTCGTCACACCCGACGGGCACATTGCAAAGACGCGCATGGGGGACGCAGGCACCGCGCAGATGACCGCCGCCGATTTGATGCAGCTCGACGGGCTCGTATCGAGCACGGCATTCGCCGAAGGAATGGCCAAGGGCTTTGTCTGCGATCGTCCGCCGACGGACATCTCCGTGAGCCTCCGGTGGATGCGCAATGGCCTTGCCCAACAGCAAAACGTCACCGGTTGCACGACCACCGGTCCAAGCGGCAATCTCCCGCGCCAGGTGAGCGATCTGTTGACCAAGTACTAGCCTCGATCTCGAGCGCTAGCGAGACGCGTCGTTACACGGTGCGCCCTCGAGAACGATCACCGTGGCGAGTCGCGTCCCCTTGTCGTCGGTGTGCGCCTGCGCGCCCAGCCCGAATTTGAGGAGGCCCGGTGCGAGCACGCCGGGGATCAGCTCGAGCTGTTCGACCTCCGCGAGCTCGACGAAGAGCGTGCAGACCGCTCCCGCGGGTCGCGGTGCGCGCACGCGGCGGCTCTCGCTTCGCAAGGCGTCCTGCGTGGCGGAAAAGGCGATGTCGTTCGTTGGTTTCGATGCCTTCAAGAAGGCCTGCACGCCGCGCTGTGCGGCGTAGCGATAGAGGGTGTCCACCGTAGGTGCGGACAAACCTTTCGCGGCTCGCAGCGAGAGGATCGCGGCCTCGACCTGCGCGGGGTCACGCGGAAGCTTGGTCGGATCTGGGCGGCGGCCGAAAAGAAGCGTGACGATCACGCCGGCATCGTGCGCGACGGCGGCGATGCCCACGTGCGTGTAGCTCGGACCCAGCATGACCGTTCGGTGTCCGGGGCTGTCCATGAGCTGGTCGTGAGCGGCCTCCGGCGTCGTCGATTGGGCGATGTTTTCACCCGCATCGCTGAGCAGGATGCCCGACCGCTTGACGCGGTCCAAAGTCGTCCCCGTCGTCGGCGATACGTGGGCGAAGAAAGCGTGGTCGGCCATGTCCTTCGAATGCCCGAGCGCGACTTGGCGAAGCTCGGGATCCGCCTGAACGGGGCGGAGTCGATTTTTCACGCGCACTTGATTGAGCAGCTCGAGCATCCGCGCTTCTG
>Ga0111538_10006461_pt1 | contig 15870 bp, 14 predicted proteins | sample SoiMethybrSBSTD1_FD_79669 | JGI IMG/M metagenome (GOLD analysis project Ga0111538, IMG submission 79669) | Bulk soil microbial communities from a Populus tree surrounding site in Tennessee, USA - Soil MetaG P. TD hybrid SBSTD1 (version 2)... | ecosystem: Environmental > Terrestrial > Soil >...
CAGCCTCGACGGGAACGTCCGGCGCGCCATCGACATCCACGAGGGCGACGAGATCGACGAAGCGGCGCTCACGGACCTCGTCCGAGCCGCGGTCGCGCTGAACCTCGGGCAGACCGAGAAGAAGACGGCGTCGAAGTCCAGGTCGCGCAAGAGCTCGAAGCCCGCGCTGCTCGCCGGCGGCAACCCGCAGATCGCGAAGGCCGACGGCGATGCTCCCGTGCAGGCCTACATCGCGGCGATACCGGGCTGGAAGCGCGACGTCGCCCGCCGCATCGACGCGCTCGTCGCGCGCACCGTCCCGGGCGTGCGCAAGGCGGTCAAGTGGAACTCACCGTTCTACGGAGTCGAGGGCGAGGGCTGGTTCCTCAGCCTCCATTGCTTCACGAAGTACGTGAAGGTCGGTTTCTTCCGCGGCGCAGCGCTACGCCCTGCTCCGCCGGGCGAGTCCAAGCAGAAGGACGTGCGCTACCTCGACATCCACGAGAACGACGCGCTCGACGAGAAGCTGGTTGCGAGCTGGATCCGGCAAGCGTCGGAGCTGCCGGGCTGGATGGCGTAGTCACGGAGCGTCGCGCTCGGGCGGGAGCTCGTGGCCGACGTAGTCGACCGTACATTCGACGGCCTCGCCCACTTTCGGGACCAAGCGCACGCGCGCGGTGACGCAGTAGTCGCCGTCTCCCGGCACCGGCGAGAACAATGCCGGCACCGGCGAGAACCACAGACGAGCGTCGACGAGGTCCTTCGACGACCAGCCCTCGTTCGAGAGGATGAAGCCGAACTTCACTCGCAGCGCACCGAGTGAGAGTCGGAGACGCTCGTTGCCTCGGAACCGTTCAGGACAGGGCTCGTCATCCAGGAGACCGACCTCCATCTCGCTGATCCCGGCCGTCCTGCAGGCGCGCACGACGTGCGGATGAACCCATGCCAGCCCGCTGCGGGCATGGTGCGCGAAGCTCTGGCACACGCTCCGCAGTCGCTTCGAGCTCGGCATGTCGACGCGCTCACAAGCGGTTCACGAGCAGGTAGAGCGGGAAGCGGAGCTCGCGCTCCGGCGCGTCGCCCCACACGGCGGCCACCTCCGGCGCGAGGTCCTCGACCGGATCGCGACCCGTTCGCCTGCGCAGCACTTCGGTGCCGCTCCAGGTACGGACGAACTCGAGGGTGCGCTGCAGGTCCCAGCATACGCTGGCGAAGACCGACGGCGCGATGAGCGGTGTGCCCGGCAAGTGAATGCCCTCGTAGCGCTCGTCGACCAGCCGGGCGCGCGGATGGAAGTACGACCCGACGACGTCGTCGTAGAAGCGGCCGAGCACGGGTCCAACGGGAGGCTCCGCTCTTCCCACGTGATAGGTCCAGGCGGCCAGCACGCCGCCGGGCCGGAGCACGCGCCGCACCTCGCGCGCGAAGCCGTCGATGTCGAACCAGTGCACGGCTGCGGCGACCGTGACGAGCGAGATCGACGACGAGGCCACCGGAGCGAGCTCGGCGCTGCTGGCGGCGTAGAGGATGCGCTCGTGGGCTGGGGCGTGCTGCAGCTGCGCGCGGCTCACGTCCGTCGCGATGACGTGCGCGAAGCGCGCGGCCAGCGACTGCGCGGCCTGCCCGCTGCCGGTGGCGCAATCCCACGCGACGTCGAGCGCGGGTGCTTCGTTCGCCAGCCACTCGAAGAGCGCGTCCGGATAGGTCGGCCGTGCGCGCACGTAACGCTCGGCGACCGGCGAGAAGTCGGGGCCGGACACGCGGGTAGTCTAGTGCGGAGGGAGCGCGTCACTCGCCTGCCGAGTACCACTCGAGCACGCGCATGGCGCGCAGCGTGTTCCAGCGGCTCGGCCGGCCCTCGCGCTCGTTGATCTCGACCGGCATCGCGCCGGCGTAGCGGGTCTCGAGCGGCCAGCAGCCGTCGGCGTCGCGCTTCGACGCGACCAGCTCGACGGCCTCGGCCACGCGCTCGTCGGGTGCGACGCCGGCGCGGCGCAGGTAGTCGAGCCCGCGCAGCACGTCGTAGTGCCACCACGTCGGGAAGGCGAAGCGCGTCCAGACGGCGCCGCCCTTGCGATCGCGCTCGATGACTTCGCCGGTCGAGCGCCGGCGGAAGAGGCGGCGTTCGAGCAGGTACTCCTGGCCCCGCAGACGGGCCGCGGTCACACGGGCGCTGCCGCCGACGGCCCGCTCGTGCTCGAGCAGGGCCTCGAGCACGCAGATCGTGGTGTTGAACGACGAGCGCGTGGAGCCTTTCTCGACCTCGCAGTTCCAGCCGCCGTCAGGAAGTTGCTCGCCGAGCAACCGCTCGACGATGCCGCCCACGTCCTCGCCGAAGTAGGCGCCGGCTGCCCCCACCTGTCCGTTGATGCAGGGCTCCACCTCGCCGTCGAAGAAGCGATTGCTCTCGCACTCGCGCGGACCGCAGCCCTTCCACGTCACGCCGTCACGGACGAGCGCGAGCGCGCGGCGTGCCGGATCGCTCGCGGGATCGAGCCCCAGCTCCCGCAGCAGCATCAGGACGTGCATCGTGGAGTCCCATCCACGGTTCCACGCCGCGCCGCCCCATCGTCCGTCAGCCGCTTGAATCGCGAGCAGCCGCCCGCCGGCGCCCTCCGTGGCGACGAGCGCTCGCTCGGCTGCGACCTCGTCCGCGGACGCACCGCTCAGATCCCGCAGCACCTGCCAGCGGATCGAGGGGTCACCATCGAGCAGCCATCCGAGGACCGCTCGCTCTGATGTCGGGACTCCTCGCTCGGGCGGAGGGGTTGTCATGAGTGAGTATGTCGCTTTGCCGCGGCAACCTAGTGTGCAGCGTAGGCGCCGCGCAAGCTCGTCGCGGCCGTGGAAGCGTCGCCCGTGAATGCCTTTTAAGCGCCCGTTCGATCGCTCCGCCGACACTCGACTCGCATCGCTCTCGGTCATCCGTTCGCCTCGTTCGAGCGAGGACATCCGTCATGAAAAACTCGATGGGCACGAGACAAGGGTGGTTGTCCGGACCGATCGTGCTGCTCGCGCTCGTCGCAGCGCGGCAGCCGGCCTCGGCCGGCGAGGGCGACCTCGATCCGAGCTTCGGGAACGGCGGTGTCGAGATCACCGACTTCTCGGGCGCGGACGACTACGCGATGGGCGTCGTCCTGCAGACGGATGGACGCATCGTGGTCGTCGGACGGAGCGGGAGCTCGACGTTCCACTCCGTCGTCGTGCGCTACGCATCGAGCGGCATCCCCGACGACGAGTTCGGTGATCACGGTCGCGTCCTCGCCGACTTCAGCGCGCTCGGGGATCAGCTCAACGCCGTCGGGCTCCAGGACGACGGCCGGATCGTGGCGGTGGGTTCCGTCGTCGCGGGCTCGAGGCCGGTCTTCCTCGTGGCTCGCTTCCTGGCCGACGGGAGTCTCGACCCGAGCTTCGGGAGCCTCGGCGCCGTGGCCACGGGCTTCGGCGACCTGACGGCTTCCGCGAACGCCGTCCTCGTGCAACCGGACGGCCGCATCGTCGCCGTCGGTGTGAGCGGCGCGGGCGCCTACAGCGAGCTCAACGACTTCGCGCTCGCCCGCTACTTTCCGGACGGAAGCCTCGACACGAGCTTCGGCAACGGCGGGAAGGTCGTGACGCACTTCCCGGGCGTCGACAACACGGGCTCACGAGCGAACGGCGTTGCCCTCCAGCCCGACGGGCAGCTGCTCGTGTCCGGCGCCTACAAGAACGAAGGCACGCCGCGCCGGCTCGCGCTGGCGCGCTATCTCACGGACGGCACGCTCGACGCGACGTTCGGCAACCAGGGAAGGACGACGACCACGCTGGGCACCGGCGAAGCGTTGCCGGGCGGCATCGTCGTCCAGAGCGATGGACGGATCGTGCTGTCCGGGTCCTCCACGACGGGGCGCAGGAATCACGACTTCGCGCTCGTGCGCTACGACGCGAACGGTGCGCTCGACTCCGGATTCGGAGACGGTGGCCGCGTCATCCACGACCTCTTCGGCACGTCCGACGACATCGGCTACGCGCTCGCGCTGCAGCGCGACGGCAAGCTGATCGTGAGCGGTCGCACGGGCGACTACCCGAACTTCGAGTTCGGGCTGGCGCGCTTCCTCACGGACGGCGAGCTCGACCCGAGCTTCGGCGATGGCGGCCGGGTGAGAACGAGCCTGGGCGGCTTCAGCAATCAGGTCTTCGCCTCCGCCCTGCGCCCGGACGGAAGGATCGTCGTCGCCGGTTACACGATCACGTCGAGCTCCGATCTGGTGGTGGCCCGCTATCTGGCGAGCACGATCCCGCACGTCCTCAGGCGCTGATCGACGAGCCAGCCCCGCTCACGGGACCCGGGAGTACCCGCTCGCACATTTCGCCCTCGGGCTAAAGCGGCACCTGGCGTCGGCCGAGATCCTTCCGCGCCGATGCAAGGAGTTGATCGAACCGTGCATGCAGATCGAATCGAGGACATGCACGTCAGGAAGGCGAGAGCGGGCAGCACGCTGCTCTCCGTGGTGATCTTGCTGGGGACCATGACGGTCCTCGCGCTGGTCTTCCTCCGCGTCGGACAACGCGTGTCGGGGGAGCAGCTCACCATGCTGGACGGGACGCGAGCCTCCTACCTGGCCGAGGCCGGGATCAGCGAGGCCCTCGAGGCCATGCGTGCCGGCCAGAGCGGAAACGTGGGGAACAGCGGCTCGCCGGCCTTTCTGGGCGGCGGCGTGGTGTGGGTCGAGGCCACCGATCTCGGCAACGATCGCACGCAACTCGACTCCATGGCGATGAAGAACGGCGGGCGGTCCGCACTGCGCGTCGTGGTCGAAGGCGGTGCCGGCGGCGGAGGTGGAGCCCCCGGGGGCGGCGGCGGTAACGATCCGTTCTTCACCATGCTCTTCGGGTTCAAGAAGCTCGTCCTGAACCTGAACTGCATGATCGACAGCTGGGACTCGTCGCTCGGGCCGTACGCGACGCAGGCGACGAACCTGAAGGACGGCTTCCTCTATGCCGGCAGCAAAGGTGGCGCAGCAGGCAACGACGACATCTCGCTCGCCAACGGCGTCCACGTCTTCGGTGACGTGCACAGCGGGCCGGGCAAAGGGCTCAGCATGGGATCGAGCGCCTACGTGTCCGGCTCGACGACCCCCAGTGCTGCCCCGGTGCCTCTCGCTCCGATCACCGTACCCGTGATCCCCATGGGCGCGAGCTACGGCGTCGCGAACGGCCAGACCAAGAAGCTCAACGCGGGGACCTATAACTTCAAGGACGTGTCGATCGGCAAGCTCGGCAAGCTCGTCATCACCGGACCGGCCACGGTTGTGATGGGTGCGTTCACCACGGTTGGAGCCGCCACGCTCGAGCTCGACTGCACGAAAGGCCCCATCACGATCTACGACACGGGCAAGTGGGCCGTCGACAAGAACTTCACGCTCGCGCCCGCACTGGGATCGCCGATCGACGCGGCGGTGATGGTCACCAAGGGCACCGTACGCTTCCAGCAGGGGAGCAAGATCTACGCCGGGTTCTACTGCCCCGAGGCCACGATCCAGGTCGACCAGGGCGCGGAGATCTGGGGAGCGCTCGTTGCCGACATGGTCACCATCGCCAACGGCACGCGTTTCCACTTCGACGAGAACCTGAAGAAGTTCTCGCTCCCGTGGGACGTGCCCGACTCCGTCCTGGGGATCACTGCCGGCGCGGAGCCGGAGATCGTCTCCTGGGCGAAGATCGAGTTCCCCGTGGCCGAGTTCCGCGGTGATCGGCGCAGTCCCTTCACGCTGCTCGGCCTGCAGGGAGTCGATCTGCGTTCACCGGCCGAAGCCTGGGAAGATCCGCAGCAGTAGACGCTTCACGAGCCGCGTCGAGACGGCTGCGGACCTCGAGCCTAGGCGACTCTCGCGTCGCGCGAGCCCGGCGATGCCGCCTGCGTTCGTGCGAACGGCTGAGCCTCGACGAGCGCGAGTCGACCGAGGGCGAAGGCCCCGACCGCGAGGCCGAGGTCGCGCACGGCGACGTCCAGGAATCCGGCGGTCACGAGGTTGATCGCGATCAGCGTCAGCCATGCAGCGGCCACGTAGGCGCCGTAGCGCACGAAGTGCGTGCAGACGAGCACGCCGACCGCGATCTCGATCAGCCCGACGATGCCCATGAAAACGCTCGGGCTCACGGGCAGGAAGTGCTCGGCCCACGGGGCGATGTAGCTCTTCCAGTCCGCGAGGAGGTTCGTGAACTTGTCCAGTCCCGCGACGATGGGCACGAGGCCGAAGACGATCCGGAGCGGCACGTAGGCCGAGTGGACGGCAGCATTCCTGTCTGCATCCGTTTTCATGAGTGTCCTTTCGTGGTTCGAGGTCAGAGCGACTTCAGATACTCGACCAGGTCGCTCTTCTCGAAGTCGCTGAGGAGCAGCGCGAACGTCTGGTCGTAGTGCTCCACGACGGCCCCGAGATCGGGGAAACGTCCGTCGTGGTAGAAGCCACCCTTGGAGCGAATGAAGAGCCCGCGCAGCGGCGTCGTCCGGTAGCGCTCGATCGGCGAGCGCTGCGCCTGGAAGTCGTCGATTCCGATCTCGTCCGCGGTGTGCGCGTTCCAGCCCGGCTCGGTGAAGAGCGGCGGGACGTGGCAGCGTGCGCAGTCCGCCTTGCCGGCGAAGAGCTCCTTGCCGCGCTGCGCCGCGGCCGGATCGAAGCTCCCCGGCGGCGGCTCGGGGACGGGTATGGCGAGCTGGTAGAGCTGCAGCGGCTCGAGGATCGGCGTGATGCGATCGTCGTCGGTCGTCACGTCTCCGAAGCCAGCGATGGAGGCGATCGGGAACCGGACGGGATCGTCGAGGCGCGGATCGAAGAAGCGCCCCTTGCCGTGCATCTCGAGATTGCCGACGAATCCGTTCCAGTGCGGGACGGAGCCCCACCCCGTGTACGTGGCGAGGTTCACGCCTCCGAGCCCCAGCGCAGCCGGGATGAGGACGGATGCGCTCTTGCCGTCGGGACGGAAGGCCTTCCCGTCGAGGACGAGGTGCGCGTCGAAGCGCCCGGGGCCCCAGCTGCCGAGCACCTCGCGCACGGTCGCTTCGGGCACGCCCAGGAGATCCGTCAACGGCGTGAGGTCCTGCGCGAGACCGATCACCTGGCCCACGTCGAGGTCTCGGTTCGGCCATCCGTCGCGGCGTCGTCCGATCCCCGGCAACAGCGAATCGTCGACGGTCGAGTGACAGAGCGCGCAGCTGATCCCGACGGAGCTCAGGGAGCCGTTCTCGAGGAACCCGCGCACTCCGACGACGGCGTCCAGCTCCAGCAACGCAACGGTGTTGGCCGGATCGTCGAGGTCGACGCGACCGTGGAGCAGGTCCGCTCTCATATCGCCGGGCAGCGCCTCCGCGTCCACCTTCAGGCCGACGGACAACGCCGTCCTCGGTGAGACACCCGGGCCGACTCCTCCGAGCGCCGCTCCCGCGATCGTCTCGTGCACGCGCAGCGCATCGCCCCAGAAGGATTCGCTGCCCAGCGAGTCGTAGCGGAAGACTCGCTGGCCTTCCTCGACGAGGACGGAGGCGTTGTCCTCGGCTTCGGTGTCGCCACGAGGAATGCCCTGGCTGGAAGCCGAGCTCGGATCGCACGCGGTGAGGGCCAGCGTGCTCAGCACTGCAGTGATCCCCGAGAGGACGAAAAGGCGAGCGTCCGAGTGGTGCGTGCAGCGCGTGTTCATGTCGGAGAACCAGGGTCGATGGTGTGAGGTCCACACCGTTGGAGGCGACCCGAGCCCTCCGGGTTACAGGCTTCGGAGCGAGAGCGGCCCGAGCCGCGTCTAGTCGCGCGGAGCGCTGTCGTGCGCGAGCACGTCCTCGTCATCCGCGCGATCCGCGCGGATCGACTGGAACACCCGCTTCACGATGCGATCGCAGCGCTCTCCGTCGAAGGCCCAGGTCCGCGCGAAGAGGCCCTCACGCTCGGCGGTGAGGATCAGGTCCTCCTTCAGTCGCTCCCTCGCGCGGTGCAAGCGCACCTTGACGGCCTCTTCCGTCACGCCCACGGCCTCGGCGACCTCGGCAGTGCTGAGGCCGTCCACGAGCCTCAGCACGACGACGATGCGCTGCGAGCTCGGGAGTGCGTCGATGGCGCGCTCGAGCACGGCGGCCAGTTCCTTTCGCGACATGGGAGCATCCGCCGGTTCCACCTCGAGCGCTCCGGGAGCGGCGCTCGAGGAATCCTCCGCGATCTCGAAAGCGCGCCGTTCTCGGCGCGCGAGCTCTCCGGCGCTGCGCATCGCGATGCGCGTCATCCACGTGATGAAGCTCGCACGGCCGGCGAACTGCGCCAGGCCGCGCCACGCCGCCACGTAGGCGCGCTGGAGCGCTTCCTCCGCGGCATCCGCGTCCTGCACCAGGGCGCGCACCGTGCGGTAGAGGCGCTGGTTGTGCCGCCGCATCAGGAGCTCGAACAGCTCCGTCTCGCCCGCGAGGACACGCCTCACGACCTCCTCGTCGGAGAGGCTGACGAGGCTGCCTGGCAAGCTGTGGGCGGGGAGCGTCATGGTGAGACCGGATCGCCCGTTGGTGGGGACCGGCACCGGGAAGGTTACCGCGATCCCGGAGATTCTCGTTCCGCGCGGAATCGAGACGTCGATGCGGCTCGCCTGCCGCACGTTAACGTGACCCCGGAGCATCGACACCGTCCGATCCCATGACGTTCCCTTCCAGCCTTCGACGAGCGGCGATCACGGCTCTCGCCCTCCTCGCGGTCATCCCGCTCGTCGCAAGTGCTCCGGCCGCGCAACAGGAACGCGTCGACGGCTGGACTTCCGACCTCGAGCACTGGCTCGCCGCCGCCGAGCGCGAGCACTACACCTACCGCGGCAGGTCGCTGCCGGAGCCGCTGCTCGCGCGCGCCGACTGGCTGCGCGAGGAGATCCCGCACCTCTCCGACCAGCGCATCCTGATGGAGCTCGAGCGCCTGGCCGTGTCCCTCGGCGACGGCCACACGTTCGTGCGACCCTTCGCGAGCCGCGTCGAGACGACGGCGCTGCCGCTGCGGTTCTACTTCTTCGCGGACGGCCTGTTCGTGATCGACGCGTGGCAGGGGTTCGAGCGCTGGATCGGCAGCCGCGTGCTCGCGATCGGGAACACGGACGCCGACACCCTGCTCGCGCGTCTCGCCGACTACGTGAGCCACGACAACGCGCAGAACGTGCGCTGGTCCGGGCCGACGTTCCTGCGGCTGACGGGGACGCTCGAGGCGATCGCCGAGGGCATCGAGCCGACGCGCGTTCCGGTGCGGCTACGCGCTCCCTCGAGCGAAGAGACCGAGGTCGTCTTCACGCCGGAGCGCGAGGAGCCGTCCTCCGGCACGCCGACCCTCGCACCGTCGCGCGTTCCGGGCGCTCCGCCTCCGCCGCTGTACCTCACCGACGTCGCCACCGCGTTCTGGTTCCGCGCGCTGGACGAGGACACGCTCTACGTCCAGTTCAACCAGGTCGTGAACACGCCCGAGGAAACGCTGGAAGACTTCGCCGCGCGTCTAGGCGACGAGATCGCCGAGCGGGAGCCGCAGTGCCTGTTGATCGACGTGCGCCACAACAACGGCGGCGACGGATCGATCCTCGGGCCGCTGATGCGGACCTTGCGCGAGTTCGAGCGCCGGCCCGGCGAGATCGTCGTCCTGATGGGCCGCAACACGTTCTCGGCCGCGCAGATCTTCCTCGCGCTCGTCGACCGCGACACGGCGGCGCTCTTCGCGGGCGAGCCCAGCAGCTCGCGCCCGAACTTCGTCGGCGAGGAGAACCGGATCGAGCTCCCCTGGAGCGGCGGCAGCGGCGGCATCTCGAACCGCTACCACGAGACGATCCCGGGCGACACGCGCGAGTTCATCGCGCCCGATCTGCCGCTCGAGCTCTCCTCGGCCGACTACTTCGCCAACCGCGATCCGCTGCTGGAGATGGTGCTCGCGCGGCCGCGGAAGGGCGAGACACGCTGACCGCGACCGCGCTCAGCGCTGCACCCGGTAGCGCAGCCACACGAGATCTCCGGCCCTTCGCTCGAACGCGACGAGCTCGAGCCGGCGCACCGAGGCCCCGCTCTCGCTCCGGTCGAACAGCGACGGCGTCCCCACCGCTCCATCGGCGATCGGCGCGACCAGCACGCTCAGCTCGTCGATGAGATCGGCGGCCAGGAACGAGCCGTTGATCTTCCCGCCGCCTTCCAGGAGGAGCTTCTCGATCCGGAACTCGCGCCGCAGCTTCACGAGCACGCGCTCGAGGTCGAGCTCGCGCTTGCCACCGAAGAGATAGGACACTCCCTTCGATCGCAGGAACGCCAGGTAGTCGTCCGACACGCGCTCGGTGAGCACCGTGATGACGTGCTCCTCGTCGATGGAGCTCGACTTCCACGCGAGCTTGCCCGACGGGTCCAGGGCGATCGCGTAGGACGGGGCGTCGCGCCGCGCGACGAAGTCCGTCCTCGGGATCGGCTCCCGCGTCCTGCGCTTCGGGATCCGCGCCTTGCCGGCGTACGGCTCCATCGAGATGCGTCCGATCATCCACGCGTCGGCGCCGAACGAGCGAGCGGTGCGCTCGTACTCGGTCACCACGCGCGGCGGGAGCTTCCAGCTCGTGGTGACGATCCGGCCGTCGACCGAGGGCACCATGTGGCAGATCACGTACGGGCGCTTCGCTCGCTTCATCTTCCGGCTCCGGCGTCGCGACGACGCTCAGCGACCGGTCAGTCGCTCGAGCTGCTCAGGATAGCGATCGCCCTGGACCTCGATCTTCGAGGCCGCGCTCTCGATCTCGCGCAGATCCCCCGCGGTGAGCTCGACAGCGATGGCGCCGAGGTTCTCCTCGAGACGATGCCGCTTCGTCGTGCCCGGGATCGGGACGATCCACGGCTTCTTCGCGAGCAACCAGGCGAGCGCGATCTGCGCGGGCGTCGCCGACCGGCGCGCAGCGACCGTCCCGAGGAGCTCGACCAGGGCTTGATTCGCGCGGCGCGCCTCGGGCTCGAAACGCGGGACGAGGTTGCGGAAGTCGCTGCGGTCGAACTTCGTCTTCTCGTCGATCTTGCCCGTGAGGAAGCCCTTGCCCAGCGGGCTGAAGGGCACGAAGCCGATGCCGAGCTCCTCGAGCGCCGGCAGCAGCTCCTCCTCCGGACGCCGCCACCAGAGCGAGTACTCGCTCTGCACCGCCGCGACCGGCTGGACGGCGTGCGCGCGTCGAATCGTCCCGACGCCCGCCTCGGAGAGGCCGAAGTGCTTGACCTTGCCCTCGCGGATCAGGTCCTTCACCGCGCCGGCCACGTCCTCGATCGGCACGTTCGGATCGACGCGGTGTTGATAGAAGAGGTCGATGACGTCGGTCCCGAGGCGCTCGAGCGAGGCCTCGGCGACCTCTTTCACGTGCTCCGGCCGGCTGTCGAGCGACGACCACCGCGCTCCGCCGTCGGCGCCCGGCGCGAAGCCGAACTTCGTGGCGATCACCACGCGTTCGCGGACGGGAGCGAGCGCCTTGCCCACGAGCACCTCGTTCGTGAACGGCCCGTAGACCTCCGCGGTGTCGAAGAACGTGACGCCGCGCTCGACCGCCGTGCGGATGAGCTCGATCATCTCGCGCTCGTCCGCCGGCGGCCCGTAGCCGAAGCTCATGCCCATGCAGCCGAGTCCGACCGCCGAGACCTCGAGACCGCTTCTTCCCAGTTGCCGCTGTTGCATCGTTCCTTCTCCTGTCGCCTTCGCGACGGCACGACCAGCGAATCGTAGGCGTTCGAGCTCCTGCGAGTACTACGTCTCCGTCATGCTCCGTTTCTCCCCCGAGCGCTACCATCTCGCCCGGCGTCGATCGCTCGCCTCGGGCTCCGACGTACGCATCCCTCGAAGCCATGACACGTCGAACGACGCGTGCGGAACGACCTCTCGCGCTCCTGGCTGCTCTGCTGGTGGTCGCCCGCGCCGCGGACGCTCAGGATCGGCGCTGGCAGCTCGCGACCGATCCGCTCCCGGGCACGAGCGGTGACGGCGGCCTTCCGCGCGGGATCGCGCTCTTCTCCCCCGCCGAAGGGCGCACGAGCTCCGATGCCGACGGCGAACGCGACCTGCCGCCCGAGCTCCACCTGCCCTCTCGCTTCCCGACCCAGGAGCCCCAGGAGCCCAAGCGCTGGTCTTCATTCCTTCCCTTGATGAAGGAGGAAGCGCTGAAGCGCGGCTACGTCCTGCCGCTCCCGTTCGGCACCGGGGTGACCGCGACGGTCCTCACGGGGCGCGACATCGAGGTCACCGACCTGCGTATCGGCATCGACGGCAACGCTCCCGTCTCGGTCAGCGACTTCGTCGACCTCGGGTCCGAGAGCGACGTCTTCAACGCGAACCTGAAGCTCGACGCCTGGATCCTGCCGTTCCTGAACGTGTACGCGCTGCTCGGGTACGTCTACAACGAGTCGCAGACCGACCTCCACGTCACCGTGCCCACGCCCGGTCCGCCGGGCGAGGTCGAGTTCGACTTCGACGTGGATTCGAAGCTCGACGGGTTCGTGGGCGGCGCGGGGCTCACGCTGGCCGCCGGCTACGGGGATTTCTTCCTCGTCGTCGATTCGAACTACTCGCAGACCGACATCGGGTTCGACGACAGCTTCCGCGCGATCACCGCCTCGATGCGCACCGGCAAGCAGTGGGAGATCGGCGCCGCCAGGTCGCCGCTGCAGACGTGGCTCGGCGGCGCCTACTGGGACACCGAGAACGTCGCCAAGGGGCACACGGACGTGCCGGGCGTCGGGCGCATCGATTTCGAGGCCGATCAGGGCCCGGTCTACCCGTGGGTGGTCGACATCGGGGCGAACGCCCGCGTCGTGCCCTCGTTCGAGCTCTTCTGCGACTTCGCCTCCGACATGCACGGCGGGATCATCGCCACCATCGGGACGGTGTATCGCTTCTGACCGACGCGGATCGGCGACGGACGTCGCGAGCCGGCGCGCGTCTCTCGCTATCCTTGTGCTCCTTGCGCGCGCGATGAACTCAGGCATCGGCGAGAGCGTCCTCCGTCCCGCGGTCGCACGCGCGGTGCTCTCGTCGCTGCTCGGAGCCGCGCTCGCGGGCTGCATGACCGAGCCGGCGCGCTCGCCAGCGCTCGTGCGGACGGAGTCGGCGATCGCCAGCGAAGATTCCGCAGCGCAGAGCTCGACCACGGACGCGGGCGCACAGCAGGACACAGCTCGCGCGGACGAGAGCCAGGAGGGCGCGCCTCCGCAGGCCGACGCACCTCTGGACCCGTGGACCGCGCCGAGCACGCGCGACGCCGGCTTCCGCCGCTGGGTGCAGGGCTCGCTCGCCACGCGCTACCGCGGACGCACGAACGGCGACGACTCGGACCACTCGCTCGAGGCGCTGCTCGCGGTCGACGTCGCGGATCCGGCGAACCCGTGGATCAGCGGCCACCTGCAGACGCGCGTGGAGCTCGACATGGAGGGCAAGGACGACGGCGAGGCCTTCGGGGACCTCTCCGACACCTACGACAGCTCGGTGATCGCGCACCTGTACCTCGCGTACGCCGACATCGCGCTCGGCGAGCGGCCCGAGGACTCGCCCGGAACGCTGCGCGTCGGCCGGCAGAGCGACCCGTACCTGCCCGAGGTGCTGCGGCTCGACGGCGCCTCGTACCTGACGCGTCCGTTCGGCGAGAAGGAGGTCTCGCTCGGTGCCTACGCCGGCATCCCCGTGCACCTCTACGAGTCGTCGCACGAAGGCGACCGCGCGTTCGGCACGTTCGCGGAGGGTCGCCCGTGGCGCGACGGCCGCGTGCGCTTCGACTGGATGCACCTCGAGGACGAGCTCGTCCTCGGCGACGAACGCGACGACCTCGTCGCGCTCGGCTGGTGGCAGGACCTGCCGAAGCACTGGCGGCTCGAGGGCGAGTACTCGCACCTCGAGGGCGATCCGCGCGATCTGCGCCTGCGCGCCTTCTGGGACGACCTCGACTCCGAGACGATCCTGCGCATCGGCTACTACCAGCTGCTCGAGACGCAGACCTCGCACGTGACGGAGCTCGATCCCTTCACCGAGGCGCTCCAGGAGTACTTCCCCTTCCGCCAGACGACGCTCAACGTCTCGCAGGCCTTCGGCGCGCGCACGGTCGTCGACGCGGGCTTCGACATGCGGCGCGTCACGGACTCGGACGACGTGGGCGAGTTCAACCGCGACTGGGAGCGCTACTACGCCACGGGCACGTTGAGCGACGTCGGCGCGGAGGGTCTCGCGCTCAGCCTCACGGTCGATCGCTGGGACGACGACGATCGCGACACGAGCTCGGTGGGCGCGGACGCATCGTGGGACGCGGACCGGCTCCAGGCGTCCGCCGGCACCTACTGGTCCCTGTACAAGTACGAGTTCCTGGAGCTCGACGAGCGCGAGGACGTGCGCACCTACTACGCGCGCACGAGCTACGACGTCAATTCGCGGCTCGAGCTCGAGGCGCTCTACGAGTTCGAGGACGACGACCTCGACACCTACCACACGCTGCGGCTGGGGGCCCTATGGCGATTCTGAGGGGCGCGTCCTTCCTGCGCCGCAACCGCTCCGTGATCGCGGCGGCGCTCGTCCTGCTGTACCTCGGGGGCTGCATGCTCGTGAATCGCATGGTGCAGTCCGAGCGGCCCTTCGCCTTCAGCCATCGCGTGCACGTCTCGGACGAGGGGCTCGAGTGCGGCGATTGCCACGGGAGCTGGGAGGAGTCGGACGATCCGGGCATGCCGCGCCCCGCGCAGTGCGCCCTGTGCCACAACGAGCTCGACGCGGAGAAGCCCGCGGAGCTGCGCGTGGCGTCGCTGTTCGAGGACGGCGCCTATCGCTCGGCACGCGCGAGCGCGCAGTCCGAAGAGATCGTGTTCTCGCACCAGAGCCACGCGACGCGCGGCAGCGACTGCACGGTCTGCCACGCCGAGGTGGCGGACGACGATGGCGCCCTGGCCGAGCGCGGGACCGCACTGCGCATGACGATGGAGCAGTGCCTCGCCTGCCACGCCGCGAGCTCGGGTCCGCGCCTCGAGGAGTGCTCGGCCTGCCACCGCGAGATCCGCTCCGGTGCCGAACCGCCGAGCCACCGCGCGAACTGGACGCGCTACCACGGCAGCGTCGTCCGCAGCCGCGCGAGCGACCGCGCCGACCAGTGCGCCCTCTGTCACCAGCCGTCGGACTGCACGACCTGCCACCAGGCTCAGCTGCCCGCGAACCACACGAACTACTGGCGCCGGCGCGGCCACGGTCTGACGGCCAGCATGGACCGTGACAGCTGTGTCACGTGCCACGACTCCGACTCGTGCGACCGCTGCCACGAGACGCTCCGTCCGCAGAGCCACGTCGGCGGCTGGGGCGAGCCCCGCGACCGCCACTGCCTCGCCTGCCACGAGCCGCTGCGCAGCGAATCGTGCGGCGTGTGCCACCAGGCCACGCCCAGCCACGACCAGGCGACGCCGCTCCCGCCGGATCACAACCCGGGCATGGACTGCCGCATGTGCCACGGCAACGGCCAGCCGTTGCCGCACGTGGACAACGGGCAGACGTGCACCTCGTGCCACCGCTGAGGACGGACGGCGCTCGCGCACGGGAATCCCGTTCCCCTCGGGGCGCGGCCGCGCGCGTTGCGTGAGTTGCCGCCGCGGACGCGGTAGAGGATGATGGCGGTGTCCTCGCCGCAGGTACTGCCTGCGCGAGCGAGCGACAGAACGCGAGGCAGCGCGTCGCCGTGCCCCAACGACGACCGCACGGCAGGCAGCCAGGAGGCGCGATCATGGATCCGTTCCGTTCCGTCCGTTCCCCCATCCGATCGCTGGGGCTCGTGCTGCTCGGCGCGCTGCTCTTCGCAACGTCCGGCTGCGCAGGCGACGACGGCGACCAGGGGCCGCCCGGACCCGCGGGGAATCCCGGCACGGACGACGAGCTCGAGCAG
>Ga0111538_10006462_pt1 | contig 15868 bp, 16 predicted proteins | sample SoiMethybrSBSTD1_FD_79669 | JGI IMG/M metagenome (GOLD analysis project Ga0111538, IMG submission 79669) | Bulk soil microbial communities from a Populus tree surrounding site in Tennessee, USA - Soil MetaG P. TD hybrid SBSTD1 (version 2)... | ecosystem: Environmental > Terrestrial > Soil >...
AAGCCGGCCTAAGCCGCTGTGACATTCGGTGTCACAAGCGAGGCAGCTAACTGGCTGAAGATTTCCTGGACGGACCAGCCAGGTTCGCGCTAGACGTGTCCTCCAGAGGGGGACTTCCCATCCCTCCACCCCCGTCTGAGTCTGAAAGGAGACATCGCATGGCCCGGTTCGCGATACGTGTTCCGGTCGTGATCGCGTGCCTTGTGCTCGGCTGGGGCACCGTGCTTGCAGCCGACCAACTCATTGCGGGGAAGAGACTCCTCCTCAAAAACCCGTCGTCCGGAGCAGCGGGCAACAAGGTCGTGCACCTGGGGAAGGATATCGGCATCACGATCGGGGTGGCCGGCGGTTCTGGCGACCCGCAATGCACAGGTGCAGGCGGCGGGGGCGGGAGCCTCCGCATCGCGGCCTCGGGAGGGGCGGGCGATGTGACCATCCCGCTGCCGTGCGCGGGCTGGACGACGAACGGTACGAACACGCTCTACAAGTACAAGGACCCGATGACTACGTGCACCTTCGTAGTCGTGAAGAACGGCGTGGTCGCCAAGGCCATCTGCAAGGGGAGCCAGGTCGGCATCGACCTGAACGGCAGCATGTCGCCTATTGCGGTCGTCACCACGCTGAACGCCGACCGCTACTGCACGGAGTTCGGTGGCGCCGTCGTGAAGGACGGCAGCGACGACAGGACGTTCGTCCGGAAGGACGCGCCTCCGCCGCCGGCATGCGCCTCGACGACAACGAGTACCACCAGCACGACCATCCCGAACGCAGACGACCCCGTGTGTTGCGAAACCGACACCGCCACATGCATAGGGACGACGTACTCCTTCTGCGTGATTAACAACTACGTACCCACGTACAACGCCGTCTGCGATGCCACGGCGCACTGCGTGCCGCCACCCGGAACGCCGGGCGGCTGTTGCCAGTTTGGCGGCTTTTGTTTCGCGCCGGCTGACCAAGTGTACTGCGAGAACCAGGAATTCGCCACATTCCACCCCATGTCCGTGTGCCAGCCCTACGGATACTGCGCGCAGTAGCGGGACGCTGACAACTAGAGCCGGCCGACCGCTCTCAAGCCGTTAGTCGCCGAGCCGGCGGGGGCGCTCGCGCTGTAAGAGCCACTCGGTTTCGTATGTGGCTAGCACGCGCGGGGTCGGGCTCGTAAGGTCGATTCCTAGCCGCGTCGCGGGGCCGAGGTTGCGCGCGATGATCGTGCCCGTGCTGGCGGGTTGGCCCGCGAGCACGCAGGCGCCCGCAAGCACGTTGGCAAGATCGTCATGGGCACCGCTCCCAGGCGGGTGGTCTACGACGCACCGGTTGGGTTCACCAACGCCGACTGCGAAAGCGTAAGCATCCCGTGAGAGACCCTGGCGTTGTGCGCGAACTGTGCATGGCCGGGGACCGAAACGGGCCTGCCAGGGTGAGACGCAGCCACTCGAGAGGCCGCGCGGTCGGGTAGGGCGTGGCCTAACTCTGCCAGCAACCTACTAAATCCATGCTCATGGACAGTTCATGGACAGCGCCGTCTCCGGCAGCGCCATGACGCAACGCGTGTGGACAGTACATGGACAGTCGAGGGGCATCGCGGGGTCAGCCGCCGATGCGCTGGCGACTAACCCCGCGACTTCTCATGCCGGGAGACCGACTCGAACGGTCACGCCGCTTTCGCGGCAACGGATTTTAAGTCCGTCGCGTCTGCCAGTTCCGCCATCCCGGCTTGCAGCAGAATCAATCGTTTAGCAGGCGCGCCGCCATTGTTCGAACCCTGTCCGGCTCAAACTGTGCCCGAAACTGTGCCCGCCGCTGTCTGCAAGGCGAAGTTCCCCGGGTCGTTCGCGACTTGCCCGAACTGTGCCCAACGAACACGGGTTGGGTGTGCTGGAGACGCGCGCAGGCGTGCGACGTTTCACCCGACGTGAGATCGCAGCGAGGATAGGGACCCCCAGAGGCTCGGGAGGGCACCATCGGTGAGCCGTGGCGCCCGCGGCCGCTAACTGCGGCGGATCGCGCGCTTGGCGGCGTGGAAAAATGCGCCGACGCGGCGCAGCGGCGACGTGCCTTCGAGGCGGACCGCGTCGCCGGTCCGAATCGTTCCGCCGCGCACGACCGTCGCGTACATGCCGACGGTCGGAAGCTTCTTGCCGAGCAGCGGGAACCATTGCTTGTTGTGATCGGCGGCCGCGCGCAAGATCGCCGGGTCTGCCGGCAGCCCATCCTGCGCCAGCGTGGTCATCACGCAGCGAGGACAGGTGAACACGACGCAGAGCTTGACCTCGCTGCCGACCGCGAGCAGGTGCCCGTTCCAGGCGTTCTCGACGAAGCCGGCCGCGTCGCCGGTGTCGATGACGAGGTTGGGACGGAATCGCGCGCGATCGACGCACGATTCCGGCAACAGCTCCTGCAGGCGCGCGAGCGTCGAGGTCGTGACGAGGTGGATCGGCGCGAAGTCGAAGAATGTGCCGGTGCCGGCACCGACCGACAGTGGCTCTGCCTTGGCGGAATCGTCGGTGGCGTTGTACTCCTCGTACGTTGCCTGGCGCGGAGGCGTCGACGACATGCGCAGCGGACGCTTGAACACGGCGGAGAGTCGCTGATCGGCGTCGCTTTCGGAAGGATCGAGGCGCGTGCCATCGGGCAGCTCGATGTGCACGTGCCCGTCGACCATGGTCGCCTTGTAGTCCAGGAGCTTGTTCCACTTGCGCGGATGCTTCGCACTGGCGACGGTGCCCGTCTCGACGTCGATCACCGCGAACGCGCGATCACCGGCGATGCCGCGGCCAGGATCGACCTGCGCCACGGCAATCGCTTCGCCTGCCATCGACTTGACCGGGTATCGCCAGAGCTGGACCACGCTGCCTGTCTGCATGGCGACCCGCCGATATCACGCGAGGGCTGCGTGTTCGACTCACCCCGAGGTACCGCTGGCCGGACCGCATGATCCCCCGCCTCCTCGGGCAGGCGATGGAGAACCTCGCAACGCAGCCCAGACGGTGAGGGCAGGGCGAGCGACACCGGCCGCGAGCAGGACTGGCCGCACGTGCAGCCGACGGTTGTGCTGGGATAAACTGCACGCCAGGAGATCACGCATGCCGCTCTTTCTCGACAGCCATGACGTGACCGGGGCGACGCCGGAGGCAATCGCAGCCGCGCATATGAAGGACCTGGCCGTGCAGGGGCGCTACGGCGTCCGGTACATCAAGTACTGGATGAACGAGGCGCGGGGCAGGGTGTTCTGCCTCTTCACAGCCCCCGACGCCGAGAGTGCCAACCGGGTACATCTCGAGGCGCATGGGCTTCTCGCCGAACGGATCGTCGAGGTCGACCCCGACCTTGCGGAAGGCCTGCTCGGGGGTGGGATTGTGGCAGCCACCGGCGCTGTCCTGGGTCCGGGCGGCACGCTCGACCAGGGCATGCGAACGCTGCTCTTCACCGACATCGTCGGCTCGACCGAACTCACCCAACGACTCGGAGACAAAGCGGCGCTGGACGTCGTCGATCTACACGACCGCCTCGTCCGCGGCGCGCTGGAGCGCACGGGCGGCCGCGAGGTCAAGCACTTGGGCGATGGATTGATGGCCGTCTTCCTATCACCCGACGCGGCCATCCGTTGCGCTTCGGACGTCCACGCCGCGCTGCGCGACCCGGCCCACCCCAACCGCGAATCGCTTCGCATCCGCGTCGGCATCGCCGTCGGCGAGCCCATCGAGCGGAACGGCGACTTCTTCGGATCGACGGTCCAGCTCGCCGCCCGGCTCTGCACGCAGGCAGCGCCGGGCCAGACGCTGGTGTCCTTATCGGTTGCCGAGCTCTGCGGTCACCGGCAACTGATCGACCTCGGCGAACTCACCCTGAAGGGCTTCCCGCACGCCGTGCGCGCGCACGCCGTCGTCGAGAAGGTGTAGACACGACGGTGCGAAAGTAAGCCATCCCCGACTATACATGCACCGGGAGCGGAAAGAAGGCGCGACCGGTGCCCATCTCCTCGGCGAACCATTCCCCGAATCCGTTCTTGATGACCCATTCCAGCCGATCACTCCGCCACTGCACGCGGTATGGGTCGAAGGCTTGCTTCTGTTCGGCTTGGAGGCGCTGTAGGGTCTCGATGACGTCGGCGTTGTCGCGCACGATGGACGGTCGCTCCTGGACGCGGTCTGCCCAGCGGGCGAGCTTCGGTTGCTGGGTAGGGTCAGGCGCGAAGCCGAGGAACGTCGCCGCCATCACATGCGGGGCCACGGCGATGTCGGCGATGGAGAAGTCACCTGCGAGGTAGGGTTGCTCACCGAGGTGACGTTCGAGGTCGCTGTAGAGTCGGACCATGTCTCGGGCCGCCGCGTCGTGCATCGCGGGATGGGATTCCCCGCGCCCGAACTCGATGAGCGTGATGGCGTAGAGAGCGGCGTCGAGCTGTGTGTCTGCGATGTCCTCGATGAGACGGCACCCCGCTCGCTGCCGTGGGTCGCGCGGGTAGAGCGGCGGCTGTGGGTAGCAGTCCTCGATGTATTCGCAGATGAGCGTCGAATCGTAGAGCTGGAAGTCGCCATCCACCAGCGCCGGCACTTCGGCGCGGGGGTTCACGTGGAGGAAGTCGGTGCGGTTGCAGTCGCCATGCAGCGCTCGAACCCGCTCGAACGGCACCTCCTTCTCGTAGAGGGCTACGCGGACCTTCCGGGCGTAAGGGCTGAAGACATCATCGAAGAGGGTGAGCATGCGCCTCTTCACTGCCGAACGTGCATGGGTAACGCCAGAGCCTCCGTGAGCGTGACCTGCGAGAGCCCCGGCAGGCCCGTGTCTACCACCGCCGACGAATCGCTCGCCGTGAAGGTGCCGAGCAGTCGGTCCCATCCCGAGAAGATGGTGCCGAAGTTCGTGTCACGCTCTGGCCCCATCCGCGTATGGTGACGTCGATGCAGGGCCGGCGTGACGAAGACGCGCCCGAGCACGCGTTCACCACGCTGGGGGAGGTCGATGTCCCCATGCTCGACGAGGTTCGCGAACGTGAAGACCACCTCGAACGCGAGAACCCCGACAGCAGGAGCACCCAGGACGACGACGGCGACGAGTCGGATGGGGAGCGACAGCAGTAGCTCGCCAGGATGGAATCGCAGGCCCGTTGACGTCGTGAAGGTCGGGTCCGAGTGGTGGACCTGGTGGAACCTCCAGAGAACTGCGATGCGGTGGTTGGCGCGGTGCCAGCCGTAGGAGATGAGGTCCAGGGTGATGATGGTCACGACGAGCGACAGCCACATCGGCGTGGTCGCCCAGTTGAGGAGCCCGACCTGTTGGCGAGCAGCCCAGTCGGCCACGGAAAACGCACATGCACCGCAGACGAGGCCGACGACCACCGCGCTCAGGAACCAGAGCCCGCCGTTCACGGGCCAGCTCCCCCGGAGCCGCGCATGAGGCGTAATGCTCTGGAGCGCGAACGCGAGGACCACCGCGAGCCCGAACGCGCTGGCCCGGCATAGCTGGAAGGTGCCCTCGTCCATTTGCCGGCAGCGTACCCACGAGGGGCCGGCACTGCCAGGGCATATCTCTTGACTGACCCAGTCGGTCAGGATACGACCGCCAACAGATGGCACGCACCATGCCCGACAATCGCATCGAGCAGTTGGTTGACTGTGCGACGGCCGTTTTCATCGAGCGGGGCTACGCGCTCACGCAGATGGCGGACGTCGCGGCGGCTCTCGGCGTCGCGAAGGGCACCGTCTACCTCTACGTCGAGGGTAAGGAAGCACTCTTCGACCTGGTGGCCCGCTACGCCGACGCGCCGAGGCCGTTTGCCAAGAAGCCTTCGCTGCCGGTCCGTACGCCGAAGGCCGGCGCCACACTCAAGTACGTGCGCGAGCGTCTAGCCCAGAGCGGCGTACCGCCGACCCTCGCGAAGGCGCTCGCGAGCAAGCGCGTGGATGACGTGCGCGTCGAGTTCGAGGCGATTGTCCGAGAGCTATATGACGCGCTCGCAGCCAACCGTCGCGGCATCAAGCTACTGGACCGTTCAGCGCGGGACTTTCCAGAGCTGGCGGCACTGTGGTTCGAGGGGGCGAGAGGCGGACTCATCACGCTGCTCACCCAGTACCTCGACGAGCGGGTGCGAAGGCGGGTCTTCTGGAGCGTGCCCGACACTGCCGTTGCCGCGCGCCTCATCATCGAGACGGTCATCTTCTGGGCGGTCCATCGGCACTCCGACCCGCACCCTCAAGTCGTGGAAGAGACGGTCGCGAAAAACACTGTGGTCAACTTCCTCGCCCGCGCGTTCATCAAGGAGTGAACCATGAGCAGACGAACTGACATCGACTGGCTGCGTGTCACCGCCACGTACCTGCTGTTCGTGTTCCACGTCGGGAAGGTCTTCGACCCGGCCCCCTTCTTCCACATCCGGAACGCCGACCAATCGTTCATCCTACTCGTGGTCTGCGGGTTCATCAGCCTGTGGCACATGCCGCTCTTCTTCCTACTCGCCGGCTGGTCGGCCGCGTCGTCGCTGGAGCGGCGAGGTGCCCGCGCGTTCCTTCGTGAGCGTCTCCATCGACTCGGCGTGCCGCTCGTGGCGGGGTGCGTGCTGCTCGCGCCCGCTATCAAGTACCTGGAGCTACGGAGCGGGCTCGACCTGAATCACGAAGGACTCCGCATCGCCGCCGAGCACCAGGACACCATCCGCCTCCTCATCCCGGGCGGTCTGCCAGTCGCAGAGCCATTCCATGAGAGCTTCCTCGCGTTCCTCCCGACGTTCTTCACGCAGCTCGACCGCTTCACGTGGTCGCATCTCTGGTTCGTCGCCTACCTGCTCACGCTCACCATCGTCTACGTGCCGCTCTTCGTGTGGCTGCTCCGTCGTTGCGAGCGGGCCACTGGTTCCAATGCCTGGGTGGTCTACGTACCCCTCGTTCCGCTCGTCGTGATTCAGCTCACGATGCGCGAGCGATGGCCAGGCATCTACAACCTCTACAACGACTGGGCGAACATCGCGTACTACAGCGTGTTCCTGTTGAGCGGCTTCTTCCTCGCATGCCGGCCGGGAGTGGAGGATGCAGTCGCACGCGAGTGGAAGCGGAGTCTCGCCATCGGGGGCCTCGCCACTGGAGTGCTACTGCTCGGCGTCCTGCGCGTCTTCTCGTCGCCGGCTGTCCTTCTCGTGGGGACGGCCATCGCCGGCTGGTGCTTCGTCGTCGCGCTCCTCGGCATCGCGCGACGCTACTTCACGGCCTCAACGCCAACACTCACGTATCTCAGTGAGTCCGCGTTCCCCGTCTACGTGCTCCATCAAGCAGCCATCGTGCTGCCGGGATACGTCGTGGTTGGGCTTCCGCTCGGCATCGCGACGAAGTTCGCGCTCCTCCTGCTGCTGGCGGTCGCAATCACGATGGGCACGTATCACGGGCTCATTCGGCCGTTCGCCATCCCCCGGTTCCTGCTCGGGATGAAGGCGAAGGCATGCCCCCTCCCACGGTCGGTCGCGTTCTCGCATTCGGCGGCGGCAGCGCTCTTCGCCGCCATCGGTGTCGGCGTGGCTTCCCTCAGCTATGCGGCGACGCCCATCGGGGTCTGGTACGCCGAGGGTGGTGCGGCGAAGGTGGGCGTCGAGCGCTGTGGTGACGAGCTGTGTGGCCGCGTGCTCTGGCTTCGTTCGCCGCTGGACGAGAACGGCTGCCCGCTGCGCGACCGACGCAACCCCAACCCTGCGCTTCGCGAGCGGATGGTAGAGGGCCTGGAGATTCTTCGAGGACTCACGCCGCGACATGACGGCACGTGGGTAAACGGTGACATCTACGACCCAGCGAGCGGGAACACCTACAACTGTCAGCTCGCGCTCGACGGGAACGACCGCATCCACCTGCGCGGCTACCTCGGCATTCCGCTCATCGGGCGCACGACTACTTGGACGCGAGTGGGCGCCGAGCAGCGGGTATGCGCTGAGAGACGGCCATGAGAGCACGTTACTACGTCCCGCTCTTGGGCTTCGTCCTGCCGACCGTTGCGATTGGGTACGGCGTAGTCATCCCGCGAAGCTGCATTGCCGGCATCAACGAACTCACGATTGGCTTCGCGGCGACGGTCATCGGCGCCTGCGTGACGTACGCTCTCGGCATCCGCGCCGTCCTTACGGATCAGAGACGGGAGCGCTGATGCGGCGGCCGGAGTTCATCGCCCGACAGTCCCGACGGCCGAGCGGGTTCCTGGGCTGGGTCATCGGCTACATCATGTCGTTCGAGACGGCGGCCACCAACGACGAGGCGTTGGCGCGCCTTGAAGTGAAGAAGGGCGATAGGGTGCTCGACGTCGGCTGTGGCCATGGGCGCACCGTCGAGCGCGCCGCGGAGATGGTCGGCGATGGGCTCGTGGTCGGCATCGACGCATCGGAGGAGATGCTTCGGATGGCGACGCGACGATGCCAGCATCTTATTGACGCCGGGCGCGTGCAGGTCGCTCTCGCCGATAGCGCCAGCATCCCCTATCCGGACGAGTACTTCGACAAGCTGATCACGGTCCACACGCTCTACTTCTGGGATGACCCTCGGCGACACCTGCGCGAGCTGCATCGAGTCCTGAGGATCGGTGGTCGCATGGCGGTTGGGTTCCATGGGAAGGAGACGGCGGTCGCGACGAGCTTCCCTGCGAGCGTGTACACGTTCTACGGCGTCGACGAAGTATGCGCGCTGCTTCGCGACGTGGGCTTCGAGGAAGTGATGGGGATCGAGCAGTCAGTCGGCGAAGTCACTCTCGCGATCGGCCACCGGCGTGGAGTCCCGCTGTAAGCGTTCGCGCCGAGGAACAGAGCGCGCGCACCGCACTGGCCGCGAAGGGCCAAAGGCGCGTCCGCGATTCATGCGTTGGTAGACACGGTTCCGTCTCGCGTGCGAAGGTGCGGGCGAGCAGGTGCCGTGAACCCCGACGAGCGCAAGGCGCTGATGGACTTTCTCGTGGGGCTCGGCGCGTCGGACGAGGATCTCCGCGAGCATGCGGACGCTCTCCCCGCGCTGGCGTCGATACTCGCCCTTCGCCTCGGGCGGCCAACCCTGACGCTGGCCGACATGGCGGCGCGGGCTGGGGTGCCGGTCGAGGTCGTGACCCGCCGCTGGCGGGCCGCCGGCTTCCCGGACCCCGGGCCCAACATCCCAGTGGCGAGCGAGGCGGAGGCGCAGCTCTTCGCCCTGCTCGACGCGGCCGAGCCACTCTTCGGACGGGATGCCGTCCTACAGCTCATTCGTGTGATCGGCTCGGCCACGGCCAGAATCGCGGACGCGACGGTGTCGGCCTTCCTCGTGAACGTCGAGCTGCCGAAGCGCGAAGGGGGGCAGGTGGAACTCGCGGTGGCGAGGGCGAACTCCGAGGCGGTTACTCTGCTGCCGTTACTGTTCCAGGGCATCGAGGTGCTCCTCCGACGCCACATCCTCGTGGCACGACGCTCGATCCTCGCGGTCGACCGCCAGGCGGGGGTCGAGGTGCAACCGCTCGCGATCGGCTTCGTTGACCTGGTCGGTTCGACCGCGCTCGCGCAGCAGCTCTCGACCGCCGAGCTGGGCGCGGTGCTCGGCGAGTTCGAGTCGGTGGTCGCAGACACCGCGACGGACCTCGGGGCCCGGGTGGTGAAGCTGATCGGCGACGAAGTGATGTACTCGGCGCCCGATCCCGTGGTGGCGTGTCGCGTGGGACTGACCGTGGCCGAGGCGCTGCGCGCCCATCCCGTACTGCCGGCAGTGCGGGGTGGCATCGCGAGCGGAGCCGTGATGCTGCGGGACGGCGACTGCTTCGGGCCGGTCGTCAACCTCGCGGCGCGCGCGGTGAAACTCGCGCGCCCGGGGCACGTCGTGGTGTCGGCTGATGTGCGGGCCGTGACGCGCGGGGCGTTCGCCTGCCTGCCGCTGGCACCTGCCCGCATCAAAGGCTTCGAGGGCGAGACCGAGCTGTTCGAACTCCGCGGCGAGCAGCTCGACCCGAGTGGGCGCTGACGGACAACCATCGTCGAAGGGAGTCATCGTGAATCCGAACAAGGCACTGTGGGAGAAAGGGGACTTCACCCAGATCGCAGCCTTCATGCGTCAATCCGGAGAGGCCCTCGTGAAGTCTCTCGGGATCACGACGCCGCTGCGGGCCTTGGATCTCGGCTGCGGAGATGGCACCACCGCGCTTCCTCTCGCCCGTCTCGGGGCCGAAGTCATTGGAATCGACATCGCCAGGAACCTCGTCGATGCCGGGAACAAACGGGCTGCGGAGGCGGGTCTTCACCGACTGACGTTCCAAGAGGGAGATGCGTGCAACCTGGAAGGGGTCGGCGATCGCTCGTTCGATCTGACGCTCTCCATCTTCGGCGCGATGTTCGCCCCCAGGCCCTTCGACGTCGCCAAAGAGATGGTCCGGGTGACTAGGCCGGGCGGTCGAGTCGTGATGGGCAACTGGATTCCAAACGATCCGACGTCCTTCGTGTCGCAGCTTCTGAAGATAAGCTCATCGTTCACGCCTCCACCCCCGGAAGGCTTCGTCAGTCCGATGACGTGGGGTGTGGAAACCCACCTCATCGAGCGCTTCGGTCAGGCCGGGGTGCCCCCGGAGAAGATATCGATGGTCAAGGACACGTTCTCCTTCGTGTCGTCCGACATCGGGCCGGCACAGTTCATCGATCTGTTCAGTCGATTCTATGGCCCGACCATGAACGCCTTCGAGGCGGCTCAAAAGAACGGGAAAGTGAAAGAGCTCCACGACCAGCTCGTGGCTCTGGCGAAGGCACAGAACAAGGGAACCGACAGGAGTACCTCAATCCCCGCGACGTTCTTGCGGGTGACGGTCGCCCTCTAGATTCGTGGTCGCCGACGCGCGTCCGCCGCGCGCGCTGGGAGTGAGAGGCAAGGGCAGGTGGCATTGAACGTCGACGACCGGCACGTGACAACCCGCGATCCCCGATGAGCCAGCCGCTGCTCCAGACTGCCGGCGATCGTGCAAGCGCGCGCGCCAGCATCTCCACGGACGAGTGGTGGACGCGCTCGTCGATCGGTTCGCCCCGCGCGCGGCGACCGAGCCCGAGCTGGTCGCCCGGCACGCCGAGGCAGCGGGGCGCACCGATGACGCGATCGTATACCTCGAACGGGGCGGCGACCGGGCACAGGCACGCTCCGCGCACGAGGAGGCGATCGTACACATGCGCAAGGCGCTTGCCCTTCTCGAGACGCGGCCGGCGGGAGCCGAGCGCGACGCGCGCGAACTGACCCTCCAGCTCGCCCTTGCGGCATCGCTCATCGCCGTCCGGGGCCACTCGCATGCGGAGACCGAGACGGCTTACGAGCGGGCGGCGGCCCTGGCTCATTCGGCGGGCGATCCGGTACGACTCGGCATCGCGCGGACGGGGCTCGCGATCGTCTATTTCACCCGCGGCAAGGTCGAGCGCGGGCGGGCACTGGCCGTCGAGGTTTTGGAGGCGGCCGAAGGACGGGACGATCGAGAGCAGGCGCTCATCGGTCACACGAACGCTGCGATCCCCGAGTTCTACCAGGGGAAGTTTGCGTCATCGCTCGCGCACTGCGAGCGCGCGGTCGCCCTCTACGATCCCGTACAGCACCACGGGTTCGTCCGGGTGCTGGGCAACGACCAAGGCATCGTGGCGCTGGACTTCGCGGCCTGGGCACTCTGGTTTCTCGGTCGACCCGATGCGGCGGTCGTGCGCGCCCGCGAGGCGGTAGCCCTCGCACGCCGGCTCGCCCACCCGTTCAACCTGGCGAGCGCCGTCTTCTGGGAAACCTTCTTCACTGGTTTCGCCGCGACGGTGCCGCGCAGGGGGAACGCGCGGCCGAGCTGATCGCGCTGAGCGAGCCGCAGGGCTTCCCCTTTTGGCTCGGCCTCGGCCGCGCTTTGCGGGCAGCGGCGCATGTCACGGAGGGCGATTCCGGCATGCTGGCCGAGATCAGCGAAGGCCTCGTGCTTGCGTCCGAGACGAGGACCCGGTCCGGTGCTCCCGCACTCTTCCTGCTCCTCGCCGAGGCGCAGCACGCTGCTGGCCTGCTCGCCGACTCACGGGGGACGGTCGCGACGGGCCTCGCCATCGCCGCCCGGACGGGTCAGCCTGCCTTCGATGCCGATCTGCATCGCCTCGACGGCGATCTCCTGCTCGCGACTGGAAGCTCGGACGACGAGGCTGCCGCCCGCTACCGCCATGCCCTCGCCTTGGCTCGCGAACAGGGCGCCCGCTCGCTCGAGCTGCGTGCTACGGCCCGCCTCGCGCGCCTGCTCGGCGACCAGGACCGAGCCGTCGAAGGCTATAAGCTGCTGGCGCCCATCTACGCCTCCTTCACCGAGGGCTTCGATACGGTGGACCTCATCGAGGCGAAGACGCTGCTCGACGAATTGCGATAGTCGGGCATTGTCACAGGATTCCGCGCTCGAGCGGCGACGAAGGTGCTGCGCCGCTGTGCCCGAAACTGTGCCCGCGAGCATCCAACGCCACCCAACTCTACCCAACTCCAGCCAACTTTAAGTTCGCGGAAGCGTTGAATTGACGGCCTCGACGCGGTGATTTTAAGTCCGTCGCGTCTGCCAGTTCCGCCATCCCGGCGTCGTATGGAATCAGCTGCTTAGCAGGCGCGCCGTCGCTGATCGAGTCCGGTTTCGGTGAGATTCTGCCCCGAAATGTGCCCGCGGCCTTCGCTGCCGACGCGGGACGCAGCCACTGGCCGAGGCGCTGCGTGATCTCGTCGGATGTTCGACGAAATGTAGCAAGCTGAAGCTCCTCAGAACCTTCGACACGTGAGGGGTCGATATAGCTTACATCCGGTCGACGGCGCGGTAGCGTCGCGCGACTTCTTCCCAGTCGATGTGATCGAGAAACCTGGTCACGTAGTCCTCTTTGCGCGGGTAGTCCTTCGCATAGGCGTGATCGGCCACGTCGCAGATCACCAAAGTATTTGCTCCAACCCAGACACCGCCACTGTCTGAGTCCATGACGACGTTGTGCCAGCGATCATCGTACGGGTCGTAGACGAGTACGGCCCACGTCCTGGCAACCATCGCGCACTGCCGAAAGTCCTCCTGCCAGCTCTCGAGTGGGCCCATGTGCTCGCCGAGGTGGCCAAGGATGTAACGCGGGGGCTCCACCTTGGTCGAAGCGATGCCGGTGAAGTAGAGCTCGTGTAGGAGCACCCCATTGGCGGCGTCCACCTGCATCCGGCGGAGCTCGCTGTACCTGGCAGGCTCCGCTTGGCCCTGGCGGAGGGCCTGTTCTGCTTGATGAAGCTGCTCGACGCGGCGGACGTACTCTGCGTGGTGAAGAGCGAGTTGCTCCCTCGACAGGAAACCGGGGAAGTCCTCGTGTGGAAGAGCCATCGTCGTCCGTGGCTGGAAGCCGGGTCGGCCGACGAGCAGCCCCTCCGAGGAGAGACCTGATTCCTTCGGCGGTGTCGCCGCGCGGACGTCGCCGGCGAGAAGAACGCCGCCTACCGTAGCCCCTGCGGACACCAGGAATCGCCTCCGTGAAAGCATTCTCATCATTGAGTTCCCTCCGAGGTGCGAGAGCCTAGCCATGGGAAGGCGAAAGTCACCCCTGCTGTACCGGCCCAATCGGCAGCGGCACTACTGAGCCCGCGCCGGACGCCCACGTCGAGCGAGAGCTCATGAAGCGGCGCGGGCGCCGCTAGGCGCAAGATCGTGCCGACGAGGAGGCTGTTGTCGGCCCTGCTCGTTCGGACGCTCTCGCCGTTGATCTCCGCGACGGCCCGAAGTGGCCCATAGATGGCGTGTTCCCCGATCATCCCCCACACGAGACCCGGTTCGCTCCCATCGGGTTCGACGAGGGCCCCGGCATTCAGGTGGTACGTCCAACCGAGCGTCCTGGCGGAGAGCAAACCTGTGAGCTCGCCTCCCGGCCGGCTCTGCCCCCGTCGTGTCGGTAGGAGAGCGCTCAGCTCCACTCCCACCGACGGACCGCTGCCTTCGTCTTGCAGTACGCCGTCACGCAGAACCCACTTGAGCGACACGGCGCCATCCTCGACACGCGTCGCGTCTTCGTCGCGGTCGTGCGAGAGGTCGTTCGCCAGCTTGAACTCTCCGACGAGCTCGAGGTCCTGCGCGATGCCGAGATTGGACACCATCGTGGGGGCGATGATCGTCACTCGGGAGTGCTCCTCGCGGAAGCCGGCGTAGCCGAGCTCGATCTCCACCTCGCCCAGGTCGGCCACGGCCGCATCGGTGGAGACGAACGGTCGGTATCCAAACGCTCTTGATCCTCCGAGAACCACCGTGATCACCAAGACGACGAGCGCTCGCGTCGTGCGTTCCACGGCCACGACTGAAGCTCGCGCCTCCGCACCCGGCCGGCCGGGGTCAGGCGACGCGAAGACGAGCGAGACGCCGGTTCACCTCGTCCCAGTGGATGTTCTGAAAGAAGGCGTCGACGTAGCTCTTCGCGTTCGCGCCGTAGTCCATGTGGTAGCTGTGTTCGTACATATCCATGACGAGCACGGGCGCTCCGCCAGCGACGCCGTGGGTGTGATCGAATGCCCAAGCGTTGTGGAGCGACTTCGAGTCCGGGTCATAGACGACGATCACCCATCCGGATCCGCCGGCGAGCGACTGACCCGTGAGCCGGAATTCCGCTTCCCACGTTTCGAGCGAGCCGTAGGCAGCCTTTGCGAGCTCGGCGAAGGTCCCCGTCGCGGAGCCGTGACCACCCAGATTGCCGAAGTACGCCTCATGCAGGACCATCGAGTTTCTCGCGATGAGCTCTTCCCGTTTTAGCGACCCCATCTGGTAGGGCGCTGCGTCTTTCGGCAGGCCGCCGAGCTGCTGCTCGATGAGGTTCAGGCGCTTTACGGCGCCGCCGTAGTTGTTCTGATGGTGCGACGTGATGAGCTTCTCGGACAGCCCTGTCAGCTTCGCGGGATCGAACGGGAGTGGCTTCACTTGGTGCTCGCCCCGATAGGCGAGCGGCCGAGGAGCCGCGGTATCCTCTGCCATGGCGATGCCTCCTCTGTAGGCGACAGAAAAGAGCGGAGTCACCGCGAGGAGACGAAGGACCTCGCGGCGGGTGAATGAGAGCGCACGAGAGAGTGGGCTCATGTTTGCCTCGACGACTACTGAGCGACGGTCGCGACGAACACTCCGAGAACTCCAGCGGCAAGGATGAGGACCGGCTCAGAGATACCCTTGATGCGAGTGAGAATCACAAGCGTGCCGATGGCTATGAGTGCCGTCGGGATGTCAAAGATCGCTCGCCGGCCAAGCACGAAGGCCGCGCCGGCGATGGCGCCGGCGGCCGCGGCCGTGACGCCCTCGACGAACGCCTTCACGCGGGGATCGTGCACCGAGCGCCGAAAGTAGCGCGCCGGGATCACGACCAACAGGTAGCATGGCAGGAACACCGCCACCGCCGCGACCACGCTCCCGAGCGGACCGGCGACGAGATAGCCGATGAACGCGACGGTGATGACGACGGGTCCCGGCGTGATCATCGCGACGGCGACGGCGTCCAGGAACTGACGCTCCGACAGCCACTGCAGGTCGTTGACCACCGCGCCGTGCAGGAAGGGCACGATGGCGAGGCCGCTGCCGAAGATGAACGCGCCCGCCTCCGCGAAGAGCCATGCGACGCGCCAGAGGCTCCCGTCGGGCGCGGGGCCGTGGAGGCCCGTCACGAGCCAGGGCCACGGCACGACGGCGAGCGTGGCGCCAGCGCGGACGGGGTTCCGGGCGAAGAGCGCGACGACCCCGCAGAGCACGAACAGCCAGACGAGCTCGGACTCCGTCCACGCGGTGACGACCGCGCTCGCGACGAACAGCGCCCACAGGAGCCGGTCGTCGCCCAGCGTGCTCTTCGTGAGCTTCCAGGCGCTGCGGGCGATGATCGCGATGACGGCCGCGCCGATGCCGTAGAACGCGCCCTGCATCCAGG
>Ga0111538_10006463_pt1 | contig 15868 bp, 14 predicted proteins | sample SoiMethybrSBSTD1_FD_79669 | JGI IMG/M metagenome (GOLD analysis project Ga0111538, IMG submission 79669) | Bulk soil microbial communities from a Populus tree surrounding site in Tennessee, USA - Soil MetaG P. TD hybrid SBSTD1 (version 2)... | ecosystem: Environmental > Terrestrial > Soil >...
GAACTACGAGAAGGCGCTCGGCTTCGCCGAGCAGCTGGTCAAGGACAACCCGGACGACGCCAAGAACCTGTACGCGATGGCGAACCTCTACGAGAAGTTCAGCCGCGTGCAGGAGGCGGAGCAGACCTACGTGAAGGTCACGGAGCAGAACCCGAACGACGCCAAGGCGTGCGGGGCGCTCGCGGCCTTCTACAACAAGCCGCTCTGGGACGAGCAGGGCGCGGTCTTCGTCGACAACCAGTCGAAGGGCGCGCGGCGCGCCAAGTTCTCGAGCGCGATCGAGACGCTCGAGAGGTGCGCCAAGCTCGACGCCGCCGACCCGAGCGGCTACTACAAGCTCGCGATGTTCTACTGGGACAAGGCCTACCGCGACCCGCTGGTCGGCGACAAGGAGAAGGACGAGTTCGCCGACAAGGGCATCGCCGCGGTCGATACGGCGCTTTCGATGAAGCCCGACTACTGGGAGGCGATCATCACGAAGGGGCTGCTCTACCGCCTCAAGGCGCAGGCGACGCGCGACCCCAAGAAGCGCAAGGAGTACCTCGACCAGGCCGTCCTGTTCCAGAAGCAGGCGATGGACCTGCGTAAGGAATCCGCGGCGGCGGCAGGCGGCGCGGCCGGAGCCGGCACCGACGTTCCGCCCGAGGCGACCGCCACCCCCGAGCCGGGAAAGTAACGCTCCGGGGGGCACGGGGGGGCGGGATGCCCCCCCGATAGCTCAGTCCCGAACGTCCGAGGGCTTCCTTCGGACGTCCCCGAACGTCCGTCGGTCCTCTCGCGTCCACGGGTTCGCGAGCTCATTGAGCCTGCCGCGCGGACTTCTCTCGTCCATGCGTCTGCGAGATCCTCGAGCCGCCCGCTCCCCGCTTGCTCGAGACTCTCCGTAACTCGGGGCGCCCCGAGTTGAGTCGGATGCTGTCGCCCCGGAATCGGGGTCGCCATCGGCGGGAGGCTGTCCGCCCAGGGCAGGGGGCGATCCGAAAGATGGCAGATGACGAGGGACGGATCAGGAGGCCAGCGACTATCAGGAAGAGCTAACGGACTCTCTGGACTGGCTCATCGGGGGGCATCCCGCCCCCCGAACCCCCGGGGCGCGGCATCCCGCCCCCCCCGAACCACCGGGATCTAGGGCTGGCCGCCGACCGTGCCGCCGGCTTCCTCGATCATCTTGTCGGAGATGATGCCGATGCGCTCGACGCCTGCGGCCTTGGCGAGGTCCATCGCCTGCACCACGCGTCCGTAAGGCACCGTGCCGGTGGCGCGCACGAAGATCGTCTTGTCGGAGCGAGCCTGGTAGATGTCGCGCAGCCGGGTCTCGAGGTCCTCGATCGTCACGGGGTTCTTGTTGACCGTGATCGCGCCCTCTTCGAGCGCGAGCACCACCTGGTTGGGCGGCGTCTTCTGCTCGGGCTGGTTGGGCGGCGGCGGCTGCGGCAGCGAGATGTCGAGCCCACGCTGGGCGAGCGGCGTCACCACCATGAAGATGATCAGCAGCACCAGCATCACGTCGATCAGCGGCGTGATGTTGATGTCGGCCATCGCGCCGCTCTCGGGGTGGACCTCGTCGGTCTTCCCGAGACGGCGCTTCTTCTCCATCTCCCGGTGATGGACGGCGTCCTTGTCCATGGGCCTCTGCGTCGTCATGGCGCTACCCCTGCACCCGCGGCTCGGCGATCAGCGCCACTTCCTCGGCGCCCGCCTCGCGCACCAGGTCCATCACCTTCATGACCTCCGCGTAGGCGAGCGCGTCGTCCGCCTTCAGGTAGATCATGCGCGCGCCCTCGGGCAGGTCCTGGAGCTTCTCCTTGACCTTGGGCAGCAGCTCCGCCTGGTTGTCGAGCTTCTGGCCGCTCAGGTACGTGGTCGAGTCCTTCTTGATCGCGACCACAATCGACTTGGGCTCGTCCTTGCGCTCCTTCGTGTTGCCCGCCTTGGGCAGGACCACGTCGACGCCCTTCTGCAGGAGCGGCGTGATCACCATGAAGATGATCAAGAGCACGATCATGATGTCGGCCATGGGCGTGACGTTGATGTTCGCCATCGGTCCGCCCTTGCTGCCGCCGACTGCCATTGACATGGGAAGGCTCCTTCGTCCGCGAGCGCGCCGGGCCCTGCGAAAGGCCCGGCCGAACGCCTCTCGCTAGCCCTTCTTGATGAACTGGTCGAGCAGCTCCGAGCTGGCGTTGTCCATCTCGACGTTGAAGTTCTCGACCTTGCCGTTGAAGTAGTTGAAGGCCCACACCGCCGGCACCGCGACGAAGAGACCGAACGCGGTGGTGATGAGCGCCTCGGCGATACCGGCCGAGATGGCCGCGATGCCGCCCGACCCCGTGAGCGCCATGCCCGAGAAGGCGTTGATGATGCCGAACGTTGTCCCGAAGAGACCCACGAAGGGCGCCGTCGCGCCGATCGTGGCGAGGCCCGAGAGGCCGCGCTTCAGGTCCGCGAGGTTCACGGCGGTCGCGCGGTGGATGGCGCGCTTGGCGGCCTCGACCGCGGCGTCGCGATCGCGCTCGACCTCGCCCGTCTCGACCTGGTACTGCCACTCCTGCAGGCCCGGCTTCAGCACCTTCGCCAGGTGGCTGAGCTTGTACTGCTTGCCGTCGGAGACGTTGATCGCCTCGTGGATCTTGTTCGACTTCATGTAGCGCGCCACTTCGGGCACGTACTTGCGCGACTGGAGCGTCGCCTGGCGGAAGGTCCAGAAGCGCTCGATCATCACCGCGATCGAGTACATGGACATGATGAAGAGCACGATGACGACGGCCCACGCAACGCCGCCCATGTGCTCGGCCATGGTCCTGAGATCGAACTGCATCGCGTCCTCCTGGACTTTCTCTAGTACGGGCTCTTCGGCCGAGGCCTTAGGAGAGCTTGAAGTTGACGGTGACCGTCATGATGACGGGTACCGGCACGCCGTTCAAGAGAGTCGGCGTGTAGACCCACTGTTTCACCGCGTCGGTCGCCGCCTGGTCGAGCAGCGGGATTCCGCGCAGCACCTTCACGTCCGTCACCTTGCCCTGGGGCGAGATCGTGCACTCGAGGATCACGACGCCCTGGACGCGCGCCTGCTTGGCGATGTCGGGGTAGACGGGCGGGACGTTCTTGAGCTTCTTCGGCTCCTTGATCTGGCCGCCGACGCGGACGGCCTGGGTCGGAGGCGGCGGGGCGTCGGGGAGCCCCCCGACGATGCCGCCCACGACTCCGCCAGGGACGCCGCCTTCGACGCCGCCCGCTCCGCCCTCGACGCCCATGTCGATGCTCTCCTCGGGATGGATCTCCTCGGGGACCTCGACGGGCGCGACGAACTGGTTCTCGACCACCGGCTTCGGGATCACCTTCGGCGCCACCGGGCGAGCTGCGGGAGGCGGGGGTGGCGGCGGCGGGGCCGGGGCCGCCATCGGCTCGACGAAGAAGGCCTTCACCGCGGAGGCTGGATCCGGCAGCTGGTCGGCCGACAGCAGCGGCACGATGATGATCACCGCCGCAATCACCATGTGGAGGGCGAGGGAGACCGGGATGGTCTTGGACTGCTGGGTGCTGTGATCGCCCTTGCCCGAGTCGATGAGGTCCTCGAAAAGCCTCTTCTCCATTGGCCGACCTCTTACATTTTGCCTTGAAAACCCGCCCTTTCGGGCAAGAGACGCGGATTCTAGTCCCCGCTTCCCGGAGGTGTCAAGGCTTTGATCCCGCTGGGCTTTCCGGACCGAGGGGCTCCGGAGACGCACAGGCGAGCTGTGACTTGGACACCGCCTCCGCCTACCCGGTTCCCTGGATTTGATGGGCTGGGGGGACGCCGCAGCGCACCTCGGAAAGTCAGTAAATCCGGAAGGCGACCGGGATGTGGGCCAGGGTCGGGACCGGCCGGCCGTGCTTGACCGCCGGCATGAACTTCCACTGGTAGACCGTCTGGAGCGCCGCCGCGTCGAGCAGCGGCACCGACTGCACCACCTTCGCTCGGGACACGTTCCCCTGAGCGTCGATCAGGATCTCGACCAGCACCGTGCCTTCGATCTTCTTGATGAAGGCTTCCTGCGGGTATTGCGGCCGCGGGGACTTGATCGGCCGCGGCGGCGTGTCGTAGTCCATGACGGGGCCGGTCCCGGTCCCGCCGAGCATGCCGCCGAGCACGCCGCCGGGCACGCCGCCCACCTGTCCGCCTTCGACGCCGCCCTCCATGCCGAGCGCATCGCCGAGGTCGCTGCCGGTCTCGCTGCCGAACTGGTCCTCGGGCTTGACTCCGGTCTCCGGCTCGAGCGGCTTCTCGACCGGCTGCTGCTCGATCGGCGCCGTGAACTCCGGCTTCGGCGTGTCGACGACCTTCTTGGCCGGCTCCGGCTTCACCTGCTCGCGGACCGAGCTGCCTTTCTGCATCGGCGGAGGCGGGGGCGGCGGCGGGTCGAAGAACACCACGCGCCGGTCGCCCTGCTCGGGCAGCGGCTCGGGCAGGAAGAGCGGAACCAAGATGATGAGGAGCAGCACGGCGACGTGCACGCCGACCGAGAACGACAGCCGCTTCTTGAGCCGCTCCCAGCGTGTCTGGGGGCCGGCATCGGAGACCGCGAGCGCCGTGGCGAAGAGGTTGTCCTCGTCGATGGCTCCGAGGAAACGCCGGGGCGGAGGCTCGACGAGCGGCGGCGGCTCAACGTGCCTTTCGGCAGGGGCGCCCATCATCGCCATATTACATCCGCTCTCTTTCCCGAGAGGCTTGGGCGCCGCCTCGCGGGGTGAGGTTCCTCACCTTCCGGGTGAAAGAAGGTGAAACCCCTGCTCAGGCCGCGCGCACGACCTTTCCGCTGCTGCCGCCGCTGCTGCCGCCCCTCGAGTACCACCAGTCGACCATCGGCACGGCGATGAAGAGCGTCGAGTAGGTGCCGACGACGATGCCCACCACCATGGCGAAGCCGAACCCGCGCAGCACCTCGCCGCCGAACAGGAACAGGCCCAGCACCGCCAGGAAGGTGGTGCCGTTCGAGATCAGCGTGCGCGTGAGCGTCTGGTTGAGCGAGTCGTTCAGCAGCTTCGCCATCGGCTCCTTGCGCCGGTGCAGCATGTTCTCGCGCACGCGGTCGAAGATGACGATCGTGTCGTTGACGCTGTAGCCGACGAGCGTGAGCAGCGCCGCGATCACGTTGAGCGTGATCTCGAACTTGAAGAAGGCGAGGAACGCCAGGCACACCAGCACGTCGTGGAACGCCGCGAGCGTCGCGCCCGTGCCCCAGATCCCGCCCTTGAAGCGCCAGGCGATGTAGATCAGCTGGAACAGGAGCCCGAGCACGGTGAGCAGGACCGCCTTCTGCCGCAGCTCGGCGCCCACCACGGGCCCGACGATCTCGGACGACGACTCGAGCACCGGGTTCTGGGCGTAGTCGGAGGCGAGCGTCGCGCGCACCGCGCGCGCCGTCGCGTCGAGGTCGCTCTCGGAGGACTGCTGCGCGATGCGCACCAGCACCTTGTTCGTCTTGGCGTCGCCGTAGGTCTGGATCACCGCCCCCGGTGAGACCTTGGCGACGGCGTCGCGGATCTTGTCGACGTCGGGCGTGTCCTTGAACTGCGCGATCAGCTGCGTGCCGCCCGAGAACTCGACGCCGTAGTGCAGGTGGCCCGTGGCGATCCAGAAGATGCCGCCGGCGATCAGCAGCGCGGAGAGCGCGACGAAGTACTTCGCCTTGCCGAGGAAGTCGATCTGCGGGTTCTTGATGATCTCCATGTCGCGCCCCTAGATGCTCAGCTTCTCGTAGTGGCGCCCGCCGAGCACCCACTCGAAGAGGAACTTGCTGACGAAGTACGACGCGAACACGTTGGCGATCAGCCCGATCACGAGCGTGACGGCGAAGCCCTTGATCGGCCCCGTGCCGAACTGGAACAGGAACGCGGCCGCGATCAGCGCGGTCGCGTGGGTGTCGAGGATCGTGATCCAGACGCGGTCGAAGCCGTTCGCGACCGCGGCGCGCACGGTCTTGCCGTGGCGCAGCTCCTCGCGGATGCGCTCGAACACCAGCACGTTGGTGTCGACCCCGACGCCGACCGTCAGGATGATGCCGGCGATGCCGGGCAGCGTGAGCGTCGCGCCGAAGTGCGCCATCGCCGCCAGCACGATCAGCAGGTTGGCCGTGAGGGCGACGATCGCGTTCAGGCCCGAGAGCCGGTAGTAGACCAGCATGAAGATGGTGATGAAGGCCATCGCGGCGACCGAGGCGCGCACGCCGTCGCGGATCGAGTCGCGGCCGAGCGAGGCGCCGACGGTCAGCTCCTGCAGGTACTTGAGCGACGCCGGCAGCGCGCCGGCCTTCAGGATCTTCGACAGCTCGTCGGCCTCCTGCGTGCTGAAGCGGCCGGTGATGCGGTTGTCCGAGCCGAGCTTGCTCTCGATCACCGGGGCCGAGTAGACGGTGCCGTCGAGCACGATCGCGAGCTGGCGCTTGATGTTGCGGGCGGTCTCGCGCGAGAACTTGTCGGTGGCGGTGGCGTTCAGCGAGAAGTTGATCTGCGGGCGGTTGTTCTCGTCGACGCCGACGCGCGCGCTCTTTAGGTCGCGCCCGGTGATGAGCGCCTCCTTGCGCAGCAGGTAGTAGACCGGCTCGCCCGGCGTCGAGCCGGGGCCCGAGAGCACTTCCTGGTTGTCCGGCACCTTGCCGCCCGTCCCCGTGAGCAGCGTCTCCTGGCTGGCGGCGGAGGTCTCCACGAGCTTCAGCGACAGCTGCGCGGTGGTCTTGATGATGCGCTTGGCCTGTTCGACGTCGGTGACGCCCGGCAGCTGGATCAGGATCTGGTCGCCGCGCGCGCCCTGCGCCGCGATCACCGGCTCGGCGACGCCCAGCACGTTGACGCGGCGCTCGAGCGTGCGGATCGCCTCCTGCACCGTCTGGGTCCGCAGCTGGCGCTGGTAGAGGTCGGTCATCTCGACCGTGAACTTGCCCTCGCCCGCCTCCTTCACCTCCCAGCCGGTGCGGAAGAAGTCGCGCAGCAGGTCGCGCATGTCCTTGACGCGCGCCGGCTCGACGCCCTCGACCGTGAACGCGGTGGGCGAGACGCGCGCGACCGGCCCGATCTGGATGCCCTTGCGGCCCGCCTGGTCGCGCGCCGTGGTGACGGCGTCGTCGGTGGTGGCATTGAGCGCGTCGTCGACCACCACCTGCAGCACGAGGTGGATCCCGCCGCGCAGGTCGAGGCCGAGGTGGATCTTCCCGGGCTCGCCCTCGCGCTCGTAGGGGGGCCAGACGGCGACGCCGCAGGCGATCAGCACCGAGCCGTAGACGATCGCGCGCCAGCGCAGCTCCTGGCGCACGAACGCGTAGGCGAGTCCGGCGAGCGCCGCGGTCAACAGCAGCCACAAGGTGAGCGGGTTTTGCAGGGCGGGAGGCATCACTTCTCCGTCTTCTCGGTCCCGGACGCCTGCAGGCCGGCCACGGCGCTCTTCAGGACCTTGATCCTGGTCTTGTCGTCCACGCGGACGAGGAAGGCATCGTCCTCGATGCCGACGATCGTGCCGAAGATCCCGGAGCTCAGCACGACGCGGTCGCCGCTCTTCAGGGTCTTCACGAGCTGCTCGAGCTTGCCCTGCTTGCGGCGCATCGGCAGGATCAGCACGAAATAGAAGATCGCGAAGATCAGCCCCATCATGACGAGGCTGGCGAGCGGGTGGGGCTCGCCCGGCCGGGCGGGCCCGGTCAGCGCGAGCAAAGATATCGAATCGGCCATGCGGGTCTCTCGCTTTGTAGCGCGAAAGGCTCTTTCCGGGTTCTCTCGCTTCTCAGGGTCTAGGGCGGGAGATCACGAGGACCGTCGCGCTACGACCCGTCCTGATCGGCTGCTCCCAGGCGGCGCAGGGTCTCCCCGCGCCAGCTCTCGAAGCGACACAAACGGATACTCTGCCGTAGCCCTTCCATCATGTCAAGGTAGAAGAAGAGGTTGTGCAGGCTCATCAGGGTCGCCGCCGTCATCTCCCCGGCGAGGTGCAGGTGGCGCAGGTAGGCGCGGCTCGCCGTGCGGCAGGTGTGGCAGCGGCAGTCGGGATCGGGCGGGCGCGGGTCGTCGCGGTAGCGGGCGTTCCTTATCGAGATGCGGCCGTGGCGCGTGAAGAGCTGGCCGTTCCTGGCGTTGCGGGTCGGCAGCACGCAGTCGAACATGTCGATGCCGCGGGCGACGCCGTCGATCAGGTCCTCGGGCGTCCCCACTCCCATCAGGTAGCGGGGTCGGTCGGCCGGCAGCAGCGCGTCGATCTCCTCGAGCACGCGGTCGCGCCCGGGCTTGGGCTCCCCCACCGCGAGCCCGCCCACCGCGTAGCCGGGGAAGTCGAGCTCGACGAGCGCCCGGGCGCTCTCGGCGCGCAGGTCCAGGTGGACCCCGCCCTGCACGATGCCGAACAGCCACTGGTCGGCGCGGGTGTGGGCGTCCCTGCTGCGCCGGGCCCAGCGCGTCGTGCGCGCGGTGGCCGCCTCGACCACGTCGCGGGCTGCGTCGCCGGGCGGGCACTCGTCGAACGCCATCGCGATGTCGGCGCCCAGGTTCTGCTGGACCGCGATCGAGCGCTCGGGCGAGAGCAGGTGCTCGCTGCCGTCGATGTGGCTCTGGAAGCGCACGCCCTCCTCGTCCAGCTTCCTGAGCGCAGCGAGCGAGAACACCTGGTAGCCGCCGCTGTCGGTGAGGAACGGCCCGCTCCAGCCCGTGAAGCCGTGCAGGCCGCCCAGGCTCGCCACGAGCGCGTCGCCCGGCCGCAGCATCAGGTGATAGGTGTTCGCGAGCAGGATGCGGGCGCCGATCTCGGCGAGGTCGCGGTGCAGCACGGCCTTCACGGCGGCCGCCGTGCCGACGGGCATGAAGACGGGCGTCGCGACCTCGCCGTGCGGCGTCACCAGCCGCCCCGCGCGAGCGCGCCCGTCGCGCGCCTCGACCGTGAACGCGAAGCCGGGCATGGGGGGAAGCGAGTATAGACTCTGCTCGTGAACACGCGGCTCAAGGTGGCGCTCGTGTTCGGAGGCCGCTCCGGAGAGCACGAGGTGAGCCTGCGCTCGGCCCGCTCCGTGGCCGAGGGGCTCAGGGAGCGCCACGACGTGCTCCCGCTGTTCGTCGACAAGTCGGGCGGCTGGCACCTGCAGGCCGGCGCCTTGCCTGGGCCCGAGGGCGGAGAGCCCGTGTTCCTCGCGCCGTCGCCGGAAGACGGCGGGCGGCTGCGCCGGCTCGCCGACGCGCGCGAGCTCGCACGGCCCGACGTCTTCTTTCCGGTGCTGCACGGGACGTACGGCGAGGACGGCACGGTGCAGGGGCTGTTCGAGCTCGCCTCGGTGCCGTACGTGGGAGCGGGCGTGCTCGGCTCCGCCGCCTCGATGGACAAGGCGATCATGAAGTCGCTCTTCGCGCAGGCCGGGCTGCCGCAGGTGGAGCACCGCGTGCTCCGGCGTCGCGATCCCGCGCTCGAAGCCAGGGCCGCCGACGAGCTCGGGCTGCCGCTGTTCGTGAAGCCCGCGAACCTGGGATCGAGCGTCGCGGTGAGCAAGGTGAAGACGCGCGAGGCGCTCTCCCCCGCGCTCGAGCTCGCGTTCGCCTACGACCGCAAGGTGGTGCTCGAGCGCGGTCACGACGTGCGCGAGGTCGAGGTCTCGGTGCTCGGCAACGACGAGCCCGCGGCGTCGGTGCCCGGCGAGATCGTTCCCGACCGCGAGTTCTACGACTACGACTCCAAGTACGACGCGAAGAGCCGCACCGAGCTCCACATCCCGGCGCGCCTCTCGCCCGCCGAGAGCGACGCGGTGCGCGCGCTCGCGCTCGCCGCGTTCCACGCGGTCGATTGCGCGGGCTACGCGCGCGTCGACTGCTTCGTGGAGAAGGCCTCGGGGCGGCTGCTGCTGAACGAGATCAACACCATCCCCGGCTTCACGTCGATCAGCATGTACCCGAAGCTCTGGGAGGCGAGCGGGCTGCGCTACCCGGAGCTGCTCGCGCGGCTCGTCGCGCTCGGCCTCGAGCGCCACGCCGCGCGCGCCCGCCTCACCACGCACTACGGGGGCTAGCAGGTATTCCAAATAGCATACAAGGGACGGCGTCGGGGCCGTACCTCCCACATTTTCGTCGCGCGCAGCGGAAGGCTCCGCACGACAGCGATTTCGAGAGATGCACACGCTGAAACAGGCTCCTGGAGCCCGTTCAAATGATTTCCACAGCGACCGTGCACAGCCTAACCTGCTCCACGCGTGGAGCATGGAGCCAGACGATCGCCAGAAAACCCTTGACAAGCGCGGGAGGCGTTCCTACCCTACCGCTAGTATGCGCGACTCGCAGAGACCCGACAGGTGGGCTAGCGATCGCGCCCGTCCAACCCTGGACTGAAAGGGGGGATTACCTCAATGCCGGCGAAGAAGAAGGCTGCCAAGAAGAAGGCTTCGAAGAAGAAGAAGTAAGAGCCCCGGGGACGTTTGGGGGGGTCGAGAGTCCGTCTCGCCCCCCATTTTTGTTGGGCTTGCTGTTCTGGGGGCGCTACCGCGCCCCCAGGCCCCCCCTACAAGCTGTTCGCGATGACGTGCGTCTCGAGCGCGTGCGCGACGCCGTCCTCGTCGTTCGTCGGCAAGAGCGGCAGCCCCAGCGCGATCAGCTCGACCGGCGCGTTTCCCATCAGCAGCCCGCGGCCGGCGCGCTCCAGCATCTGGCGGTCGTTCCAGTTGTCGCCGATCGCGAGCGTCTCCTCCGCCGCGATGCCCCAGCGCCCGCACAGGAAGGCGAGCGCGTCCGCCTTGCCGACGCTCGGGTCGAGCACGTCGACGAGCGCGAAGTCGATCGCCGGGTAGACGGTGCGCTCGAGCTTCGCGACCTTGGACAGCTCCGCGGCGAGCGCCTCGTGGAGCCGCGCGATCTCGGCCTGCGTGCCGCCGAACATCACCTGGATCGTGTCCTCCTGCGCGAGCGCTTCGACCAGCCCCTCGACGAGCCGCAGCTCGGAGCGCGCGCGCTCCAGGTAGTAGGCGACGAGCCCCTCGGGCTGAGCCCGAGCCTCGACCAGCAGCCAGCCCTCGCCGCCTTTGCCGCAGTGGACGATCGGCTCGGAGCCGTGCGCGCGCCCGAGCTGGATCGCGCGCGCCGCGACCTCGCGCGCGAGCGGCCGGCAGCGGATGATTCTGCCCTCGTCGATCACGAGCGCGCCGTTGTGCACGACGAGCGGCAAGGCCGGTCCGAGCTCGTCGGCCACCTTGCGCGCCGACGGGTGCCGCCGGCCGGTCACGAGCACGACGCGCACCCCGCCGCGGCGGGCACGCGCCACCGCCTCGCGCGTGCGCGGCGACAGCGTCTTGTCGCTGCGCAGCAGCGTGCCGTCGATGTCGAGCGCGACGAGCCGCACGCGCGGGCCGCTCACGGCAGCGCCTCGCCCGTCCAGACCGTGACCCGCTCGATCACGTCGCCGGGCCGGATCTTGTCGACGAGCTCCAGGCCGGCCGCGACCTGGCCGAAGAGCGTATAGCCCCCGTCGAGATGCGGCTGCGGCGCGAGCGTGACGAAGAACTGGCTGCCGCCGGTGTCCTTACCCGACAGCGCCATCCCCACCGAGCCGCGCGCGTACGGCCGCCGCGTGATCTCGCAGCGCAGCGCGTAGCCGGGGCCGCCGTTGCCGTCGCCGCGCGGGCAGCCGCCCTGCACCACGAAGCCCGGCTCGACGCGGTGGAAGGTGAGCCCGTCGTAGAAGCCACGGCGCGCGAGCGCCACGAACGAAGCCGTGGTGAGCGGGGCCTCGACCACGTCGAGGTGGATCTCGATCGTGCCGTGGCGCGTCTTCAGGAAGGCGCGCGGGGTGTAGAGCGGGACGCCCGCGCGCGGGTCGTAGGGCGCCATCGCCTCGGCGTAGTCGAGCGGCGCGCGCAGCACGCGCTCGGGCCCGGGGTCCGGCGCCTCCTTGCCCAGCTCCCGCAGCAGCTGCCCCGCGCGCAGGCGGATCGCGCGCGCGGGGTCCTTGCGCGCCACCTCGTCGAGCCCGCTCGTCGCGGCGTCGTCCTTCTGCGCCGCGAGCGCCACCACGGCCGCGATCCGCGCCTCGAGCTCGCCCTCGCCGTCGGCCAGCCCCCGGCGCCAGGCCGCCAGCAGCGGGCCGGAGAGCCCGGCGGGCGACAGCGCCGCGATGCCTTCGGCCGCCGCGACGCGCACGCCGAGGTCGGCGTGCTCGAGGTGGCGGCGCAGCGTGTCGAGCGCGTCCTTGCCGCGCGCCTGACGCAGCGCCTCGAGCACCCCCGGCAGCACGCGCGCGTCCTCGTCGCGCAGCATCGCGTGCAGGATGCCGATGCTCATCTCGTCGCCCGCCTTGCCGAGCGCGCCCGCGAGCGCCGAGCGCACCCAGAAGACGCGGTCCGGGTCCATGCCCGAGAGCACGAGCGAGAAGCTCTCGCGGTCGCTGCGCGCGAGCGCCCCGAGCGCCGCGGCCCGGATCCAGGGATCCTGCGAGGCCACCAGCCGGACGAGCCGCTCGCTCTGGGCGCGCTCGCCGCCCAGGGCCGCAAGCGTGCGCAGCGCCTCGCGGCGCACGACGTCGCTCGGCGAATCGAGCAGGGCGGAGGCGGCGGCGGAGCCCCGGGGGTCGCCGAGCGCGCCGAGCGCGCGGAGCGCCTGCATGGCGACGGTCTCGTCGCGGTCGCGCGCCAGCGCCACCAGCCGCTCGACCGACCCCGCGTCCTTGAGCGCCCCCAGCCCGCGCGCGGCGAGCGCGCGCTGCAGCGGCTCGTCCGACGCGGCGGCCGCGTCCAGCACCGGCTTGAGCTCCGGGCTCTCGAGCCGCATCGCCACCCATGTCGAGGCCCACCAGTCGAAGCGCGGGCGCGCGCCGTCGACGAGCGCCTGGCGCGCCGCCTGAACGTCCTTGAGCCGCGCCAGCGCGAAGAGCGCGAGCCGCTGCTCGCTCCACTGCCCGGCGGCGTCGCCCGGATCGTCCCCGCGAACCGTCATGCGGTCGATCGTTTTCGGCAGCGACTCGACGACGAGCCGCGCGATCGGCGCGGCGGCGCGCGCGTCGCCGATCTTGCCGAGCGCCTCCGCCGCGCGGCCGCGCACCTGGCCGTCGCTGTCCGAGAGCGACGCGAGCAGCCGGTCGACCGCCGTCGGGCTCGCCGCGAGCCCGAGCGCGAACGCGGCCGTGCGCCGCACCTCGACCTCCTGGTCGTTCATCAGCTCCCCGAGCGGCGCCGCCAGCTCCGGCAGCGCGATGCGCCCGGCCGCGAGCGCCGCCCGGCGCCTCACGCCCCGGTCCGCGTCGCGCAGCAGCCGCTCAAGATCGCCGGCGCCGGCGCTGCGCTGGTCCTCGAGCTCGAGGATCCGCGCGAGCTTCGAGAGCCGCGGCACCGGCGCAGGGACCTTGTCCTTCCGCGGCGCCGGCGCCGCGGAACCCCCCGACAGCAGGACGGCGAGCGTCAGCACGAGGAACCGCCGCATCGGCTGATTATAAAAGGCTCGCCCGTCAGGCGACTGCGAGAAGGTCGCGCTCGTCCAGGAGCCCCAGGCGCGCGGCCTCGGAGCGGATCGCGTCGCGCGCGCCGGGCTGCCCCACGGCCGCGAGGTGCAGCGCCCCCGGCCAGGCGCCCGCTTGCGGCACCGGCACGACCGGGATGCCGTGGATCCGCTGGCCGAGCTTGCGCGGGTCGACCTCGACGAAGGCCACCTGGCGCAGGCCGCGCGCGCGGAGCGCGAGCCCCCAGGCCTTGCCGATCCGGCCGGCTCCCCACACCACCAGCGGCCGCGAGCGCTCTGCGAGCGCGCCCCGCTCGAGCGCGTCGAGCTTCACGTTTCTGAAACGCTCGGGGGCGTAGCGCGGATCGCTGCGCGTCAGCCGGCCGGGGCTGTCGCGCCATTCGACGAGCGTCTCGGCGAGCTTCGCGAAGCGCAGCCCGGCGTCGAAGGCCCTGAGCCACAGCTCGTAGTCCTCGGGCCCGTCGAAATCCCGATAGCCGCCGAGCCCGCGCAGCGTCGCCGCGCGCACGGCGACGGAAGGATGGACCACGGGCGACTCGACGAAGCGGTGGCGGGCCATCGCCTCGTGGTCGAGGAGGCTGTTCACCCAATGGACGTACGCCCGCATACCCTCGCCCGCTTCGGAGCCCACCGCCACGCGGCAGGCCAGCACGTCGACCGCGACGTCGCGCTCGAGGCGCTCCGCCTGCAGCGCGAGCCGGCTCGGGTGCGAGAGGTCGTCGGCGTCCATCCGCGCGACGAGCGGCGCCTTGGCCTCGGCGAGCGCGTGGTTGAGCGCCGCCGCGATCCCGCGCGGCTGCGCGCGCAGCACCCGCAGCCGCGGATCGTGCGCCGCGCGCTCGATGAGCCGCTCGCCGCTGCCGTCTGCGGAGCCGTCGTCGACGGCGACCACCTCGTGGTCGGCGAGCGTCTGGGCCGCGAGCGAGTCGAGGCAGGCGTCGAGCGTCGCGCGGGCGTCACGGACCGGCAGCAGCACCGAGACCCGCGCCACCTCCCGCTCAGCCGTGGCGGAAGACGAAGCCGCGCGCGGCGGCGAGCGCCGACTGCGGCGTGCGGTCTGCGACCACGTAGTACGGGCTGCCGCGGCCGGCGCGCCAGTCCTCGCGCGAGGCGCGGCGGATCTCGACCAGGAAGCCGCAGTCCGTGCGCACGGGGTCGCTGAGCTCGTAGATCCAGTCGTCCTTGCGCAGCGTCGAGTGGATCGCGTTCGCGGTCCAGAGGCTGCGCGGCGGCTCCTGCGGCGCCTCGCGGCGCACCAGGCGGTCGATCACGCGCTGGGCGGTCTCGGGCAGGTACAGGAACTCGATCCCGTAGCCGAAGTAGGGCCAGCCCACCTCCGGCGCCTGGCGCGCCACGCGCCCGAGCACGCGCACGCGGCCGTCGGACTCCGGCAGGTCGATCTCGAGGTCGAGGTCCTCGGCCTCGATGCGCACCGGGCTCGCCAGCAGCATGCCGTGGACGCTCAGGTTGCGGGACAGGCCGTAGAAGTGCTCGCTCTCGCCGCGGTGGCGGCTGCCGACCACCTGCACGTGCACCGGGATCCGCGCGCGCACCCGGTTGGGGACGTCCACCAGCTTCGAGACCCAGCTCTCGAGCACGAAGCGGTCGAGCGGGCGGCGCAGCGCGGCGTTGGCGCCCGCGCCGAGGACGACGCCCTCGGCGTCGGGCGCGTCGGCCTCCGACACCATCGCGAGGATCGACACCCGCCGGCTGCCCGCGCTCTCGCGGATCCGGCGGATCGTGTCGGCGAGCTTCAGCTCCGGCGGCAGCGAGCCGAGCACCACGAGCGAGTAGCTGTCGCGCGCCAGCGCCTCGAACAGCTCGCTCTCCGAAGCGGCCTCCTGCAGCAGGTCGGGCGCGCGCTGCAGGAAGCGCACCTCGCGCCGCAGCTCGCGCGCGTCCACGCCCGCGGTGAGGATGCGCCCCGGCATGCTCAGCTCACGACCCGCTGCCGGCTGCGGCGGAAGCGGAAGGCGCGCTGGAACAGGTCGGGCAGCACGGTCTTGAGGCCGAAGAGCGAGGGCACGCGGTCGTAGTAGAGCACGAGCCGGACGTCCTTGCGGCCCCCCTTGGCGAGCTCGTGCACCGTGAAGCCGTAGCGCCCGATGCGCAGCGAGCCACCCTTGGCGAGCTCCTTGCGCGCGGCGTCCTTGCCGTAGCTCGTCAGCTGGACGCGCGGCTCGAGCAGGCGCCGGTAGAGCTCCTCGTCGAGCGCCAGGTGGGCCTTGGCGCGCACGAAGTCCAGCGCCGGAACGCGGGCGCGCTCGGCGGCAGTCGACAGCAGCACGCGCTCGGCCTCCTGCGAGCGCAGCGCGCGCGCCGCGTAGTCGAGGTTGAGCGCGTGGATCTTGTCCTCGCGCGAGCCGCCGTCGGTCGCGGCCTCGATCGCGCGCCTCACGCCGTCGACGTCGAGCGCGAGCAGCGCCGCGTC
>Ga0111538_10006465_pt1 | contig 15862 bp, 11 predicted proteins | sample SoiMethybrSBSTD1_FD_79669 | JGI IMG/M metagenome (GOLD analysis project Ga0111538, IMG submission 79669) | Bulk soil microbial communities from a Populus tree surrounding site in Tennessee, USA - Soil MetaG P. TD hybrid SBSTD1 (version 2)... | ecosystem: Environmental > Terrestrial > Soil >...
ATGGCGACCTTCGCGAAGCTGAACCTGAAGGATCAGGGCGAGATCGTCGTCCTGAATGCTCCGCCGAGTTTCGAGCCGGAGCTGAAGTCCTTGAAGGGCGTCGCGGTGCGACGCGACGCGAAGGGCGGCGACTTTGACTTCTCGCTGGCGTTCGTCATGACGCAGAAGGAAGTTGACACCCTAGCCCCGCAAGTTGCGAAGAAGGCCAAAGGCGACGCGGTCGTCTGGTTCGCGTATCCGAAAGGCTCGTCAAAAAAGTACAAGAGCCAGATCAATCGCGACAGCGGCTGGGCGGTGATGGGGAAGGCTGGATTCGAACCGGTCCGCATGGTCGCGATCGACGAGGACTGGTCGGCGGTGCGCTTCCGCCGGGTCGAGTTCATCAAGACGATGAACCGGCCCGAGGATGTGCGGCTGACGAAGAAGAAGCGGTGAGGTGCAGCCATGAAGACTCTCGTGGTCGTTGTCGTAACACTCGCGCTCGGTACACCGCTGGCCGCGCAGTGGCTGACGCGCCAAACGCCAGGCGTTCCCCGCACGCCTGACGGCAAGCCGAACCTCGCTGCCGCGGCGCCGCGCACGCCCGAGGGCAAGCCTGATCTGTCGGGACTCTGGACGAAGTTCTCGCCGAAGTACGCGCGCAACATCGCCGCCGATCTGAAGCCTGCGGAGATTCAGCCCTGGGCGCGTGCGGTGGTTGAGGCGCGACGGGAGGATCTCGGGAAGGACGGCATGCAGATCCGCTGTCTGCCGCTGGGGCCCGCGTATCCGACGGCCGGTGACTCCACCGGCTCCGAGATGGTCCGCATCGTTCAGACGCCGCAGATGATCGTCATGCTCAATCCCGATCTGACGTATCGCCAGATCTGGATGGACGGCCGGACGCTAGAGCCGGAGCCGAACGTGTCCTGGATGGGCTACTCGGTGGGCCGTTGGGAAGGCGACACGCTGGTCGTCGAGAGCTTCGGCTTCCATCCCGGCACGTGGCTCGATCGCGACGGCAACACCCACACCGACAAGTTGCGCCTGACCGAGCGGTACCGCCGTTCGAACTTCGGCACGCTCGACGTCGATGTGACATTTTCCGACCCGGAGGCGTATACACGGCCATGGACGGTGAAGGTCAGCGCGCAGTTCGCTGCTGACACCGAGATGCTCGAGTGGGTGTGCAACGAGGGCGCGAGCCGCAGTCTGAATCACTGGGTCGGCACGGCCGCGGACGATCGAAAGAACGAAGTCCGTGTCGCTCCTGAGATCCTGTCGCGATACGTAGGCACGTACGTCGAGCAAGCGCCGTTCTGGCGGGGCGTGCAGATCGTGGGGCAAGCGGTCCCCTCCGGTCGCACGGTCGTGATCACCGTCGAGAACGGCAAGCTCGTTGGCAATATGGATGGCAGGGGCCAGCAGGTACTGATTGGCATGTCCGACAAGGAGTTCACGGGACTCTACGGCCTGGGTGTCGAGTTCATCGACGCGGGGAAGGGCGGGCTCTACGTGAAGCACGTGTCCGGCAATTACCGGTTCGCGCGAAAGTAGATAACGGAGAGTACGGAGGGAACGGGATCACACGGAGGAGCGGAGAAACGGAGAGTATTTCTCAAAGAGAAACCCGTTAACTACCCCAACACATAGACTCGGCCGTCCTGCGATCCAATCACCAGACGGCCCGCGGCGACGGCCGGCGACGCGGTGAGCGCGGACCCGGCGTCGAACTCCCACAGTTTCTTGCCGCTCTGCGCATCGAGCACATACAGACGTCCGTCGCTCGAGCCGATGTAGACGCGTCCGCCAACGATCGCTGGCGACGAGTCCACACGCGCGCGTGTCACAAATGTCCACGCCGCCTTGCCGGTCTTCACGTCGATGGCGTGGATCGATTTGTCGCGCCCGCCGAGGATGATTCGTCCATTGCTGAGCGCTGCCGACGAATAGAAAGGAAACCGTCGCTCGGTATCGGCATAACGCCAGAGCAACTTGCGGCGCTGGAGATCGAACGCGAGTACCTCGTTGTTGAACGTCCCAAAGTAGGCGCGTGTCCCGTCGATGAGTGGCGACGCGCCGGTGTAGGCGCCGGAGTCGATTCGATACGCTTCCTTGCCGTCGGCGATCCGGATCGCACGCAGGATCGAGTCGCATCCGGCGATGAAAGCCAACCCGTTTTGGACCGCCGGTGTGCCGTGCACCATCCCGTTGGTCATCGCCTTCCATTTCAGCTTGCCGGTTTTGGGCTCGAAGGCATACAGGCTGCCGTCGTATGAGCCGACGAGCACGGCCCCGTCGGCGACGACCGGCGACGACTTGATCTCGGAGGCGGTCCGGTAAGTCCACAGCCCCTTGCCGTCGGCGATGTTGACCGCGTGAACCACGCCGCCGAGATCGCCAATGTAGACCGCCGTGTCGCTGACCGCCGGCGACGACTCACCGATCAGGTTGCCGGTCGTGTATTTCCATTTCAGTTTGCCGGAGGCGAGGTCGAGCGCGAGGAGATCGCCGTTGCCGCCGCCCACGTACACGACGCCGTTGACGATAGCGGCCGACGAGTCGATCAGATCGCCGACGTCGTAGGTCCAGAGGACCTTCAGTGTCGGCGGAAGCGTCGAGGAGGAGTTGCCGGTTAGCCGCGGCGTTCCGCGAAACTGTCGCCACTCATCGGCGGGAGCGGCAGCAGGTGAGGGTTGCTGCGCAGAGAGCGTCGCAACGGTGAGCGCCACGAACAACGCCGTCTGCGAAAGCCTGAATCCGGCAACCTGAGGCCCCATGCCGTCCCTTACTTGTTGGCGATCGCGAACAGCTGGCTCCGGTTGTTGATGAAGAGCACACCATTCGCCGGCACGATGGTTCCGTACACGGCGCTGCCCATGTTCATCTCGGCGATCAGCTTCTTCTCCTTGCCGTGCGCCATCACGACGATGTCGCCGTCTTCGTCGCCGAGGTAGACCTTGCCGTCAATCAGGATGGGTGACGCCCACACGGCCGCGAGCAGATCGTGCTGCCAATACTCGTGTCCGGTTTTCGCGTCGAGGCAGTGGAGATAGCCGCTGAAGTCGGAGACGTAGACCAGACCGTCAGCGATCGCGGCTGTCGAGATCGAGCGGCGGATCTTGTCGAAATGCCAGATCTGTCCGGTCTTGGTGATGTCGCCGCGCTTGGTCGCGTCGATCGCATACATGTGGCCGACGCCTTCACCGTGTTCAGGGTCCTGACCGTTGGCGATGTAGACAACGTCCTGATAGATGACCGGTGTCGCGATCAGCTCGTTGCGCGTGCGCGGCCACACCGCGTCCTTCGGATTGGTGTCGAACTCCCACAATTTCTTGCCCGACTGCGCCTCGTAGCCGCGCACCCAGCCATCGCCCTGCGCCGACACGACCTGCATGACGCCGCCGATTGTGCCTACTGACGGTGTGGACCACTGGCCGTGCAGGATGCGGTCCTCCACTGAGTTGTCTTCCCACGCCAGTTTTCCGGTGTTCTTGTTGAGCGCGATGACCGAGGGCGCGCGGGGCGACGGGATGTGCACGTGGCTCTCATCCTGCCCGTTGGATGTGCTCACGTAGATCAGGTCGCCCACGATCACCGGCGACGAATTCGACATGTTGTGCGGATACGAGCCGACTTCCTCGATCATGTCGAAAGTCCAGATGACGTCGGCGTCGGTCTGTCCGGTCAGTTTCTCGTCGGTGGTCGGGCCATCGTTCTCGTTGTCGCGGAACCCCTGGGTGTCGAGGCAGATCACCACGCCGCGGTTGCTCACGTAATAGAGCTTCTCGCCTTCGACGATCGGTGAGCTGGCGACACCCTGGAATGGCCAGTCGTTGGCGCGCCCCGCCTCGAGCTTGGGATGCGTCTGCTGCCACATGAACTGACCGTCTGACTCACGAAACGCCATCAGCACGCCGCGATCGCCGCCCTGCTTGGGATCGCGCGCCAACTCGTTGTTCGTGCCCACGAACACCATCCCGCCGGCGACGACCGGGTTGCCGTAGCTCTGCGATCCGAGGTCGGCCACCCACTTGATGTTCTTCTTCGTCTTCACGTCCCACTCGGTGGGGACGTTCTTCATGTTCGAGACCAGGTTCCGATCGGGTGTCCCGCCCCACATGGGCCAGTCGCCTTTGCCCGGGTCCGACGCTCGGAGCTGCACCGCGCCGAGGCACATCAGAGCGACCAGCGCCAACGCCGCGTAGGGCCGGTCCTGCAGGACCGGCCGCCGTGATTGAGTCATCAGTGGTCTCATCGTCAATTCTTACTGAGAGAGAAGTTGTCGAGATACGCACCGAACGGCGCGTTGATGAAAAGGCCCGGCGCACCCTGGCGGTTGCCGATTGGATCCAGCTTTTCGATCATCCAGTCGGCAGGCTCGGGATCGGCGACCGCCCAGGCCTTGCCCTGCGCGCGGACCTGGCCGTTCGGCAGGTTCTCGACGCGCAGTTTGAGCCGATACCAGGCGTTGGGCTTCCACGCGAATGGCTTGGTAACGGTGCGTTGCGTTTCCGGCTCCCATGGCTCGATCTTCAACTGCTGCGAGGTGCCGTAGAGCACGAGCGAGTAGCGCTGCGCGGTGACGCCGACGTCGGACATCTGACGCCGCCGCTCGTTCGAGCGGACGTCCGCCTGGAACGTGTAGTTCGACCAGTTGGGCGGGCCGATGAACGTGCGACCGCGCTGGAAGATCGTGTCGAGGGGTTCCTTCTGCAGCACCTTCTGGCCGTCGAGTGTCGCGACCACCAGCCGGCCGGGAACGGTGTTGGACCAGCCCGGAGGAATCGCGCCGTCCGCGTATCCATCGAACCCTTCGGTCCATGGCAGCGGGTGCGCGACGCGCGCGCGGGCTTCTCCGCTGAGGCCTGCAACGGTGGCGGTGATGACGCCAGCCTGTTGCACCGGTTTGTTCGCGATCGTCACGACGCCGTTCGCCACGGTGCCTTCAAGACCCTTGAGCGCCCACGTCGCCCCAGTCTCCTCACGAATGAATCGCCCGTTCGCATCGAAGAGGCGCGCGTGGAGCGTCACCGATTGGCCCGGATCGAGATTCAGTTCGGTGGGGGAGACCTGCAGATGCGTCGGCGGGCCTGGTGCGGGTGGCGCTGGCTCGTCGAGTGCGAGTCCGGTCGGCGATGTCGCGCGGCGTGGCCCGATCGCGTAGATCGCGTCACTCGACATGAAGAAGATGCGGCCGCGTGAGATGGCGGGGTTGCCGAGAATCTGCTCCGGCGTACCTTCTGATCCGCAGCAGCTGTTGACGCTGTTCGCCAATTCCACCTTGCTCAGGATCTCGGCCTTGTCCGCTCCGGGTCTGACGATGAAGAAGACACCGCCGTCGGTGCCGACATAGAGCTTGCCGTCGGCGAGGACGGGTGAGGCTTTCTGCGCCGAGCCCAGCGAGAGGGTCCACAGCTCCTTGCCCGTTGCGATGTCGAAAGTGCGAAGCGTCGATCCGTTGTCCAGCTGATACAGACGGTTGCCGTCCACGATGGGCGAGGAGTAGCTGAACTCGATGCCCTTGGTGGCCCACTTGGTTGTCTTGAGATCGCCAGACTGCGAGCCGTCGAGGGCCGCGATGAGACCGAGTTCGACACCCTCGAGATTTTCGTCGCCGTGCGAGATGAAGACGGTGCTGCCGCTCACCGCGACACCTGTGTTGATCGCGCGCTTGGAGACGGGAAAGCTCCAGACTTTCTCGCCGGTCTGCGCCTTGACCGCGTGGACGCCGCCGTCGCCGAGCCCGTCGATGAGCAGGCGCATGCCGTTGATGTTGGCAATGATCGGCGGCGCATATGCGGTGTCGTAGGGACGGCCGCCCGGGTTCGAGACGTACACGACCTCACCGTTGCGCTTGTTGAGCGCGATGAAGCGATGCGCGCGTCCGGCTGCCGATCCCCAATTCGAGACCGCCGCGCTGACGATCACCAGATCGCCATCGACGACCGGCGACATCGTGCGGCCACCGTGTGTCGTGAAGGCGGCGAATTCCTCGCCGAACGAACGCTCCCAGAGCAGCTTGCCCTCCGGGCTGAGGGCGATGACCTGTGCGCCGCCGCTCAACGCGAAGATGTTGCCGGTTTCCGGATCGGCGGCCGGCGATGCCCAGGCGATGCGGTGCGCAGGGACATCGCTTTGGAAGAGGCTGAGCTTGTAATCCCAGACGGTCTTTCCCGTGTCGGCGTCGAGCGCGAGGATGCGCTCCTGCAGCTGCGGCCCGCGGCCGAAGGGTTGCTGGACGTAGACGCGATTGCCCATGACGATCGGCGTCGAACGGCCGCCGCCCGGCACTCGCCACAGGAAGTTCTCGCCGTTCAGTTTCCAGGTGCTGATCAGGCCCTTCTCGACGGAGATGCCGTCACGGTTGGGGCCGCGCAGCTCGGGCCAGTCGCCGGCCCGCACCTTGCGCGGGCTCTCAGCGGGAAGCGACACGCACAGTCCGGCGACGACCGCCGCGACCAGGCACGTTCTTTTCAGCATGAACATACAGCTCATTCTCTCTCGATACGCCGCACTGCCTGATCAGTGCTTACGCGTTGATTCCCGGCCAGTTTAGCGCGGCCGGCATCAGGCGCGTGCATAATTGACGGTCATGACCACAGCCCGTCTCTGCACGTCGCTGGTAATTATTTTCGCCTCGTTAATATCTGCCCCCGGCCTGGCGCGGGCCCAGACCCCGGACCCGGTGGCGACGTTCCAGTTGCCGCCACTGATCGTCACCGCGCAGAAAGAGCCGGCCGGAGCGCAGGACCTGCCGGTCAGCCTGACTACCTTCACCAAGCAGAGCCTGCGCGACACCGATGCGAGGATCGTGAGCGACCTGACTGCGCCCAACGTGTTTTTCACGGAGTTCACGGCCCGCAAGTTGAGCAACCCTCGGTTCCGCGGGATCGGCGCCAGCCCGGCGAACCCGGCTGTGGCGACGTACTTCGACGGAGTTCCGCAGTTCAACACGAACTCGTCGAGCATCGATCTCATCGATGTCGGGCAGGTGGAGTTCGTCCGCGGTCCGCAGAGCGCGCTGTTCGGCCGCAACTCGATCGGCGGACTAATCAATGTGACCAGTGCGCGGCCGTCACTCTCGGGATGGACGGGGAGCCTGTCGGTGCCATTGGCCAACTTCTCGTCGCGCGAGGTACGCGGCAACGTCGCGGGACCTGTGATCGACGGCAAGGTCGGAATCTCCGCCGCGATCCAGTACGGTCAGCGCGACGGCTACACGGTCAACGATCTCACCGGCAACGACGTCGATTCGCGCGAGGGCTTCAGCGCCAAGGGCCAGGTGCTCTGGACGCCGAACCGCAATTGGGAGACTCGCGTGATCGTCAGCGGTGAGCACAACCGCGACGGCGACTACGCGCTGAGCGATCTCGCCGGCCTGCGCGCCAACCCGTATCACGTGATGCACGACTTCGAGGGTCACACGGATCGCGACATCTTCGGCGCGACGATCCTGAATCGGTACGAGAGCATGCGCGTCAGCGTGTCGTCGACCACAGGTTTTGTGAACTGGAAGACCGAAGACGCGACCGATCTCGACTACACGCCGCTGCCGCTCATCGTGCGCAACAACAGCGAGGAGAGCTTCCAGTTCACGCAGGAAGTGCGGATTGCCTCAGCGCCAAACGCCTCGATTCCTCTCTCCGGACGCGCTGCGCTGAAGTGGCAGGCCGGTGTGTTCCTGTTCACGCAGAACTACGAGCAGAACGCGGTCAACACCCTGGCGCCGTTCACGTTCTCGCCGTTTATCACTTTTCCGCTCGCCCTCACGCTGCCGGATGCCGAACTGGACGACTTCGGCATCGGCGTGTATGGACAAGGCACGGCGACGATTGGCGGCCGATTCGATCTGACCGCTGGCGTGCGCGTGGACAACGAGCGGAAGGACGCGTCGCTCAGCACCTTCTTCACACCGCAGATTGCGCCGAGGCGGGACCTCACCACCGATGAAAGCTTCTCGAACGTGTCGCCACAGTTCTCGGCGGCGGTCCGCATACAGCCGGAGAAGACGGCCTACGTCTCCGTCACGCGCGGCTACAAGGCGGGTGGCTTCAATCCCGTGTCGCCGGTGGGCAGCGAGGCCTATGGTGAAGAGCACGCGTGGAATTACGAAGGTGGCCTCAAGACGATGTGGGCGAGTGGACGGGTGATGGCCAACGCCAGCGTCTTCCGGATCGACTGGGAAGACTTGCAACTCAACATTCCTGATTTCACGTCGCCGGCGCAGTTCTACATCGCCAACATCGGCGGCGCGACCAGTACGGGCGTCGAGCTCGAGCTCAACGCCCGTGTGCATTCGAGCGTGGACGTGTTTGGCGGCGTCGGCTACACGCGAGCCCGCTTCTCGGACGACGCCGTATCGAACGGCGTGCCGGTGGGCGGAAACACCATCCCCAACACACCCGAGTACACGGTCAGCCTCGGGACGCAGGTCTCGCATCCGCTGCGGCCCGGAATCTCGCTCTACGGACGTGCCGAGGCGGTGTTGTACGGCGCGTTCGAGTACGACGATCTCAACCTGGCGCGTCAGGACGCTTACTCGCTGGCCAACTTCAGGGCCGGTGCGCGCGGGCGGTTCCTGTTTGCCGAAGCGTGGGTGCGAAACGCGTTCGACACGCGATACATCCCGATCGCCTTTGCCTACGGCGCGCTGGCCCCGTCAGGATTCATCGGCGAGATGGGCAAACCACGGACGTTTGGCGTGAGCGCGGGTGTGACTTTTTGAATTCCCAACTCCCAACTGCCAACCCCCAACCACGCCCAATCGCCAACTCCCAATCGGAAGTTGTTGGGCGTTGGGCGTTGGGAGTTGGAAGTGGTTGGTAGTTGGTAATTGGGCGTTGGGAGTTTGTTTCGTATGAGACCCACCCTGTTTGCCGCGACTCTGATCGTCGTCGGAGCGGTCTCGCTCGGAGGTCAATCGACATCGTTCGACTGGCCGCAGTGGCGCGGCCCCGATCGCAACGGCCTGTCTAAGGAGACTGGCTTGCTCTCGCAGTGGCCGCGGTCGGGACCAACGGTGGCGTGGTCGGCAGCGATGCTCGGTGCTGGATACGGCTCGATCGCCGTGCAGGGCGACCGCGTTTATGTGCAGGGGATGCGCAATCGCCAGAGCGTGGTGTCGACGCTCAATCGCGCCGACGGCAAAATGGTCTGGGTCCGCATCCTGGGTCCGGCTGGCGACAACGATCGTGGCCCCGGTCCGCGCAGCACACCGACGATTGACGGCGACCGCGTCTACGCACTGAGCGAGACCGGCGATCTCGCGTGCCTGCGCGCCGCCGACGGAACCGTCATCTGGCAGCGCAACATCCTCAAGGAGTTCCAGGGCGGGAATCCGAACTGGTTACTGAGCGAGTCTCCACTCATTGACGGCGATCACGTGATCGTCACGCCCGGTGGCCGCGGTGCGGGCGTGGTCGCGCTCGACAAGATGTCGGGCAAGACCGTGTGGGTAAGCAAGGAGCTCAGCGACGGCGCCGGATACTCCTCGCCGATCGTGGCCGACGTCGGAGGTGTTCGCACCATCATGACCTTCACCGCGGACGCGGGAGTCGGCGTACGCGCGTCGGATGGGAAGCTGATGTGGCGGAACAGTTCTGCGTCCAACGGGACCGCCAATATTGCAACGCCTGTGTACTCCGATGGCAAGGTGTTCTTCACCTCGTCGTACGGAGCTGGTGGGGCCTTATTGGGACTGAGAGCGTCGGGCAATGAGGTCCGCGCCCAGGAGATCTACTTCACGCGCGACATGAGGAACCACCACGGCGGTGTGGTCCTGGTGAACGGCTACATCTACGGTTACAACGACTCGATTCTCACCTGCCTCGAGTTCGCCAGCGGCAAGATGGTCTGGCGCGACCGCAGCGTAGGGAAGGGCGCCGTCACGTACGCCGACGGCCACCTCTATATTCTCGGCGAGGACAACGTCGTTGGTCTCGTCGAGGCGACCCCGGCTGGATATCGCGAAAAAGGCCGATTCAGCATCGCCGATCAAGGTCTGCCCAGTTGGGCGCACCCCGTTGTAAGCAGCGGCCGGCTCTATATCCGTAATCAAGGTACGCTCACCAGCTATGATGTGCGCGCGCGCTAACCAGAGGACTCACGCATGCGACTGATTATTCGCACTCTTACCGCCGTTCTCCTGCTCGCCGTTTTCATCCTTCCGTTGCGGGCGCAGCGCGCCTCGAATGACTGGAACCAGTGGCGTGGACCGAGTCGCGACGGTTCGGCGCCGGCGCCATCCGATCCCAAAGCGTGGCCGGAGAAGCTGACGCAGAAATGGAAGGTGGATGTCGGCTCGGGCTACGCGACGCCACTTGTCGTCGGTAATCGCGTCTATCAGTTCTCGCGGCAGGGTGAGCGTGAACTGATGACGGCGCTCGATGCGGACACCGGTAAGGTGATCTGGCAGACCGGCTACGATGCGCCGTTCACGATGCACAGCGCGACCACGCAACATGGACCCGGACCGAAATCGACTCCGGCCTTTGCCAACGGACGGCTCTTCTCGATCGGCATGACCGGCATCGTCACGGCGTTCGACGCCAATTCCGGAAAGCAGGTGTGGCAGAAGCCGGGCACGACGCCGGTGCCGCTGTACACCACGCATGCGTTCTCTCCGGTGGTGGATCGCGGGCTCGTCATCTTTCATGTTGGCGGTGACGACGCTGGGGCGCTCACCGCATACGACGTCAACACAGGCGACGCGAAGTGGAGCTGGAAGGGCGACGGCCCCGGCTACGGCTCGCCGGTCGTCGTGGACATCGAAGGCACGCGCCAGATCATCACGATCACGCAAGGAAAGCTGGTCGGCGTGGACGCGTCGAACGGCATGCTGCTCTGGGAGCGGCCCTTCGTCATCACCAACAAGACCAACTCGGTGACACCTGTGGTACACGGGCGCACCATCATCGTGTCGGGCAACGGCGAGCCGACGCGTGCGCTGGCGATCGCCAAACGAGCGAACCAGTGGGTCACCGACATCGTGTGGGAGAACGCCGATATCCCGCTGCGCATGAGCGACGCGGTCGTCGTCGGCGACGTGCTGTTCGGGCTCGCCAATCGCAACTCCGGCCAGTATTTCGCCGTCGATGCAGCGACGGGAAAGACGCTCTGGACCTCAGACGGACGCCAGGCGGCCCACGCGGCGATCGCACGGTCGGGCGAGCTGTTCCTCAGCCTCGAGGACGATGGTGAGCTGGTGGTGGTGCGGAACAGCAAGACGGGCTTCGAGCCGCTGCATCGCTACAAGGTCGCCGACGCGGCTACCTGGACACCGGCGGCCTATTCGGGCAATCGCGTCCTGGTCAAGGACGTCTCGACCTTGTCTCTCTGGACCTTGAACTGACACCGATGTACGCTGTCGACTGATGCGTGTTCGTTCGCACGTCAGGCTCGTGGCGGCGGTCTGGCTGACCTGCCAGATGGTGGCGTTTGCCGCCGCGCCGTTCGTGCTCTGCAACGACCACGATGTGATGAGCGAGGTCGTCAGCGGGCACGAATGCGATCCGCAGCACCACGATCACGGGCAACCAGCACAGCCGGCGACGGGGCACGAGCATCATCAGCACGCGAGTGAGCCGGCGACCACCACACAGAATGATGCCGCCATCAACTGCCGGTGCACGGTGTCCGACGCGGCGCTGTTGGCGCTGACCCTCGAATCCGGGATCCTCACGGGTGAGTTCGTACTCCAGACGAGGCTCGTGACCGCGCGCGTGGTCCTGCCTGACTACGCGGCCCCCACCCGTATCCAGACAATCGACACTCCACCTCCTCGCGCCTGAACGAGTCGTAGGCCACGTCCTTCTGGACGTGTCAAGACATCGTTTCCGCGGGGGGTTGGAGTGTCTTCATGATCATCCGGCGTTTCGGTCAGGGTCTTTCCGTACTCGTAGTGTGTCTCGTCACCGCGACCCGCGTGTGGGCGCAGGGAGAAGCCGCCATCCATGGCACGGTGATGGCGCGGGCGGACGGCTCCGCTCTGCCCGGTGCCATCGTCGAACTGCAAGGTGGCGCATCGCTGGCGCCGATGAAGGTCACGACCAGCGCTGACGGGCAATTCGCGTTCGTACGCCTGGCACCTGGCGATTACCTACTGACCGTCGGCCATGCCAATTTCAGCGAGCAGCGATACCGGCTCTCCTTGAAGCCGCGCGAGGCATACAACCTCGAGGCGGCGTTGGTGCTGCGTCCGGTGCAGGAATCAGTGGAGGTCGCCGCTTCCATGCTTCCGTCGGTGCACTCGCCGGGCTCGACGTATCTCGGGGAGGCCAGGCTGGCCGAGATCCCGCTGACGCAGCGCACGAACCTGCCGGACGCCATCGTCACGGCCGCACCCGGGATGATTCGTGGTCACGACGATTTCGTGCACATTCGCGGCCACGAGGTCGCGCTCAACCCGTTCATCAACGGGGTGCAGTTCTGGGAGAACGCCCACAGCGTCTTCTCTCCCGGGCTCGGCGTCGACTACATCCAGTCGATGAACGTGATGACCGGCGGCTATTCGGCGGAGTATGGCAACAGGTTCGGCGGCATCCTCGATGTCGTGACCAAGTCAGGGTTCACTCTCGGAAACCGTGGCTCGGTCAGCCTCGGCGCGGGAACCGCGCAGCGTCACAACGTCGGTCTCGAGTTCGGTGGCCACGCCCAGCGCACGGCGTACTATCTCAACCTCACTGGTTTCACATCGGATCGATTTCTCAGCCCGCCCTCGCCCCGAGCGATCCACGACACGGGCCGCGGCCTCCGCGGCTTCGGACAACTCGATTTCCGACTGAACGACGCGAATGACATCAAGCTCGTGATGATGGGTGACGGCGTGAACTTTCAGCTCCCCATGGACGAACGCGACGAGGAACTGCGGCCCGACTTCAAGAACCTGCAGCGCACACGGTCGCAGAGTGTGATCGCGTCCTGGGGTCGCGTGCACTCGGCGCGAACAGTGACGCGGACCTCGTTCTACCAGAAGTGGTCCAGCGTCCATCAATTTCCCGACACGATCGATCCTTATGGCGCGCAGACCGACGCGGATCGGACGCTCGGAACCGTCGGCGCGAAGAGTGACATCACGCATCTGTCCGGACGGCATACGGTCAAAGGCGGAGTGGATCTCGTGCTGCTGCGTCCGGATGAGGACCTGTATTACCTGAGTCAGCCGTGGATCGACTTCACGCACCTGCCCACCGTCAACGAGAGCCACGTCCACTTCCGGGGGCCGAATCTCGGGCCCGGCGTGCCTCGCCCGGTCATCTTCAGCGGCAGGGAGACTGGCGGGCAGGCCAGCGGGTTCGTGCAAGACAAGGTGCAGGTCACGCCCAGTCTCACTGTCGATCTCGGTCTTCGTTTCGACCACTACAACCTGGCGTTTTCTGAATCGCATGTCAGCCCGCGCGTGAACGCCGCGTATCGGCTGCCATCGGGGACCGTGTTGTTCGGCTCGTACAACCATTTCTACGTGCCTCCGCCGATCGAGAACGTGCTCGCCAGCAGTGCCGGCTTGACCACCCTTGTTTCGGAAATCGGCTCGCCGTTGCCGCCAGTGCGTGCGATCAAGGAGAACCAGTTCGAGGCCGGGGTCACGCAACCGATCGGTCGCGCGCTGAATGTCGGTGTGACGAGCTACTATCGTCTGAGCGACGATCCTCCTCACACGACGCTGTTGCCTGATTCGCGGTTCTATACGTATGCGAGCTTCGAGAAGGGCAAGGCGTATGGGATGGAAATCAAGGCCGACGTGCCGCTCATCGCTGATCTCGGTCTCTCGGCGTATTTGAACTACGCGCTGGGGCGAGTGTGGTTCTACAACCCGGTCGTCGCCGGGTTCACGACGGAGGCGGATCACTTAACGGAGACCGGCCGCTTCCTCGCGCCGATGGACCAGACGCATACGCTCACGTCCGGGGTGACCTATCGGCACGATCGAACGCGGCTCTGGAGTGCAATCGCGTTTGAATACGGAAGCGGCACGCCCGGCGGTCACGACGAGAGCGACCATGAACACGCCGACGGCGAAGCGCACGAGCACGCGACCGGCCCAGGGCTCTGCGGCACGCGTTGCCCGTCGCACTTCACGCAGAATGTCTCGATTGGCTGGAACGCGAGCGCCGGTGGGAGCCGTCCCCAGGTGTCGCTCCAGTTCACCGCTGAGAACGTGTCGAACAACGTGTACTTGATCTCGAAAGAGAGCACGATGGTGCAGGGACAGTATTCGATCCCGCGGCTGCTGTCCGGCTCTCTGAAGATTGGATTCTGACGCGGCTCGTCCGCAGGGAGTGGCATGGCGGCACTGATTGAAGCGATCGATATCAAACGCAAGATGTTTTTCGAGCACGAGGGAGCGCCGTATCACTGCATCGACGTCGAGGTCTCACGGCCGACGGCCCGCGGTGGACAGACGCTTGTCCGCCTGAAGATGCGCAACCTGCTGACGCGGGCGGTGTTCGACAAGACCTTCAAGGCAGGGGAGAAGTTCGCCGAGCCGGACCTGGTGCAGGTGTCAGCCGCGTTCTCGTACTCCGACAACGAGGGCTACCACTTCATGGATCAGGAGACATTCGAGACGCTGACCATCAGCACCGATACGCTCGGCGACGATCGGCAGCTGGTCGTGGACAACGTGCTGGTTCAGGTTCAGAAGTACAACGGCTCACCGATTGGCATCCAGTTTCCACCGCACGTGGAGCTGACCGTCGCCTACACCGAGCCCGGCGTGCGCGGCGACACCGCCAGCGGAGGCGTGACCAAGCTCGCGCGGCTCGAAACGGGTCTCGAGATCCGCGTGCCGTTGTTCATCAAGGAAGGCGAGCGCGTGAAGGTACACACCGAGACCAGGGAGTTTGCCGGCCGGGCATCCTAGTCATGCGAATTGCGGTTCTGCTGATCGTCGCGGCGACAGTCGACGTGCTGGCGCAGACCGCCACCGGACCAACTTTCGACGTCGTCTCGATCAAGCGGCACATACAGCAGCCCGGCCCGCTCGGGTTCAATTCCACGCAGAATCAGCGACCCGACGGCGGATTCACAATGACGAACATCCGCGTCGCCATGCTGATCTACCGTGCGTACCCGGACGCTTCATCGGTCGAGGCGGTGGGATTGCCCGGGTGGGCGATGAGCGAGGCCTACGATATCAGCGCCACGTCCACGCTGACCCAGGCAACCCCTGACGACCGTGTCGCGATGCTGCGCGCCATGCTTGTCGATCGTTTCAAGCTCGTGGCGCACGTTGAACCCCGCGAGCATCCGGTGTTCGACCTGGCCCTGGCACGTGAGGATGGAAAGCTCGGATCTGGACTTACAAAGGTAGACGTCGACTGCGCCGCTGTATACGCGGAGCGTGCCGCCGAGTTGGCCCTCAGGGGTGGAACACCTGCGCCATCACCTGGGTTCCCGGACTTCAAGGCGCCTCCACCTTCGTGCTTGTTGCGAACGGTCGCCGCCGTGATGCGTGACAGGCTCGGGGATGGGCAAGGCCGGGCGGGGGACCTGATGGAAGGCGAGACCACGATAGAGAACCTGACGATGGCGTTGCGCGCATCGGCTGGCCGCATTGTCGTGGACAAGACAGGTCTTCTCGGCACGTATCGCGTCCGGATGAATTTCGATAGCAGACCGGCGCGCCTGGGCACCGCGACCGTGCCGGACGCCGCAGACGCGGTCGCGATCCCGTCGGTGTTTTCGGCTGTTCGTGAGCAACTGGGCTTGAAGCTCGAGTCGTCGAAGACGCGGCGCGAGACATTGATCATCGACCGCTTCGAGCGTCCGACGGAGAACTAAAGCGTGGTCAATTACTGCGCGTCGTCGCGATCGCCGGGATTTTCTTCAACGCCTGCTGATACCTGAGGACTCCGGCGAAAAGTGCTTCGGCAATCTGCTG
>Ga0111538_10006466_pt1 | contig 15861 bp, 11 predicted proteins | sample SoiMethybrSBSTD1_FD_79669 | JGI IMG/M metagenome (GOLD analysis project Ga0111538, IMG submission 79669) | Bulk soil microbial communities from a Populus tree surrounding site in Tennessee, USA - Soil MetaG P. TD hybrid SBSTD1 (version 2)... | ecosystem: Environmental > Terrestrial > Soil >...
CCAGGCGCAGGCGGAGCTCGCGCGTCAAGAGCTGCAGGAGGCCACGATCATCGCCCCATTCGACGGCCTCGTGCTGCAACGGTATCTCGAAGAAGGCGATTCGGTCTCCTCGATCCGCGTCGCAGGCGGCAACGCCACGACGATCATGAGTCTCGGCGACCTGAGCGAACTCTACGTCGACGGCGACGTGGACGAAGTCGACGTCGGGAAAATCATCGCGGAGCAAAAAATCCGACCCAACCTGGTCGCCCGCGTGACCGTCGAGAGCTTCAAGGGCCGGACTTTCCTCGGCCGTGTGGCCCGGATCGCGCCTCTGGGGCTGCAAGACTCGAACGGCATCGTGACGTACGAAGTCCGCATCATCCTCGACAACCCCGAGAAGCTCCTCCTCGCGAACATGACGGCGAACTCGCAAATCGTGCTCGAGGAGAAGAATGACGTCCTTCTGATATCGCAAGGGGCACTCACGACGGAAGGAAAGACGCGGTTCGCGACCGTCTACAACCCCTCCACGGGGCGGTCCCGCCGCCTCGAGATCACGGCGGGGATCTCGGACGGGAGCCAGGTCGAGATCGCGGGCGGGCTCGTGCTTGAGCCGGGGGAAAAAGTCCTGATCCCATGACCGCAAGGGTTTTCCACCGTTCCTTCGCGCGGGCGCGGTGGAGCCTTGTCGGGGGCCTGCACGCGCTCCGCGAGGCGTTCGTCAGCATCCGGCGAGAGCGGCGGCGGCTGGTTCCGATGTCGCTCGGCATCGTGTTCGGAATGGCCGTCGTCATGGTGCTCCTCGCCGTGGCGAACGGCTTCGAGCTGAGCCAGCGCAATGCGCTCGGAGCGTACGGCGACCGCTTCGTCCTTTTGCGACTCAACCGGGCGGAGCTCGATCGCGCCGGCGGCGGGGAAGAGCGACGCCTGCACATGGACTCCCGCGACGTCGAGCGCCTGCGGGAGGGCGCGCCTGCCATCCGTCACTTGAGCCCCGTGAACATGGCGTACCGTGCCAAGATGTTCGGACGCAGCGGATCGTCGGGCTCGAACGTCTACATCTCGGGCGTGTTCCCGGAGCTCGCGCAGATCCGCAACATCCCGCTCGCCGAAGGGCGCTTCTTGAACGAGTTCGACGAGGAGAACCGCCGCCGCGTCATCGTGCTCGGCCCTCTCGTCCGCAAGCAGCTTTTCGGCACCGGGCCGGCGCTCGGGCGCACGGTGAGGATCGCGGGCTTCTCGACGACTCCGATCCTTGCGCCGACGAGCGTAACGGGCACGACGGGCTCTACCAGCAGCTCGTCCAGCTCGAAGTCATCGTTGCGCGGCGCCTCGCGGAATTCGATCGGCTCGTCCGGTTCCTCTTCCTCCTCGAGCTCCAACTCAAGCTCGTCGAGCTCCCGCTCCTCCTCCTCGCCGACTTCGTCGAGCTCATCCTCCTCGAGCTCGAGCAGCTCGTCATCCTCCCGTTCGTCGAGCTCGAGCTCTTCCTCGGGCTTTTCCTCGGGCTCGGCGAGCGGTCCGAACCGCACCGTCGAGATCAACGCGGAGACTTTCGAGGTGATCGGCGTCCTCAAAGACATCGAGACGAGCAAAGAGTCCTACGTCTCCGTCTCCCGGACCGCTTTCGTGCCGCTGTCCACGTCGCTCGCCGTTTTCGACAAGCGGTTCATCACGATCCTCATTGAGCCGCGCTCGATCGAAGACAAAGAGCTCGCTCTCCACCAGTTCAAGCAGGTGATGGGGGCCCGGTACGGGTTCGACCCCGAAGATCGCAACGCGGTGATCATCTATTTCGACGCCATCGAGCGTGCCCAGTCGATCGAGTCGATTTTCGGCGGGATGCGGCTCTTCCTGGCGGCCGTCGGCACGCTGATCCTTGCCATCGGCGGTATCGGGGTCATGAACGTCGTGCTCGTCTCCGTCGCCGCGCGAACCTACGAGATCGGCCTGCGCAAAGCGCTCGGCGCGACGCCGGGCCAGATCTACCTGCAATTCTTTCTCGAGACCGCTCTGGCCTGCTTCGTGAGCGGGCTCCAGGGCTTCGCGCTCGGGGCGGGGGGCATCGCGATCCTGTCGGCGTTCCCGCTCCCCGAAAGCTTCTCGCGGCCCATCCTGGACGGCGGCACGACGGCGATCTCGTTCGGCATCCTGACGGCGGTCGCAGCGCTCGTGGGCCTCTATCCGGCCGCCCGCGCTGCGTCGCTTGTGCCGGTCGAGGCACTGCAGGGGAGGGCGTCGTGAAACCGCTCGCTTTCCTGCGCGAATGCTTCCGCATGGCGCTGCAGGACCTCGGCTCCCGGCCGCTCCGTTCGGTGCTCTCGGTCCTCAGCTTTTCGCTGGGCATCGCCACGTCGGTCGTGCTCGTCGCGCTCGGCGAAGGAGTGCGCGCCGGCGTGAAGGACATTCTCAGCACGCTCGGAGAAGGGCAGATCATCGTGACCCCCGGCCGAACGACGGGGATCGGAGGCCAGCGGCGCGCCGGGCGGCCGGTGAGGATCCGCTACGAGGACACCGAGGGCCTCGCCGCGCATCTGCCGTCGTTCCAAGGAGTCGCCTCGTACTTCGATATGCGCGGAGGCGGTGCTTCCTCGTACCGCTACTCGATCCCGTGGTCGCCGGTGCGCGCGGTCGATCGCGAGTATTTCAACGTGCGCCAGGTGGGGATGGTCGAAGGGCGGTGGATCTCGGACGTCGAAGAGGAGGAGGGCCGCTGGGTCGCGGTGCTCAACGAGGCACTGGCGAAAGTCGTCTTCCCGGAGGGCGGAGCGATCGGCCAGTGGATTGAGTGGCGGGGCCGGCGCATGACCGTGGTCGGGGTCATTCGCGACGAAGCGGTCTTTCCGTACACGCTCTTCCTTCCTTACCGCACCGTGATGGAGATGGCCGACGCGCGCTACATCACGGGCCTGATCGCGCGGCCGATCCCGGGCGAGTCTTGGGCACGCGCCACGCGGGAGCTGCAGCGGGTCCTCGGCGGTCTGGGCGGGTTCGACCCCAACGACGCGAACGCGCTCGAGATCGAAGACAACAGCGCTTTCACGAGCCGTGTCGAGGCAGTGACTACGGCCCTGCACGCGCTCGTCGTAGGGATCGCAGGAGTCAGCTTGCTCCTGGGAGGCCTGGGAGTCGCGAACCTCATGGTCATCGCCGTCACGGAGCGCACACGGGAAATCGGCCTTAGGAAAGCTCTCGGGGCCGCGCCCGGAAGCATTTTTTGCCAGATCCTTTGCGAGTCGCTGACCGTGCTCTCCGTGGGAGGGTTGCTCGGGATCGCCGCGGGCTGGACGACTTGCGTCGCGCTGGGATCCATCCGCGTGTCCGCCACGTACACCGCGCACGCCCGATTCGATCCTGCATCGGCCGCCCTCTCGCTTCTCGGGCTAGCGCTCGTCGCGGCGCTGGCGAGCATCATCCCCGCCCGGCGGGCTGCGGCGCTTCCCGCGGCGGAGGCGCTGCGATGGGAGTGATGCCGTGAGCGCTCCCCTGAATACGGCGCGCCGGGGCGATCCGGAATCTGGCCGCGGCCCTGCGGTCTCCAGCGACGCGCTCATCGATCTCCGCGGGATCGACAAGCTCTACGCCATGGGCGAACGCGGCGTGAAAGCGCTTTCGGGCGTCGACCTGGCCATCGAGCTAGGAGAGTTCGTGGCGATCATGGGGCCATCCGGCTCGGGCAAGTCGACCCTGATGAACGTCCTCGGCTGCCTCGACAACCCCTCCTCCGGCACGTACCGCCTCGCCGGGCGCGACGTCAGCCGGCTTTCGGAGCGCGAGCTGGCGCGCGTCCGGAACAGAGAGATCGGGTTCGTGTTCCAGTCATTCAACCTGCTCGCTCGAGCGACCGCACAGGAGAACGTCGAGCTGCCTCTCGTCTACGCGGGCGCCGGCGCGCGCGAACGGCGAACGCGCGCGCAAGCGGCTCTCGAGAGTGTCGGAGTCCTCGACCGCTCGCAGCACCGTCCGTCGGAGCTCTCCGGCGGGCAACGGCAGCGCGTCGCGATCGCGAGAGCGCTCGTGACGAAGCCAAAAATGCTGCTCGCGGACGAGCCGACGGGAAACCTCGACAGCGCCTCGGCCGAAGAGATCCTCGCTCTGTTCGAAAAGCTCCATGCCCAGGGCAACACGGTCCTCCTCGTCACTCACGACCCCGAAGTCGCTGCACGCGCTGAGCGCATCCTGCATATCAAAGACGGCCGCATTGTCAGCGACGAGCGGCGCGCCGCCCCGGCCGAACGGGCCCCTCCCCCGAGTTCCCCGCTCGAGCCCGAAAGCTGAAATGCAAGTTGACGGCAGGCGGGGAACTGGATACTTAAGCATCGATCGCAGGGCGTCGGACTGGAGACGTCCCCGGGACCGGGGCGTCCGGGAAGTGGCATAGAGGCTGTTTCATAACCCGCTCCGTCGGCCCGAGGCCGAGCGAACGGACGCGATGCAAGGAGCGAGGACGACGACGTATGCAGAGAATACGACAAGTCCGAGCGACGCAGCAGCGTGGCCGTGCAGCCGGCCGAAGCCAGGATGGGGTTGTGAAATAGCCTCCCTAGGGTCTCAAGGCAAAGGAGCTTTCCGGTCATGCTAGGCAAGCTTGTCCGAGTGCGTCATTGTGTCCTCCAAGCCCACATCGCAGCTGCTACCTGGATCATCGCAACTGCGGCGCCGCTTTCCTTGCTCGCGGTGCCTCCGCATCCCCCGCTCGTCTTCGTCTCGCGGACCCTCGGGACGCCGCCGCAGGCGGACGGCCGTACGGCTGCCGTGGAGCGCGCGTCGCGGGGCTCGCTGCGAATTCTCAGTGAAGATAACGTGAATAGCGCCCTCGTCGACGCGACGATTCAAGGGCCCAGTGCGCCGACCGACGTGAGCGATCCAGACGTGAGCTACGATGGCCAGCGCGTGGTGTTCTCGGGGTTCGTGCCCGAGGAAGCCGCCTGGAGGATTTTCGAGATCGCGAAGGACGGCGCGGGCGGTCTGCGGCAGCTGACGCACAGCGATCGGAAGATCGACCTCAACCGTTACGGCGCGGCAGCTCAATACCTCGGCACGTACGACGACGTCGATCCCTGCTACCTCCCGGACGGCAGGATCTGCTTCGTCTCCACGCGGTACCCCGGAATCGCCCCGGACGGCCGCCTTCGCACGACCAACCTCTACGTCGTCAACATCGACGGATCCGAGCTCCACCGCATCACGAGCGAGCGCTTCGCAGCCGACACGCCCGCCGTGCACCCGACCACGGGCCGGATCGTATACTCCCGCTGGTGGCGCACCGCCCAGGCCTTGAAAGACGGCACGGGAGATGTCGCGGAGCCCATCCCGCCGGGCTCCCCGGGCTACGGCGGAATCGATACGTCGAACGGAGGCATGATCGCCGCCGAAGTGCTCCGCGGCGTGGATCCCGGTCAGTTCCCCGGCGTGAACAGCTGGTTCCTGGCATCCATCGCGCCGGACGGCACGGGCATGTCGATGCATTCGGGCTTCCGCCTCGATCGCCAGGCCACGCAGGCGTACCGGCCGAGCTTCGAGGACGACGGCAGCGTGCTCGCGCTCTTCATCCCGCAGACTCCTTTCCTTGGTGCCCCGGGGCCCAACGGCCTGCGGCGGTTCCGGCAGGGGCCGACGGTGCCCGAAGCTCTAGGTGGACCCCAGTCGTTCGCGATTCCGGGTCTGCCCCTCCCCGGGGAGCCCCCACGGGGCGCCGATGGCCAGGCCGCGGATGGCAACGCCGGCGAAGGGAATATCAAGGACCCGTTCTTCGGAGGGGCCCAGGCCTACGCGAGCGCACAGTCGCTCGGAGATGGCCGCATCCTCGTGGCGGCGTCGCTCGATGGCAGGGAGTTCGACCTCTTCCTGCAGGACGCCAAGGATTTTCGCGTCGAGCCGCTCCTGACGCTGCCGGGATCTGCGGAGCTCGACGCCGTGCCGCTCGTCAGCCGCCCCCTGCCGCCGGTCTTGAGAGATGGAACGGACCTCCCCCGCTTGAAGGACGACGTGCCCAGGACCGTGCAAGAAGCTCGCGAGTTGGGCGGCACGTTCAAATTCTCGTGCGAGAACATTTTCATGAACGCCCCTGTCGACGTGGCCGTGGCCACGGCGCCGCCGATCGGGAAAAAGCTGACGATCGAGTTCTATATGGATCCCCAGCGGACCGGGGTGGTCGCTGCCGACGCCCCGATCCTGATCGCTTCGCAGCCCGTCGGCCAGGATGGGCGCGTCGAGACGGAGCTTCCCGCCGGAGTACCGCTCTTCGAGCTCTTGCGGCGGCCCGATGACTCGATCGCTCTCGGCCGCGACGGCCAAATTTTCCACGTCGGAGGCATGAATTTCGGCGAAGCCGGGCAGAAAGGCAGCTGCGTGGGCTGTCACGCAGGCCACTCGATGATGACCGTGCCGGAGGACGCCTCGCTGTTCAACCTGGCTCCGAGCGCCCTCGTGACCGACAACGGGCCTCCGATGGGGGCCGCCGAGCCCATTGACGCGGCCGTCGGCGCCGACGGCGTTGCCTTCCCCGCGGCGCGGAACCTGGTCGACCGCCGGCGCGACGCATTCGTCGGCGAGTGGATCGCTTTTGACAGCCGAGAAAAATACGAAGCCGAGCTGCGGTGGAGCGTGGAAGTGGAGGCGCAGGAAGTGGTGCTCTACGGCTCGTCGACCGCATTGCCGGTTGACCGGCTCGAGCCTGCGAAAGAGTCTCTGGTCCACGCGTTCACCCTCATTCCGGCACGCGGAACGGGCCAGCTGCCGGCGATCGAGTTCCGAGGCGACGTGCTGCGAGACGGCGTGCACGTCCGGTTCGATGCGCCCTTGCGTTTCGACCGCCTCACTCTCAGCGTTAAAAGGAACGAAATCGATTTCGGCGCCGACGTGTTCTTCGCTCTGGCGGAGCTCGAAGTGATCGGCAAGGTGGCAGGCGATGGCCAGCCGCTCGTGGCCTACGTCCGTGGCGATGCGAACTCGGACGTCCACGTCGACCTTTCCGACGCCATCACGACTCTCCTCTTCCTGTTCCAGGGGGGCCCTGTGGGGTGCGCGGCCGCCGCCGACGCGAACGCCGACGGCGACCTCAACATCACCGACGTGGTCTTCCTGCTCGGAGGGCTATTCAAGGGCGCGGCCGGCTTTGCGTTGCCGCCGCCGTACCCATCCTGCGGCCTCGTGCCGGAAACGCGCCTCCTCTGCGACCACGAGGCATGCCAGTAGCGGCCTCGTACCGCATCCGATAAGCCTGCGCGCCATCTCTCCCCGGGAGATTCCTTCCCGGTCCAGCCGATAGCATCCCTCGAGACCTTCAAGTAGAGAGGGAAGGCTGCTCCCTGGGAGAGATGTGCCGCATGGCTACCGTCCGTTACGACTGCGACTGCGACACGGTCATTGCGATGGAAGAGCTGGACGTCGGCGTGGAGGAGATCCTTCAGTACACGCGTGCTGTGCTGCCCCGCGAAGACCTCCGATCGCTTTTGCGAGGGATCGAGGAGATCCTCGCCGCCTCCGAGCCCGGCGAAACGGGCGTCTGAGAGACGCGCGGACGGCTCAGGTCGTCCGGGGCATGACCTCGACCCGGGCTCGCGCGACGTCGATGGCGGCGTGGGACTTGCCCTGGAGCAGGTTGATCAGCGCCTCGCCGGCCAGGCGGCGCCGCCAACCCGTGAGGAGTGGGAGCGGTTCGGCGTCCGGCTCAGGCGCACCGCGGAGTGTCCGCCGCGCCAGCTCCGTGAGCTCCTTCCGGCTGGCTAGGTACGCGGGAGCGATCCGCACCTCGGCGGCTCGAGCTCTCAGGACGAGCTCGAGGAAATCGACGACCAACGCCAGTTCCGCGTCCAACGACCGCCGCTCGAGCGGCGGCGGATGCTGTTCCGGGGGCAACGCTTTGGCGAGCGCCACGCGGCGCAGAATCTCGGCGCCCGACCGCTTGACGAGCTGCGGGTGGATTCCCCGCACCGCCAGGATCCCCGCCGGGTTGGAGGGGCTCCGGCGCGCGAGCTCGACGAGGGCTTCGTCCAGAAGGATGCGGCCGCGAGGCCAGTCCATCTCCTGCGCCTCCTCCTCCCGCCACGCCGCGAGCTCTCGGAGTACGGCGAGCTCTTTGGGCTCTAGCTTCGCGGCGGAGCGAATTTTCAGGTAGAGCTTCGTCGCGTCTTTCTCGTACAGAGTCCGCTCCTCGTAGAAGCTCAACTCATCCGCGAGCCAGTCGAGGCGGCCCTGCTCAGTGAGATCTTTTTCGAGCGCCTCTTTCGCTGCGTGCAAATAGCGGACGTCGTCGAGCGCGTACTCGATCTGCTCGGGGCGGAGCGGCCGCTTGGACCAGTCCGTGAACGTCTCAACTTTGCTGAGTTTCACCCCCGCCAGCTCCTCGATCAGCCGGGCGTACGAAATCGATTCCCCGCGGCCCGCGAGCGCGGCGGCGACCTGCGTGTCGAAGACGCGGCGCGGGATTTTGCGGCCGAGAGTGAAGAAAATCTCCATGTCCTGCTCTCCGGCGTGGACGATTTTTTCGACGCCGGGATCGAAGACGAGATCGAGCAGCGGCCGCAGGTCGGTCGTGAGGAAGGGGTCGATGACGTAGGCTTTTCCGGCGGCGGCGATCTGCACGAGGCAGAGCTGGGGCCGGTAGGTTTTCTCCCGGATGAACTCGGTGTCGAGCGCGAAGGAGCCGAGCGACCGGAGGTCTTGTGAAAGGGCCTCGAGCTCCGCAGGGGTGCGTATCTGCATGGCGCAGCCGTAAGGCAAACGGGTTTTTCGTACCTGCCCGTGCTACACTGTGGCCAAGGTTGTATCGTCGAAAGGTGGATTTTGGAAGCTAAGCTTGCCCCCCGAGCGATTCCTGCGCTCGCCACGTTCCTGATCGCGGCGCTCGGGTTCCTCTCCGCTGCGTTCTTTCCTGTGGCGGCCGCCGCGCAGGCGGACTGCGGGGCGCCCCGGGACCTGCGCGTCTGCCAGGACGTCTACGGTGAGCGCGGCCGCGTCTTCCTCGTCTGGACGAACGGCGAGCCGGACTACTCGAAAGTGCGGCTCTACGTCGACGACGTACTGGCGGCGGAGGGCGCCGGGGATTCCCGGATCGGCTACGTCAATGACCTGGCGCCGGGACTGCACGCATTCGCGGTCGAGGGCGCCTGCGGGTCGACTTTCAGCGCGCGCGCGTCGCAGAATTTCACGGTCTTGGCGGAATCGCCGCACGCGCAGCCGGCCAGTGCATTCGTCTGCAATTTCGACGAGACCCGATCGAGGCTGACGGCGAGCTGGACACTCGGGGCCCGGCCATCGCTCTTCATCGACGTCTACCTCCGCCGCGCGGGCGTTGCGGGACGGCTCTACGTGACCACCATTGCCGGTGACCAGACGAGCCTCTCGATCGACGGCGCGCGGGCGACTGACCGCCTCCAGCTCCAGTTTTTCGACCGTGACTGCTACGGCTCCCCCCTCGTGGGCTGCCCGGGGCCCGACTGCGCACCGCCCGTCGCCCTCAGGGTCTGCCAGGATCTCTACGGCGCTTCGTCGCGCGTCTTCCTCCTCTGGGTCGGCGCCCCCGTCGACTACTCCGCTTTCGAGATCCTCGTTGACGGTGCCCAGGTGGCGCAGGTCGAGGCAAACCGCGGGCTCCACTATGTGGATGCGCTGACTCCGGGAGAGCACACTTTCGGCGTGCGCGGCGTTTGCGACGGGGCTCCGACCGAGGCGCTCGAGAAGACTTTCACGGTACTCTCGGAAAGCCCGCACTCCGAGCCGGTTCGCAATTTTCACTGCGAGCGCGACTTGGTGCAGCACACCGTGACGGCGACGTGGCTCCCCGGCGCACACCCGTCCGAGTTCATCGATGTCTACTTGCGGAAACCGGGTGTGCAGCTCCTCGAGTACATCGGCACGGTCGAAGGCGCGAGCACGCGCCTGCGCGTCCAAGATACCGGCGCGGAAGACGAGGTCGTGCTCCAGTTCTTCAACTCCGGCTGCTACGGCTCGCCGCTCGTGTCCTGCGGTGACGCGCCCGGGACGCGCCAGTTCGTCCGTGGTGATTCTGACGGGAGCGGAGTGATCGAGCTCACCGACGCGGTTTTCTCGCTGCGCTTTCTTTTCCTCGGCGACGCCGAGCCGCTTTGCCTTGACGCGGGGGATTCGAACGACGACTCTCGCGTGGACGTGGCGGACCCCGTCTTCGTGTTGAACTGGCTCTTTTCCGGAGGCAGCCCCCCGCCCGCGCCCGGCCCCGAGACGTGCGGCGACGATCCCTCCGCGGATGCTCTTCCGCCTTGCCTCACGGGCGCCTGCCCCTGACAGCCCGTTAGCCCGTTGCCACGGAGCGGCCGCTCCCTACAATCAGTCGTCCACGGCGAGGCTATGGCCAAGACCATCCTGACCAACGACGACGGCATCGACGCCCCCGGCTTGGCCGCGTTGTACCTCGCATCCGAAAGTCTGGGCCCGCGGATCGTCGTGGCTCCGCACACGGTGCGCTCGGGCTCCGGCCATGCCGTGACGACGCGCGACCCTTTGATCGTAACAAAGACCCGCGAAGGCTGGTTCTCGACGACCGGCATGCCGGCGGACTGCGCGCGCGTTGCCCTCACGCGGCTTGCCCCGGACGCGGAATGGGTGCTCTCGGGCATCAACCGCGGCGGCAACCTCGGTGCAGACACGTACATCTCCGGGACCGTGGCAGCCGCCCGGGAGGCCGCGCTGCTCGGGAAGCAAGCCATCGCCTTCTCCCAGTACGTCCGATCCGACCTCGAGATCGACTGGAGCTGGACCCAGAGGCAGACGACGCGCACTCTCGAGCAGCTGCTCGCGCTGCCGCCCGACCCAACAGCCTTCTGGAACGTCAACTTTCCCCACGTGCCCTTGCCGGCACCCGACCCCGAGATTGTTTTTTGCGGGCTCGACCTGAACCCTCTCGACGTCGGCTTTGAGGACGGCGAGACGATCGGCGAGGATTCCCGCCTGATGCACTACACGGGCACCTACCACGGACGGCCTCGAGCCCGGGGGCGCGACGTCGCCGTCTGCTTCGAGGGCGCCATCGCCGTCACGCGCATCCCGCTCGATATCACGGGGCAGTCCGCGTCCTGTCGATGAGCCAGGGGCCGACGCTCCGGCTCGCGGAGGCGAGGCGAAGGAGGGCCGATCGACCCACGGCACACTGCGCCGCCGCGTGGAGCGCGAGCGCCCACTGCAGCTTGCTGCCGAAAAGGCGCCTCCACGCGCGGACCCACTCGCGGATGCCGAGCTCTCTGCCCGCTGCCAGCGCCTGGCCGAGGAGCTCCCCCAGGGCCGCGCCGGAAGCCATCGCGGCGGTGATTCCGTCCCCCACCAGCGGAGGCCAAACCGCCATCGCGTCGCCCACGCAGTAGGCGTCCGCGCGGAGCGGCTGGAGCCCCAGGCGGAAGCCGGCAACGGACCGACCGATCACAACCGGCGCGCCGCGCAGCGCGGGATGCGTCAACCAGGCATCGCCGCCATCCCGAGAGAGCGCACAAACGCTCATCTCCCCGGTTTCGATCGGCGAGACGCCGACGTACCCGCCCATCGGCAGGAGGAGCATGTCGAGATCGGCGCTCTCGAGCGGGACAGTGGGGCAAATGGCTTTGCGGCCAATCCACAGCTTGCTCGACCTCCGAGCGCCGGTCGGCCGCCCCGTCGCCACGACGACTTTGCGCGCTTCGACGCGCTCCTCGCCGGCGGCGCCCGCGAGCTCGCAGATGGTGACGTCCCGCGCGGGCTGCGCCGCAACGAGCCTCGCGCCAGTGCGCACGAACACTCCCTGGCGAGCGGCGGCGTCGAGAAGCCCACCGTCGAGCGCCGCGCGGGAGAACCCCCACGCGGAAGGCTCGATGGGGATCGGGGCGGCGGCTCGGGCGTGCGTGAAGAATCGGACGCGGGCGATCCGAGGAGCGCCGGCGGGCGGTTCTGCCATCGTCAACTTCCGCCAAAGCTCCATCCCGCCGTGCGAGAGAAACTCGCCGCAGACTTTTTTGAACGGAGGCTGATCGCGCTCGACGAGCAGAACCGAAGCGCCTCTCCGCGCCGCGGCGATCGCGAAGGCGCTGCCCGCGGGGCCTCCGCCTGCGACGAGGACGTCGCAGCGGCAGGGATGAGGCGCGGAGAACATGTATCGAGCAGTCTACCGCCCCGTTCTGCGCCGGTCCTGTGAGTCCCTTCAGTTGAGCCATCTCGGCCGATGGCCTCGCGTGCCGGAGAGCTATCTGCCCGCCCGCACGGTGACGTCCCCCGTCCCGGTCGAAATCGTGAACTGCGGCCCGCCCTCCCCCACCGTGCCCGACGCCGATTCGCCGGGGATGGACTTCGTCACCGCCAGGCCTGCAAGCCCTTCCACCTCAACTTGGCCCACGCCCGCCTGCGCCGAGAACCGGCCGGACGCGTTGGCCGGCAGCGTCACGCGCACGTCGCCGACGCCGGTCGTCGCCGAGACATCTTCCCGCGGGGAGGCCTCGGCGAACTCGAGGTCGATGTCGCCCGTGCCGGTCTTGGCCACGGTCCTCCCCGCCACGCCGGCGGCCTTCGCGGTCACGTCTCCCACGCCGCTCGCCGCCTCCAGGCTGCCGCTGATCGTCCCGACCTTGACCTCCACGTTGCCGGTGCCGCTCGTCACCGCCGCGCTGGCGAGGTCGCCGGCGCTCAGCCGAACGTCCCCCGCTCCCGTCTGGGCCTTCACCTCGCCCACCGCCGTCCGCACCTCGACGTTGCCGACGCCCGTAACAGCGGTCACCGCCAGAGGCCGCGGCACCTCCACCTTCAAAGCCACCGACCAGTCCTCGCGGTCCGGAGCGTCCCGGTGCGCGTCCTCGATGGTGAGCACCCCGTCGCGCTCGCTGATCCGCACGTGGTCCTCGAAGTTCTTGCCTGCCTTCTCCACCTCCACTCGCTTCGAGCGCACGAGCACCTCCGCCTCGATCCGCACCGGCCCAGCGGACGACGGGCAGATGAGGACGTCCCCCACGCGCGCCGTCACCACGAGCCGCTGCGTCTCACCGGCCAGGGCTCGCTCGCCGCTCACCTTCGTGAAGGGGACGAAGGAGCCGCCGGACCACTGGTCGCAGCCCGCGAGCGGCAGCAGGGAGAGAGCGATCGCCAGCCGCCGGCTCAAAACCGCCTCTGCCGCCGATCGGGCAGCGCCAGCGCCAGCGCCGTCGTCCCCCACGCGGTGGCGGGGATGGATATGAACTGGTCGGCGCCGTGCGGGTCATCGTTGTCGAAGAAGGTCTGGATCGGCTTCGAGCGCGTCTTGACGTGCCAGGAGCCGTCCTCGCCTTGCGTGCGGAGGAGGAAGGCGACGCCGCGCCGGTACGCCGCGTGGTCCGTGGGGAGATGGAGGCGTTCGAGCGTGAAGAGCGTGAGCCCCGTCGCGTAGGCGTCGCTCTCCAGGTCCGCGAGCTGCGCCCAACCACCGTCCTCGCGCTGCCGCTCGAGGACCTCCCGCCGCGCGCCCTCGACCTCCGCGGACGGCGCTCCCAGGAGCTGCAGCGCCCCCAGGCGGGAGGCGAGGTCTTCCTGCGAGGCCGGTTTTGCCTTGACGACCCAGTCTCGGGCGCGCGACGCGGCCCGCTCGATCTCTTGCTGATGGACCTCCCCCGCGAACTTGCGACCGAAGTAGACGGCCAGGCTGGTGCAGGTGAAGTTCGAGTCCTCGAGAGGTGGCCGGCTCGTGTACCGCTTCCAGGACCCATCGGCGTCCTGGTTGAGGAGGAGGAAGCGGACCATCGCCGTCGTCACGGCGTCGCCTGGCGACCTGGCGATGTCTAGCGTCCACAACCCGTAGGCGACGGTCAGCGACGCGCCGCCGATGTCCTTGCCCTTCTCCAGGTCGGCGAGCCGCTTCTCGAACGACTTGCGAGTGAACTCCGCCTGCGCGGCGAGGAGGTCGGAGTCGATGGCCAGCCCCTTCGTGCGCGCCGTGGCCATCGCCAGCATCGGGAGCGTCTGATGGTGGCACGAGAAGCAGCTCCGATGCTCGGGGTAGTTGCGCGCAGCTTTCTCCACGATGCGGAGGCCGCGCTCGACGGCGGCGCGGATCTTCGCGTCGTCGGGGCGGGCGATGTCGTCGGCGCTTACCACCGGCCCGGCCGCGAGCGAACCTGCTAAACAGATGATGAGGACCCGCAGGCGTGGCGAGACATTTCCCATGCGCGCACCATGTTACACGACCGCGCCTTGGCTGTTTCAAGCAACATTCACCGTTCAGTTCAGCGTAGCTTCGCGCTCAGCTGCGCGGGCTCTGCCTCTCGAGGCTTCGGATCCGATCCCCCGCGCCGCGGCCGACTTTTTCCTCGACGACGTTCGCAAGCTCCCGCGCTCGTTCCCGCGCCCCCGGGGAGAGCCCGCCGCGCAGGCGTGAGGTCTCCTCGGCCGTGCGCACGGCGCGCTCTAGGTCGCCGAGACGGGCGAGCATCACGGCCGCGGAGAGCAGGATCTCGGCATCGCCCGGCCGTGCCTCGATGGACCTCAGATAGTTGAGCAGCGCAGCGGGCAGGTCTCCCCGCGCCTCAGCAATCCAGCCGCGAGCTCCGTGGAGCGCCGCGACGTCCGCGCCGCGCGCCTCAAGCTCTGCGAGCAGCTTCTCCGCCTCGTCGAAGCGGCCCTTGAGGACTCGATGCCGCAGGATGACGAAGCTCGCAGGGAGAAAATCGGGATCACCCTGCGTGATCGTGACCGCGGTCTCAAGCTCCCGGCCGAAGTCCCCCAGGCCACGGTACGCGAGGCACAAATTGAAGACGTAGCAGGGGCGGGCGAAGCCGTAGAGCGCCGCGAGCGTGGCGGAGGCGGCCGCCTCGCCGTAGCGGCCCTCCTCGAGGCGCGCGACCGAAAGCTGGTTGTGGGCGAAGGGGTTCTTGGGATCCTCTCGGAGGGCGTCGGACCAGAGGGCCTCGCTCGAGCGCCAGACGGTCACGCGCTCGGCAGCGAGCAGCGCGCAGCCGGCGCCGAAAGCGACCGTGGCGGCCAGAGCCGCCCCGCGCCAACGGCGCCCGGGCGCGATGCGGTCTCCGACCAAGAGAAACAGCCCCAGCGCCGGCAGGTACATGTAGCGGTCGGCGACGAGCGTGCTCGATGCAATGATGCCCGACGCGGGCGCCCACGTGATCGCGAAGAAAAGAATCCCGAACGCGGCCGTTCGCGACCTCCGCCAGCTAGCGAAGACCACCCCGGCAGTGAGCGCCGCGATGCCGACGCCGGCGAGAGCCAGCGGGTCGAGGTAGCCCGTGGCGGAGTCCAGCATGTAACGCGGCGAAAGAGTCACGGGCGCGACGAGCTTTCCCGCGTAGAACCCGATCGCCTCGAACACACTCAGTGCGTGGATAGCTGCGCTACCGCCGTGTAGCCCACGAATCGCGTTGTCCGCGGCCTGGGCGAGCACGCCGAGCACCGCGAAAAGGAGCGAAAGCACGGCGAAGGGCACGAGCCCCGCGGCGCGGCGGCGCGTCCACGCCCATTTCCAGCCAAGGAGCAGCGCAAGGACCGCGGGCAGCGTGATGGCGAGCACTTTCGACAGGAGCGCGAGCGTGAACGCGGCGAGTGCGGCCGCGTAGGCGCGGCGCGCGCGCGGGCCGGGCGCCTCCTCGATGTGGATCGTGTAGAGGAGCAGCGATGCGAGGTAGAAGACGGCGCATAGGAGCCCTTTGCGCTCCGCCACCCACGCCACGCTCTCGACGCGCAGAGGATGCACGAGGAAGAGTGTGGCCGCGCAGAGTGCTGAATCGATCCGCCCGAGCCACCGTTTCACGAGGAGGAACGCGAGGATCGCCGCGGCGATGTGGAGCAGTACGTTGTCGAGGTGAAAGAGCCACGGCGCGAGCCCGGCGGCGGCGCTCTCCGCCATGAAGGAGAGAGTGGTCAAGGGATGGTAGTTGCAGAACTGGAACTCGGTGAACGCTTTCG
>Ga0111538_10006467_pt1 | contig 15861 bp, 15 predicted proteins | sample SoiMethybrSBSTD1_FD_79669 | JGI IMG/M metagenome (GOLD analysis project Ga0111538, IMG submission 79669) | Bulk soil microbial communities from a Populus tree surrounding site in Tennessee, USA - Soil MetaG P. TD hybrid SBSTD1 (version 2)... | ecosystem: Environmental > Terrestrial > Soil >...
CACCGCGTCGCCCGCACCGATCTCCCGGTCCTGATCGCGGGCGAAACCGGCACGGGCAAAGAGCTAGCCGCGCGCGAGCTGCACCTCGCGAGCCCGCGCCGCGACGGCCCTCTGCGCGTGCTCAATTGCGCCGCCATCCCACCCCACCTGATCGAAAGCACCCTGTTCGGTCACGAGCGCGGCGCCTTCACCGGAGCCGATCGCGCGCGCCCCAGCATCTTCGAAGAAGCCCATGGCGGCACCGTCTTCCTCGACGAAGTCGGCGAGCTCCCGCTCGGCGCACAGGCGGCCCTGCTGCGCGTGCTCGAAACCAAGTGCCTGACCCGCGTCGGCTCGCACCGGGAAATCGAAGTCGACGCCCGCGTCGTCTCGGCGACACACCGTGACCTCCACACGATGGCGTCGCGCGGCGAGTTCCGCGCGGACATCCTGCATCGCCTGTGCGTGTTCGTCGTCGAGCTCCCGCCCTTGCGCTCGCGCCGCGAGGAAATCGCGCCGCTCGCGCGCCACTTCCTCGCGCAGGAGAAATCGCCGGGCGCCGTCGCGATCGAGCTCGAGCCCAGCGCCCTCTCCCGGCTCGAAGCCCACGATTGGCCGGGCAACATCCGCGAGCTGCGCAACGTCATCGCCCGCGCCGCCGTGCTCGCCCGCGGTCCCTGCATCACCGATCGAGAGCTCAGCAGCTGGCTCGGCGAGAACAAGCCCGCTGACACGACCGCGACCAGCGCGCCGGCAACGCTTCGCACGCGGCTGGCCTCGGTCGAGCGCGAAGCCGCGCGCCGCGCCCTCGAGCAAACGCAGGGCAATCAACGCCGCGCCGCGGAGCTGCTCGGCATCCCTCTGCGCACGTTCGAGCGCCGCCTGCAGGCGTGGCGCCAAGCCGAGCAGAAGTAGCTGCGCAGCGTTGGCGGCAACTGGCGGTCATTCACCGCAACTCAGTCGGTAAACACGCCGCTCGCGCGACGCACGCGCTCTCCCGCACGCGCATGCGCGTTGCTGACCGGGAGACGCGGCGCGCCAGCATGCAGCGCCGCGCTTCGTCACGTTCGAAGTTTCCCCGCCGCGCGCGAGCACGGCGACGAGCTGACCCCGTTTCGTCGAACACGCCGGAGCCGCTGCTGCCAGAAAAAGTGTCGGCGAGCGAATTTTCGGACGCGACGTGCGCGAGGAGCGGGTCGTCGACGTCGAAGAGGTCGCGACGATCGTCCGAGCCATAGATCAACGGAGCTGATTGGTGAACAAGAGGGGCCGGGTCGGCGGGGGAACAAGCAGTGACAAAGGGGAGCAGGAGACAGTGGTTGAAGTGAAGGCGCATAAGATCGGGTGCGCCGTTGCAAGAAAGGCGCCCGCAAGGTCCGTTACTTCCCCGGCAACGCCAGCTTCACCAGCGTCCCCAGAATCCGGCGGCAACTCGCATCAAAGTCCGGCTCCAGCGCCTTGATGTACCCGTGCACCTGCGCCGCCTGCAGCGCCGCGTAGCTCTCTCCCATTTCACGCAGCGCCACCCCGTACGCATTCGTCCGATGTCCACCCCGTGAGTACATGCCCTCGCCCGTATTGAGAATGACGCTTGAACTCGAGCGTCGGAGTTGCTTGGCGAGATCCGCATCAAAGCGAGCGATCTGCGCGATCAACGGACGAAGCCCCTCGAGCCACTCGAGCATCACCGAATAAATCCGAAGCATGTGAGCCATCCTTTCTGCCGAAATCGGCGAGGCGGTCCACCGCTGGCGCACCGCAGGCCGGGTCAAGGGCGGCGCAGCCGGCGCGCGAAGCGCGCGCACCCTTGACGCGGCCGAGCACGCCGGCACGATGGGAAAGCCGAGAGCAGGCCAGCCGTCGGTGCGTTCCGGATCCGATCGTCCGCGTCGCCGACTGACGAGGGGTGCCCCGCCGCGAATTGCCGAGCAGAACCCCACCCCAAGAAGAGGTTGCTCGCGTTCGTGTTCCCACCGCATTCGCATCCGCTTTCGCACCCGCATCCGCTTTCGCATGCGCATCCGCTTTCGCATGCGCATCCGCCTCCGCTTTTCCCCTACCCGCCCGCATCCGCCTCCTCGGAGCTCCAAAACGTCGCGCACCGACGTCCCGAAGCTTCCGGAAGCTCCAAAACTTCAGCGCACTAACTTCCGGAACCTCCCAGGAGCCCCAAAACGTCGGCGGCTCGTCATCCAGAAGCTCCCCGGAGCCTTCGTCACTTTCACGCAACCGGCTCCGGGCTCCGTCCGAAACGTCTTCCATCGCGGCGCAGTGTGCGTCGGCATAGCGGAGCCCATCAAAGTGATCCAAACAGCCACGAGCAGCGACGAGATGTTGTCGCCCTTTCGGCGGAGCTTCGAGCGCCTGCAAACGGAGATGGAGGCGCTTGCGACGCGTGACCGTGTTAGGGTCTCAGTCGAGTAACCTAGAAGGATGCACGCCCGCTGACTCCCTTCGCCCCCGGCGTCTGGGTGGACACCACGCCCGTGCGCATCGTCGGCACGCGGCTCACCGCCACGATGACGGTGCTGCGACTCGGCGATGGGAGCTTATTGCTCCATTCGCCGATCCCGATGACCTCCGAGCGTCGCGCGGCGGTCGAAGCGCTCGGCAGCGTGGCGCATCTCTATTCACCGAATCTCTTTCATCACCTCTCGATCGGCGAATGGGCGGCCGCCTTTCCTTCGGCGCGAGTGCATGCGCCGCAGGGTCTTGCGAAGAAGCGGCCCGATCTGCGGATCGACCGAACGCACGGCGCGGCGCCGGAGCCGGGCTTCGCCGGCGTCCTCGAGGAGGTGCGCATCGAGGGGTTTCGGCTCGCGGAGACCGTGCTCTTGTACCAGCCCGCGCGCACGCTGGTCGTCGCCGATCTCGTGCACAACGTCGGACGGCCGGAGGACGGCTGGACCAAGACGTACACGAGCATGATGGGCTTTTACGGCCGCGTGGCGTTGAGCCGCGTGATCCGCTGGACCGGCTTCTCCGATCGGGCCGCGGCCCGGCGCAGCGTCGATGCGGTCCTGGCGCTTTCGTTCGAGCGGCTCATCGTGGGGCACGGTGCGCCGCTTGCCGAGGGCGCCCGCGAGGCGATCGCGGCGGCATACGCCTGGCTGCCGGCGGCGAAGGACTGAGACGCGGGCAGGAAGGTCCGTTTGAGCTGATCCGTAAGCCGCCATGCTACGTATGCTGAACACCATGCGAGCACGCGTTTTCAGGCACGCCGGATTCCTTATTTCGATGAGCGTGGCTTGGGCTTGCTCGTCGAGCACGACCGTCGTTTCGCCCCAGGCCGACGCGGCGGCAGGCACCGCCGGCAGGGGCGGCAGCTCCGGGATGTCAGGTCAGGGAGGCGGGAGCGGGAGCGGAGGCGCTAGCGGAAGCGGGGGCGCGAGCGGAAGCGACGGCGCGAGCGGGAGCGCGGGTGTGAGCGGAAGCGCGGGCGTGAGCGGGAGCGGCGGCGCGAGCGGAAGCGCGGGCGCGGGCGCGAGCGGCGGCGCGAGCGGAAGCGCGGGGACGGCTGGAACCGGCGGCACGGGCGGAAGCGCGGGGACGGCTGGAAGCGGCGGAAGTGCTGGTACGGCAAACACCGGACTGGTTCCCGGCGGCGTGTTTTCGTTGGGTCGTTCCGCGAGCGGGCCCGATGCGTTCACCGAGGGAAAGCCGGACGAGCAGCCCGAGCACACCGCAACCGTGGCCGAGTTCCGGCTCGATCAGAGCGAGGTCACCGTCGCGCGCTTTCGAAAGTTCATCGAGCAGTACCCAGGGAGCAAACCCGCGGCCGGGGGCGGGGCTCATCCCGGAATCGCGAACAGCGGCTGGAAGGCGGCCTGGGATTCGATCGTCGCCGCCACGCAGTACGACGCGACCATCGAGCTCAGTTGCACTAACCGGAGCACCTGGGCCGACACGCCTCAGGGGAGCAGCGAGCAAAGGCCGATCAACTGTGTGAGCTTTTACATGGCCTTCGCCTTCTGCGCCTGGGACAAAGGGTTTTTGCCGACCGAGGCGGAGTGGGAGTTCGCGGCAGCGGGCGGCGGGGAAAACCGGCTCTATCCGTGGGGCGCCGCCGCTCCCGATCCGGTGCGGGCGAGCTACGACTGCACCTTCGATCGAGACCCGGTGTGCAACTTCACTGACATACCGCTCGCGCGGGCCACCACCGGAATCGGCCGCTACGGGCACTACGAGCTCGGCGGCAGCATGCGCGAGTGGGTGCTCGACTCCTACGACGCCGCCTTCTACGGGCAGGGCGCGTGCACCAATTGCGCGAAGCTCCTCGACGACTCCGTCCCGCGCGTCACGCGCGGCGGCGGCTGGTTGAGTGCGCCCGCGGATCTGCGCGCCGCGGCGCGGGGTTCGCTGGCCGCGGAGTCCTTCGAGGAAGACGTCGGCTTCCGTTGCGCCCGCACGCCGTAGCGCCCTGGGTACGACGGTCAGACGGCACACCGCTTGCTAGGCGTGGCCGTAATGCCGAAGCCTTCCCGCTCGCTGCTAGCAGTGCTCGGGCTCGCGTTGTTCGGGTGCGCCGTGGGAGCTCCAAAAACCGCGAGCTATCGGATTTTGGTACAAGCCGAGACCGACCAGAACAAGCCGCTCGAAGCCGTAGAAATCCTGAAAGATGGCACGAGGATTGGAGTCAGCGGTCCCGACGGGAGAATCGCACTGACGATGACCGGCAGTGAGGGCGAAATGGTGGGGCTCGAAGTGCGCTGTCCAGCGCTCCACACCGCGAAAGACGCGCGCATGACAGTGCTTCTGCGCCGCGTCGTGGATCCGACCCGTACGCCGACCTATCGCGCGGAATGCCGGCCTGAAACTCGGACGGTGGTGGTGGCGGTCCGAGCCGCCAACGGCCCGGACTTGCCGGTGATCTATCTGGGAAAGCAGGTCGCTCGCACGGACGCTTCCGGTGTCGCACACGTCAAACTCGATCTACCGCCGGCCGAACGTTTCGAGCTCGCGCTCGACACCAGCGGCAAGGCTGCCGAAAAGCTATTCCCACGCAGCCCGAGCGCGGTGTTCGTCGTTCACGACAGGGATGAGCTCGTGTTTTTCAACCAGCGCTTCGAGCGCAAGAAGGCGCGGGCTTCGAGCGGCGGCCCGCACCTGCCAAAGCCGATCTGAGCCGGGTTCACCCGTGCGTCAGCGCTGACGCGGTCCGGGGGAGCCGCCGCGGTCCTTGCGGGCGCGCCCCGACCGATCGCGAGGGCAATTCACCGAAGCGCAGCGATGGCACGTCGGATGCTTGGAGTGCGGCGCCCGTCGTAGGTCGAGAACGGGCGACTAGGGAGACCCCATGGACTCGAAGAGTTGGATGCGTTTGGACCGAGATACGCGCGGAGCGACGATGGTCGAGTACATCGTGATCGTCGCGCTGATCCTGCTGGTCGCTTTGACGGCGTGGCAAAAGCTCGGCACGCAGGTCAAAGCCAAGACCGACAAGGCGGCCACGGAGCTGGAGAAGGCGGGCAACTGAACCCTCGTACCTCCGTGAACTGAAGCGACGAGCTCGCCATGTACCGACGCGCCTTTCTGATTGCGCTCGCGTGCGCCGCGGGTGCGGTCAGTCTGTTCCTCTTGTACGTGAAGCAGTTCGAGCGGGAGTCCTCCGGCGGGGAGCCGGTGCGAGTCCTGGTCACGGTGAACGCGCTCGAAAGAGGCAGCAAGGTGACGGACGACGCGCTCGGCGTACGCGAGATACCCCAGGCCTACGTCGAGAGCCGCGCCATCCGGGAGTCGGACAAGAGCAAGATTCTCGGCTTGCGGGTCGGCGCGCCGCTGCAGGCGCAGCAGACGCTGATGTGGTCGGATCTCAGCGTCGCGACCGAGGAGCGACGCGAGCTCAGCACGCTCGTTCAGCCGGGGCGGCGTGCGGCAACCATCAAGTTTCAGAACGGAGCGATATCGGCGCTGGTGCGGCCGGGAGACTCGGTCGACGTGATCGGCGTCGCGAGCAAGGACCCGACGAACGACGAGCATCGGTCGGCGAGCGTGCTGCTGCAAAACGTGCTCGTGCTCGCGGTGGGTGATTCGACCGCGGTCGATCCGATCTCCCCTCGGGCCGAGATCAAGCAAGGCGAGCTGACTCTCAGCGTCACCCTCGCCGAAGCGCAACTCTTGGCCGTTGCCAGCGACCGCGGAACGCTGTCGATCGCGGTTCGCAACGCCGAAGATCGCAACACCGCCGACCGCGTGCCGGAAGTATCGCTCAAGGCAGCCGCCGCCGATCTGACCCCGCGTGAGGCAAAACCGCGCTCGGGGCCGACCGAGCTCAAGACCACTCCCGCGGAACCGTTATGAGTGCTCGAACCTGGGTTCGGGTGGGGTGGCTGATGGCGACGCTACTCGTCTCGAGAGCGCCGAGTGCGCAGAACGCGAAGCCGCAGGAAAAGCCGCAGGAGGAACAGCGGCCGGGGGAATCGGGTGTGCCCGCTGAAGAGCTCTCGCTCGCGGTGGGCGAGACCCGCACCTTGTCCGCAAAGGGAGTGCGAAACTATTCGGTCGGCCTCGGCGACGTGCTCGAAACGCGCATCACCCCGGACGGCACCCAGTTCGTGCTCGCCGGCAAGCGAGCGGGAATGACCACCCTGCTCCTGCTTTTCGACGACGGAAGGCGCGTCACTTACAACATTCAGGTCACGGCGCGCTCGGAGGCAGCGGTAAAGCGCGACCTTCAGCAGCTCCTCGCCGGCGAATCCGGCGTGCGCTTTCGTCAGATTGGCGGGCGCTTTTTTCTCGAGGGCAGCGTCGGCAGCGAGGCGGAGCTGAAGCGCATTCAACAGCTCGCCTCGCTCTATCCCGGCCAGGTCGAGAGCCTGGTGACGGTGGGCGGCGGTACCGCGCAAAACCGCAATCTCTTGATTCGCATCGATTTCTTCTTCGTCCAGTACGACAAGACCTCGAGCTACGCGGTCGGCCTGGCGTGGCCGGCCTCGATCGGCGGCGCGGGCGTCGTTCAGAACCAGGTCACCTACGACTTCGTCGCGGGCACGACGACCACCGCGCAAGCGAGCATCGTGAATCAGCCTCTGCCGCGGCTCGACATCGCCTCGAATCGCGGCTGGGCCAAGGTGCTGCGCCAGGCTTCCGTGCTGACGTCGAACGGCATGGAGGCGAACTTCGACAGCGGCGGCGAGCAGAATGTCTCGGTGAACACCGGGCTCACGATCGGTGTCGAGCGCATCACCTTCGGAACGGTGGTGACGGTGTTGCCGCGCTACGACTCCGACACGCAGCAGATCGATCTGCGGATCGCCTCCGACATCTCGGACTTGACCGCTTCGGGCACCAATCTGCCGGGCCGCACGTTTTCCCGACTCACGACCAACGTTCGGCTGAAGCTCGGGCAAGCGCTGGTGCTGTCCGGCCTGCACTCGCGGACGCAACGGCACGCGGTCGACGGGCTGCCATTGCTCAGCGAGATCCCTCTGCTCGGGGTGTTTTTCGGCTCCCACGCCGACACCTACACGGCGACGGAAAATGCGATGTTCGTGATTCCGAGCGTGGTCGAGAACGTGCCGTCTTCGTCGCTCGCGATGATCGACCGCGCGCTCCAGCAATACGCGGATTTTTCCGGCGATCTCGACGACGTGGCGCCGTTCGAGCGCCGGCCGCCCTCGGCGCGATGAAAGGCTCGCGAACGTGACGATCCACGTTACCGTCCATGGCGAATCGGAGCTGCCGCGCAGCCAGCAGATCGGCACCATGGGGCCTATTTCGATCGGCCGCAGCCCGAACGCCACGATCCGCCTGCAGAGCGAGCAGGTGTCGCGCCAGCACGCGCTGGTCTGGGTCGCGCCGCCGCTGCTCAGAGTGCAGGACGAATCGACGAACGGCACGCTCGCGGGCGATCGCCTGCTGGTGCGGGAGAGCGCCGAGGTGCCGCTCGGAACACCGATCGTCGTGGGCTCGTTCGCGATCCTGTTCGAGGAGCGTCTGGATCAGGTGAGCCTGCCGGCGCTGCCGGTGTCTCCGCCCGCGGAAGTTCCACCGAGTCCAGAGCCGGCGGTCGCTGCGGCCGGCGCACCGGACGCGGACGCGATCGCGCTGCGCCGGGAGATCCACAAGGCGCTGCTCGAGCACCTCGACCTCGCGACCATCGATCCCTCGAAGCTGGAGGACGCGTCGCTGCGGCCGAAGGTGATCGGCGCGCTGCGCCGCATCGTGGCCCGGATGCCGGATCGCCTGCCCGCGGGCCCCGAACAGGATCGGCTGATCGGCGAGCTCACGGACGAAGCCGTCGGTCTAGGCCCGCTCGAGCAGCTGCTGGCGGATCCGGCCATCAACGAGATCATGGTCGTCGACCCTGCGACGATCTTCGTCGAAAAGGCCGGCCAGCTGACGCTCAGCGAGGCACGCTTCACCGACGACGAGCGCGTGCGCAACGTGATCGAGCGCATCGTCACACCGCTCGGGCGCCGCATCGACGAATCGTCGCCGCTGGTCGACGCCCGGCTGCGCGATGGATCGCGCGTGAACGCCGTGATCCGGCCGCTCGCGTTGCGCGGCTCGTGCATCACGATCCGAAAGTTCGCGCGCACGCCGCTCACGATGGCGCGGTTGGTCGAGCTCGGCGCGCTCGATCAGCGGATGGGCCGCTTTCTCGAGCGCTCGGTCCGCGGCAAGAAGAACATCGTGATCTCCGGCGGCACCGGCAGCGGGAAAACCACGCTGCTCAACGTGCTCTCGGCCGCGATTCCGCCCAAAGAACGCATCATCACGATCGAGGATGCGGCCGAGCTCCGGCTCGGTCAGCCCAACGTGGTCTCGCTCGAAACCCGGCCCGCCAATCTGGAAGGGCGCGGGGAGCTCACGATCCGCGATCTGCTTCGCAACGCGTTGCGCATGCGCCCCGACCGGATCGTGGTCGGTGAGTGCCGCGGCGGTGAAGCCCTGGACATGCTCCAGGCCATGAACACGGGCCACGACGGCTCGCTCACCACGACCCACGCCAATTCGCCGCGCGAAGCGACGGCCCGGCTCGAAACGCTGGTCCTGATGGCGGGGCTCGAGCTGCCGGTGCGCGCCGTCCGCGAGCAGATCGCCGCGAGCGTGCACTTGATCGTCCAGCAGAGCCGGCTCTCCGACGGCAGCCGCAAAGTCACGGCGATCACCGAGGTTCTGGGCATCAACGACGAAGGTGAGGTCGAGCTCCAGCCCATCTACGAGTTCAAACGGCGGGGAACGCTTTCGACCGGCGAGGTCCAGGGCGAGTTCCGCGCGACCGGCCTTTTGCCTTCCTTCTTGGACGAGCTGATCGTGCGCGGTTTGATCCCGCCGGGGGAGAGCTACCTGTGACGCGCGAGCTGCTCTTGATCGACGCCTACAAGATCGGCGCGTGCGCGCTGCTCGGCATCGCGGTGTTCGTCGGCGTCCTGAGCGCCTTGCTCGACGTGACCGGCCCGCTGGCTCGCGCCTGGCAGCGCTACGTGACCCTGCTCGATCGACGGCTCAGAGAGCTGTTTTTGCCGAGCTCGGGGCGGCGCATCGCTACCCTGCAAGCGGTCGGACTGGCGCTGCTCGGTGCGCTCGTGTTCTCGGTGGAGATTCCGTACTGGTACCTGCCCCTGCTCGCCGCCGCGCTCGGGCCGTTTTACTACCTCGAGCGGCGCAAACGGCAGCGCAAGCAGGAGCTCGAGAAACAGCTCGACCCTTTCATCTTGGCGCTGGCCAACGCGCTCAAATCGATCCCGAGCGTTAACGCCGCCTTTCAATCCGTCGCGGAGACGTCGCCCTCGCCGATGCGGGAGGAGATCGAGCTCGCCAACCGCGAGATGCGCGTCGGCAGCACGCTCGACGAGGCGCTCTGGCACCTCTCCGCCCGCATCGGCAGCCCGCGCCTCGATTCCGCGCTGGCGGCCGTGGTGCTGGGCCGGCAAATCGGCGGCAACTTGCCGCGCGTGCTCGAAAGTACCGCCAGCAGCATCCGCGAGATGTCGCGCCTCGAAGGCGTGCTGCGCACGAAGACCTCCGAAGCGAAGATGCAGCTTTACGCGATCGGCGGCGCGCCGTTCTTTTTGGTGCTGGTGCTTTCGTTCATCTCGCCCGGCTACTTCGATCCTCTGCAGCAGAGCGCGCTCGGTTACATGGTCGGTCTGGGGGCGGTCGCGGCCTGGGTGCTCGCGCTTTATCTCGCGCGGCAGGTGCTTTCAGTGAGCTTGTGACGTGACGTTCGACGCGAAAACCCTGCTGATTTCCAGCGCCGTCGCGCTCGGCGCGGCCGCCGGGCTGCTCGGCTTCGGTCTGGCGCTCGCTCCCACGGTGCCCGCCGCCCGGCTCGGCTTGCGCGGCCTCAAGCGGCAGCGTGCGCTCGCGAAGAGCGAGATCTGGCAACAGCTCGAACCGGTCGTTCGTTTCATCGGCGCGCGCCTCGGCGGAATCCTGCCGGCGAACCAGCGCGAAAAGCTCGATCGCCAGCTGTCGCTGGCCGGCGACGTGCTCGGACTGAACGCCGAGGAGTACGTCGCCCTGATGCTGCTTTCGGCCGTGGGCGGCGTCGGCGCGGCCTTCGCGTTCGCGAGCGCGGCCGCCATGAGCGTCAACTTCGCGCTGCTCTTGTGCGTCCCGATCGGAACCGCGCTCCCCTATCTCCAGGTCAGCGGCCTCGGTCGCGATCGCCTGATCTCGATCGCGCGCGGCCTTCCGTTCGTGGTCGACCTGATGGGCATGGCGATGTCGGCGGGGCTGGATTTTCCGGGCGCGCTGCGCCAGGTCGTCGAGAAGGCCCCGAATCCCGACGAGCCGACGATCGAGGAGCTGATGCTGATGCTGCAGGGCATCCAGATCGGGCGCACGCGGCAGGACGTGCTCCGGGAATTTGCGCGCCGCGCTCCGTGCGACGCCGTGCTCGAGTTCACGGGAGCCGTGATCCAGGCCGAGCAGCGCGGCAATCCGATCGGCGAGGTACTGCAGATCCAGGCCTCGACTTATCGCACGCGGCGTTCGGTCAACGCCGAGGAAGCCGCGGCCAAAGCCGCCGTGAAGATGACGGTGCCGCTCTTGCTGGTGTTCGTTGCGGTGCTGCTCCTGGTGCTCGGACCGCTTTTGATCGGCCTTTCGGCCATGAGTTGATTGTCCATGAGCCTCAACCTCGCCATCCAGATCACGTGGTCCAACGGCCGCAGCGAGTCGTTCGCGATCGAGGGGGAGCGGATCCGGATCGGAACCGCGGCCTACTGCGAAATCCGGCTTCCGCACGGCGAAGCCGCGCCCGAACAAGTGGCGCTCGAGGACGGCGGCATGTCTGGTGTGATCGCGCAAGCGCTGGCGGCGAGCCCGCCGGCCACCATCGACGGCGCGCCGTTCACGCGCATGCCGCTTTTGCCGGAAGCGACGCTTCAGATCGGCAACAACAAGCTGCGTATAACCCCGGTCGGGGCCGTGGCCGTCGGCCAGGGTCGCGCCGCACAGAAAAAGTCGAGCCCGCTGGTTTACGTGGCCGGCGCGATCGCGATTCCGCTGGCGGTGGCGCAGCTGTCGAATAGCGGCGACGACGAGGAGGCGGCGCCGTCGCACGAGCCTCCCGCGCTGTTTGCGAGCGCGTCGGCGAGCTGCCCACAAAAGGAGCCCACGGCCGCGCTCGCGCTGGCAGAGCAACAGCTCGAGCTCGCCAATGCGAAGCGCGAGCGCCGGCCGTTCCGTGCCCACGACGGCGTGCGAGCGGTCACCCTGTACGGCACGGCGGCCGCGTGCTTCGAGCAGGGCGCCCGAGCGGACAGCCAGCGGCGAGCGCTGAGCGCGGCCGAAGCCTTGAGGCTCGATCTCGAAGAGAGCTACCGCACTCACCGCGTGCGGCTGGAACACGCGCTCTCGACCAAGAACTATCCCCTCGCCCATCAGGAGGTGCGCGCGTTGCGGGACATCACCTCGAGCGCCAGCGGCGAGTATGTCACCTGGCTCTCCAGCTTGGATCGCAGGCTGACCCTTCGCGCAGGTAAGAACCAATGAAGCCCGTCCGTTCCTTCCTGTTTCTCGTCCCCCTGGTTTTGCTCGCGAGCGGCTGCGCCAACACTCGCGCAGCTCACTTGCGCGCCGATGTCCGCACTTTCCAGCGCGAACAGTCGGCGGAGAAGCTCACGGCACGCGGCCGCGCGTTTGCGCAATTGGGCGACACCACGCGAGCCCGCGAGTATTTCGATGCGGCGCTCGAGGCCGGAGGTGACGAGCGAGAGCTCGTGCCGTTGCTGCTGTCGGTCTGCGTGCGGGACGGCCGCTTCCGCCTGGCCGTAGACTACGCGCGGCGCTTCGTCGTCGAGCACCCGGACGATGGGCGCATGCGCTTCGTACTGGGCACCTTGTACGCGGCGCTCGGGGAGGCCGCCACCGCCAAGGAACAGCTGGTGCTGGCGCTCGAGGCGAACCCGAAAAATGCCGATGCCCAGTACGCGCTCGCGGTGCTGCTGCGCGACCAGCATTCCGATCCGGTTCAAGCCGACGTCCACTTCCGCGCGTATCTCCGGCTCCTGCCCAACGGTGAGCACGCGGCGGAGGCGCAGGGCTCACTGATCGAGAAAGTTCCATGATCCCCGAAGAAGTCTTCGCCGAGACGCTGCTGCAGTTTTTGGCGCCGATCCGCGCGTTTCTCGACGACCCGACCGTGAGCGAAGTCATGATCAACGGCCCCCGGCAGATCTTCATCGAGCGCAAGGGCCGTCTCGAGCTGACCGAAGCCAGATTTCAGAGCGACGAAGACCTCGCGGCGGCTCTGCTCAACATGGCCCAGTACGTCGGCAAGCACATCGACGCGCACCATCCGATCCTGGAAGGGCGCTTGCCCGACGGGTCGCGCGTCGAGGCGATCTTGCCGCCCGCCTCACCGGACGGGCCGCACGTGGCGATCCGTCGATTTTCGAGGGACGCACTGACCATGAACAAGCTGCTCGCGTTCGACGCCTTGACGCCCGACGCGGCCGAGCTGCTGCGCGCCATGGTTCACTCCAAGCTCAACGTGATCGTCGCCGGTGGCACCGGTAGCGGCAAAACCTCGCTCCTGAACGCGCTTTCTTCCTTCATTCCCGCGTACGAGCGAGTGGTGGTGATCGAGGACTCCCGCGAGCTCAAGCTGCAGCAGGCGCACGTGGTGGCGCTCGAGGCACGCCCGCCCGACCCGCGCGGTCGCGGCAAGGTCTCGGTCCGAGATCTGTTCCGGGCCACGCTACGGATGCGCCCCGATCGGATCGTGGTCGGCGAAATCCGCGGCGGTGAGGCGCTCGATCTGATCCAGGCGATGACGAGCGGACATGGCGGCTGCCTCTCCACCCTGCACGCGACCCATCCGCGCGACACGTTGTCGCGCTTGGAGACGATGGCGATGATGAGCGACGTGCAAATGCCGCTTCTGGCGCTGCGCATCCAGCTCGCGTCCGCGGTCGACGTGATCGTGCAGGTTTCGCGGATGCCCAACGGCTCCCGGAAAGTGACGCACGTCAGCGAAGTACACGAGTTTTCCCACACCGAGCACGCGTACGTGGTTCAGGACCTGTTCGTGCGAAAGTACGATCGCGATCCCAAGGCCGACGGTGCGCTCGGCGATCGGTTGGTCATGACCGGATCATTGCCCCGATCGCTACCGCGACTTCGCGAACACGGCTTCGATCTCCCGGCCGCCATGCACGAGGCCCACCTGAGTAAAGGGAAGCAGCATGACTCCTCCGTCCAATCGTACTAAACCGACTTGGAGCGAGCACACGGTCGTGGGCAACGTGCGGCGCTTTCTGAGCGCTCCGCAGCTTCAGGCACACACCCCGTTCGCCGAAGCCGAAGAACCGAAGACGGTGATCGGTCCCCGCCCAAGCAGCGCCCTGGCACGGGAGCTCACCGCGCGGCTGACCGAGTCGCACCGAACCGTCGAACCGGTCTCGGATCGCACCCCGTCTGCCGCGGGAATGCCCGGCGCGGGTAGGCTCCGGCGATTGGCAGCTTTCTTGAAAGAAGACTTTCGCCGGGCGCCGCGGATCGTTCGACTGCTCTTGCCGGCGCTGCCGGTGCTCGCCATGGTCACCGTTTTCTCGGATCCGCCCCAGGACGTGCCGACACAGGAACCGGCACCGGTGGCCAGTGCCGGCGCCCGCCCGAAGGTATCGCCCGCCGCTGCAATCTCGCCACAGCGAGTCACGGTCCCGCCGCCCCTCGCGGCCGCAAATGTAACAAATCCGAAACTTCGTCCCGGTAAGCGCACGCAGGAGGCAGAAGCGGCGGACGCGGCGGCTCGCGGGGCCAGCGCGGAGGCGGCGGCGTTGTACGCCGCGCTGGCAAAACTTCATCCCGAACAACCGGCGTTTGCGAGCGCCGCGCGGATTCTGAGCGCGCGGACTGGCGGCTCCGAGTGAAACGGCTGCTGACGGTCCAGTCACCGTCTCGTTCGTGATCCAAAATGCTCCGTTCTTTTTTTGTGATCCCAGTGCTCTTTTTGGGATCAAAATTGCGATCGGCACAAAGCGACGACGAACACGCGCGACCAGCGCTCGCGAGCGACGATTCGAGTTAAGCTGGCTTCGCCGTGCCCGAAGCCATCGAGTTCGACGCGGACGCCGCGACCCGATTGTACGAGGCGAAGCTCAAGCCGCTCGTCGACGTGTACGGAGGTCGGATTGTCGTCGTCTCTGGATGCGACGTGGGACACTCCTTGCCGATCGGTCCGATGCCGGTGACCGTCGGAACGGCGCAGCTCTGTCACCTGCGGCTCAGCGATCCGACCGTATCGCGCTTGCACTGCCAGTTCGCACCGAACCGCGAAGGCTTCCGCTTGACCGACAACGGCAGCAAGAACGGCACCTTCGTCGACGGAGTACGCGTGCGCGACGCCGATCTGCTCGGCGGCGCGATGGTGCGCGTCGGTGCAACGGTGCTGAGGCTCGAGGTCGGTTCGGAGCTCGTGCGGGTCCCGCTCGCCGAGCGGCAAAGTTTCGGCAGCCTCGTCGGCGGTAGCGTGGAGATGCGCAGGCTCTATGCCATGCTCGAGCGCGTCGCGAACACCCACGTCACGGTGCTGATTCAGGGTGAAACGGGTACGGGCAAAGAGCTCGTGGCGCGTGAGCTCCATCTGCATTCGGCGCGCGCGGCGGGGCCGTTCGTGGCCGTCGACTGCGGCGCGATCGCCCCCAACGTCATCGAGAGCGAGTTGTTCGGTCACGTGCGTGGCGCCTTCAGCGGTGCGGTCAGTGATCGGCGCGGCTTATTCGAGGAAGCTCACGGCGGCACATTGTGCCTCGACGAGATCGGTGAGCTGCCGCTCGCGCTGCAGGCCAAGCTGCTGCGCGCGCTCGAGGAAAGAGAGGTGCGCCGCGTCGGCTCGAACGTCGCGCGCCCGGTCGACGTGCGGGTGCTCGCCGCGACCAATCGACCGCTCGCGCAGAGCGTCAACGAAGGCTCGTTTCGCGAGGATCTCTATTACCGGCTCGCGGTGATCGAGCTCTCGCTGGCCCCGCTGCGGGCGCGCCGTGAAGACGTGCCGATGCTCGCTCAACATTTTTATCAGCGCTTCAGCGGTAAGGACACGCCGCTGCCGGCCGAGCTCGTCACGGCGCTGATGACGCGCAGCTGGCCGGGCAACGTGCGCGAGCTGCGGAACTACATCGAGCGCTGCGTGACGCTCGGCGGCAAGGACTTCGGTGCCGGCGGGGCGATCGACAGCGCCGGCTCGGGCGAATTCATCGGCACCACGCTCGCCGTCGACCTCGGCAAGCCGCTCAAACAGGCGCGCGAGGAAGCGCTGAAACGCTTCGAGCATGCTTACGTCGAAACCGTGCTGCGGCGCTCCTCGGGCAACGTCACGCGCGCGGCCGCGTTCGCGGGCGTGAGCCGGCGATTTCTGCAGCGCGTGATCGCGCGTCTGGGTATTCGCGGCGCCGCGGTCGACCCGGACGACGCTCCGGAAGCGGACCA
>Ga0111538_10006468_pt1 | contig 15860 bp, 15 predicted proteins | sample SoiMethybrSBSTD1_FD_79669 | JGI IMG/M metagenome (GOLD analysis project Ga0111538, IMG submission 79669) | Bulk soil microbial communities from a Populus tree surrounding site in Tennessee, USA - Soil MetaG P. TD hybrid SBSTD1 (version 2)... | ecosystem: Environmental > Terrestrial > Soil >...
CACCGGCCTCGATCTCGCTCCCCTCGAACGGGGGAAGCCGGGGCGCTGCCGCCTCAAGTTGTTCCGTCCGAGGGAGGGCAAGGAGCGGCTCTGCGCCTTCTTCTACAAGCGGAGCAATCTCGCCTGGAGCCGGGACCGGTTCAGCTACGGGGGCGTGGAATTCCGGCCGGAGCAGGCGACGGACGAGGACCTGCAGAGCTGGCGGTCCTGGCTTCTTTCCGGCTTCGACCCGGAGCGCCGCCCGCTTCGATGGCGCCGGGCATTCCTCTTCGACGTGCCGGAGTAGCCCGCTACTTCTCGCGCCCTTCGACTATCTGCTCGAGGCGCTCTCGCGAGGGAATCAGGAAGCTCTTCTCGCCGGTGATCACGATCTTCTCGTGCCCCCAGCGCGAGAGCGTCCGGATCGCGGTCTCCACCGTCGTTCCGGTCAGGTCCGCGATCTCCTGCCGCGACAGATGGAGCGGGACCTCGATGCCTCGTTTCGACTCCGTCCCCATGCGCTCGGCCAGGCTCAGGAAGAGCTGGGCGATCCGAACCTCGACCTTCTGCCCTCGCATCTCCTCGAGCTTGCGGGTGAGCGCGACGACGAGCTTCGTCAGCTCACGGATGATGGCGCGCGCGAAGTCCGGATTGCGGTCGAGGAGCTCGAAGTAGTCCCGCCTCGGGACCACGAGGAGCGTCACGGGCTCCATGGCGATCGCTCCCGCGGGGTAGGGGATGTAGTTGTAGACCGCGATCGCGCCGACCGGCTCCCCCTCGCCGAAGATCTCGAGGATCACGTCGGACGACTCACCCTCCTTCACGATCTTCACCCGGCCGCGCACGATCACCGTCAGGGACTCGGAGGGATCGCCCTCGCTCCAGAGCCGGTCGCCGCGCGTGTAGTCGCGGATCGTCGCGACCGAAGCGATGCGTCCCTGATCGTCGGGCGACAGCCCGCGAAAGAGCGGGGTCATGCGCACGGCCTGGAGCACGCGCTCGGGTTGCGCTATGGCCATCGGCACTCGCGAGGGGGGCATATGACGGCCATCATACCGTCCCGGGCACCCCACCCTCAACGTGCGGCCCTTGAGGCCGTTGGCGGCGAGCCGGGGACCGCGGGAATCGTAACGCGGCATGATTGCGGTCATGGGCGCTCCGCCCCCCAATCGCCGACAATTCCTTTCGTGACCCACACGGGAGGAACGATGAAATCGATCTTCGAGCAAATGAGAGAGGACCACCGGCGGGTGCTCGACGAGGTCGCGGCGATGGAAGAGGCAACGGCCCGCGGCGAGGATCCGGTCTCGGCCGTGACCCGCCTGACGGCGCTCCTCGTGCGGCAATTCGGAAGCCACATGGCGGCGGAGGACGACGTGCTCTATCCGGCGCTCATGAACGCACTCCCCGAGACGCGGGCGAGCATCGAACCCCTGCTCGCCGATCACGGCGTGCTCCGGATGATGCTCGCCGATCTCGAGGAGACGCTTTGCCTGCCGGGCGAGGCGCGCGACGAGCAGATGACGGTCCAGATACGGGATCTGGTGGACCTCCTTCGGATCCACATCCGGAAGGAGGAGGCCTTGGTGATCGGCATGGCGGAGCGCGTGCTCCGTCCGTCCGAGGTGGAAGCTCTGACAGTCCGAATGAACCGCGGCTCGGCAGCCTCCTGCGGCCTGAGCCTGCGCCCAGGACCCTCGAAAGGAGCGACGTCATGAAGCGGTGGGTGATGTGGACGATCGGCATGGCGGCCGCGTTCTCGCTCGCGGGATGCGGCGGTGCGAAGGAAGGAGAGGGCCCGGCCGCGAGTGCGACCTCGCCTCACGACCTAGGCCCGCGCGCGGCCGAGGCGCCGGTGGACGAGGCACTCGCCACGCAAGGGGAGGCGCTCTTCAAATCGAAGACCTGCTCCACGTGCCACGCATTCGGCGCGCGCATCACCGGACCGGACCTGGCCGGCGTGACGCACCGCCGCTCGGCCGAATGGATGGAGAACCAGATGCTCCACCCCGACGTGATGACGAAGGAGGATCCCATCGCGCACGAGCTGCTCGGTAAGTACGCGGTGCAGATGCCCAATCTGATGCTGAAGCCGGAAGAGGCCAAGGCCTTGATCGAGTTCGCGAAGAAGAAGGACAGGGAGCTCGAAGCGGCCGGCAAGCTGACGGCGGCCAACACGCAAGGGAGGTAGGGCCATGAAACGCTCGTTCGGTTGGATGTTCCTGTGCTTCGCCCTCGTGGCCGCGGCTTTCGCGGCCGGCTGCGCGGGGGGCGGTGGCGGAGGCACGGCGTCGCAGAAGGTGTACGTCAAGCCGGGCGAGTACGACACGCACTACGCGTTCCTCTCCGGCGGCCACTCGGGCCAGGTCTTCGTGTACGGCCTTCCTTCGTGCCGGCACCTCACGACGATCCCGGTCTTCACGCCCGAGCCAGCCCGCGGCTACGGCTTCGACGAGGAGTCGAAGGCCATGCTGGGAGGATTCACCTGGGGCGACGCCCACCATCCGGGTCTGTCCGAGACGAACGGCGACTTCGACGGACGGTGGCTCTTCATCAACGACATGCCGCACGCGAGGATCGCCCGGATCGATCTGAAAGATTTCACCACGCACGAGATCTACGGGCCGATCCCCAACATCTCGGCCGCGCACGCGTGTCCCTATCCCACGCCGAACACGGAGTACGTCTTTGCGGCGTCCCGCTTCTCGGCGCCGGTGCCCACGAACAAGGTGGCGAAGGTCGTCGACTACAAGAAGGACTTCAACGGCATCATCGCGGGCATCAAGGTCGACCCGAAGGGGCACATGTCGATGGGCTTCGAGATTCTCATGCCCCCCTTCGACTGGGATCTCTCCGACGCCGGCAAGGGCCCGAGCATGGGATGGCAGTTCTTCACCTGCTACAACAGCGAAGAGGCCTATGACTCGCTCGAGGTGAAGGCGTCGCAGCACGAGATGGATTACGTCGCGGCAGTCAACTGGAAGGAAGCGCAGAAGGCCGTCGACGCGGGCCAGGGCCACATGATCGGCGGCGCCCCGGTGCTCGACCCCAAGGAGGTTCCCGGGATCGTCTACCTGATCCCGACTCCGAAGAGCCCGCACGGCTGCGACGTGACCCCGACGGGTGAGTACATCTGCGCCTCGGGCAAGCTCCAGGCCGAGGTGTCCGTGTTCAGCTTCAAGAAGCTCGAAGCCGCGATCGCAGCGAAGCGGTTCGACGATCAGGTGGCCGGGATTCCGGTCCTCCGCTACGAGGACGTCCTGGAAGCGAAGGTCCCGGTGGGTCTCGGTCCGCTCCATACCGAGTTCGACGGCAAGGGGAACGCGTACACGTCCCTTTTCCTGGATTCCCAGGTCGCCAAGTGGAAGATCGGCACCTGGAAGGTGACGGACAAGATCGACGTCTACTACTCGATCGGCCACCTCGCGGCCGCCGAGGGGGCCACGATGCATCCGACCGGCGAGTACCTGCTGGCGCTCGACAAGCTCTCCAAGGACCGATACCTGTCGGTCGGTCCGTCGCATCCGGAGGGAGCGCAGCTGATCGACCTGCGCGGCTCGAAGATGGAGCTCCTCTACGACTTCCCGACGTATCCCGAGCCCCACTACGCGCAGATCATCGCAGCGTCCAAGGTGAAGACCGAGAAGATCTATTCACTCGCCGAGAACGCGGATCCATCGGCCGTGAAGACCCCTGACCAGGCGCGGGTGGAGCGAAAAGGGAAGCGCGTCGACGCGTACATGCTCGCGGTTCGGACCCACTTCACGCCCGACCTGCTCCGCGTGGCCCAGGGAGACACCGTCTACTTCCACCTGACGAACGTGGAGCAGGACGACGACATCACGCACGGGTTCGGCATCCTGAACTCGAACGTCGACATGCAGGTCGAGCCGGGCGAGACGAAGACCGTGCGCTGGGTTGCCGCGAAGGCGGGGATCACCCCGTTCTACTGCTCCAACTTCTGCAGCGCGCTCCATCAGGAGATGCAGGGATACATCGAGATCGCTCCGGCGGGCTCGTCCGTCGCCGCCGTGCAGCGTCCGAGCAGGAAGCAGGTCGAAGAGGTCGCGGCGGCCATCGGCCGCTAACTCAGGAGAGGCGCGGGCCGCGTGAGCGGCCCCGCCTCGTCGCGGAGGAAGCCATGGTTGCGTACTGGTGGGGAACGTTTCGGAGCGCGGAGCGCCGGCTGATCGTGATCGCGGCCCTGGTTCTCCTCCCGGTCTTCTTCCTGCCGGTGCTCCCGATCTGGACCATGAAGCTCTGGGCCCCACAGTATCCCGAGGGCCTCACCCTCACCATCTACACCAACTCGATCCGTGGCGATCTCCAGAAGATCAACACGCTGAACCACTACGTGGGGATGCACCCGATCACCGCGTCCGATTTCCGCGAGTTCACCTACCTGCCGCAGCTCCTCACGCTCTTCGGGTTCATGGCGCTCGTCGCGGCGCTGGTGAACCGGCGCGCCATAGCGCTCCTGGGCTGGCTCGCGTTCACGGGTTTCGCCGTCTACATGTTCCGGGACTACGCGCACTGGCTCTGGCACTACGGTCACGATCTCGACCCGCGCGCGGCCATCAAGCTCGACACGTTCACGCCGCCCCTCATCGGCTACTCGAAGATGGCGAACTTCAAGGTCTGGAGCCTCCCCGGCCCGGGCACGTGGCTCCTCGGGCTCGCGTGGCTGCTCGGTCCGATCGCGATCTGGCTCGAGTGGAGGGATCGGAAGTCTGCCGCTGCGGCGGTCGCGACCGCGCTCCTCGCCTTGAGCGTCATCGCTTGGCCCGGGCGCTCGACGGCCTCCGAGATCGTAGTCAGCCCCGGCGCGCTCGCAGGCGCGTTGGCCCACGCCCATGAGGGAGACACCGTGACCCTCCTTCCCGGCGTCCACCGCGGGCCCGTGCGGATCGACCGTGCGCTGATCGTTCGAGGGCAACCCGGCGCCGTCCTCGAAGGGCCGGGCGCGGGGAGCGTGCTCGAGATCGTGGCCCCTGGAGCCGTGGTCGAGGATCTCGTCGTTCGTGGGAGCGGTCGACGCGTCATCACCGCCGACGCTGGGGTCCGCATCCTCCAGGCGGCCGGCGTCACACTGCGCCGGCTCACGGTCGAGGACGTGCTCTACGGTGTCTACGCCGAGCGCGCCGACCGCCTGCGCGTCGAAGGATGCAGGCTCGCCGGTCGCGTGCGGCCCATGGACGAGGACGGCTCGGGCAACGGCATCCATCTCTGGTACGTCCACGACGCCGCGCTCGAGCGGAACGTAGTCGAGCACTTCGCCGACGCGGTCTATCTCTCGTTCGCGGATCGGACCGAAGTCGCCGGGAACAGGCTCGAGTGGAACGGGCGCTACGGCCTCCACACCATGTACTGCCAGGGAACCCGGCTCGTGGGGAACCTCTTCACGCACAACGTGGCCGGCTGCGCGATCATGTTTTCGAACGATCTCGAGGTCGTGGGGAACGACTTGATATCCAACCGCGGTCCACGCACCTACGGACTCCTCCTCCGCGATTGCTCCGGAGGCACCTTCCGCAAGAACCGGCTCGTCGACAACACGATCGCCATGTTCCTCGACAACTCGAACCGGAATCGGCTCCTCGACAATCTGTTCCAGGACAACGGGTGGGGAATGCTCCTCTACTCCTCCTGCGCGGGCAACGTCACGGCAGGGAACACGTTCCTGAACAACGACTATCCGGTCGCGCTCGACATGCGGTATTCGGACAACCGCTTCGATGACGGACATTCTGGAAACTACTGGGGTGAGAACGAAGCGTACGATCTGAACGGCGACGGCCTGAGCGACGTTCCGTACTCGCCGGTGAGCGCGTTCGCCTTCCTGTCAAAGCAGTATCCCGATCTCTCGCTCCTCGCCAAGAGCCCCGCCGTCGCGGCGATCGCCGTGGCGGAGCGGGTGTTCCCCAGCCTCCGGCCGAGCGACATCGTCGACGAGCATCCGCTGATCCGTCCCGCGGCCGAGGCGAAGGCTCCGGGGAGGGCGGCGCGCGCGGCCGGTCACTCCTGGGCGACTGCCGCCGCGTTCGGCGGTCTCCTCATCGCCGGTACCGCGGGACTCGCGGTGCGAGGGCGCGCATGATCCAGGTCGAGGGCCTTCGCAAACGCTTCGGCGCGATCCTGGCGGTCGACGGGCTCGACTTCGTCGTGGAGCCCGGCGAGACCTTCGCGCTCATCGGTCCGAACGGGGCGGGGAAGACGACGACCCTCAAGATGCTTCTCGGCCTCACGCGCCCCGATGCCGGGCGCGTCCTCCTCGGACCGGACCACCGTCCGCCGCACGATCCGCGCGCGCGGCGCGCGCTCGGCTACGTGCCGCAGCGGGTCGAGTTCGCTCCGGCGCGCACGGTGCTCGACGTGCTCCACTTCTTCGCGGATCTGAAGGGACTCGGTTCGACGCCCGTGGGACGGGCCCTCGAGCGCGTCGGCCTCGAAAGCCACGCGGGGCGTCGCGCGGGCGAGCTCTCGGGCGGATACACGCAGCGTCTCTCGCTCGCTCAGGCGCTCCTCGGCGATCCGTCGCTCCTCATCCTCGACGAGCCGACGGGGAGCCTCGATCCCGAGGCAACCTGGGAGTTTCGCTCGCTGGTCGAGCAGCTTCGCAAGGAAGGGAAGACGATCGTGCTGAGCTCGCACCTACTGAGCGAGGTCGAGCGGATCGCGGATCGCGTGCTCATCCTCGTCGACGGGCGCGCTGTCCAGATCGAGCGGCTCGACGATCTCCGCCAGCGCCAGCTCCGCGCGAGCCGGCTCAAGATCGAGACCAAGGGCGAGGCCGAAGCGGCCGAGCCGGTGCTCCGGCGGCTCGACGTTCCCTTCGAGCGCTCGGGAGCGCGCGAGCTCCTCGTCGGCGCGTCGAACGGGCGGAGCCTCGAGGTGCTCGACGCGCTGCGCCTGGCCGGCGTCGAGCTGCGCTCGTTCCACATGCAAGGTCCGACCCTGGAAGAGACGTTTCTGTCGGTGGTCCGGGGAGGGCGCCGCGATGCGTAGCGGTCGCCGGGCGCTCTGGGGATGGCTTCCGGCGGTGGCGCTCCTCCTTGCGGGCGGCTGCGGGCGGGGCGACGCTCCGCGGGTCAACGTCGGTGCGCCGTGCGCTTCGTGCGGCATGAGCATCCGGGACACGCATTTCGCGTGCGTGCGCGGTAGCCGCGGACACTACCTCCAGTTCGATTCGATCGAGTGCCTGCTGCGGAATGGTCCCGCCCGCACCGGTGAGTTGATCTTCCTTCCCGACTACGACCGGGCGCAGCTGTGTCTCGCCGACACGGTGTGGGTCGTGCAGGGTTCGTTCCCGACGCCGATGGGCGGTGGCTTCGCGGCGTTCGCCACCGAGGCATCGGCTCGGGATGTCGGCGCCCGGACGAAGGGACGCGTGGGACGCTTGCATGAGTTCATCGGGAGGACCAGGTCATGACACGCCGGTATCTCCTCCTCCTGGCGGCGGTGTTCGGGGTCGGGATCGCGCTCAGCTTCGTGGCGCGCTCGGGATGGATGCGCCCCGCCCAAGCGCCCCCATCCACGGCCACGACCGTGGCGCGCGTGTCCGTCTCGATCCACGTTCGGGACGGAGTGATCACGCCGGGCGAGTCCGTCGTGCCGCTCGGGGCCAAAGTCGCGCTCGAGGTCGTGAACGACGGACAAAAGGAGATCATGCTTGCGCTCTCCGGCTACGAGGGCCGCCTCGCCGCGGTGCATGTGGCGGGAGTCACCACCACGCGGACCGAGTTCACGGCCGACCGGCCGGGCGAGGACTTCGCGTGGCTCGTGGACGGCCACCCCGCGGGCCGGCTCCAGGTCGCGGGATCCCATCTCATCGAGGGGCACCGCTGATGAGAGCCAATGGATCCATGCGCCGCATCTTCGTCATCGCACGCGAGGAGTACCGGCGTACGATCGAGTCGCGCTGGCTCTTCCTCTTCTCGATCCTGTTCGCGCTCGTCGTCCTGGCGCTCTCCTTCTTCGGTCTGGCGCAGAGCCAGGAGGTGGGCTTCCAGGGATTCGCGCGCGTCACCTTGAGTCTCCTCAATCTCTCGCTCTTCCTCGTCCCGCTCGCCGCGCTCCTCCTCGGCGTGACCAGCCTGAGCGGCGGCGCCGAGTCGCTCTCGCTTCTTCTGGCCCAGCCCGTCGCCCGCGGGGAAGTGCTCGCCGGGAAGTTCCTCGGACTCGGGACCGCCCTCACGGTGGCGCAGGCGGTCGGGTTCGGAGGGGGAGGGCTCGTCGTGGCGTGGAACGCTGGCGCCGCGCAGGCTCCCGCCTTCCTCGTGCTCACGCTCCTGTCGATCGCGCTCGGATGGCTTTCGGTCTCGGCCGCGCTCCTCATCGCCGCGATCTGGCCCGATCGCCTGAAGGCGATGTCGGCCGCGCTCACGCTCTGGCTCCTGATGGTCGTGGCCTACGACCTCGTCATCCTGGGCGCGACGGCGCTCCTTCACGGCGCCCCGCTCCGGGCCGTGTTGCTGCCGGCGCTCCTCGTCAATCCCGTGGATCTCGTGCGCGTCCTCACGACCTTGGCGGTGGGATCGGGGGCGCTCCTCGGTCCGACATCCGCCGTGCTCGTCGGGTTCTTCGGAACGGTGGGAGGCGCGGCGCTCGGCCTCGCGGTTCTCCTGGTCGAAACAGCCGCGCCGCTCTGGGCGGCGAGCCGCATCATGCACGCGCGGGACTGGTGATGCGCACGCTCGCGCGCTTCTTCGCGGAGCCCTACCGCCCCCTCTTCACGCTTGGCATTCTCGAAGCGGTGGCCGCCGCGCTCGTCTGGCCGCTCCACGCCGCGGGATGGATCGCGTATCCGGCGATGCTCCACTGGACGCTCATGGTCCAGGGATTCCTCACCTCCTTCGTGTTCGGATTTCTGCTCACGGCGTATCCGCAGTTCCATCACACGAAGAAGACGGAGCCGTGGGAGACGCTCGTGATCGTGGGGCTCGTCCTCGCGGTAGGGGTGTCGGCCGCGCTCGGGAGCGCGGCCTTGCCGCAGGCGGGATTCCTCGCCGCGCTCGTGTTTCTCCTGGTCGCGATCGCGCGCCGTCTTCCCGAGCGGCGCGGCGCGCCTCCGGAGGAATTCCTGTTCGTGCTCGCGGGATTCCTCTTCGGCATCGCCGGGAGCGCGTGGGGACTTCTCGTCGCGCTCGGGATCGCTCCCGAGCCCGCGCCGCGCGCGCCGCTTCGGCTCCTGACGCACGGGATGATGCTTTCGATCGTGCTCGGAATGGGCGGGCTGCTCGTGCCGACGTTCAGTGCGATGCGGCAGCCTCTCGAGATCCCGGGCATTGCGCGCCCCGGCGAGCGGCGCCCGCGGCGCCTCCTCTATGGCGCGCTCCTCTCGCTCTTCCTCGCCGCCGCGGTGCTCGAGTCGTTCGGCGCGCTCGCGCCGGCTGCGGGGCTGCGCGCGCTCGTGGGGGTGCCTGTCCTGATCCTCGTCTGGAAGGTCGCGCGTCCCCTCGAGCGAAGCGACCGCGTCTCGACCGTGCTCAAGCTTGCAGGCTGGTGTCTGGCCGCGGGGCTCGTGCTCGCTCTGGCCGCGCCCTCGAGCCTGGCCGGGGATCACGTCCTCTTTCTCGGCGGCTTCGGACTTCTCATCCAGGGCATCGCGACGCGCGTCGTCGTGGCGCACGGTCCGTGGCCGCGGTGGGACGAGTCGCGCGTGCTGAGGTGGGACTCACCCGCACTCATCCTCGCCGCCGTCCTCGTTCGCGTCGTGGCGGAGATCGCTCCGGCGAAGATGCCGCTCTACGGCATCGCGGGACTCCTCTGGATCGCGGCCTGGACACTCTGGGGGCGCCGCGCGCTCCTCCGCATCGCGCGGCAACCGCTTCCTGCTCCAAAGCCCGCCGGTCTCGGACGACGCCTGCCCCTGTCGCCGTAGCCGGCCTGATCGGGTAGAGTACGGCCCGATGGCGATGGCACGAGATTTCCTGATCTGGCTCTCCACAAAGCCCTCCTTGACGCGCCCGATCGCCAAGACGGGAATGCGCTTCGGCTTCGCGCGCCGGTTCATCGCGGGAGAGACGGTCGAAGAGGCGCTCCAGGTCGCGCAGGAGCTCAACGCCCGCGGTCTTCTCGTCGTGATGAATCAGCTCGGCGAGTACGTGAAGAGCCGGGAGGAGGTCGAGGCCACGTACGCGTCGTACGAGCGGCTCCTCCGCGAGATGGCGGCGCGAACGATCGCGGGGACGATCACGGTCAAGCCGACCCAGCTGGGCCTCGAGCTCGCGCCCGATCTCTGCCGCGAGCTGGCATGCAAGCTCGCCGCGCAGGCGCAGACCCTGGGCACGGTGGTCGAGATCGACATGGAGCACTTCGCGGTGAGCGGCGCGACGGTCGATCTTTTCGAGCACGTGAGGAGCGCGTACCCGAACGTGGGGCTCGCGGTGCAGTCCTATCTGAGACGCACGGAGTCGGACCTGAAGCGGCTCGAGCCATACCACCCCAAGATCCGACTGGTGAAGGGGGCCTACAACGAGCCCGCCGACGTCGCGTTCCAGGAAAAGGGTGAAGTCGACCGGAGTTACGCCGATCTTCTAGGTACCCTGTTCGCGAACGGCTTCTATCCGGCGGTCGCGACCCACGACGACGCGATGATCGCCCGGGCCAGGGATCTCGCCCGGGAGCGGGGCTTCCGCCCCGACCAGTGGGAGGTCCAGATGCTCTTCGGGGTTCGCCGCGACCTCCAGGAGAAGCTCGCCCGGGACGGGGTTCAAATGCGCGTCTACGTGTCCTTCGGAACCGAGTGGATGCCCTACTTCATGCGGCGGCTCGCGGAGCGGCCGGCAAATGTGGGGTTCGTGCTAAAAGCCCTTCTGAAAGGGAGATAGAGAGGGGTTCGAGGGCCGATTTTCTGAATCGCGGGGCCTCGAAAACCGTCCAAGTACTTGGTGCCGATCGCCCCCGCCCACTCCCCCAGGGCGGGCCCCTCGTCGAAAATCTCGGAAGGCCGGTGTCCCATGAAACAGCTCCTCCACCACCATCGAAATTCCATCGCCCGGGTCGCGCTCCACGCCGCGGTCCTCTTCGTCCTCGTCTTCGCGGTCGTCTGGGGCGTGACCTACGGGATCTCTGTCGCGTCGCCCGGTGCGGCCGATCCCGCCGTGTCCTCGCCGCTGACCGCCGCGGCGCCGGCGCAACCGGCCATTCCCGCCGCGTGGCTCGGCCTGTCCGGGAGCCTTCGCGCGGTGGTCGACACCCCGGCGGCGCTCCGCTCCAACGCCTCGTTCGCGCTTCTCGATCCCGATGCCCAGGAGGCCGATCCCGGCGTCCACAAGACCGGGCTCTCCACGCCGGCCGGTGACTCCTTCTACGTAGTCTCGATGCACCCGTACGATCCGAACCGGGGCGCCGTGATCGGCAGCTACCACGTCGGGACCTGGCCCGCTCCGACCGGGAGCCCGATGTACGAGCGTCCGGCTGGCGTGATCGAGGTCACGCAGGACAACGCGGGCACGCCGCTCTCCGAGCACTTCCAGATGCGGGACTTCCTCACGCACGACCAGGGCACGGTCTGGCCGAAGGCGCTCGTCATCCGGCCCAAGCTCGTCGACAAGCTCGAGCTGATCTCACAGGAGCTCGCGCGTCGCGGATTGCCGAACAAGCTCCACGTGATGTCCGGATTCCGCACGCCCCAGTACAACGCGCTCGAAGTTCATCCGGGCGGGCGCGCGCGCCTGAGCCGCCACATGTACGGCGACGCGTCGGACGTGTTCGTGGACGCGGACGGGAACGGTGAGATGGACGATTTGAACGGCGATGGGAAGGTGACGATCGCGGACGCGCGGGTTCTCTTCCAGGTCGCGGAGAGCGTGGAAGGAAGCCATCCCGAGCTGGTCGGCGGACTCTCCGCCTATCCGGCCACGGTCGCGCACGGCCCGTTCGTGCACGTGGATACGAGAGGAAAGCGCGCGCGCTGGTAAACGCGCGTGAGCGCGGGCCGGGCGGAGCGCCCGTCTAGCCCGCGAGCATCGTAGCGAGCGCACGCAGATCGGGGGCCGTCATCGTTGACGGCCCCCAAACGTTATGGTCGCGCTCGATGAAGACCGTCGTGAGCCCCAGCCGCCCTGCGGTCGCCATGTCGTAGTCCGCGTACGCCGAGACGTGCCACCAGCTCTTCCCGAACGGCACTCCACGCCTCGACGATACCGCGGTCCAGAATTCGGGCGCCGGCTTGTAGCAGCGCACGTCCTCGGCGCAGATCCATCCGTTGAGCCGGAATCCGAGCTGGTCCTGCACCTGCTTGCCGTGGCTCTGGTCGCTGTTCGTCATCGCCACGCAGGGGGCGATTCGCATGAGCGCGCGCAGCCCGTCGGCCGCGTCGGGGAAGAGGGGCCACGCGCCGGCTTCTTCCGCGATCGTGCGCGCGATCTTCTTCGGCATGCGGAGCACCTGGACCAGGCTCTCCGCCGCGATCTCCGCATAGGAACGGTAGGGACCGGACTCGGCGCGCGCCTGGTGATCGATCACCGCCTGAAAGCGCCGGTCGTCGACGTCGATGCCTTGCGCGGCCGCCGCGTCGACAAGACCCTGGCGCCAGTCGAGGACGGTGCCGAAGACGTCGAAGGTCAGGAGGCTGGGCCGATCCATGGCGTCTCCCGTGCGACCAAAGGGGCTACCCCCTTCACTCAGAACCGCGATGCCACGAGCTTCGTGTCCGATTTCGCCCACGCGCGCCGGAAGCGCTTCTCGGTCTCGGCGGCTTCCTTCGTCTTCCCCTCTGCGCGGAGCGCCTGCGTGAGTCCGTAGAGCGACCACCCCGTCTCGGGGTAGCGCGCGAGATCTTCACGATACACCGCTTCCGCGTCCGCCGCGCGCCCCGCCGCGAGCAGCGCGGTACCGAGGGACTGGCGAGCCGTCTGCTGCCACGCAGGCGGCTCGTCGTAGTGGAGCGAGTCCTGCATCCCGGCTGCCGTCTGGAGGAGCTGGATGGCCTCATCGTGGTTCCCGCGCCGGAGCGCGATCTCGCCCGTGAGGTGCGCCGCGGCGAATCGGTAGACCGGCGCTGCCGGATTCAAGCTGAAGTACGCATCGGGCGGCAGTGCGTTGGCGACGGTGAGCACGCTGTCCCGCTCCGCCTGCGCTTCGGCGTACTTGCCCCCCGCGGCGTACGCCATCCCGCGCGCGTAGTGCCACGCGCCGCGCTGGAAGGGCATCCCCGGAGGAGGAGCGGGCTCCTTCAGCGCCTCCTCCCAGAGCCCGAACCGAGCCTGGGTGAGATAGGGGGCGACCCGAAGAAACTCCGCCATCGGCATCGCCGTGACGATGGAGTCCGGAACGGCCTTCTCGATGTCGCGCGCGGCCTGGAGCGCGTCCGCCCTGCGCCCCGAGGAGAGGAGCGCCGACCAGCGCATGTGGATGTTGTGCGGGTAGTACATGATCGGATACACGCCGGGCGGGTTGTACTTCCCGATGTAGGCGCGATCCGCCGTGATCGCCTTGGCGTTGAAGTCGACCGCGTCCGCGTAGCGTCCCACGCGCAGGTGGATGTGGCTGGGCATGTGCACGAGGTGCCCCGCGCTCGGGGCGAGCGTGGCCAGCTTGTCCGCGTATTTCTCGGCGCGCCCCGGCTCGGGCGACTCCTCGACCGCGTGGATGTAGAGGTGGATCGCTCCGATGTGATCCGTGTGCGATTTCAGCACTCCCTCGAGGATCGACACGATCTCCATCGTGCCCGGCTGTGCCTTCCCGTCCATGGCCCAGTAGTCCCACGGTCTGAGGTCCATGAGGGACTCGGCCGTGAGGGTCGCGATGTCGGGATCGGCCGGGTTCGCCTTGTGGAGCGCGCGCATGGCGTCCGCGTAGGCGGAATCGTGCGCGGCGCGATTCATCCCGCCCGTCGCGTCGTAGCGCTTTGCGAGCGCGTCGACCATGCCGCGCTCGACCGGCGCCGCCGGCGCGCACGCGAGCGCGCGTTGCGCGTAGCGGTAGGCCTCCGTCTCCGCCTCGGAGCTCATGGGCAGGTTGATGTTCGGACCCAAAACGAGCGCCGCGCCCCACCAGGCCATCGCGCATGTGGAATCGAGGCGCGCGGCTTCGAGGAACGCCCGCTTGGCTTCTTCGTGGTTGAAGCCGTAGGCGAGACGAAGCCCCTGGTCGAAGTACTTCTGTGCGAGTGGCACGCGCGTCTTGATCTCGAAGTGGACCGGACCGAGCCCTTCGAGGAGCGGCGCGGCGCCCGAACCGGTCGCGGGGGCCGCGTGGTGATCGTGCTGGGCGAGAGCGGGTGCGGCGGCCAAAGCGGTGATTGCGAGCGCGAGGGAGACGCGGCGCAGCATCGAGGGTTCCTCCAAGGTTTTTCAGTGCGCGATCGATCGAGGGCGAACGTAAACTACTCCCGCCCGGCCACAACGTCATCCACCCGTACGACCCCCCCGCAGTTCCGTGACTCCCGTTCAGGGGAGCGGGAGCACTTTGCGGACGTATTCCCAACGACTTATCTGCCTCGCCGACCCCCGCCGGACGCTAAAGAGCGCGGCCCAATCTACCGATCTTTGGCTGAATGGAAATCGACGATCTGATCGCCCACCTGGACGAGATGGTAGCGAGCGGGGCAGAGCTCGAACGCCTTCTCGAGACGGCGGTTCTGGGCTTGAGCCGCTCGGACCCGCGCTTCGACTGGACCGGCGTCTACGAGCTCTTCTCCGACAACATGCTCCGGCTCGGTCCGTTTGTCGGCGCACCCACCGATCACGTCTTCATCGGTGTCGGGAACGGCGTGTGCGGCACCGCGGTCGCCGAGCGCCGGAACATGAACATCCCCGACGTCCGCGAGATCACGAACTACCTGGCGTGCAGCGTCTCCACGCGCTCCGAGCTCGTGGTCTTGATCCGATCGGGCGACGTGATCCACGGTCAGATCGACATCGACAGCCATCAGGTCGGCGCGTTCGACGAGGCCTCGGTGGCCAAGGTCGAGCGCGTGGCCGACTGGCTCGCCCGCGCCTACGATGCGCGCGGCCGCGGAGCGTCGTGAGCGCCGACCGCTCGAGGCTGGCGCGCCTCCTCAGCGTCGAGAGCCTCGACGAGGCGCTCGTGGAGGGCGCAGCGCTCCTCGCGGAGGAAGCCAACGTGGGCGCGGCCGCGGTGTTCCTCGCCGACGGGAACCAACCGCTTCGCGATTTCTGGCACGGCTCGCCCGAGGCGCGCGAGCGTCATCGTTCCGCATTCAAGAGTGCCGCGCTCGAGGCCACCCGGACCGGAGCCAAGGCGCAGCGTCCCCCGAGCGGGGAGACCTGCGCGCTTCGCGCGTTTCCGTTGACCGCCGGCGAAAACGCTCTCGGGGCCGTGTGCCTGCCCTGGCCGGAGGACGGAGACGATCCCGAGCTCGAGGCCCGGATCACGACGCTCGCGGCGATCCTCGCCGCGAAGGCCCACTTCCACGACGAGATCGCCCGCCACAAGGTCCAGCGCTCGCGCGACGAGCGCTGGTTCAAGACGCTCGACAGCCATCTGCGCCTGCTCGACCGGGAGCGGCAGAAGTTCGCCGCGTTCGTCGGACAGACCGACACCTTCGTCTTCGTGACCGACCGCGACTCGAAGATCAGCTGGGCGAATCGCGCCATGTGCGATCTCTTCCCGCCGCAGGACGGCGGCTCCTGGGTCGGATCGAGCTGCATGTCGGTGTGCTCGCGACTCGGCGGACCGTGTGCCGAATGCCCGGTCGCGCGCACGTCCAGCGACGCCGTCGTGAGCCATCAAGAGCTTCGCGGGAAGGTCGGGAGCAACGTCGAAGGTCTCCTCTATCTCACCTCGCTTCCGATCTGCGGCCCGAACGGAACCGCCGACGAGATCATGGTCATGATCCAGGACCTGACCGGACTCGAGGGCCTTCGCCGATCCGAGATGCGCTACAGGCTCCTCTACGAGCGGAACGTGGACGG